>Ga0209542_10001632_pt1 | contig 52064 bp, 70 predicted proteins | sample RifCSPhighO2_01_FD_184028 | JGI IMG/M metagenome (GOLD analysis project Ga0209542, IMG submission 184028) | Soil microbial communities from Rifle, Colorado - Rifle CSP2_plank highO2_0.1 (SPAdes) (version 2) | ecosystem: Environmental > Terrestrial > Deep subsurface > Rock core/Sediment ...
TCGGCTTTAGTTTTTGAAGCTTTAAACAAGCATAATACATATTCTTTGTCTAGGGCATATTCATTTGCCTTAGCAAGGCCTTCTTTAACTGTTTCTAATGAGTCGGGTATGTAAAAGCCGACATATTGTATTCTTTCTTCAGCTTCTGATATTTTTTTACGGCAGGAATCTTTTAAAGTGGATTCTTCTAATTTGTAGGTTCTGCCCATTTTCCCGAAAAATTCGGACCAGGCAATTGCGCTTTCAAATCTTTCAATTGCATATGCATAATCAAATTCTGAACCGGATTCAGTAACCTTTTTAGCCAATAATTTGGCTTCTTCAAGCCTTTCTTTTACAACCATATATGCTTGGAGATCCATAATAGTCGCAAGTTTTTTTTCTTTTAAATCTAGTTCAGATTGATTGATTTTATTTAATAATATAGAAGCTTGTTGTATCAAGTCTTCTCTTTCTTCAGCTTTTAATATTTTTTTGACATATGCATACTTAATATTTGCTGCAAAACATCTGCTTGCTGCTGAATAATATTTTTCTTCTTTAAGTTCAGCATTAGATTTTTTTAATAACTCATCGGCTTCATTTATATTTTGTTCTAAACTTGCTTCCAAAGCGCCAGAACTTATTTCAGATTTTAATGTTTGTGACCTTGCGCATAATTTGTTTGCTAAACCTTTCATTGTAACCAAATAATCAGAGTTTATTGTTAGTATCCCTTGTTCATCTATAAAAGGCTGGCCTGTAAAATATTCCATTGCTTCAGACAATTTGCTGATTTCAACAACGGTAATTCCGTTTTTAGCGCCAAATTCGACAAGATCTATTTCGGTTTTATTGAAAAGATCTCCAATTTCTTCACCGGCCGCTTCATTAATATTTACATATCGCGTGCCCCTTGGTATCAGTACTATAGTAATACCATTAGTGCCTGCAGCTTCAATTTTTTTAAATAATCCTGAAACCGGGCCGATTAAACCTCCCGAGTTAATAGTTCCAGTCATTGCGATTTTCGGGTTCAATTTTAACCCTTTCAATAATGCTGTTGTCAGCACAGCTGTTGCTGCTCCTGCAGATGGCCCGCCAATTATGCCTGAATCTGAATTTATTGTATAGATAAAATCATAGCCTGAGCAATCAACTTCCAGAAAATCGCACGATATTTGTTTAGCAAACCTCGTTGATATTTGTGTGTCAAACTTTGTTAATGGAAAAGTATCCAAAAATACTCTGCCTTTTCCCTTAATAATTTCAAGATTTAGATTTGCAATTTTTCCAGTAAATCCGTTTTCTGATTCAGCAACCGCCAGTAATTTTAAAGAACCTTCTATTGCGCTAACTGTCGTGCTTATTAAAATTAGGGCAAATAATAATAAAAATAGTTTATGCTTTTTATACATATAAATTTTAAAAGTTTATGGTTTTATATATCTTGTGATTTATAGTATGTGCATAGCTACTGCCAATCTGTGAAGTTGGCTACAATAAGATTAGCATAAACCTTGTTTATTTTATAATCTAATTTTTACTATTTTTGTTATAGAAATCTTTATATTTTAGAAAATTAATGAAAATACAATGAGGATTAATGAAAATACAATGATGGGCGCTGTATGGATTTTAGTGTTGGTTATGGTGACTGCACTTGTTTCTGCAGAAACCTATGAATTGCGAAATCATGAACCGGTTCAAATTAATGGCCGAACATTCGAACTATCAGGCAAAGGAGAAAATCAGGTTTATGTGAAAATTGATGAAAAAACCGTGCCGGTTACAGAATTATTGGAGTATAAAGAAGGTTTATCAATTCAACTGATAAATTATAATGATCCTTATCAAAATGAGCCCTTGACAGCGACAATAGTAATTATCATGAATACCGCGTGTGGTGATGGAGTTTGTGATGCGAATGAAAATAATTATTGTTGTGTAGATTGTGGGTGTCCTTTAAATAAGACTTGTGCAGAAAATAAGTGTTACGATGATTCATTGTTCAGGTGTTTTAATCATACAGATTGCATTGATAATAATCCCTGCACAATTGATGCTTGTTTTGGCATGCCGTCCTATTGTATTAATAATTTTACCACCCAATGTATTTCGAATGATGATTGCTGTCCGATTGTGTGCAATAAAACTTTAGATTATTTGAATAATGATAAAGAATGCTTGCCAGAACCTGAATGTTGGACAGATTTTGATTGTGATGATTTAGATGAAAATACCATTGACTTATGCGATTTAAAATTAAAATATTGCAAATTTGAAGTAATGGTTGTTAAAGGCAAACCTGTTAAAAGGTTGAATACTGAACCAAATATAACTGAATTAACAAATAATGATACTTTGGCGCAAAAATCAGAGGTAATTGAACAATCTAATTATGGTTATCTAATTTTAGCGTTTTTAGGTGTTTTGGCTCTGTTATTAATAGTGTATATCAAAATCTTTAAAAACTACAAAATCAATCAAATGATTAATGATGAGGAAGACCGAAAACCTGAAAGTAAAAACACTTTCAGAAAAAAAGAGGGAATTAAAGATAGGTTTAGCTTTAGGTAAGGGCGCAGCCAGAGGTTTTGCGCATATAGGTGTTTTAAAAGTTCTTGAAAAACATGGTATTATGCCTGACATGATTGCAGGGTGTAGCGCAGGTTCTGCAATAGGCGCATTATATGCTTCGGGAATGAAAGCGCGCTTAGTCCAAAAAAATTTGGCAAGTATTGACTGGAAAGAAATGTTTGATTTTGTTATACCTGAAAATGGTTTGATTAAAGGAAAAAAATTTGAAGATTTTATTGGGCTATTAACACAGCATAAAGATTTTGCGGATTTAGATATACCCTTATTTATTATTGCGACAAATTTAACTCAAAAAAAGAAAGCATTATTTTTTAAAGGCGATGTTGCCAGGGCAGTTCGGGCCAGTATTGCTTTGCCGGGAATTTTTGATCCGATAATAATTAATGGAGACGAGTACGTTGACGGCGGATTGGTTGATCCCATACCAGTTGGCGTTTTAAGGGACAATGGGGCAGATATTATTATTGCAGTTGATTTAAGTTCTGAATTGAAACAAATGACTGTTCAAGACAAGCATGTTAAACTTAAAAAAGATTTTATTGAATTAATGCAAGAAAAAATGGTGATTGCAGAGGTTGATATAATTAAAGAACTGTTAAAGGCTAAAAATTTGGCAAAAAGGTTTATACCTAAATTATTAAGAAATCTGTTCCATCAAATTAAAATATTTTTAATTGACAGATTTATCCGGCCGGGTTTTGTTTTTGCTTACTTTTCTAAAAGCCATGTGCCAAAAATATTGTCTACTATGTATACAGCAATTGATATTATGGAAGATGAGTTTACTCAGGTCAAGCTTTGCAATGAAAACATTGATGTTATCATAAAACCAACTTTTAATAAAGGGGGTTGGACTGATATGGATAAAGCCGATTATTTTGTCCAGAGGGGAGCAGCAGCAACCCAATTAAAAATCTCGCAGATTAAAAAGGCAATTAAACGAGCCAAAATTCCCTGCTAACTTTAATTACTTTAACCTTTTCACCCATTTTTACATCTTTAGAATTTTTGACAGGGGTAGATTGATATGTTTCAGGGTCTAAAATTTCAATAACTGGCTTTACTTTAGAGACAATTGTTTTATAGATTGGTTCAACTTTTTTTATCTCGCTATCGTATTTGATAACACTATTTTTATTTGATAAAAGCTCTTTAACATTCATTTTTTTGGATAATGAAACTATCTTGTACACTTGATTTTTATATGTTATAAAATCATCTTTTTTTAATTCAGAAGGTCTAAAATACACATTTAATCTGTAAATATCCTTGCTTGTTTGTCGATTTCTCGAGAAAAGTTTTGGGCTCGTTTTAAGTTCCCCGCCAAACCTTAAAATTAATTTTTTACCTAATTTTTGAAGAGATTTGTTGTTTGTAATATAAAAGTCTATGCCCCCCCTAACTTTAACTACTTTTGAGACTTGCACATCTTTTTTATCCCTTAGGTTTTTAATTATAAAATCTACAACTTCATCTGCAGGGTCTCTTAATTGCAATATTCCTTGGTAATATCCATCGTGTAATGCCATATTTTCGAATATAAATGGCGCAATATATAAACTTTGTTCTTATATTTTGAAATTGGTAAATACTTTTATATAATTAATTTCTAATTTTGTTATGTCTAAATATGGCCCTTCTTTATTTGTCGTGGAAATGTATCTTGCATTACAAGAAAAAGCGCAAGATTTGGGAGGAAATTTAGAAAAAAAGAAGTTATGTTTATTAGATTCTAATTTTGACCTTTCTAATTATAATTTTTTTAATAGAGTCTATAAAGATTTGTCAAGTTATAGAAGATTGATTGATCAATTAGAAGAAGTATATGATTTTCCAGATGAAGTTAATGCCGGGAAGGTAAAAGAGACTATTGATGATTTTTTAGCAAGGGATGGTTAAACAGATTTGTTATTGATTTTTGAATGGTTCTATTAAACGTATTATTTTTAATAGGAAGCCTTAAAAAGATTTAATTTTGCATATAAGTTATGAAAGCAGTAGGATTATTTTCAGGGGGCCTTGATTCAGCTTTAGCTATTAAACTTATGCAGGATCAAGGAATTGAAGTAATAGCATTAAACTTTATTAGTCCGTTTTGCACATGTACCGGCGGTGGTTGTTCTATTACAGAACTTGCTAAAAAGTTAGGGGTTGAGGTTATTATGATGAAAAAAGGAGCGGATTATATGCGAATCCTTAGGCGCCCTAAATTTGGTTATGGGAAAAACATGAACCCCTGCATCGACTGTAAGATTTATATATTAAAAAAAGCAAAACAATATGCAAAAAAAATAGGCGCAAAGTTTTTGTTTACTGGCGAAGTTGTTGGCCAAAGACCCATGTCGCAAAAAACTAACACTCTGATGCAGATTGAAAAGGAAGCCGGATTAAAAAATAAATTATTAAGGCCGTTGTGCGCAGCGCATTTGCCTGAAACTGAAGCAGAAAAAAAAGGATGGATTGACAGAAACAAACTTTTAAATATTACGGGGAGAGGCAGAACCAGGCAGTTAGATATCGCAGAAGAATATAAAATCAAAGGCTTCATGTGCGGGGGCGGGGGTTGCAGATTGACACATGAAGAATACGGGAGAAAGATTAAAGACTATTTTGAACACACTAAAAAAACTCGAATGAGAGACATTATTTTGTTAAATTACGGGAGACATTTTAGACACAGGCAAAATAAGATTATAGTTGGAAGAAATTATTTTGAAAATGAGAAGCTTTTAACCCTTAGGGGTAAGGGAGAGCTTGTTTTTGAAGTGCTCGGGCATGGCAGCCCGGTAACATTATTACAAGGTAAACCCAATACAGGAGCAGTTAAGATAGCTGCAGGATTAACAGCCCGCTATTCTGATGCCAAATCTGAAAAAGTGCCAGTTAATTATGGTAAAGAAACACTTGACCAAAAAAAGATAGTTAGTATCCTCACGGATGCCTATATTGATAACTATAGAATCTAAAAATATATAAAGAGAAAACATTGTTTTGTTATTAATTGTGCATTTTATTGTTTTTAGTTGCAAGTTTAGATGTAAGCTGTTTTGCGCAGTTAACTAATTTGGCATCATAATCATTTACTAGTATATTTTAAATTGTTTAAATCAATATTTATTTAAATTAATATTTTGGAGGGGATTTGAATGAAAGAAAAATTAAAACTTATTTTAGAAAATGCAATTGAAGAAGAAGAATATTTTTCTAGATTGTATAAAGAATTAGCTTCGCTGCAAACAAATCTTTTGATTAAAAAAAAACTTTTGGAACTTTCTAACCAAGAAAAAATGCACAAAGAAAAATTAGAAAGTTTAGATTTTGTAAAACTGGGTGCGAAAGTAATTCCCGGAGTTCTTGACTCAATAAAAATCAATACTGATGTTTCAAATACTCCAAAAGCTGAATTTTATAATATTGAACTAATGTTTAAATTTGCGATTACTCAAGAAGCCTTAGCTAAAACTTCTTACAAGAAGTTAGCAGAAGCTTTTGATGACAAATCTGCTAAAAATTTATTTTTAACTCTTTTTAAAGAAGAAGAAATGCATGAACATTTGCTTATTGAGCAATTAAATAAATTCAGAAGTGAATTAAACAATGAACTTTAAATTACAAAGACAGAAAAATTCTCAGTTCTGTGCGCAAAATAGGGATATAAAAATAGGGAGGTTTTTAGCATGACAAAGTTAAATGAAAGTTATAAATGCGGAGTTTGTGGAAACTTGGTAGAAGTTGTTCATTCTTCAGTAGGCAAACTAGTTTGTTGCGGTAAACCAATGGAATTGTTGGTTGAACAGCATGATGAAGAAAGGTATGAGAAACATGTGCCTGTTGTTGAAGTTTTAAAAAATTCTGTAAAAGTTAAAATTGGTTCATTGCCGCACCCGATGGAACCTCAGCATTATATTGAATGGATAGAAGTTCTAAGTGAGGGGAAAATTTATCGGCAATATCTTAAGCCCGGTGATGCTCCTGAAGCAACTTTCCCCGTGCTTGCTGATAAAGCAAGAGCATATTGCAATATTCACGGATTATGGGCTACTTAAAATTGTTAGGGTTATAAATTATTTTTATGTCAAAAACTTGCTTACACTATCAATCACAGACTGAAAGCATGCTCCTAATTCGGGCTAGGTCAGCTTGTTATAATCTCATTTTTCACAAGCCTATTTTATAAAGAGTTAACATTTAATTATTTAACAAGTGGAAAATGGAGGTCTGAGAAACCGGGCCTGGCAGAGCGGTGACTGACGGTGTATGGTTTCGATTAACATACGGGCTTTTGACTACCGAATGACACCAGTCAAAGACTAGTTGAAAATGAGTGTATTTTATGGCAGCAGTTAATATTGATAAAATTTATGCAATTCTTTCTAAAGAAGTTAAGAAGTATAAAGCGCCAATAACAGAATTCGTGGGGGCACAGACAAAGGAACCTGAACAAGTGTTAATGGCGGCGATATTATCGGCTAGAACAAATGACAAAATAACTTTTAAAGTCGTAACTAAACTGTTTACAAAAGTTAAGAAGATTAGAGATTTTGAAAAGTTTAGTGTTAAAGAGATTGAAAAATTAATTTATCCGATTGGTTTTTTTAGGAGAAAAGCCAAATATTTGAAAGAACTTCCCTATGTATTTGAGAAAAGGTTTAATTCCCGGTTGCCTTCCAATGTTGAAGAATTGATCGAGTTGCCCGGTGTTGGCAGAAAAACAGCAAATTTGGTTGTGGCAGTTGGTTTTAACCGGCCGGCAATTTGTGTTGATGTGCATGTGCACAGGATTATGAATCGCTTGGGTTATATAAAAACTAAAACGCCGTTTGAAACCGAGATAGCGCTTCGCGAAAAGTTGCCTCTAAAATATTGGATTCATATCAATTATTTAATTGTAGCATTTGGTCAAAATCTTTGCACTCCGTTAAGGCCTTTTTGTTTTAAGTGTCCCATATATAAATATTGCAAGAGAATAGGGGTATTTAATTATAAGTAAAATTGCATTCATTCATTGGTTAAATTATTATTAATAGCATTAATGTTTTTTTGTAATTGGAGATAGTACTATAAAACCGTTAATTTTATAAATGAATTAGGGTATTTTGAATGTATGGTTGATATTAAAAAATACCTGAAAAAAGCTTGGCATTTTTTATGGCATGACGATAGTTTTGCAAGTTTTATTGCTAATATTATTGTGGCATTTATAATTATAAAATTTGTCGTTTATCCTGGCCTGGGGCTTATATTTGGCACAGACTTGCCAATAGTTGCGGTGGTTTCAAGCAGCATGGAACATAATTTGGGGTTTGAGGAATGGTGGGGAAATGCGCAATCTTGGTACAATAAAAACCAGATAACAAAAGAAGATTTTTTAGGATATCCGTTAAAATCAGGGTTTAATAAAGGTGATATTATGTTAGTATCAAGCGCAACAGAAAGCAATATTGAACTCGGGGATGTGATTATATTTAATGTTGGCAGGGAAAATCCAATTATCCATAGGGTTGTTAAAATATATAATGAAAATATGACGGTTTATTATCAGACAAAGGGTGATAATTATAAAACAAACCCTGTCCCGCTCCAAAGTGGTTCGTTAAATGAATTGAAGATACCTGTTGAAGCAATAAGAGGGAAAGCTTTATTTAGGATACCCTTTATAGGCTATATTAAAATATTTGCCGTAGATGTAATAAATCTTATAAGGTAATAAATAACGTAGATATAATAAATATCATAAGATAATCAATTATAATATATTAAAATGTTATTTTGCGAAAAATGCGGATCATTGCTGATTCCTTTTACAAAAGAAGGTCAAAGGGTAATGAAATGTAATAGTTGTGGTTTTATTAGTAAAGATATTAAAAACGCAAAAATTTCTGAAAAGGTTAAAGAAAGCAAGGATATATCTGTAATTGACAAAGAGATTGAAACTAATGCGATTTGTAATGCTGAATGCAGGAAATGCGGGCATAAAAAAGCATATTACTGGTTTATGCAGACACGGGCATCAGATGAGCCCGCAACACAATTTTTTAAATGTGAGAAATGCAACAATATCTGGAAAGAGTATTAAACCATTATTCGCAGGGTCAAAATAATGTTTGCAATGGGAAGTGATTTTAGGATTTCAATGTTTATTTAATTGCCTTTAAAATATTTTGAATATTATCATTTGCTGTTATGGTACAAAAGCAAACCTTTCATATTCTTAATGTCTCCGGTGTAAAGTGATTCAGGATAATCCCAAATAAAATTATTTGCCTGTAAAATAAACTCTTCCAAACGGCGAGTTTGTATATCACTTAAATTAAAATTGTTATATTGGTTAACCAGATTAGAATATTTAACAAAACCTGGAGGGATCAATTTATATTCTTCTGCAAGATGTAATTTTTTTAGGATCAGGGGGTTGTTTGTATTTTCAAATAGTATTTTATTTTTTCTTTCAGCAGATTCGCATAATTCTGCAATATCTTCAGCAACATTAAACCTGGAATAATTGCTTATAAAACCTAATTTTAAATTTTCTTCTTTGTCAATAACTGATTTATTTATTAAATTAAAGAATCCATTTGTCAAGAATGCTAATTGTTCCAAATTTGAGAAGTAAACAGAATTGCCCCATTCATTAACTGAAATGGATTTCCATTTATTATAAAAATCAGGTTCTGATTTTATAATTTCATCAGTTTTAGCGTGTTTTATTTCGTGATGGGCTACTGCATCATAATAGTTATCTTTTAAAATTAGTGAGTTTTTTTGATACGTCCCTAAAATTGGGACAAAACAGGCTTTATGAAATTGGGTGCTTAAAGAATTTTTTAAATAATCATCGGACCTAATTTTTATAGCGCGCAGTTTGAAAGGCTTACTTTTCATTTCATTTTCAATTATTCTGGTTAATCTTAAAACATTGGAAGGGTTGCCTTCAATTTGTTCCTCCATTCCAAGAATGGGATAACCAAATTTTTTCTCGAAATTTTTTCGGATCGGTGTTGGATTAGATATTGAATAAAGTTCGTTGCACCAAATATTAAGTTGTGTGCTTAAATGTAAAGAAATGCCGGCAATAACTCCTAACCCCATCCCTTTAAGATTTAAGTTTAAAAGTTTTTTTCCATTAACGCGCATCATCTTAACATCCATTAAATCTAGATTAACATAAGATATATTTATACTAAGATATAATTAACTGCATTAAAAGTTATTATTGATAAATCCATGAAGAATGTCCCCATTGGACAATTAAATCAACTTGCACATCAGTTGGGATATCACAAGCTCCATAACATGTGCCTAAATAAGTATAAATTTTAGCTTTAGTTTCTGATTCTAACCTATCAACTATTTCTTTAGCTTTGGGTTTTAAACCATCAGGCAATTGAATGAGGACAGAATTAACTTTCCTACTATTAATATGTTCGATTACTTTCCCGATATTAAGCCCAAGATTCATCGTTTTCTAAATCTTCCTCATCTTGAAAGTCATCCATTAAAAGTTCTAATTCAAAAGGGTGAAATTCTTTACGATTCAAATACTCTTTTAGATCATCATCCCTATCTGGATTTTCATAAGCGCCCGTTTTTAGTGACCTTTTTTCAGGAATTGTGCTTTTACGCTTAATTTCAGTTAATTTTTGGACTCTTTGCTTTGTATTCATTTTTTCACCTTATAGATTAAAACAATCTCCTAATGGTTTATTTTTTAATAATTCAAGTTGAAATCATGATAATTTTTTAAATTAGGGTAATGATTTTTATCGTATTTAACCATGAATATAGATTTTTCGAGCCTTGAGGTAGTATATAAATTTTACTATTTTTGTCCTTTATTAGGGACTAATCGGAGGGGATGGTATGGCATTCTCCAGTGTTTTTTACATTCTAAACAGTAATACACTAATTTGCCTTTTTGTGTTCTTACCCTTAAATTTTGGCCCGGAATTAAAAAAGAATGGCAATGTTTACAGAAATTGCGTTTTATTTCTGAAGGCATTCTTGATCTTGTTTTCATAGCCAGCCTTCTTGCTTTTTGCACAAATTTATTGGCAAGCTCCTTATTTTTTGAAAATGTTTGCTTTGCTTTAAACATGAAATTTAAAATTAATTCTTTGGCTTCTTTTGCAGAAATTTTTTTCTTTGCCATTTCATTTAATTACAAGAGGAAAGTATATAAAGGCTTCTCTTAAACAATCTGTTATTGCCCTTGTAGTATAGCCTGGATAGTACACGCGGTTGCGGTCCGTGGGACCGGGGTTCGAATGTTCAAACTGTGTTATAACATTAGATTAACGCAGTAAACTCGAAAATCCTCGCAAGGGCATAATATTGGGGCTTCAATGCTCCGGCTTGGTACCATTATGGTACTGAGCTTATTTATAGTTGTAGTTCTTAAGAAGTTTAGGATAAAAATTAATAACCCTAAACTACCATAACTATGCAAGACAAGTTAAAAATGCATTAGCTGGTTTTAATTAAAAGAGAAGACTTGTTTAACACATTTGATGATATTAGATTTAAAAGAAATTCTTTAACTTATTATGGCAAGAGAATGGATTTTGAAACTTCTAAACAAGTAATAATCAAATGTTAGAAATTAATCAAAAATTAAAGGATATGTATAATGGAAAAACTCGAAAATGAATAAATATTGTCTTATTTTTATCATATGCCTTTTTTATCCTACGAATAAAAAGCAGACATTAGAAAACTTATTACTACCATAACATAATTATGGTTTAGCACAAATAAATGTTCCAATAGAAAAATATATAATCTAATATTACAGTTATTTAGTGTATGTTGATAGATAAAGATTTTAAAGAGATTATTTCGTTTCAGGTGTTGTCATTAATAGGGGGGCTTTTTGCAGGGACTTTATTATCTATTTATACAGACAAACTTTTACTTATTCCGGGTATGTTAATTATTTTACCGGGATTCATGGAAATGCGGGGGAATATTAGCGGTTCAATGGCCGCCAGGTTAACTTCGGGAATGTTTATTGGCGTTGTAAAACCCAATAATCTCAATGTTAAAATTGTTAAAGGCAATGTTTTCGCATCTTTTACACTGGCGATTATTGTTTCACTAGTTCTAGGTTTAGTTGCATTTGTGTTTAATTATATTATGCTCGGCATCGTTGTGCCAAAAATAATTCTAATACCCTTAATTGCTGGAATTTTTGCAAATGGCATTGAAATAATTTTAACTTTATATTTTACTTTTTACACATTTAACCACGGATATAATCCCGATAACATTATGGGTTCATTTGTGACAACAACAGGTGATGTGACAAGCATTCTTGCGCTTTTATTTACGGTGATGATAATATGATTTTAAAGTCTCACTTGCAACACTTGAAAAAAGTTAAACATCGTAAATATCATAAAATCATCAGGGAGATGAAACACGAGGGTTTTTCAAGAAAAACTTTACTTTATCTTAAAGAGTATGGTCCGCATACAAATGTGCCCCGGACGATTATCCGAGAAAGTATAAATATCCTAATTTTTGCATCTATAATTAGTTCTTTAGGGGGTTTTGCGCTTGAAAATATCAAAGAGGTATTCATCACATTAACGCCTTTGGTTATTTTGCTGCCAGTATTAAACGGAATGGTTGGAAACTATGGCACCATAATTTCATCACGGTTTACAACATTACTGCATGAAGGAAAAATTAAGAGTAATTGGCATAAAAACATTGAACTTAATAATTTATTTGCAAAAATAATTTTAATTTCAGTGATAATTGCGATTTTAAGCGCTTCTGTCGCTTTAGTAATCTCTAACCTGACAGGTACAGCAGTAAATATAACAACAATTTATAAGATTTTGATAATAGCAGTTTTAGACATGCTGATTTTGGTGTTTATCTTGTTTTTTGTAGCAATCAGCGCAGGTCTTTATTTTTTTAAAAAAGGAGAAGATCCGGATAATTTTTTAATCCCGATAACTACTTCAATTGCAGATTTAGGCAATATGCTTTTGTTGGCATTATTGGTCATGTTGATGTTTTAACGGCAATTCTTTTCATAAATTTGAAAAATCATTTCTTCATCTAATGATTTTTGCCCAAAATATTCTCTGACAACATTTTCGATGCAAGGGCCATTTATTAACCTGTCATAGATTAATTCACGATATACTTTATCATAAAAATATTTAGACTTGACTGCGCCAATATTTGTATCTGAAAATGGCTTATCTATATTTTTAGAAATTCTAAATAATGATTTTTCTGAACGATCTCTCCTAAAAAGGTTAAATTCCCAATATAGTTCTCTGTACCATTTAGGGTTGTAGCTTACTGCTATTCTGATTTTGTGGTATATAAAATGAAGTTTTGGAGCAGGAACAAGCACAACTTTTAATTTATTATTTTTTATATCATGAAAAAGATATTTTGCTTCATTAATAAATAAATTACATATATTTTCAGGGAGTTGATTTATTGAATAATCTGAAGTCCTGTCCACCATTTAATTAGATTTTGAATACTTTTTATAGATTTAGGAATAATAAATATTATAAAGGACAAGTATTATTATTTAAAATATGAACAAAAAAGGCCTAATTTTAGCATTTACAACTGCTATAATTAGCGGGTTTTCTATTTACCTTAACAAGTTTGGCGTTACTGGCATTGAATCAAGCATATTTACATTTTCAAAGAATATTATTGTTGCTTTGTTTTTATTTTCAACGGTTTTACTTTTTAAGGAAAATCTAAACTTAAAATTAAAGCAGTGGATTAAACTTATCATGATAGGTTTAATTGGAGGTTCAATACCATTTTTATTATTTTTTAAAGGATTACAATTAACCTCAAGCGCATCAGCTGCTTTTATTCATAAAACAATGTTTGTCTATGTTGCATTATTGGCAGTATTATTTTTGCGTGAAAAAATAACTAAAAAATTTTTAGCTGGTTCAATATTATTATTAATGGGCAATGCAATATTTTTAAAAGTTTATTACCCAATATTTGATAAAGGAGCTTTGTATATATTTATTGCAACATTATTATGGGCAATAGAAAATATTATTTCTAAACATACCTTAAAAGAATTAAGTTCCAGAGTGGTTGCATTTGGCAGAATGTTTTTTGGAAGCTCGTTTATCTTGGTTTATTTAATATTCTCTGAAAAAATTGTACTGCTTAATACTCTGAATCTTAATCAGATTGGCTGGGTGCTTGTTACAACAATTCCCTTGTTTTTGTATCAGATTACTTGGTACGAATCATTAAAATATTTAAAAGCTTCAACAGCAACATCTGTGCTATTATTAGGCAGTATGATTACTTCATTATTGGATTTAAATTTTACTCTTCGTTCTGTTGCAGGCAGTTTATTAATTATTCTTGGATTAATATTAACAACAAGATTATTCAGCGTAATAAAAGTTTTAAGCATGGAACGTTTAACTTTTCTTAAAAAAGGTTAATACTTCTAATTTGAATGAATAAACCCGCCGCAAGCGATGGGGTATTCTCTAGTTAAAAGCGAGTATCCTAATTGACAATGAAATGATCCAGGATAGTATCTTAAAAGGTTAGCTTTTTATAAGGGGAAGAATTATTTATCACCATGGATTCAATCGAATTGCTTGCGCGATTTGCTTATCAGCCTAATGCATTGAATTATTGCGGCCCTTCTGATGCAAATAAAGTTCTTAGGCAGTACATTATTCATAAGGATAATACAGAAGAAACAAAAAAAGTATTGATGAAGTTTGAAGCGCTTAAGCCGTATCTTGGATATATTGCGGAAAGAGCAGGTAAAAAGTTTTTTGATTATGAAGTCGTTGAAGCTTATTGTTTAGGTAATTTTTTGCTTAATATTTTTACTAAAAACGATTTAATAGAAATTGTAAACAGATTAAAATTGCCTATAATCATGTCTGAAAAAATTATTCAAAATATGCCTAATTGCGTGCCGCAACATTCGTTTAACGTGGTGCATGTAGGAGTTGGCGCAATTACGGGCAGTGTTAAAACTTGTATTGAAAATATGGATAATTGTCTTGTTCACGACGCAGTTGTTAAAGAAATTTTGAAAGGGGAATTAATAGTTTTTTATCAACCATTGGAATATATTAACAGATATTATTGGGGGTTTTTTACGGATAAAAAAGTTAAGTATGATAAAGAATTATTGCCTGGGTTAAAGATAGGTGATAATGTAGGGATTCATTGGAATTTTGCAGCTATGAAACTTAATGCGAAAGAATTAAATAATCTAAAGCATTATAATTTTGTGAATATTAATGCGATTAATGACAAAATAAAGAATTAAATCAATAATTTAATTAATAATTAGATTCAGGAGGCGTTAGATATGAATAAAACATTAGATGATTTAACCTGCGAAGAAAAAGGGGATTTAAGGAAATCATTCAGAAAAGATCATGAAATCGGTTTAGAGGAACAAGGTTTTTGTCTTTTGCTCGGATGGGGTACAGGTGAACTCGGTCCAGGGCTTGCAGCAAATCTAACTCCAATAGATGATAACGTTGGTATGAGAGAATATAAACTGGTTAAAGAAGAATTTGATGAACTTTATGGGGGAAAGTACAAAGAAGTTCCTTTGTATATCCATTTCAGAAATCCTGTGTTCCCTTATGGGGATGAAGAATAAGCCTTAATTGCATCTAAAGCTTCTTTTTTGGACAATTTTTGAACTATGAAACCCATCTGGACAATCACATAATCACCTACTTTGTATTCAGAATTAACAATCTTAGCAGTTCTTTGTTCACCATTATAATCTATAATTGCTAAATCTGATTTAATTTGAATTATTTTTCCAGGATATGCGAGACACATACAATAATAAATAAAGATATGTTTAAATATTATTCTCTTTTTAAAAGCAGATTGTTGCAGGTAAATGAATGCAATTCTGCAGAGCTTTAAGTTTTGGCGCTGTCCAGAGTCAATTGTCTGTATATTAGTAACTAAAACTAAACTTAAAGTCTGCAAGCTCTCTTGCCCATCTAATTAAATATGAGCATACAAATTGACAATGAAACTACTCTGGACAACACTTAAGTTTCATAATTCTTAAATAGTAATTTGGAGTTAGTTTTTAACATGAAAAAATTAATATCAATATTTTTGATTTTAATGCTATTGCCAATTGTTTCAGCTTCAGGATTTGGCCTTAGGACCAATCAAACTGATTATTATTTTACAATTAATGATAATGTTTTTCTGCCAGTGGAAGTTTTTACATCATATGAAAACTCAATTGAAGTTTTAATTACTACTTCTATTTCTCAAAGAATTGACAGAGAAGAAACATTATACTCTTCACCAAAAACAGAATCAAGAACTTTTATAATTAATCCCGGCATAAACTACATTAATATTGGTTTTGGAAGTTCAATCACTGATGTACTTATGAAAGTAAAACTAACTCTTGATTATAAAAATATAAGTGTTGCACTTGATGAGGTAATCCTGCACTTTGTTGATGAAGGTTATAAAAAACCGGATAATTTTACAGAAAATTTTGTTTTTTATGAAGAACCAATAATTAAAGAAACAAAAACTTTTAACTATTATTATCTATCTTTTTTTGTGGTTTTTGCAGGATTGATATTTTTAGGGGTTTTTTTTAATTATAATTTCAAACTCCGCTTAAAAGCTTCGCAACCTGCACCATTCAAAAAAGCAACAACTGGAAAAGTTGATGGAAAAATACTTTTTTGTAATGATGATAATAATGATGCGGTTCCAAACATTAAAGAAAATAACCCTCATTTTGAGATTAAGGAAACTAATAATAATCCGTTAATTAAAGATGTTGATGAATTATACTGATAATATCCTTTTTGGAGAAGAACCTATTTATACTAATTGACAATGAAACGACTCTGGACAGCGCCCAATTAAGCAAAACTTTATATATATTAAATATCTAATTAATTATTATGAAGAGGTTAATAATCATTTTATTGATTGTTCTTTTATTATTTAGTAATGTAGTTTCAGCTCAAAGCGTTTTTGGTTCATTAGCCCAAGAAGAAACTAAACTGTTCAGTCTCGGTCCCAAGTCCTATTCAATCAGAGTTATAAGTTTGGATAATAATCTTGTCCAGTTCTCATTAGATGGAATTAAATCTCGTTTTTTGAAAGATGGTGAAAGTTTTAAATTTGACAACGGATTGTCTGTTTCAATTGACGAGATCATATATTCTTCTGAACTCACAATCAACCCTAGAGTAAGATTTTATATCGATGTTGAAACAGAAGCATGTGGCACTGCGCGATGTTTTCCCGGTGAAAAGTGTACAAACATTAAATATTGTTACAACCCGGATAATTGTGTAAATAAAATGGGATGTGAAACTTATTGTGGCAATAATATTTGTGATAAGGACGAAGATAATATTTGTAAAGAGGATTGTTCATTTTGCGGTAATAGCAAATGTGAAACTAATGAACTTTGCAGTACTTGTGAATCTGATTGTGGATGTGATTCTGGATTAGTTTGTGAAACTGATTCCTGTGTTAAAACACAAGTAATTGAAAAATCAGTTGTGGTTGAAAAAGTTGTTCAAAAAGAAGTTGAAATGAATATTTTTCAAAAGTTTTTAGTGTGGTTAAGAAATATATTTATTAAATAAATCCTATAACTCTTTATAACCATATTTTGTTCTAAACTTTTCTAGCGCTTGTTCTGTGCAAGAGACTATTAAACCCTGCATTTCTTTAGGCACTCCGATATTTGGAATATCATCTAATGATATGATCGAACTTAATTCAGGAAGCGGTAATTTTTTCATTTGTGAATATACCATATAAAACCATCTCTGTTTATAAGATTCATTAGATCTGATTATGGGGAGTATTTCTTCAAATGAGTGATGACCGCCTTGATATTTCCTATTGTCTAATAATGAACATAACGAATCTACTGCGCCGACTTTCATGTCATCATCTGAAGCATATGGAATTTCATTGTTCCACATCCGGTGGTGATATTGTCTTCTATGCAGTTCAATTGATGGTAATACATATTTTTTGAAAAATTCAGAACTTTCGTCGCTATATTGTAACGCTAAACCTTTTGCAACTTTCCATTTATATTTACTGTGTTTTCCAGAAATATCATGTGGCCTTTCAAGGTCATTATTACCCAAATTTAACTTATTTAGATAATATTCAACTTGAATTGAATGTTTTAAAGAAGAAATTAACCACGCCCTTAGTTCATCAGTAGTGGGTTTTAGGTTCATTTTTTATTCAACAGACCAATTTAATTTATTTTCCACGTTTAATTCTCTAAATTGCTCCCATTGGATTCTTGAAATACCACAATTTTGGCTAAATTCTTTATAATTTAAAGGTTTGTTTTTATCTAAAGTATAATTTATAAAATCTTTAAATATCCTCAATTTTACTGGATCTAATTGCAGTCCATTTAACTTTAGCGCCATCATCATTAAATAAAGAACTATCCGGTATTTAAGGGTTTCTATAACTAATCACTATATAGTGACACTATTTCAAAAATTCGTTAATCTTTGTTTTGAAAGCTTCTTCAGATATTGAACCTGTAAATCTGCCCACTTCTTCGCCCTCTTTAAAAAATATAATAGTAGGGATACTAATTACACTATATTCCAAGGCAATATCGCGGAAATCCTCAATATTAACTTTTCCGAATGAAATATTTGTTTTTAGGCCGATTTCTTTAGACATTTTGTCAAATATAGGTCTAAATTGTAAACATGGATTGCACCATGGTGCCCAAAAATCAAGTATTGCTTTGGGTTTTTTTAATATTTCATCGTTAAAATTTGCATCAGTAATATATTCCATTTTAATCACTTGTTTTTTTAACTTCTGATTTATGATGTGTTTTAGTTTCGACTATTCTAGTATTAGGATTTTCAGATTCATGGGTTTTATGAGAATAACTTTCTTTTTTTTGAGAACCCTTAACTACATTTTTTTTTCCAATCGCGATTAAATATTTTCGTTTGTTAGCCTCTAAGTCTATAAATAAATCCGATTCTTCTTTAATCATTTTTGATGCAGTTTTTGAAAATGCGATAATCTCCGTTCTGCATCCATGACTTTTTAAATAAGCTAATAAATCTTTAAAGTCACCATCCCCCGATACTAATACAACTGTATCAACTTTAGGAGATAATCTTACCGCATCCATTGCGATTCCAATGTCCCAATCGCCTTTCTTTGAGCCCCCTATAAATGTCTGCAGGTCTTTAGATTTTACTTCTATTCCAATATTCATAAGCGCTTTATGGAAGCTTTCTTCTTCCCTAATTTCAGTTTTAATAACATACGCAATTGCTCTAACTAATTTACGTCCGCCAACAGCAGTTTTTAGAATTTCATGAAAGTTAACTTTAGCATTAAAAATATTTTTTGCTGAATAATACATATTTTGCACATCAAACAGCACAAGTACTCTTTGTTCAGTATGTTGTAATGTTTCCATATTATTTACCTCGTATAATACACATATTTTCCACCAATCTTTGACTGGCATTATTTGGTAGCCAAAAACCTGCATTTATAGCGAACTTTTGACTTTTTAATTGCCTATACTTTATAATATAGGCGCATATATTGATATGATAAGAAAGGGGGTTTATAAAAGCTTCGGATAAACACCTATAGAAAGTTTACTATTAAAAATTAGTTTCAATTCCACAAGAACTGAAAATTTTATACGCCTGAGATTAATTTCTTACGGGTAGTTAATAATATCAGATAGTTTGGCGTTACCTTGCCGAAGGAGATTAAACAATTAGCACACACTTTTTAACAAGTTATTTATAAATAATTAACCAATTCTATGACAAAATCATTAATTTAGTGACTGAATAACGGATTTTAGAAAAAGCGTTATTATCACTGCCTAGTAACGAAACATTTATAATACTGAAAGTTACTTTTTGCCCCATACTTCATAATTTAATTGTTCAATAAAATCTTTCATAAAAAGAACTCTATTTTCAGCAGCCTTTTTCCCGGATTCGGTGCTCATAAAAGAAGGTAATTTAAACAGTTTCTGATAAAAATGGTCTATCATAAACTTTTTATCATCTACTTCGCGATTTTTTGCAAATATGTCTCGCGGGTCATATATCCTTATCCCTGAAAAAACGCCATATGAAATACACCTCATAATGCCAATGGCACCTAACGCGTCTAGTCTATCAGCATCCTGCAAAATAGCGCTTTCTAAGTTCGATGGTTTAATATTTTTACTAAATCTATGTTCGCTAATGGCTTGATAGATTGGACCATGCAAAGCTAAAGGATAATCAATATTTTTTAAAATTTCGCTTGCTAATTCAACTGACCTTTCAGCATGATCAATTTCAGGATTTCTAAATTCATCCGCTCTCCCCAAATCATGCATTAAAGCGGCAGGTTCTACTACGAATAAATTTGCTTTTTCTTCTTCAGCTAATTTTGTAGATGTATTATAAACTCTTAAAACGTGTTCATAATCATGACAAGGAAAATCAGAAGTAGACATTATCTTTTCAACTTTCAAAAAAATCTTGTTAATTTTATTTTTCATTTTAATTATTTTCCATTTTAAAAATGGCGGTGGCGATACTTCCAATCCCGTTACTTTGAAAATTACAAATATAACGGTATATTTGAAATCGCGACCTCTACGTAACCCAGTAAGATTATCATCAGCCAATTTTGGCCTCGGCGCTCAAACATATGAGCGTAGCGCTCTAACCAGGCTGAGCTACACCGCCGTTTAAACTAATAACAAGAACTTTAAACAGTTTATAAGCCTTACGTTTGAAAACATTTATAAACAACTTATACTCATAAATAATATCAAGAGGTGATTTTATTGGTAAAAAAAAGAAGAACAAGTTCTCACTCAGCCAAACCAAAAATGGCCGCAAGTAAATCATGCTGTACCACAAATGAACACTGGCATATACATTATCACATGAAAAAAAAAGGCGTAATGATGCTTTTAGTTGCATTATTGCTCATTGTAAATTACATGGTTGCATGGTGGCCAGTAGACTACGTATTAGCATTAGTATTTGGTTTATGGGGTTTAAAAAAAATAGTTATGATTCCTGATTGTTGCAGGAAATAAATTTTTTTGTTTGTCAAAAGCTCGCTGAATTGGTCACAAACCAGGTATGCTTACTATAAATGAGCTTTTGATGACCAAATAATTACCGTTCAAAAACCTGTAGAAAATGAGTGTATTGTAAAAGAAAAATAAATCATACATTTTTATTTTTAAGAATTACTTTTTCTAATTGTTTATCTGTAACTTTTTTAATTCTAGTTTGAAATTCTGTAGTCATAATAATTAATTCATCAGCTAACAATTTCTTAACTTCTCCGCTAAGCAATTTCCCTTTTTTATAATCTTCAACCAATTTTTTACTTTGTTTTTCATCATAAAAATAATTAGTTAAATAAATACAAGGAATGTCAATCTCCGGATTTCCACCATTCTTACGGTGTTCATCAACAGTTTCTTTGCCTCCGGAAAATGCTTTATTAACTTTGATTCGGATAGATTTTTCAGGCTCATTTAAAAAAATAGCAGTATTCGGTTTTGACGCAGACATTTTATCTCCTGTCAGTCCTGGCATAAATTTCATATGCAATATGGCCGGTTTATTATAACTCGCCCTTGCCGCAATATCCCTGCACACCCTAATATGGGGATCTTCATCAGGCCCAATTGGAACTAATACCTGTTTAAATCCAAAACTTTCAATAGGCAGTAATATATGCGCAGATTGAATCACCGGATAAAAATACATTCCAGGATTATCCTCTGGCCCGTACCCGTAAGAAGCTTTGATTTCCGATAAAGTAACTTTAGGGCATAACTTAATTGCAAGATTGTATATATTTGTATAAACTTGATCAATAATAAAATAAGTTTTTTTAGAATCAAATCCGTATGCTAATAACTCTTTTGCTAACTGCATTGCAAACTCTAACCCCTGCTTCTGATCTTTAACTTTCCCAACAATATAACTTTCATCATCAGATATTGGTATAAACACTGATACACCATACTTTTTTTGAAAAAACAGGTTTGTATCAAACACAACTTTATGCCCCAGATGGATAGTTCCAGAGGGGTTAAATCCGGATACAATTGCGCACTTTTCGCCATTATTAAGCGCAGCCATAAATTTATCAAAGTCTCTATGCGAATAGACCAGCCCTTTTTTGAAGGTATAAAAGTCAGGCAATATAGCTATCTCAGAAATCGGCCTTGCACCAAAATTTTTGACAAGCTTTTCATTATCCAATAATATATTTGAATTCATCTTAAATATATAATCTTTTAAAGGTTATAAAATTAACTATTCTAATTCATATTTTAATAAAATAAAATTGCACTCGGAGCAGAGAATCAGAGTATTCAACCAATGAATAAATAAAATAGTTATCCTAAAGATTTCTGAATGGCTTTTCTATATTCTTCTTTCTGTTTATCACTTTCATACTTATGTGATTTCCAGCTAAACACATGACCGTCACCTATATGTCTGGGTATGATATGAAAATGTAAATGGGGTACTAATTGCCCAGCCGATGCATAATTATTCACAATAACATTAACACCGCCTTCTTTGGTAACTATCAAAGATTTTGCAACCTTTTTAGCCACCAAAACAATTTTTTTCAATAAATCATCAGGAACATCAAGCATAGTTTCATAGTGTTTTTTAGGGATTACCAAAGTATGCCCCGGATTAACTGGAGAAATATCTAAAAACCCTAAGATTTCTTTATCCTCATAAACTTTATCGCATGATACACTGCCTTTAATTATTTTACAGAATATACAATCATTCATTTTTATCACCGCCTAATAAGAATAAATAATAGTTTAATTTTTTTGCAAAAGTATAATTTCAATCTCTCTTTCAGTTTTTTGAACTGCTCTAAATAATTCAATAATGTGGCTTCTGTCACCAGCCTCCGGAAACTGATTTTTTGCCAAATAATCCAAATACATATAAATCATCTTGTCTGCTTGTCTTAAATCTTCAAATGGAGATTGACCTGCTTTAGCCTTTGTTTTTGCCCTATTTAAAACAACTGGCAAATTATCTATGCGCAATTCATGATTAATTTTACCATACTCATTTCTAATTGCTTCTTCTTGGCTCTCTCCTTGCTTCCCTTTAAACGAAGATTTAACATCCGAAGTCGACCCTTTTAATATAGCAAGCGCCATAGCCACGCCCAAAGCAATTCTTTTTAATTTGCGATTATCATTTTTACTGAAAAAATCTTTTAGTTTTTCAAACATATTAAAGAGATAAATAAATAAACTATTTAAACTTTTCTAATATTCCTTTAATATCAAACAAATCTTTAATTTTATAATCTCCTCCATCTTTCCGATTTTTTAGGATTATGGAGATAACACCGGCCCTTTTCGCAGCCAAAGAATCAAATGACGTGTCCCCGATATATACTGCTTCAGAAGGTTTAAAAGTAAAATATTTCAACACTTTCTTGATGCCTTCCGGGGAAGGTTTTGGCTTTTTAATATGTTCAACTGTCAATATTAAATCAAAATTATCTCTTAAGCCAAGATACTCCAAAATTTCATAAGTTTCACCTGCTCTATTAGTGACAATTGCCAACTTATATTTTTTCTTTAAAATTTTTAATAATTTGTTTAAATGTTTTGTTGCTTTAAATTCATTCAACGTTTTTTTAAATAATCTTTTCATAAAAAATAAAGACCTGATAATACCAACATCATATAAATATTTGTTATAAAATTCCCTGCTTGTCATAGTATAAGCATCTTTCTCATCCCCCCTACTAAGCTCAGGTTTCCCAAAATGTTTTAACATCTGATTAGCAAAATCAATATTATGTTTGGTAGAATTAACAATTACACCATCAAAATCAAAAATAACTATTTTTATCATATCCTATTTATATAAAAATAGATATATAAAGTTTATGTAAAATCAGTTTTGTCCGGAGTCGTTCCATTGTCGATTAGCATGCTCACTTTTAATTAGATAAGTAAAAGAATTCTTGCAGAGGTTAAGTGTATTTTTTAATACTAATATACAAACAATGAACTTTCCGGACAGTGCCACAAATCAAATATATTTAAATATAAGTAAACAATAATATTAAAGAAAAAAGGTAAATATGTATAAATTTTTAACATTAAAAATTAGTGAGCATGATAAACATTATGTTCAAGCATTAATAGTATTGACAGGAGCAATCTTTTTTTGGAGGGGTATTTGGGACGTTGGTTACTTAATTCCTTATCTAGAAAATCCATTTGTATCAATGTTTATAGGATTAACAATATTGACCTTATCTGGAGCAATTTTTACAGAGTTCGACCCATTTTCAAGTAAAATGCACCATACATTAGAATTACTTAACAATTTATTGAGTTATAAACATTTAAAAAATAAAAAATATACCATTAACTATTTTGATGAATACAAAAAACAAATGATAAGTATTCCTCATCACAACATAAGCAAACTAGAACACCAGACACTTGTAATTAGAAAAAAGGATAAAGAAGAATTTATACCTGTTCACCGAATTCGAGAAATTAGAGAAGGAGATAAAATTATCTGGAAAAAAGGAAACTAAATTGAAAACAAAAATAATTAAATGGATGATAGGGACATTTGCTTCAATATTAATTATTTTAGGGGGGTTATTTTTTATTCCCATGTATCTTTTTCTGCAGTTTGATAAAACAAAATTTTTTTTATTAATCGGTATAAGCATGATAATCTTAGGCGGGGTTATTATTATTGCGATTAAATTTTATAATATGACAAAACATACTGAAACAAAACACCATCACCGCAGAAGAAAATAGTTTAAAATGGACTGGCCGAGATTTTCGTAGCGTTTAATATCTCCGAAATGGAAACTGAAGCAGAATTTAGATCCGCCTCATTTTTCCCCGGCTTTCTTAAAGCGCTAGTCGAACTCGGATCACCCGATTTCTGGATTGAAAAGCACGGATTTGAAAAAGTCCTAACTTTTTTATATGCCAACCGAGTATTCTAACCACTAAACTACCAGCCCATTGACAAGAATAATAAATATGTAATATAAAAAGATTTAGAAATTAAATTGTTTTTTGAATACTTTCTGCAACAATCTCACACAAATTATTTATCCTATTTTTTTATAAGTAGATGATAGTTATCATAATCTTAATTAAAAAAACAGTATTATATCAAATTTGCTTGCTTAAATTCCTAACCCACATTAAGCCTATCCGTGTCATATTTTTATTAAATTTATCAGATAGCTTGTAAACTTTTCGGTAAATATCATAATCAACCAACCCCATCCCGCGCATGGGTGTAAGGATTCTGTCATAGAACTGGCGTTTATTATAACTTAATTTAACTTTCTTGCCTTTATACGGACCAGAAATAAGTGTGCATTCATAAACACCGTCATGCAACTGTGTAGCAAGTACAGACATTTCAGTCTTATTAACTTCCCCGCCTTTAGATTTTAACAAGTTAAATAATTCCCTGCCTACTATTCCTTGTTGATCAGTAGCAAAAATCAAATCAAAAATATCTTCCGGCATATTAGACTGGTCAAATAATATTACCATACGATAGTAATAAATGTACAGAATATATAAAAGTTATGTTTTCGTATACTGATTATTCTAAACCATAATTATGTTACAGTAGTAATTATGTTAGGTAGTAATAAATTCTGTAATTACTATAGCTTTGTTCTCTGATAATTTTGTACCAATACTCTCTATGCTATTTTGTTAAACTGCTAATTTGCGCACACATGATAAGATTAATCTTATCATTTACCTTTCAACGCCTTTGATATAAAATTTACCTATTGATGAACCCATGCGTTTTTGTAAGAAAATTGGAAGCTTAAATTCATTTTTTGAGTAATAAACTGTAAGCCGTTGTTCTTGTTCTTTGCCAAGCACAATTTTTACATGATAAAAATCATCAAATCTGCCCATATCTGTTTTAACTGGCGTAATTTCATTTGATCTGTAAATAATTATAGGGTAACGATTGCCTTCAATGCTATTGCCTGCACCAAATCCGTTATAAACTGAACCTTCTTCCTGTGAAAAAGGTAATTTTTCTAGATTTAAATATCTGATAAATTGTATTACAGATAATTCATCTAATAATATATTCTCAATACCTGTATTTACGGCTTCCGATGCATTTGAAGAATTTTTTGAAAAACTATATTTTTTCGTTACAAATTTAATGCCTTCTTCTGAAAAATTTATCTTGTCGGGGAATATGCTAACCTCAGATATCTGCGAAAAACTAAGCTTTCCAACCAAAGCATGATTGCCTTCTCCTTCAAGTTTGAATAATCCAATTATTGAGTCTTTAGCATTAAAAGATAAGTCTGTAGAAAGCGTTGCTATGCCATAAGCTCTGTAATTAATCAAAAAGAATGATTTTGATATAACTGCCCTATAATTAATCTTCGACTCTCTAAAAAAAGGATATTCTATCTCAAAATTTGATTTTGTTTGCCGTGCTTTTGATTCATTTAAAAGTTGTTCTAATCCTTTATTGTCTTCCAATCCTTTATTCTCTAATTCAGAATTAGCTCCCATAGAACTCGCCATTAAACTGCTAGCAAATAATCCTTTTAATAATGATTTTGCGATTTTCACAAATGAGTAATAATTATGCTACCATTATATAGTTTGTGGTAGCTAATTTAAACATAAATCAAACTCTGTCCCTTTTACTTTTTAACTTACGCTCATTTATTACTCTTGGGGCGTTTGGTTTTCTAAATCTCATGAATGATTCAAGCCTTGCTTCACTTTCTTTAATCTCTTTCATCTCATCCATAGTTGGATCTGGTGTTGTAAAAGTGGAACCGCCTTTATCTTTTCTAAACTTTTTATACCTTTCACGTTTTACACTTACTTTTTTTGGTTTACTTTTTTTGCCCATGTTTTTCACCTTTTGTTAAACATCATGAATAAGCGCCCAAACTTTTAATTTTAGACATCTGTAAAAATAATAATTTTGCCTATTAAAAAGTTTACTGATTTTCAGCAAGACCTTTTCTTGACCTAATTTGAATAATTACTTTTTGTTGAAGTTCAAATGGTATTCTTTCAAACATTTGATCAACTAATGATGAAACTCCTCTTCCCCCTGTGCCAGACCTTAAATTATTAGTCCATCCAAAAAGTTCAGCTACCGGCATCTTTGCCTTTGCTTCAACCTCAGTACCTTTTTGCTGCATATCAATCAACTGGCCTCTCCTGTTTGAAACTAACTTTGAAATTTCCCCCATGAACTCGACTGGCGCTTCAATCTGCAGCACCTGTAGAGGTTCTAAAAGAATAGATCCCCCTAAATGGAAAGCTTCTCTAATACCTTCACGAACTGCAGGATAAACTTGTGCAGGACCTCTGTGAATTGCATCTTCATGAAGTTTCATATCATGAAGCTTGATTAAAATTTTCATACATGGTTCACGCGCAATCGGTCCCTTACGCATAACATCCTCAAACATATCAAGCACCATTTCAATTACTTCACCAAGATGCACCTGGCCCCTGGTAAGTTCAATGAACATATTACCCTCATAAACATCTTTAACCCTGTCTGCTTCTTTAGAATCAATGCCTAATCCAATTAATTTATCCCTTAAAACAAAATCTTTCTTTTTTATTCTTCCTTCGGGAATATTGCCCGCTTTAATGGCATTAACTATATCATCTGATAATGGCTCAACTGTAAAATAAAACTTATTGTGTTTATTAGGAGATTTACCTTCCGCTATGGGAGATAATTTTGTGCAAGATTCTCTATAAACAACAATCGGAGGCGATGTTTTTACTTCTACGCCTTTCTCAGTTTTAATTCTGTTTTCAATTACTTCAAGGTGCAATTCACCCATTCCGTGCATTAAATGCTGGCCTGTTTCTTCGTTAATTTCAATAAAAATAGTTGGATCTTCTTTTGCTACTTGTCTTAATACCTTAATTAACTTGTCAAGGTCAGAAGGTTTGCTAACTTCAATCGCTTTTGTAACTACCGGGTCGAAAATGTGCGATAATTTTTCAAATGGTTCTGATGGGTTTAATGTAATAGTGTCCCCGGGAAAAGCTTTCAAACCGGCTGCTCCAATAATATTGCCTGCAACAGCTTTCTCGATAATCTCCCTCTTTGCGCCATTTCTGATGAATAATTGTTGAATCCGGTTAGTTTGTTTTGCAGTGTTCAAGTATACCATCATGCCTTTCTCTAAAGTTCCTGAAAAAACTCTGCCCGTGCTAATTTCTCCGGCCTGCGGATCAACCTCTACTTTTGTAACAACAAAAAATGGGGGACCATTAGGATCACATTTCATTAATGATTGACCATCTGCTGATTCTAAATCACCATGCCATAATTTAGGAATTCGGTATTTTTGCGCAGTAGTTGGACTTGGAAGATGTTTAATAACCATATTAAGAATAACTTCGTGAATAGGGGCTTTTTTTGCCAAAGCTTTCCAATCCCCTTCATTGCCGGTCTTATACGCATCAATAATCTCTTTAAAAGAAATTCCTTTTTTCTTCATATATAGAATAGATAAACCCCAATTATGGAATGCGGACCCAAACGCAACGCTCCCATCTTGAACAGAAACGCGCCACTTTAAACCTTCTTCAGCCCCTGCAATTTTTACAATAAATTCATTAACAGAGTTAATTATGCTAATAAACCTTTCCTGCATTGCTTCAGGAGTGAGTTGCAATTCTTTGATAAGCCTATCAACCTTATTTATAAAAAGCACTGGCTTAACTTTTTCTTTCAATGCTTGTCTTAAAACTGTTTCAGTCTGCGGCATAATCCCTTCAACTGCGCATGACAGAACAATTGCACCATCAACCGCTCTCATTGCCCTTGTCACGTCTCCGCCAAAATCAACATGACCGGGCGTATCGATTAAATTGATTAAATATTCTTTGCCGTCCATTTCATGAACCATAGATACAGATGCGGCATCAATTGTAATTCCTCTTTCCTTTTCATCTGCGTGGAAATCTAACTGGCAAGCTTTTCCGGCTAATTCTTCCGACATCATCCCTGCGCCAGCTAATAAGTTATCTGAAAATGTTGTTTTACCATGATCAATATGGGCGCAGATAGCAATATTCCTAATATATTCTGATTTTGTCATCAACCTTGTCACTTTTTCTACCATTTTTTCTGCCATTTTTTGTTCAGTCCTCCTGAATATAAAATCTGCACCCGCTAAGGTACTTATATTTTGTTATAATCCTAAAATAGGTGTACATCATGTACAGTCTTATAATCGTAAAGTTCTTGATTTGTGAACCATAACGATACTTCTCTTTGCGCATCTGCTTCATCAGCGGATGCATGAATAAGATTTTTTACACCAATATCGTTCTTATCGGCAATTGCATAACTTTGATGTGAATAATCTCCTCTTATTGTGCCTGGCAATGCTTGTCTTGGTTCAGTTGAACCTATCATTTTCCTGACACTTTCAATTGCATTAGCTCCCTCTAAAACCATTGCTACGATTGGTCCGAAGATCATTGCTTTTAAATTATTATTAAATATTTTTTCGCCATGTCTATCTTTAACATCTGCGTAATGCTGCGCAAATTGATTTTCATTAGGTTTAACCAGTTTCATCCCGACTATTTTAAAACCTGCTTTTTCAAATCGTGTGATAATCTCTCCGCAAAATTGCCTCTGCACACAATCCGGTTTTAATAAAATTAATGTTCTTTGAATCATTTTGTTTTTTTAGCATTTTGTATTAAATGTTAATGCAACATCAACGTTGATGCAGTACACGTCCATCCAATAAATACAGCTAAAGGCCGTACTTGAATTATAAATAGCAATTTTCACTGAAAAATGCTAATTTTAATATTTTGTTTTTGATTAAATTAATAAAAATAAAAAAATTTATTTCTTGAGGGTACGTTTAATCAGATGATTTGACCATTTTGTTGCATTCGGTTTTCGACCTAATTTAATTAGGTTTTTCTCGCATTTTTTAGAACAAAAATAGAAAATTTTCGCATCTTTCTTAACATACATCTTACCAGTGCCCGGTGTAATTTCTTGTCCGCAGAATGTACACTTAACCATTTTACTTGTTACCTCTTCCTCTTTTACCAACTGGCCTAGCTTCAAATTCTGTTTCTCTAAGCATAAGAGTGTCCCCTATACGCACCGGACCGCGAACATTGCGCCTCATTACTTTACCCTGATCTCTGCCTTCAAGAATCTTAACTCTAACTAATGTAACTTCTCCTCTTACGCCGCCTCTGCTGATAATTTCCTGCACTTCGCTGGCAACCCCTCTAGAAAATGATACACCGCTAGATTTTGTTTCTTGTTGATTTTCTTCAGCCATAATAAGTTTACTCCTTCATTGATATCAATTCAGCGATTAATTTTTTTGCATCGCCTTCACCAATCACTGCAACTGCAGTTGTAGCTACATGTAAACCTGCTGCCGCGCCCAACTCTTCCTTGCTTGCCACTACAAAACAAGGAATACCTTTCTCTTCTGCAAGAACCGGAATATGCATTATAATTTCAGGCGGATTTACATCTTTAGCAATAGCAACTAATTTAGCTTCGCCTCTTTCAAGTGCTTTAGTAACTTCGTTTGTGCCTTTTTTGATTTTGCCGCCGGTAGCTTTGGCTGTTTCAATAGCCCCAAATACCTGATCAGCAACTTCTTTACTTGCTTCAATTTTTGCCATTTTTATTTAGTCCTCCTATCATTGGATTTTTGAATTATGAGAGAATGTAATTTGTCTCCCTTATCCACCAGTTTAGGTTTCATCAAAGTTCATTGATATAAAACTAGAATGAATGATTGATTTATAAAAGTATCGGTTCTTAAGTGGCTAATGACTAGTTTATTACCTCACTTATTTAGGGGTCTCATACTTGCTAATGCCATATATTTTCTGACAATCCATACAATATAAACCATCCTCATACATAGGAAGTCCATCCGCATCAATTAACCCTTCCGACCAGTCTTTATCATAATTTGTTGTTGTAAATGCCACTTGATGTCTCTTAGGGCAATACCATTTTTCCAATTTTTCAATTTTTTTGTCGATTGTCATTTTAAAATTTAGAATTGTCTGGACTATATATAGATTATTATAATTAACTCTTATGATTTTAGATTAGCTCCGGATAATAATAAGTTTTAAATAAAGAATACTAATTTTATTGTGCATGAAAAAGATTATACTATTATTGATTTTAATTTTATTCGCCGGTTGTTCAACTTCTGAAGTTGTCAAGGATAATGAATTAGCAAAACAAATTATTATGCCAACTGCTACAGTTGAAATTCAGAAAAGAGAATTTGTTCCTTCTGTATTAGAAGTCTCAGTGGGTACAAAGGTTACATGGATTAACAAGGATTCATTTGGACACACAGTTAATTTTAGGAGTGCGACTGGTTTTACTCAGAATAATGGAATAGTCCCCATTGGTAAAAGTTATAGTGTTGTTTTCAATAAAGCGGGTTCATTTGAATATATTGACGCAGCACTGGCTTTTGTAGGGGTTATTATCGTCACTTAAAGCTAAACCTAAAATGCTATTTATAATCTTTTTAGATTCTGTCAAATAGAAATCGACCACTGTTGGTCAATAGATCAATAGTAAAACCGGCATATCAAATTGAAGCTCATGCGACTGGAGTGTATGGTCATGTTGAATTTACAAGATATTCTGATAGTTCTATGGATGTTAAAGAATATCCCTGATTTGATCATAGATTATTTGATAGCGAGCTTCATCAAGATTTAGATGGTGATAGTTTAGTTGATATGATAAGACAAAATGGCGCTGAATGGAAAATGAACCATTTACGTGAGTTACTAGTTAGAGAATATGATTATAATTCCCATAAAGATAGATTTGATGAAGCAGATATACAATTACAATATTTAATTACAAAGTATCAATCCCTAAAATATGGGCGCCAACTTCTTTTTACTAATTCTTCAAAGTAGTTGATTTTGCCTATTGTTTATCTTAAATTGAAACTAACATGTATTGAATGCTATTAAATTAAAAAAGATTAAGAATGGACTATTAGTTGTAATATTTAATTTGCCATTGTAGTGATATCAAAATCACAGGATGGTTCTGTTGGAACCTCAAAAATTAGTCCACCTAGATGATTACTGGCCTCCAAATATGCTAAAATTCTGGCATCTGTGTTTACTAATTCTGCTTCAATATCTGCGGATATAATATAATATTTTTCATTAACGTCCGCAAAACAATTTATTGCAAGATATCTATCTTTAGTATTTAGTATAGATTTTTCTTTATCTTTAAAATCTAACATTGTATTTTGCAACGATTTAGCAAATTGTCTAGCAGCTGCACGTGTTTTTTCACTATCTGAATATTTTTGCTCTATATATATTTGAATATCATCCCAAATACCATCATTATCTATATCAGCTCCGGCGATTACATTTGAATTTTGACTTTCTTGTAAAACTTCATCTGAAACTTGAAATTCATTTTCCATTGTAGTCAGTTTATTAGAGCACCCAATTAAAAGAATTAAAAATAAAGTTATTGTAAATATTTTTTTCATAGTTAATATTCTAATTTCTCAAATATTTATATATCTTTGTATTATGTCATGTAAAAATTGACATAGTGAGAAATTAATATTAAATAGTGTTAGTATTTTGTCTGATACTGAATTGTTATACGTTATTTTCAATTATATTAAATTTGGAGATAATGCAATTAAATTAATAAGCTAATTAATTATTTTGAAATTTCTTATTTAAGTGAGTTCTCATTAAAAACGTTAATTAAGTTTCAAAGTTATAGGAAAAGCTAAAGCGAGTATTATATTCTCTTATTTAATTTAAACTTAAAATAATCACTCAATTGTTTATCACAGCAATAAATATAACAACCTTTTTGACCCCTAGTCATAAGTGTCCTATACGTATTTTTAATAATTTCATCTGCAACCTGTTTAGCTTTATTAGGATTTTGCGCATATAATTTTTTAATCCCAAATAAAGATCTATCAGTTTTTGCTCTTTTTGTAAAATCAGTAACAATTTTATTTTCATACCTCATATCATTTCCTATGATTACCCCAACATAGTCAAATTCCAAACCCTGTGATGTATGTATACAACCCACCTCATTTACTGATTCCTTATCAATTGCCCATGTTTTAGTATTACCTAAATTCCAACTCATTGAAAAATTGGATTCTAATATATTAATGTCATGGATAGTAGTTTTATTTCTTCCTTTTGTAACCCAGTTCCAACAATAACCTGCAAGAAGTCTTGCTTTATTGTTAATTTTATTTTTATTGAATATTATCTCTTTTAATTTATTTGGATTATCTATTACCTTAAAAATATATTCTTTTTCAAAACCATCATAATTAGCAGTTTTTCTAATTTCTAACACATCATCGAGCCATGATAAATATCCATCTGAACCATTACATCTAAATTGTGATTCAAGTGTAAGAGTTTTTACTGTTGCATTATTATCATTCGCAAACTGCATCATAGTCTTTTTTCTACCAATATCAAAAATATCTACTCTTTGACTTTCATCAATTAAAAATATACTAAACTTAGAAGCATTAATTATTTCTTTAATCTGGTTTTCGCCTTTATTTCGAAATAAACCGGATTTTGCATTAAGTCTATGTGCTTCATCTACTATTAATACATCGAATATATTCTTTTTAGCTCCATAAAAAATCCCAGACCCCTTAAACAAATTATCAATCCGAGACTTTAATGTTGAGCCTTTAAGTTTTGCCGAATACACGTCCCTTGGAGCTGCATTTTTTGAGATATAATGAGTTACACAATTTTTCGAAGTTAAATCTACTAATAAATTAATTGCTAATACTGACTTACCAGTACCAGGACCTCCCTCTACAATTAAAACTCTCTTCTTTTTATCTTTATAAGAATTAACTGCCATTTGCAGAGCTTCTTCATAAACTACCTTTTGATCATCAATAAGAGTAAATTCATGATTACCTTTTATCATACTTGTTAAAGCATCTTGTAATGATTTGGATGGTCTTAATCTTCCTTTATCAATTTTATACAAAGCTTCTTTATTGTCCCCACATTTAATGTATTTTTTAATGAAGTCCCTTAAAATAAGAGCTTCACCCTTTGTATATACTGGCGATTTTTCAATATAAAACTTATACACTTCATTTTCTATATCTGGAAAAACATTTTTATTCAAATTATGCAGGTAAGCACATGGATAAATTCCTATTGCTTCCTCTTGTACCGTTTCGTTAAAATCCTTGATTAAATCTGAATAAGACCATGCTTGATAAGACGGATGTGGTGTTTCGTGAAAACCTCTTCCTAAAGGTGTTTTAATAATTCCATCCTTATCAGCCACTAATTCTATTTCTGTCCATTGTTTTAATTCAACTATAATTACTACTGATTTATTCTCGGAAGATTTTCCTGATATCATAAAATCCACTCTTTTGCTTGTAGATGGAATCCTAAACTCAATTGCAATTCCAGCATTACCCGGTATCTCTTTACTTTCAAGAACAAAGTACATATCTTTCAACGAATTATTCCATGATAAAATCTCTTTTTTTGAAGTTCTACCAATTTTTTCTTGATATTTTTCATAAATCTCATCACCAATAGTTGCTTTTATAACTGACTGCAAGAATAAATCTTTTGTGCCTTCATAAACTAACATAATCAATACCCTTAATATTTTTTATTACGCCCTTTAGCTTTTTCCAAAGGATACTTATCATTATTTTTAATTATTTTATCAATCAATATAGTTTAGAATATCTGTAGCTTTATTAATATTATGATTATGTCTTCAATTAATTCACCTAATTTACTAACCATCAACCCCTGCCTGCCTTAATATATACTTCCGAGTAGATAATCGGCCATTAATAGCCATATCATTTTGCCTTATTCTTTCATTAATAAGTTCAGGCGTAGGTTTAAAGCCCATCTTCTCCTTAAATTCCTGATTAGAAACTTTACCAAAAATGAAATCACGTTCAACCTTTTCCTGAATCCATGTTTTTTGGTTCCTTATTTCCGTTGTAATCATTTCAGCGATTTTAACTTTGAGCCAGTCATTTCTATTTACGCCCAAGTTCTCTGCAATGTATTCCATATCGTTTACTAAAAGTTTAGACAAACGTAAATTGATTTGGATTGTATTGGTCATGATAGCAATTGATAGCATTTGCTAGTATTTAAAGATTTGTATATTTGAGCGCTGTAGAAAATATGTTAACTTCTTTTTGTTAATATATTAGTTTTAATAACTTCTAGCCAAGAACGTTCTTGCAGTTATACTATTTGATACGGATGTTAACTTGAAGTCAACCTCTCATAAAATGAGATTTTCTACAGAGCCTATATTTGACTAAAATAAATACAGTAAAAATAATAGGCTTAATTTATCAAACCTCGCAATTCCTCTAGCACATCAACCATCGCCTTTGTATCAAGCTCACAATATTTTTCAAGATTAGTCCTATTTTTAGTAATGTCTTTATCCGACATACCTTTGGCAAAATACATATCAATATACGCCAAAGATGCAGCGCCGCCATTGTTAATCTCTAATTTTTTATAATCATCACGGCCAAGTATTGCAGGCAGTACAAATTTAATAGATGCTGAACCTTTCTGATTGGGGTGATAATAGATAAACCCTCTAAACACATCAAGTAAATCCACCATGCGCAAAACAACTGATGAAACCCATTCTTTATAAACTGGCATTAACTCTGAACATTCTTCAAGCCTGCCCTGTTCAAAAGTTTGTGAGTATACAAGCACTGAACCTTCTGAAGGCAAAACTTTTTTCAATTCTTCAATAAACCTGGGTCGGGGATCAATAGAACCCTGAGCCAAGAACGAATGATGTTCAGAACCTACATGCAAAGAAAACTGAAACGGAATTTGTTGATAAGGCTTAGTGCCTTCATACACTGGCACAGCAAAAGAAAACGTTTCAAAATCTAAATATGATACAGGTTCTTTAATTTGTTTTAAAAATTTAATAAGCTTTACATGATCAACATGCGGTTTGCCTGTACGCGCGCATTTTGCCTGTATCTTTTGATTAACTGTCAACTTAAAATCTAAAGGTATATCTTTTAATGCAGCTACGCCGGAAGTAAATAACATTTCACACTTGCGTCCGCCTCGATACAGATCGAACACATTTAAAGGGGGTAATCCTTTCCAGCACTCTTCAATCGGACACTGATAAGGCGATGAACAATGCCCTCCCACGCAAATGCTCGGTTTAGAACCGGATATTACATTAAACATTGCTTTAATCCTGTCCTCTATACCTTCAGCGGCTTCATCAACTTCTTCAGTGATATCTACTAACCTAAAAAACTTTTTAAAATCTATTTCTCCATCTTTAACAAAATCCCGATTAATATGCATAAGGTGACATTTAATAATTTTAATACCGGCAAGTGAACAAACATGCCTTTGAAAAGAAACATCTTGATAATGTTCAGGCTTAATTTTAGTTGAACTCTTAACCTCGATCAAATCCCACCCGCCCTCAACAGGTTTTAATACGTCAATTCTAGAAAATAAATCATTTACAAAAAAACCAGGCTCAAATAAAACTTGTTTCCCTTTAACGAGTTCTTGGGTTTTTTCAATATTTAACTTAAACTCATCAATAGGTATATCAATACCGCCGCCAAAGTATTTCTTAGCTAACCCCCCAACAATATGCCCTTCGTCAAACCTGTGCTGTAAAGACGCGTCTGCTCCAGGGATTAAAGAGGGTTTGTTAAATTTAGCCCAGAGATATAATGGACATTGTAAACCCAGCATGTATGAAGATTTTGAAAGCATCATTTTAAAGCGCCCCTTATTTCTTTAATCTCTTTCTCAGTGATATTATCAATTACTTCTTTAGTTTTTATAAAAAAAGTTTTACAATTTTTAATTACTTGTTTTAAATCATCCTTACCCACAACTCGATTCGTATAATATTGTAAATCTTGTCTGACTGAAAAAGATTTTTTAAACATATCAATATCATTTTGATCATAATATTTTGAAAAAAATTCTTCTAAAAATTGAATAGAGCATGCGTGAATTTCGCACTTAACGCCCACTCTTAACATTAAAGCATATAATGAATAATAAAATATATAATAACTGGTTGTAGCAGACCAAATGTTACTATCTAATACTTTACTGAGTATATTAATGGATTCTTTAGCCATACCGATATATGAATCACAAATATTCAGATTGGATTCTACTAATTCCAACCCTCTCTTCTGATCCAAACACCATTTAATTGTAACCATAATAATCTCTCCAAATTAATTCAATAAATAAATCTATGTTATGAATTAGTATATGGTTTATAATGATTTCCTTAATTAAATTATTTTTTTCTTTGCAAAGTTCTTGAAACTGCGATTCAGTAAAATATTTGATGCTTATTGGAAAGTCAAACTCTTTACCTAATTTATCATAATCTTCCTTAACTTTATTACCAATAATAAATAAATCTAAATCGGAATCATTTTTTTGCTTATTTCTTGCATAACTTCCAAATATTCCAACTATTCTTTTATCATTTTTAATAAACAAATATTTTAACACTTTATAAAGGGTTAGAAATTCAACCTTTTTTGATAATTCAGCTATTTTAATGATGTCCTTTATGAGTGCATTTTGAGTGTTTAAATTATATAATTTTAAATTACCTTTTTGTTTAGATTTTAAAATATTTTGAGATTCAAGCTCCTTTAATGTAAGAGCTATATTTTTTTGACTAATTTTTAATAAATTTGTTAATTCTCTCCCATAAATCTCTTTGTTATAATCACAAAGTATTTGATACATTATCTGGAGATGTTTATTGTGTAACATTTTACTCAATTGAGTAAATATTTACTCATTTATAAACTTTTTGGAGAAAATGTATAAATTGTTCATTATGTTCGCAACTCTTAAAAAAAAAGAAAAAACCTAAAAGCTTAATGCGTAAGCCCAAGGTTGACTTATAGCTAAGAACATTAATAATGAACCAAGCAAAGCCATATTTTTAGTAAAGTTAATCTGTTGCTCCATTTTTTCTTTTTCTGGCACTGCCCAAAAATTATGCATTTTAAAACTTACCACTGCCAAAAAGAGGGTCAATAAACCTATACCATACAAAGTATAAACTCCAAATAAAATGCTTAAACCTCCAAATAATAACATTAAACCTGTTAAACTTACTGCTAATTTAGGCATTGGCACTTTTTTTGATGCAGCGTATTTGGACATCATATCTAAACCTTTAAAATGACTCAAACTGCCCATTATGAAAAAACCGCTAACTAAAATTCTTCCAAACAAAAATATTTCAGGATTGTATCCCATTGTATTTCACCTCCAATATTAAATAAAATATTAATTATATTTATACTTTTCTAAATCTCCATTGTTCAAATTGGAAATGGTCCGAACTGAAATAAGGTATCATCATAACTATTTTTTCAGATAATCTAATCCCGTCAACTTCAAAATAATCATGAATTTTAAACTTTAATGGCTTAGTTGGTTCAATTATATTTTTTTTTTTGAGTTTATATATAATCATATAATCTTGATCTATAGTCTCGCTTATAACTTCAAAATATTCCGAAGGGAATTCAAAATTTCCAAGCGCAGAAATAGTATATCTATCTCCCAGGATAAATTCGTTATCGTTTAAATAATATTTAACATTCTTCTCTAATAATTTTTCTACAGGTTTACCTGCACTTGCATATACTAAATTGCCAAAATCAACTGAATGTATTAGTCTGTCTTTACCAACGGGGTAAATTAATTTAGATTTTTGTTCGCCACACTGATTTGACATTTTGTTATGGATTATATTACTGGCTTTCCAAATTACATCTTCCACTGAATAAATTTCAAATTTCTGCGCTTTAACTTTAAAATGTTCAACCCCTGGCGGAAATTGTTCAAGATATTTTAAAGTTTCATCTAATGATTTATGTTCTTTAAGGGATATATCAGGAGATTTAATTCTTGTCCTATAATGTTCACGATTGTCTGCCATATTGGCTAAATCTGTTAACGAATAACTTGAAAAAGTGAGTTTCATGGTTTTATGATTAATGTTAAAGTATTAAAAATAGATTAAAAATAAACACAATGTTTATAAACTATATCTTTGAGCACATATTACTATGCTATATGATATTATATTTGTAACAGGAGAAATATACTTTGACCATCCATTATCAGGCACAGCCATGCTCAAAAGGTGGTTAGAAAAACATAATTTTAAAGTAGGCATTATTGAAAAACCCGCAAAACGGGAAGAAGTAACAAAATTAGGCAAGCCTAAACTATTCTTTGGCGTAACATCTGGCGCAATTGATTCCATGGTGCGTAATTACACCCCCCTTAAAAAATTAAGAATTAACGATAAAAATCTAAAATATAACGAAGAAGTGCCCGATAGGGCAGTATCAGTTTACAGTAACTGGATAAAACAAAATTTTAAAGATGCCAAAATAGTGCTTGGTGGAACTGAAGCCTCTTTAAGAAGATTCACACATTATGATTACTGGGAAAATCGACTAAGAAAACCCTTATTGTTTGACACCAAAACGGATATTATAGCTTACGGATCTGCAGAGAAACAAATCCTGGAAATTGCCAATAAAATAAAGAAAGGCGAATCCTTAGAAGGTATTGAAGGCACATGCATAATTTCAAAAACCGCGCCTGAAACATTTAAGATTTTACCGTCATACGACGATGTTGTTAAAGATAAAAGTAAATTTGTTGAAATGCAAAACGGATTAACTAATTACAGGAATCTTGCGCAAAAGATTGATAACAGATATTTGCTGCAATATAAATCGCCTATTTATACATCTAAAGATCTTGACGAATATTACGGGCTTCCTTTCACTAGAAATGTCAGTTCCCCGCATTTAAACGGGTTCGAATTTAGTATGATAACGCATAGAGGCTGTTATGGTGATTGCAGTTTTTGTTCACTCAAACTTATGCAAGGCAGTAAAGTTGTGTCAAGAAGTGAAGAATCTATCCTTAGTGAAATTAAACACATCACTAAAATGAAACATTTTAAGGGCAACATTGACGATTTAGGCGGGCCATCTGTTAACATGTACGGCACCGATTGCAATAAATGTGAAAAAAGTTGCATTGATTGTAAACAGTTAAACAGGACAAATGAAAAATTAATTCAATTATTGCAAAAAGCTAGAAAAATTCCCGGTGTAAAAAAAGTTTATGTGAGATCAGGAATCCGATACGATATGGCTACACCCGAATATGTAAAAGAACTTCTTACTTATCACACATCCGGCACTATAAAAATTGCGCCTGAACATGTTACGCCAAAAGTATTAAAACTTATGAATAAAGATAAAGGCGACCTTGACAACTTTATCAAAATTGCCGGCGATAAAAACTTGACATACTATTTTATGCTTTGCCACCCCGGAGCCAGCATTAAAGAAGATAAAGAGTTAGCCGATAAGGTAAAAACGTTAAAAAATAATCAGCATATCCAGTTATTCACTCCAACGCCCATGACCGATTCAACGTGCATGTATTACACTGGCCTGAATCTTAACATGAAAAAGATTCATGTCACTTATACTTACAAAGATAAAAAAATTCAGAAAAATTTAACAATGAAAAAAACAAATTTAATAAAATAAAAAAATTAAAAAAATGTTAATGACTAAAACTTAATATTCTTCGTCGCCATCTCCGCCATTGTCATCATCATCATCATAATCTTCATCGTAAGACATTTTGGATTTCCCCCCATATTTTTATTTTCTTTTTCTTAAGCAATTTTATTGCTTTATAAAAACATTACATATATTAAAAATATCTTGCACTTATTATTTACAACTTTTTTTGAACCATTATATTTTTATTGCCCCTTAAATAAATAAAACAATATATCCTAACATAACACAAAATGTTAAAGTTAAGTTTTGTTATAGAATATATTCTTTTTTAGTAAAATTATTGCTTTTTTTCAATTTTATATTAGGAATAAACCTCATATATCATGATTAGACTCATATGTGAGAATAAGTATTTAAAACTTTCTAACTATAGATGCTGTCCAATGTTGGGTAGAGTTATTACTCTTAACTTCAGGTTTTAGTTAGTTTCGTTTCCAGTTACGAGCGAAGCGGAGCAGGGAGAACAAGTGAACGTTAGTGAGCGAAAAGTTGAGTTTTTACGGGTTAATCCGGAATTATCACTTCGTTATTCGTTGTCGAATTAGTATGCTCTAAATATACTCTAAAAGCAAGAATGTTCTTGCTAAAATTAAGTAAAGAATGATATACTAATATAGGGACAATGACCATTCCAGATGAACCCGTTTTTACAATATGTTTAAATATATAAAATCCTATTACTATCAATATGAGAAAGAATAAGTATCGTAAAATTGGTAAGAAAGAAAGTTGTCCCCCTGAATGGTGTCCTAGATTGAAATATGAAAGATGTTGTATCATCTGCGAATACCATCATGAGGAAGGAAAACCCGCAAAAAAAGGATGGACTGTATATTGTAAACATTCAAAAGCTTTTTTATAATCATGAAAACTCAATTGCACATGATATCTGAATTCAGGCAATATTTCCAAAAAAGCTGAAATTTAATGCAACATCCCTAAAAAGAAATTTCAAAGTTGTGTGCAAAGGCGTTCATTGTTTTTGCATAAGAACAAGTAAAGTATATTCATCACCATATGCTTTAGAATTAACTGTTTCTCTTGCAACTTTAATTATTTTCATATTTAATTTTGCGAAAACTTTTCTAATTTCTTCTTCAGTATAAGGTCTGCTATACATCTTTTGATCCATAATTTCAGTATAATTTTCTGCTTCATCATGTCCCTCTGGAGCAGGTTCATTAAGAGCCAAAAAGAAAAAACCACCTCGTTTTAATGATTTAACTGCTTTTTTTGCAGCAATTTTAAAATTATCTGGATCTAAACAAAGCATAGTATATCCTGAAAAAATTCCATCAAATTTATTTTCAAAATTGATGTCAGTCATTGAAACTCTAAGATATTTTGCTTCCGGAACATTCTTTTTTGCAACTTTTATCATTGTTTCTGAAATATCAATTGCAATAATTTTAAAACCTCTTTTGACCAACTCTTTTGTAAATGGAATTCCGGGTCCACAACCAAAATCAAGAACAAAATCATTTTTATGGAGTTTACTGCAAAAAACATTGAATATCTCTAAGTATTTTTTATGCTTGATATATGGAGAGGCAGTTTTTTCGCCAATCTCATCCCATGCTTTTTTATTTAGTTTAAGAACATCCATATAATTAAGTGAATATCAAACCTACTTAAAGTTTTCGCATTTAAGGTGCTGTCCAGAAAGTCCATTGTCTGTATATTAGTATATATAATTTAAAACATAAAGTAGCCAAGAATGGTCGTTAAAAGTTTAACTTTTAACTGCGGAATGAAGCGAAATGACAGCATTGCAGTTATAGTTAAATCTAAAGAGACTAATTGCCAATGAAACGACTCTGGACAACGCTGTATTTAAGCCTCAGACCACAATTGAATATAATTATTATTGAAAAATATAATAATTATTTATTTTAAATTTGAATTCATTTTCTTTGAATACACAAAGATAATCAAATCTTATTAATTATGTCAATCTGATTAACTTCAGAAAAACAAGCTGGCTTCCTGTAATTGCCCACTTGCTAGCCCTGTAACAAAATACCCCCAATAATCCCAATATAAACAACAATCCAGGATAACCACATAATTATTAAATTTTTATCATTTCGAGCAATACTATGCAGTAACAATAGTAAAGTAAAGACTAAAAATAGACTCCAGCTAAGCAATGAAACTCCATTAATATTTTTATTAATCCATATTTCATATAATTGGGGGAGCGCAGTTAAAGGATATAAAAAGGCTGACCATGCAACTAATTTGTCTAACGATTTCAGATAAACATCAGAGTTCATTAAATTATGGATTCTTTGATTCATCTGAAAAAAACATATTTTAAAATAAATATATAAACTTATCCCTAGATAAGAATTATTCAGTTTTTAAATTTGGACTCTCCTAAAAATAGAATTAGCATAAACAAAGTTTATTTTTAATCTTAAATACACAACCAAACGGACAAAAACTATGCATATACTATTTTTTTTATACTGTCCAGAAAAATTTTAACCATCATTGCGAAGATTTTTAGGAAGATATATATAGTTATTGTTTCATAATCTTTTAAAGTTAATTAAAAAAATAAATAAAATGGGGTGTAAAAATGGATGATGGACTATCTGTTCCAACAGGAGTAAAGGTTGTTTCTGTGTTATATTATATTGGGGCAGTTTTTGGAATAATTTTTGGTTTGACTTCCCTTGTTGGCGCAGGGATGATAGATTCTATCGTAAATCAAATTCCTTTACTTGGAATATTAGGCGCGGGTTTATTTGTTATAGCAGGGATCATATTAATTGGTTTCGGTATCTTTAGCTTTTTCATTGGAAGAGGTTTATGGAAAGCAAGGCCTTGGGCTAGATTTGTAGTAATAATCATTGCCGCTTTAGGAATTTTAGCGTCAGTAATTTCCATGATACAAGGAGAGATTGCAAGTAATATTTTCAATCTTGTGATACAACTTGCTATAGTGGGATACTTTTTATTCAGCAGTAACGTAAAACAAGCATTTGCTTAATTTTATTACCGTTTGGGTTTAATACCCCGCAGCTTGCTGTGGAATGAGCGAAGCGAATGGTGGGATAGGCGAGGTTATATCGTTTTTATTGTCAAAGGCTCATTGACTCCATCGGTTAAAGACCAGTGGAAAATGAGCATATTTTATTTTTCTCTTTTTAGTTATAATGTGTTAGTGAAAGATTAATAATATATTAAATTGGTTTAATATGTTATTTGGCTAAAAGTCAATACTATAGAAAGTTTATTAAATATAACTTATTTTATTTATAATAGATAAATAAAATGATAACTTTATTTCAATTAATTATTTTCTGGATTTTATTTGATTTTATCTATATTGCGTATCGTGTTTCTCTTTTAATAATTCATAAAAGAAAACTTCGTTTTCATAAACATCCCTTAATTTCGGTTTTAATCCCTGCATATAATGAAGCAATATGTATTGAAAAAACATTGACTTCATGTATTAATCAAACTTACCCTAATTTAGAAATTATTGTAATTAATGATGGTTCTACAGATGAAACTTTAGAGGTTATTAATTCTTTTAAAAAAAAGCATAAAAATAATCTTGACCATCGAAATATTGACTTTAAAATAATTAACCAAAAAAATCAGGGAAAAGCAAAAGCATTAAACTATGGAAAAAAATATACAAATGGAGATTTTTTAATTACAATAGATGCAGATTCTTATCTTAACTCTCATGCTATCGAAAAAATAATAAGTTATTTTAGTTCAGAAGATATAGGGGCGGTTGCAGGAAATGTTGTTGCGGTTTCAAAACATAGTCTTTTAGGTTATCTACAAAAAATAGAATATGAATTGGGAATTCACTTTATTAGGAATTCACAAAGTTCATTAGGAAATGTCATTGTAACTCCGGGGGCTCTTTCAGCATACAGAAAAAATGCCATCAAAAAATTTGAAGAAGGCACCCTAACAGAAGATTTTGATAGTTCAATTAGGATTTTAGAAAAAGGATACAAAATTGTTATGGCTCCGGATGCTGTATGCTATACACAAGTTCCCTTAAATATTTCCGATTTAATAAAACAAAGAGTTCGTTGGCAACAAGGCGGTTTAGAAGTATTCTCTAAACATTATTTTCATCAAAAAACATTTTCAGTTTCATTAGAATGGACTTTCTTATTTTTGTTTGGATTTTATGCTTTGTTTAGTAAGATATTAGCCTTATTTGTTATACCTTTATTTTTAATCTCCAGTGATTATTCTTCCTTATCATTCTTTATAATTTCATTTTTGGTCTATTCCCTTTTTATTTATGGAATTCTCTTTTCAATAGTCGCACATTATTCACATGACAAAAAGGCAATTTTAGCAGTTCCATTATTCATTATTTATTATCATACAATTGTTTTATATTCTGTCCTCGTAGCACAGATATTAGCATTTAAAGGAGGAAACCAGTCGTGGGAAAAAATCAAAAGATACCATACTTAACTGAAGTTCTATTTTATCTGGGAAAGGTGATTATTTTATTTTTAATATTAAACTATCTTATTGCTCAAACTCCTCTCTATAACCAATCACTGATATTAATACTCTCTATTTTTCTCGCTTTTTCATATAATCCTTTTTATTTAGTTCTGATTGTCTCAAGTTACTTAATTTCTTTTAGGATAGCTATAATTAACATTGGAGAATTCGGTTTATTATTCCTTTATTTATTTACGGTTTTACTTAATACTCTCTTTATGATAATTTATCTTAAAATTAAATATAAATTTAAAGAAGAAGAATAAGATTATAATGTACACTTCTGACAATCAGTATTTTCACACACTTTATTCCTTAAACCCCATTTAAGCGCCCACTCTTTCATATCTTGTATAATTCTAATAAAGTCTTTACCACTATCAGTTAATTTATATTCGCACTTTATAGGAAAATTAGAAGCATCGATTTGTTTGCTGATTAAACCCTCTTTCTCAAGCTCCTTTAACCTCAATGATAATAATTTAGGTGTAATCTCTATTATTGAATTTTTTAATTCAGAATATCTTTTAACTCCCGGATTTTTATTAAGCTCGTTTAAAATTACTAAAGTCCATCGTTTACCTATAAAGTTAGTGGTTTTGAAAACCGTACATTTTGAATACATTGTTTTTTCTCTTAATACTGCTGTTGCAGTTTATGATATATGATATCCTTTATGAAACTCTCCGCTATTTATATAAGTATCGTTTTTATACCAGGTATCTAAAAGATGGAGGATTATTATGGAGACAATAACTAAAATATTGATTGAAGAACACAAACACATTTTAAAAGTTGTGATTGCTTTAAAAAAAGAATCAAAAAAAATTAAAAGCGGAGAAAAGGTTAATCCTAAATTCTTTGAAAAAGCAATTGACTTTATAAAAAATTATGCTGATAAGTACCACCATGCCAAAGAAGAAGAGATTCTGTTTATTGAACTGAAAAAAGATGATGTGCAAATGCATTGCAACCCAATGGATCAGATGTTATATGAGCATGAACAAGGAAGAGATTATGTTAAGATGATGGTTGAAGGTTTAAAATCAAATAATCCGGATTTGATCATGGAAGGTGCCGACGGATATAGCACATTGCTTGAAGAACATATATTCAAGGAAGATAATATTTTGTATCCGATGGCAGACGATGTGTTGACTGAAAAAGCGCAAAAAATGATGCTGAAACAAGCACAAGATGTGGCGGAGCATAAGTATAAGGGTGCAAGTGAAAAATATTTAAAACTTGCAGAGGAATTAAATAAAAATGGTGCTTAGAGAAATTATCAAAATTGATGAAGAACTTTGTAATGGCTGCGGTTTGTGTATTCCGAACTGTCCGGAAGGAGCAATTCAAATAATTGATGGTAAGGCTAGATTGATTAGTGATTTATTTTGCGACGGCCTTGGGGCTTGCATCGGACATTGTCCAACCGGGGCAATTGAAATTGAAAAGCGTGAAGCTGAACCTTATGATGAAAAAACTGTAATGGCTAATATTGTTAAATTTGGCGGGAATACGATAAAGGCACACCTTGAACATTTGAAAGAACATGGAGAAACTAATTTTCTTAAGCAAGCAATAAAGTATCTTGAAGAAAATAATATTAATAATCCATTAATGGAGGAAACAAAAATGAAAGATAAACTAAAATGCGGCTGTCCTGGTTCAGCAATGAGAGAAATTAAACATGAAAACAATTCCGAAGATAATGTTGAACAAAGTTCAGCCTTAAGGCAATGGCCAGTGCAATTAAACTTGCTGCCGCCGTTTGCGCCATTCTTTAACAATTCTCATTTGTTAATCAGTGCTGATTGCGTACCTTTTGCAACTGCAAATTTTCATGGTAAATTATTAAGCAACAAATCTTTGGTGATTGGTTGTCCGAAACTAGATGACATTGAACATTATAATGAAAAGCTGACTGAAGTTTTTAAACATAACAATATCAAGAGTGTAACTGTTGCTATTATGGAAGTTCCATGTTGTTATGGACTTTATGCTGCTGCGCAAGATGCAATCAAAAAATCAGGTAAAGATATTCCGTTAATTAAAGAAGTAGTTTCAGTGTCGGGAGAAATCTCTTAATATTTGCTTAAATAACCATTGTACTTGAGTATGTCATCATATACTTCTTTTGTTTTTATTTTGCCTAATACTTTTTCAAGATATATTAAATTAAGGCGTTCTGCCATTTGTAAAGGCTCACTAAATTCAAATATTTTATCCATTCCTAGATTTTTATAACCCCGATTATAATCTATTGAATAAGGACTTAAATAAAGTCTTGACCATGTGCCCCAACCACCATCATCCTCTATATGACCCCAACCTCCGTGATAAATCCATAGAGAACCTTTCAAGATAAATTCATAACCAACATCAGTTGCTAAAAGTTCATTGCGCCATTCAAATATTTTTTCAGATATTTCTATTTTTTGTTCAAGGTTTTGCAATAAACGAGAATCTGTTTGAGCTTCTTTTAACTCTTTTTCTTCTTGTATCTTACGCCTCTGCTCATCTTCAAGCTTCTTTTTTTTTATAGTATTAATAAATAGATTTGGAAGTTTCATGATTTTTAAGTTTTATTTAAATATATAAACTTTTCTGAATAAAACATTCCTGTCTGAATTATCTCCTGACTTTGACATAAGTTAGGTTAATGTTTTGCCATAAAAATGTTACCAAAATAATATATGCTAGATAACTTAATACTTCAATTAATGAGGGATTGCCATTATAACCAAACAACCCTTTCATAAATTCGCCAATTAGACCTTTCTCGTGAAAGAGAGGAAATGAACCATCGGCGTTAACTGCCGGATTAATATCCCATACATGTTCTATATATATTGGCAAAATTTGAGCTTCCTGCAGTTCATGCACCCCATGAGCAACTAAACCTGCTGCAAATAATATAAGCAAAATACTTGTTATTTTAAAAAATAATTTTAATCTGATTTTTACGGTAGTTACAAAGAGAAGATACCCTAGCAATACTGCGCCAATTAAACCTAGAGATGCCAAAAGTAAGCTATTGCCCCCGGATACAAAACTAGATGCCCTGAGAAATATCACGGTTTCAATTCCTTCACGAAGGACTGATACAAACACTATAAAAAATAGTCCGGATTTTTGAGCCGTATTTAAACTAGTGGCAATTTTGCGTTCTATATTTTCACTTAAATGGCGCTGCTTCATCATCCAAATTATCGCAGTTGTAAGCAAAAATGCGCCAAATAACATTACTACTCCTTCAAATATTTGTTCGGCAATACCAGTAAAACCACCTGCCAATAAATTAAATAAAATTGCGCCTATTATGCTTGCAATTACTCCGGTAGCAATCCCCATGTAAACCATATTATTATATTTTGTCAGTTGAGTTTTTTTTAAATAACTTAAAACTATCCCTACTATTAAAGCCGCTTCCAGCGTTTCACGAAAAGTTATTATAAAATCAGCAATCATTTTTATTCCTTAATTTTTTATTCATCAATTAATGGGTTTACCATGTGGGCAGGTTTTGGGATGATTCAAAAATTCATTAAGTTTAAACAGCACGTTATCTGAAAAAGCATGTTCCAATTTATGGGCCTCTTCATGAACTTTATTTTTACTTATCTTTAATGTATCTTGTAAAAACCTTTCAATTACCCTATGCTTATTTGTTATTTTTACTGCTTCCGCCATGCCTTTTTTTGTCAGTTTGATATCACTGTACCTCGGATTTTCGATTAATTTATTATCATATAGTTTGGTGAGCATCTCAGATACGCTCGGCTTAGAAATATTTAAATAAACTGCAATTTCTGAGGACTTAATCACTCCTTTTTCGTCGTTTAAATGGTGCATTACCCTTAAATAATCTTCTTTAGTCTGCATAATGTTAGGTATACCTAACTATTATATAAATATTGCCGTTCTTCAGGCTCTGTGATAAATGAACCAGTTCTTTATTGTTCAAAGAATTATTTTTTCCTAAAGTTAAAGTAAAGTAACAAAACAAAAACAAGTAGTAACCCCATTCCGATCATTGACGTATATTGCCATTCAAGAAGCAAACGTTGTATCAAATAAAAATATTCTTTTGTGCCTAAAATATCCCAGGTGTTAAAGACTGCTGTTCCTTTAAATAATAACAAGATTACACCTAAAAGGATAAATAATAATCCCGAAACCAGGTTGGTTGAATGCACATTATAACCAAAAAGATTGAACATTTTGCCCTTTATAAATTTACTTTTGCCTAATTCATATTTGTCATACAACATTGATATTATAAATAAAGGAATTAAATTACCCAGAGAGTAAAAGAAAAGCAATAACATTGAATACCATACATTGCCAAGTATCGCCCCTATCCCAAGGATACCTGCAAGAATAGGACCAATGCAAGCTGTCCAGCCAAATGCAAAAAACATTCCAAATAATAAAGTGCCGTAAACATCGTTTTTAAACCTTGACTTTATATTTATAACTTGACAAACATCTTTACCTTTAATTGTAATAACTCCCAAAAATATCATGAACAGGCCCGCTAGTGAAACTAACCATTTAGATTGTACAACTGTCATTATCTGTGAACCAATGTATCCTGCAGCCGCGCCCATTAAAACAAATACAAAACTAAAACCTGCAAAGAATATAAAAGTCATTTTTGTAATATTGGTCTTTTCTTTAAATGTATATGAAAAATATGCCGGCAGGAAAGGCAGAATACAGGGTGATAAAATTCCTAAAATTCCTGCGACAAATGCGACTAAAAATGAAATTTTTAACATAAAATTTGAAGCAAATTCTTGGTTATAATCAACTATCTTTTGCAATGCGGGCGGAGAATTAGATTCCGTTTCTATTAACGCATAGCCCGCTTCATACACGTTGGCATAAATAATTAAAAGTGCAAAAACTAATGCAAGAATAAAAAAAATAAAATTTTTTTTCATCTTCTTATGAAGTCAATGGTCTAACAACTTCCCCAATTTCTAAATCAAAATAAGTTTGTTTCAGTAAATCAAGGTTTCTTAAAATATAAGCCCCGTCGCTTTCAATAGTGCCGACCGGTCCCCATGCTTGAACTAATGAGGGATACAAACCAGTATCACCTTTTAAAACAATGGTCGGAACCTTTGTTATATTATATTGTTCAAGTAATTTCTTAGTATCTGTTGAAGAAGTGTACATTATAGTTTCTTTGCCAAATACCAAGCCCATCTGATTTAAAATTGGTTTATTGAATGATTCAGCATTGTAACATGAGGGACATGAATCATCTTCAATATAATAAACATTAACAAGCCCCATTACTTTATTTGTTGTTAAATTAATATAAGGAACTGCAACGATGTCTGTATAATATGTGCCATCTGCTGCAATTTCACCTATAGAATCCCAATTTTCAACTATGCCAACTTGATATTTACCAAATTCTTTTGAAAGCAATAAAACAGGCAGTGCCTTTAAAGGATAATTTTTGAGTAGCTTTTTGCCTTCTGCAGAATTGCGTTCAACTATATTTTTAGATACTAACGCAATGCCTTGAGATTCAAGAGATGCATAAACAGCACTAAGATCAATACATTTGTCACAGGTTTCATCTTCTATGATTGTTGCGGTTACTCTACCTAAAACATTACCTGATGATGCAAGTGTATAAGGTAAATTTGGAGATGTAAAAACAAGTGCATCTTCAACTTGTTCAAAACCTGAAAGTTTTAATTTTTCAGTTTCGCCTGTAATAATTATAGTTGGAAGCTTTGTTATGCCGTATTTAACAATTTCATTTCCCGCAGAGTTATAATCCACCTTTTGGTTTTTTAAAATTTCAACGTTCATATTTAAGACGGCATCTACCAACGTATCAATTTTAAAACAGTCTTGACAATTAGAGTCTTCTAATACTAAAAGTTCAATCTTGGAAGGCTTTGCCAGTTCCTCTGCTTCAGCAAGTTTTTCTGAATAAAGAGTACTTATAGAATAAGTTTGGTAAATGTTGAATCCTATTACTGCAATTACTAATACAACAAATAGTTTCGTCAATTGATTGTAAAATGCTGTGTTAAGTTTTTTCATGATTTGTCACCTATATTTTAAAATACATTCATTTCCTACCAGTTTTTGACTGGCGGTTATTCAATAGTCAAAGCTCCTGTTTATAGCGAACTGACCTAGCCAAAAGGATGAACATGCTATCGACCTATGACCAATGATGTCAGCAAGCTTTTGACTAATCTCCAAGTTAGCATCAGCTAATGTTCTGCTCCGATTAATAAATATTGACAAAGCCAATATTTTTCAGTCAAGTATTTGACTTTGCGCAAATATGCTAAATTCAGTGTAATTAAAATTAACAATGATATGATTAACAAGAACGTTAATTTCATTGTAACCTTAATTAACAACCACCCACCATTTGCGGCAAGTTTTGAACACTGCTAGGCAAGGAACCTACTGGTTTCTGGCCCCCGGCCAATGGCGTTACTGGAGCAGAGGCTAATCCTCCGCTTAAACTCATATCCGCAACCCTATGCTTTAATCCGTGTAATTGATAAGCTTGAAAACCTGATAATATTACTAGCGTTGCAAGCACTAATGCGAATAACATTGATTTTTTCATTTTATTTCTCCTCCTTATCTGCTAATTAATTTTATTACTTTAATTAAATTAATATTTACAGCCCGTTAAAACCGCTAAACGTTGAAATGATTGAACAGTAGGATATTCTTTTCCATCAATCACCCATGTTGGCCTTTTGACAAGATCGGTTTTAACTTGATAATTAACGTATTTGAACGAGTTGCCAAACATACCTTTCTGCGCATTTGTATACTGGCACCAATCTTCTCCGTACATGATTGCCCCTTTCTCAGTTAAACATTTTGCAAAATCATCATATGAACCAGGGGCTGTCCAAATATACACCCCTAATGCAATTAAGATTAAAAAAATGCCCCCTAGTGAGGACATGACAATTTTTTTCTTTTTTCGTTTATCCTGTTGCAACTTATGAAGGTTTTGTTTGTGTAATTTATGTTCTTCTAACATTTTTTGTTGTTCCTGTTTTTGTTGTTCAGAACCTTGATGATGGAAATTGGCCATTTAACCT
>Ga0209542_10001633_pt1 | contig 52055 bp, 46 predicted proteins | sample RifCSPhighO2_01_FD_184028 | JGI IMG/M metagenome (GOLD analysis project Ga0209542, IMG submission 184028) | Soil microbial communities from Rifle, Colorado - Rifle CSP2_plank highO2_0.1 (SPAdes) (version 2) | ecosystem: Environmental > Terrestrial > Deep subsurface > Rock core/Sediment ...
TGCCCGCCATCGCACATGTCTTTCCCAATATCTCTTCTTCTCCGACTTCTTCAATCACTCTATTAGAAAAACTCATTATCCGTTTTCCAGAAGTTGTATTGCGTTCTAGAGAAGAATATGCTCCGCACCATATCACTACTTACCTCACCGAACTTGCCGGAGCTTTCAATTCTTATTACGCTGGAAATAAGATTATTGATGAGAAGAATCCTTTATCCTCATACCGTGTCGCTATTACAAGAGCATTTGTAGATATTATGAAAAATGGTTTGTGGTTGCTTGGAATAAAAGTGCCAGAGAGGATGTAGGGGTGATCTGGTTACTTTTGAGTATCTAGGATTTTCTATTGATGATTTAGACCAACCAAGGAATTCATAGTCATTAATTCACCTTATCTAGTATATCTTTAACCTCCTCAACATTATTTCGCCATTCTTTCCCATCAAACCACTCTATACCAGAAAATTGTAGTTTATAGACATCATTTGGTCTCTGGAGAGAACCGAGATACACATATTTTAATCCTGAAGTTTTTGCTTCTACGATGGTCTTTGTCATCATAATAAGTCCCATATCTTTTGGAGATTTTTCTAAATCGTAGAAAGGATAGGAATAATGTAGTATTGTTTTATTTTTATGACAAATAGCATAACCAAGATTTGTTATATTTCCAGAGGGCGTATCTGGAGGACTTGATAGAGAGTTTGAAAAAATCAATAGAATATTAAAATTGTTAGCGGTAGTTATCAGTTCTTTTATTTTGTTTGCAGAAAAAGCATTATCGGCTTTTGCATCATAAAAGTCTTTTGCCAGCTTTCCTATTTCCCAAGAATATTTGGAGTAGGGAATTGGATATTTTTCAAGCGTAATATGTTCACCTTTGCGCAATATCCTGCGATTTTCGCTTGACGGCTCAAATTTGCCCAAATCAATTCTGACGCTTCTGGTTTGATGCATTACTTCTTTATTCAAGCGAGTGAAGACAAAACCTCTATCATACAAGTCTGAAATATTTTTTTCAGAGAAGTCATTTATTTTTTCTTCTTTCCAGTCTAGATATTTCATAGTCATTTGTAGAATGAAAAAATGAGACGAATTCCGTCCCGCAGAAGTCTTTTTTTCTGACGCTTGCCGGAAGAAAAAAAGAGCTTGTGCGGGAGCAAGAAATTCGTCCATTTTTTCCTTGCTATGGATGCTCGTACGATTTTACTTAAATTTAATGTAGCGCTAGCCATATTCCAAAAATGACAAAAATAAAATGAACAATCCAGAAACGCATGATGGTTTTTTCTTCGCTCCAGCCGATAAGCTCAAAATGGTGATGCAATGGCGCCATGCGGAAGATGCGACGCCCCATTGCGTATCTTCCGATGACTTGTATGACTACAGTCAAAGCTTCAACATAAAATAAAAAACCAAGGAAAAAAATGGAGCCGATTTCTCCTATAGCCAAAGTGTTAACCGCAAAGAGAGCACCTAGACCAAGCGAGCCCACATCTCCCATCATAAAGCGGGCGGGCTTGATATTAAAATAAGTGTAAGCTACTAAAGCTCCTGTAGTGGTAGCATTCAAAACCGCTATTTCCCCGAATCCATTTATCCAGCTCAATAGAGTAAGAGCGCTGAATGTGGTGATGAGCATTCCTCCGGCAAGACCATCCATACCGTCGGCGATATTGACTGCATTTGCAGTAAACATGACTATAAATATGATGATGGGAATAATAAACCATCCCGCAAAGATATCCTGTCCAAAAGGTAAATAAATATAATGCCAAGCTGGTCCAAGCTTGTTATATACCCACCATGCCGTAATGCTTCCAGCTATGAACTGGAGAATGAGTTTTTCATGCACATGAATGCCTTTTCCAGGTCGTGAGCCAAGCCATACCGAAGTCCTTTTGAATATAGTCCAAGGCAGAGTCACAATATACCAAATACGCATCTTGAAATCTTTATGGACTTTAATAAGTGTAAGTATATGTGATAATTTTCTTGAGCGTCTTTCAGGGCCGAAAATATTCATAAGGTCGTCAATAGCCCCAAGGATAGCAGAGAGAAGCATTACCCCAATGGGCACCCAAGTAAAACTTCGTGACCAGTTGAATATGATAGTGATGAGAGCGACTGTTGTTATCACAAGAACACCTCCCATTATAGGGGTATTGTCTTTACCTTTGCGAGATTCTATAGAAGACAGCTCTGTCTTTGGGGGTTTTTTGATATGAAAACGATGTAATAGATATATTAGAAAAGGTGACCAGAGAAATGCCACGACACAAGAAAAAATAACAAAGCCGAGAATATAGCCGAGGTCAGCTGTTCCTTCAAGTATGCTTATCATAGAGACACTCTATCATAAAAATGGCTTTTTTCAATAGAATTCTAGAAAGATTTCAGAATGATTATAAGATAATAAAAGACATTATTATACAGATTCACAACCATGACATTCTGCGCACCTCAGTCTGTGCTTTTAGTGCACGGGCAAAAGTGTAATTTTCATTTCTGATCTTATTTTTTTCTATCCATTTCTGTTCTGTTAAAGTCTTATTGACATCCAGTATTTCAATAATACCTTGACTTACTCCATGTCCATACTGACCATCTGTAGGCCATGCCATAGCGTGAGTATAATGAATGGTAATTGGTACGAAATTTTGATATTCAATCTGATGTATGACGAGGATATGATTCCATTCTTTCTCACTTATCATCGTAATAATATTTCCCGGTACCGCGTCCTTTATTGGTATTTTTTGACTATTTTTATCATGAGCAAAAGTAGATACATCTGCATTTTCAATGGGGCGTATTTTACAACGGATTTTCCCGATTATTCCTTTACATAATGGGAACGATAAATGTCGGTCTATGCTTCCTTTTCCCGTGCTTTCACTTTCTGTGTTGAGGATATAATAAACAAGCCCAGAACAATCTATACCGATATTTCTGTTGACTAATAACTTTTTAAGACCCATAGAATCAAGGGTTTGGTTGTTGATTTTCTCAGATACTAGGATACTCTCTATTTCATCATAAATATCTTTTGGATTTCCTTTTCCTATCTGTACACGAAACTTTGTTGAAGATTGATTTAGGCGATTGTTGTAGTAGGGAATAGAACAGACAGCTTTATTGATTTTGAAGTCCAAGTATTGATCTATGACCGAAAGAGCTTTGTTAGATAGTGTTTTAGTATTCATGTATTTAATATACTAGCATGATTTGCACAGTCGTCTTTATATCGCTACTTTTTTCTTTATCATCATTTATACAATTGTATTCTCTAATAATTTTGATATCTCTTTTCCTCTCTTATTAAATTTATTATGCGCTCTCATTATTCCTCTTTTGCTTTGAATTCTCAATAAATCGCTATTTGGCTTTATGTTTTTGTATTTTATCACTTTGTAACTAGCTTGCTCTAGATTCTTCACATCTATTTCTAGCTTATCAATCTGTGACTTCATTGTTTTATTTCCTCTTGTCTTCTTTGTCATTTTATTTGTGATTCTTTGGACAATCTGCGCTCCGTCATCTATTTTAATTAGAGGAGAATTTACCTGATTACCAGAGAGTGTCGCTATATGGGCTTCAAATATAGTTATTCCCGGAACGCCTTTTTTCCGCATTTCTTGTTGCAATTGCGATTCGTAAGTCGCAGATGCTGGCTGACGGGCATTTATTTCAATAAGGAAAAGCCCATCTTTTTCTTCATTAAGTATGACATCAATGCCAAAAAGGCCTTTCCATCCATAGCTTTTTAATTTTAATCCTACAAGATAAGCTATTTTGTTAAATTCTTTTACGAGTTTTTCTGTTAATATATTTTGAGGAATACTCCAGTCATTTCCAATAGTGCTGAAGATATTGTCGGTGAAGGGAGTTAAACCAGTGATTTGATAACTTATATTTCCGATAAGTATTTCTTTGTCAGTCTCTGTGTCATTGGTTACTAATATATTTGCTGTAAACATAGGACCTTTTATATATTTTGTCACTCTAGCTTCACGATTTGGGAATTTCTTTTTTATATCTTCCAGTTCTTTTTCCGTATAAATAAGAAGAGTTCCGTCTCCGGTATGACTGTGTGCCCACTGCACAATCAGAGGTTTATTTTCTGTCAATCCTTTTTTATCAGATTGCTTTTTTGAGAGCCCGTTTTTTATTTGCATTTCCGATTTCCTCTCCAAAGCAATGTTTTTTACTAGACAGACATGATGCGATGGCAAGAGATGAGCAAGTTCGCCAAGTATTTTTATTTGAGTTATTTTGTTCTCTATTTTTTCGGCAAGTTCAGCGCTTGGATTTAGAAGTTCCCACCCTTTTTCTTTTGCCAACCTTTCTATTTGAATAGTATTTTTAAATACGAGTATTTTGGCATTTGTCTTGTCTATCTTTTTTCGTGTCTGCGAATCAGAGAGTATGTCAAAGGTATTCCTTGTTCCGTCTCCAGCAATGATAAAATAATTATCAGTTTCTTCCATTCCCTCACCCCTTTCTCTATCACGAGTGACATAAGCGACAGTCTGGCCATGCCTTTTTTTATCTCGTGATTCAAGTTTATATCCGCTTGGTTTATTTGGTGTTTTCATGCTAATGTGTGAGGCATAATTACTATATCATATGGCCGTTTTTTATGTTATTGCTACGCCTATAGGAAATCTGGAAGACATCACCCTTAGGGCTATTCGTATACTCAAAAGTGTTGATATCGTTCTCTGTGAAGACACCAGGGTGACAAAGAGATTATTTGAAAGACATGGGATATCAACTTCTACTTTGAGTTATCACGCTCAAAGTGACAAGACAAAAACTACTGCTATTTTTGATTTGATTTCTAAAGACAAAAATATAGCTCTTGTGACAGACGCTGGAACTCCCGGGATTTCTGACCCGGGTTCATTTCTGATATCAGAGATTAGGTTTCATTTTAGAAAAGAAATATCAAAAAGCGAACTCAAGATAGAATCAATTCCAGGTCCATCTGCTTTGACTTCTGCATTGTCCATAGCGGGTGTGTCGTCTGATGAGTTTACTTTTTTGGGATTTATTCCGCATAAAAAGGGGAGAGAGACTTTGCTGAAAGAGATTATTTCTTCAGAAAGGACTATGGTTTTCTTTGAATCTTCTCACAGGATAATAAAGACTCTGCAATGGTTTGATGGACACTTATCTAATTTTGATAAGGATAAGGAACACCTCTCTAATTCTGACGAAAATATTGAAAGTAAGAACAATAATAAAAAAATAACCATAGTCCGTGAGATAACAAAAATATATGAAGAGGTTATGCAAGGGAGTCCAAAAGAAATTTTTGATATTTTGAAGACTAATCCAGAAAAACAGAGAGGGGAGTTTGTTGTTATTGTGTCAGAGTAGTATAATACCTCCATAATCTTAAAAAAATATTTATATGTCAAAAAGGCAATTGCTCTGTGTTCTTGGGGTATGGGTCATGTTCTTTCTCTTTTTAGGAATTCCATCATCTTGGCATAAAATATCGGCTATCCTTTCTGGTTTGGCTATTATAGCCATAGCTTATAATATTCTTCCAGACAAAAATCAAAATACAGACCAGAATGATGGTTTCTCACAAAAATAAAGATATTAAATCAAGGGATAAGCATGAATAAAAAGAGCCGAAGACGCAATTTCATCTGGTATATATGTATTATCTTGGTATCATTGTTCGTTTATTTTGTATTTTACATTATGCCAATCAGACATAGTTTATATGATTCATTATTTCAAGTTGCGGCTACGGGGGCTCTGCCTAGCCCTTTTGTGGTAACTCATATCGCTACCCCAAATTCTCTAAAAGCTCTATATATGACCAGTTGGGTTGGAGGAAATGAGAAATTGAGAAATAATCTTGTGCGGATTATTGATGAAACAGAGCTTAACGCTATAGTAATAGATATAAAGGATTATACCGGTCGCATTTCTTTTTTGGTTGAAGACCCGAGTCTAAAGAAAATCGGTTCGGCTGAAAGCAGGATAAAAGATATAAAAGAATTTATCGGGATGTTGCATGACAAGGGGATATATGTTATTGGTCGCATCTCTTCTTTTCAGGATTCATATCTTGTCAGGAGACATCCGGAATATGCGGTTAAAAATAAAAAAGGAGATGTGTGGAAAGATTTCAAGGGTGTTAGCTGGCTTGATGCTGGAGGACATCAAGTATGGGATTATCTTTCCGCGATTGGCAATGAAGCATATTCTGTCGGTTTTGATGAACTCAATTTTGATTATATTCGTTTTCCATCAGACGGAAACATGGAAGATATTTCATATCCTTATAGTAATGGCAAAATCAGGTCAGAGGTAATAAAAGATTTCTTTGTTTATATTGACGAAGCTTTTCGTCCAAAGGGTATTCCCATTTCTGTTGATCTTTTCGGCATGACTACTTCAAATAAAGATGATTTAGGTATTGGGCAGATTTTGGAAAACGCTCTGGCTCATTTTGATTATGTTTCGCCAATGGTTTATCCGTCTCACTATCCTCCAAATTTCAATAGTTGGAAGAATCCTGCCGAAAAGCCGTATGAAACAGTTTTCTATGCTATGTCAAAAGGTTACGCTAGAGCTGTTTTGGCGAGCACCACTCCCATGAAGCTTAGACCATGGCTTCAGGATTTTAGCATAAATGGCACTACTTATACACCTCAGATGATTCGTCAACAAATACAAGCCGTCTATGATGTCGGTCTTCCAAGTTGGATGCTTTGGAACGCTTCAAATGTTTATACAGCTTCTGCTTTGGAGTTGGCGCCTACCACTACTTCTCTTGGGGATTTATAAATTAGATGTAGATTTATTATACGCGTTTCATCTATTTCATATTCACATTCACATAGACCTCTTGCTTTTTTACACAGTTTTGGTGTAGTATATTTCTCCAGACGATAGCATCCACCTTAGGAGGGTGGAAGGTATGCTATCTAAATAGTAAACATGCAGTTGTCACATCTATGGCTAGAATATGCATAAGAGTGGCGGGTAACGAAGTAGTGTACCCGAATTTGGAAGAACTGGCGTTGATTCATGTTACTCCGAGGGAGAAGCTCCCCATTTGGACAGAGCTAAAAGGGAAGTGGGGATTCAAGAGGTCTATGGAGACTCTGAAACAACGAATGCAACAACCCAGTCCGCCGTCAACCTTCTCTCTACTTGCGGCGTCTCAGTGACGAAGAAAAGACGAAGAAAAAACAAACAATGCAGTTTCCTTTTCCCCAGAGTGCACAACATAGCACACTGGGGAATTGTTTTTTTGGGATGTTTGCATAAATATGATAAAATAATGATGATGAGTATTTCTATATTGAATAATGATAATTCTTTCAAATAGTTTAAATAATCATATATTTTATCAAATCATTTTATGAATGAAGAAAGAGTTACATATTTTGCCCAGACTGACGCTAGAAATAAAAAAGTAACTTTCGGTATAAAAGCCAAAGACCGCACTAGGCATGTTTATGTCATAGGAAAAACTGGCATGGGCAAATCCACCATGCTTGAAAACATGGCTGTGCAAGACATAAAGAATGGCGAGGGCATGGCTTTTATTGACCCTCACGGAAAGACAGCCGACCTTCTTTTGGAATATATTTCTCCAGAACGCGTCAAAGATGTAGTTTATTTTGCTCCTTTTGATACCGATTATCCTATTTCTTTTAATGTCCTTGAGAGTGTAGACCCTGACAGAAGACATCTGGTAGTGTCTAGTCTGATGAGCACTTTCAAGAAAATCTGGCAGGACGCTTGGTCGGCTCGCATGGAATATATTTTAACAAATACTCTCCTCGCTCTTCTTGAATATCCAGAGGCGACTCTTCTTGGTGTAAATCGCATGCTTTCTGATAAAGAATTCAGGAAGCAGGTCATTTCACATGTGACCGACCCTTCTGTCAAAGCTTTCTGGACAGAAGAGTTTGCTCATTATACAGAAAGGATGGCGGCAGAAGCGGTGCCAGCAATTCAAAATAAAATAGGACAATTCACAGCTAACGCTCTCATAAGAAACATGATAGGTCAGCCGAAATCCTCGTTTGATATTCGCGAGATGATGGATAATAAAAAGATTATAATTATCAATCTTTCAAAAGGTCGCATAGGAGAAACGAATACCAATCTTCTGGGTGGAATGCTCATAACTAAAATATATTTAGCCGCTCTTTCTAGGGCTGATGTGCCCGACCGCATTCTCCAAACGCTTCCAAATTTTTATCTTTTTGTTGATGAATTCCAGTCTTTTGCCAATGAATCTTTTGCTGATATTCTCTCTGAGGCCAGAAAATACAAACTCAATCTGACTATGGCTCATCAGTATATAGAGCAGATGGAAGAAGAAGTCAGGGCGGCAGTCTTTGGAAACGTAGGCACCATGATTATCTTTCGAGTTGGAGCTTATGACGCAGAAATTCTTGAAAAAGAGTTTGCGCCACAGTTTACCGCGGAAGATATAGTCAATCTCGGCTTTGCTCAAATATATCTGAAACTTATGATTGACGGTATAAGCTCCCAACCTTTTTCCGCCGTCACTCTTCCGCCTATAGCTCAACCAGAGCATTCAAGCGCAGAAGAAGTCATGGAGATGTCGCGCAAGCAATTTTCCCATACTCGCGCGGAAGTGGAAAAAGCGATATCAAGCTGGCATGAGCCGATATTTGCGCCAAAGCCAAAGAAAGTTGAACATATTGCAGATAACAATACTTCACATTTAGCTACTCATCCAGAAGTTCATGCCCCAAATAAAGCTTCAGACAAAGTCTTAGTACCATTTTCTCAAACAATACAAACTCAAAATCATGCATCGCATCACACACCACATTCCACGCCAGAATTGAAGTCAAATCCAACCGAGACTTCTATTCCAGCAAATACCCATAAACCATTCAAGACCGCCATACATGAGATACAGAACAAAGCGCCAAACCCAGACCCCGTATCACTTTCATCTCTTGCTCATAATAGAAATCAGAAACCGAATCAAAAAAATGCTTCTCCAGAGAGAGTAAATGACCTTCGCAACGCTTTGGCTTCAGTTCTTGATTCAGCTTCCAAAGATAGAATAGAAAACAAGACAAATCATCCTCTCCAGCCCATTTCAAATCAGCCCATTTCAAATCAGCCCATTTTAAATCAAAATCAAAGTACGGAATCTCCAAAGGAGGTTTCAGCCGACACCCTGAAGAAAGTTCTCAAAATAGACTAAAAAGTGTATAAATAGAATATGGCAAGAAAAGCCCTCATATTTTCACTGGCGTATTATCCTCATCTCATAGGAGGAGCAGAGACGGCGACAAAAGAAATCACTGACAGAATATCAAGCGATGATATTGAGTTTGACATGGTCACTCTTTTTGCCGGCTCATCCAGATATGAACGCTTGGGAAATGTAAATATTTATAGAGTGGGTCCAAGAATAGATATTAAAGGAAATATAGTCCCTCATATTTCATATTTTATAAAGTTTCAATATGTCATTTACGCTTTTTTCAAATCACTTATTCTTCACCATAAGCGTCATTACGATTTTATTTGGTCAATAATGGCAAGCTTCAATGGCTTTTCCGCTTTATTTTTCAAATCTATATATCCTAAAATTCCATTTCTTCTGACTCTCCAAGAAGGGGATTCTATAGAGCATATTAGAAAAGCTTTAGGAATGATGTATCCGCTTTATAAAAAAATATTTAAGAAAGTGGATTATGTGCAGGCCATATCGCATTTTTTAGAAGATTATGGAAAAAGTATGGGAGCAGAGTGTCCCTCATCAGTTGTGTCAAATGGAGTTGATTTTGAATACTTTTCACAGAGACCAACGACTGGGCAGGTCAAAGCTCTACAGCATGAATTAGATATTAATCCTTTTGATACGGTTCTCATCACTACTTCACGGCTTGTGCATAAAAATGCCGTAGAAGATATTGTTGATGCTATGGTTTATCTTCCGGACGAAGTGAAATTTATTATTCTAGGCACAGGACCGCTTGATAGACTTCTTAAAGAAAAAACGGTCTTACTTGGTCTTGAAAAGAGAGTGCGTTTTATTGGCTTTGTATCTCATAAAGAAATACCTCTTTATCTGCATACTGCCAATATTTTCATAAGGCCGTCTCTTTCTGAAGGCATGGGTATATCTTTTGTAGAAGCCATGTCCGCTGATTTACCAGTTATAGCCACTCCTGTCGGAGGCATTGTAGACTTTCTTATTGATGGAGAAACAGGACTTTTCTGTGAAGTTGGTAAGCCGGAAAGTATTGCAAATAAAGTGGATGTATTTATGAAAAATGGAGAGCTCCGAGAATCTATTATCAGAAATGCCAGAGAGATGGTCAGAATTGAATATGATTGGAATCTTATAGCAAAGGAGATGAGGGGAGTGTTTGAAAAAATTTTATAGAAAAATCTAAAAGAAGAGTCAATAAATTATAATTAATCAATTTTTTTCTAAATATGCTAGACTGTTTTCATGAGAATTCTTATTGTTACTGGCATATATCCTCCGGCTATAGGCGGTCCTGCCCAGTATGCCAAAAATATGAAGGAAGAATGGAAGAAGATGGGTCATGAAGTAAGGGTCAAAACATACGATTTTGAGCATTATTTACCTTCTGGTATAAGACATATCTATTTTTCTTTGAAGATTATTGCTTCTGTAATATGGTCAGATTTTATCTTTGCTTTGGATACATTTAGTGTTGGGATGCCAGCAACCTTTATGGCTAGATTTTTCGGAAAGAAAATTATTATACGCGCAGGAGGAGATTTTCTCTGGGAAGGGTATGTGGAGAGGACGAAAGATTTGGTTTTGTTTAGAGATTTTTATCAGAGGACTAAAAGAGGAGATGAGGGAAGAGACGAAGATAATGATAGAAATGAAGACAAAAATAGAGAAAAATGGTCAATGAAAGAGAGAATTATTTTTAATCTAACAAAATGGACACTTCATTATGCAGACACTCTCATCTTTAGTACAGCATGGCAAAAGAATGTTTGGATGTGCCCTTATGATTTGGCGAATGTACGGACAGAGATTATAGAGAATTATTATGGAAAAAAAGAAAAATCTTTTGAGCCCTCCCGAAAATATTTTATAGCAGGAACTCGTAAACTTAAATGGAAGAATCTGGATTTTCTGAGTAGTGTTTTTGAGGGAATTTCTGATGCGTCTTTGGATATGAATAACTATACTCACGGAGAATTTATGAAGAGAATATTGGAATGTTATGCCGTTATTCTTATTTCGCTTGGCGATATAAGTCCAAATATGATATTGGAATCAATACGCTGTAATAAGCCATTTATTATAACCAAAGAAAATGGTTTGATGAATAGAATTGGCAATATTGCTATCATTGCTGACCCAAAAAATTTAGAAGATGTTAGAGAAAAAGTCTTGTGGCTTATTGATGATAGAAATTACAATATGCAAGTTGAAAAGATAAAAAATTTCACTTTCACTCATTCTTGGGAGGAGATTGCGAAGGAGATTTTGGAAATAAATAGAAAATCATGAAACTCTTGATGATATCCACAGACAAAAATATATTTAATAAAAAGAGTGCAACAGCTCTTCGTCAAATTGAATATTCAAAAAAATATGAAGAAGTGCATATTATTGTATTTACAAAAAAAGGATGTTCAGAATCTACTCTTGGTCAGAATATCTGGATATACCCGACACGCTCTGGCTCACGCTGGGCGTATATATTTGACGCATTGAGGATTGGTCGGTTTATAACTGAAAAGCGCGCTATTACGCATATAACCTGCCAGGACCCATTTGAGACAGGGGTAGTGGGAGTGCTTATAAAGAATAGATACAAAAATGCTATTCCAACTCTAGAGCTTCAAGTTCACACTGATATAGGCAGTCCATATTTTCAAAATTTCAGTTTTTTAAATAGAGTGAGGATATTCATTTCAAAATATACTCTTCCTAAAGCTGATAGTGTCAGGGTTGTATCAGATAGGATAAAGAAATATATTTCCAAACATATCTCAGAATCAAAAATATATGTCAAACCGATTTTTGTTGACGCACAAAAGATACAATCTGCTCCAATACATACCGACCTGCAAAAGAAATATCCGCAATTTAATAAGATAGTGCTTATGGTTTCCAGACTAGAAAAAGAGAAAAATATAGCTATGGCGATAAGAGCTTGGAAGATTGTTTTAGAAAAATATAAATATTCTGCTTATATGGTGCAGACACGAAGCCCCGGACTTGTTATAGTTGGTTCGGGGAGTGAGGAATGGGGATTGAGGAGGTTGGTGGAGGGCTTGAAAATGGAGGGTCAAGTTATCTTTGAAGGTTGGCAGGAAGATATAGCTTCATATTACAAAACATGCGATTGTTTTCTTGTAACTTCATGGTATGAGGGCTACGGCATGACTCTTGCGGAGGCACAGGCGTTTGGGTGCAAAATCGTTTCAACTGATGTGGGAATAGCGGAGGAAGTAAAAGCTAGAATAGTAGAGCATAATGAAGATAAAATAGCAGTGGCTATTACAGAAATGATTTTATGAAACTCCGCACTATTAAAAGATTGTTTGATTTTTTAAAACAAATTATCAGGTCTACTTTTTTTCGTTACGCAGTAGCTGGCGGTACTTCCTCATTGATAGATGTCATATTATTCAATATACTTATTTATTTTAGCAACACATACTATGTCACAGCTGTAGTTATTTCTAATACTATTTCTTTTCTCGTTCGTTTTCTTCTTCAGAAATATTATACTTTCAAAGCGCATTCCATAGAAAATATTCATCGTCAATTTCTTGTCTATGGTCTATGGTTTATTTTAAGCGTCTCTTTGACAGCTTTACTCGTATTTATTTTTGTGGACATGCTTAAAATCAATCAATCCCTATCACAAATCATAGCCATTTTTGCAGTTGCTTCAGTTAGTTTCTTTATATACAAATATGTCATTTTTCCGGAGAAGAGAAAAGATGCGAAGAAAATTCTCATCATTACTCAAAAAGTTGATGTAAATGATCCAGTTCTAGGTTTTTTCCATAGGTGGATTGAGGAATTTTCTGAACATTTTGAATCAGTCGCTGTTATCTGTCTAGAAAAAGGGGAATATGCACTGCCAGAGAATGTCAAAGTTTTTTCTTTAGGTAAAGAGGAGCGACAATCCCGCATTCAGTATCTGATCCATTTCTATTGGTATATTTTGTATTATAGAAATAGTTATGATGCTGTCTTTGTGCATATGAATCAACAGTATGTCTTGTTGGGCGGAATTATCTGGAAAATGCTTGGCAGAAGAATATATATGTGGAGGAATCATCTCGCGGGAAATATTACAACTGCTTTTTCTGTTCTTTTATGCGATAAAGTTTTTTGCACTTCCAAATTTTCATACACAGCTAGATATAAAAAATTTGTCATTATGCCAGTCGGCATAGACATGAACTTATTTAAGAAAAATAATAATGTTGCCAAAATTCCCAGGTCCATTCTTTTTCTTGGAAGAATGGCGCCGATAAAAAAGCCAGATTTATTGATTTCAGCTTTAAGTGAAATGAAGAATAAGGGAATAGATTTTAAGGTTTCTTTTTACGGCGATTCTTTGCCAAAGGATACAGAATATTTTAATTTTCTAAAGAAAGAAGTTAAAAAATATGGTCTTTTAGACAAAGTGTCGTTTCACTCTGGGGTTGCTAATTATAAGACTGTTGACATATATAATACTCATAATGTTTCCATAAATCTAAGTCCGAGCGGACTTTATGATAAGACGATATTTGAAGCGATGGCTTGTGAGATATTGATACTGGCTTCGAGCAAAGATTTGCATGAATTCATAAATGAGGATTATATTTTTGATGAAGATAATGTGTCAAGTATTATTCAGAAAATGGAGAAATTGTTAAATATTGGAGGTGAAGACATAAAAAGAAGAGGTGAGGAATTGAGGAGGTTTGTGATAGAAAATCATTCCCTCAAGAAACTTGGAGAAAAGATATTTCTCAATATAAATTAAATATAATAAGACAAGCATGAGATTGATTTATCTGACTTCAAAGAAATATCCCGGCAATACCGCCGACCATCATTATGTGGAAAATCTGGCCAGAGCTTTTAATGTCATTCTCAAGGATGACTTAACTTTAATTGTCTGTAATACTGACAAGAATTCATTGCCAAGCATCCACATAATTTCTCTTGATGTGCCAATTTTCGTCAAACGCACTCTGTTCTTTTTCTTTTGGACGCCATGGTATTGGTTTAGCAGTTTGCGAAAAAGAGATTCAAATAAAGATAGCCAAATTATATTCTTTAGTAATGACCAGAATTTATTATTTTTACTTATTTTTTGGAAGAGATTACTCCATTTACCTTTTATGATTACGGCTGATTGGCATATGCTTTCTAAGAAATGGAAAGACAAGTATATAGCGAAGCATTCAGATTACTCTATTTCCACTTCATATAAATTGGAATCTGCTATTCGCATGTTTTCTACTAATGCTAATGTTCATACTGTTTATGGGGGTGTAGATTTGAATCATTATAAAAAAAGGTCCATAGATTTGGTTTATCAACAAACAGACAAAAAAGTTCTCCGCAAGAAATTGAATCTACCTGCTGATAAATTTTTGATTGGTTATGTGGGTCTCTTTAAAACTATAGGCATGGAAAAAGGGATTTCCACCATGATACAAGCTTTGTCCAGTCTAGACGATGATTGTATAATGGTTTTTGTTGGAGGCAAACCAGATGAGATTAAATATTATGAAAAGCAAGCTCAATCTTGCAATGTGCTGTATAGATGCGTTTTTCTGTCAATGCAGACTTTTGATAAAGTTGTTGAATATGAGAAAGCTATGGATGTGCTTGTTATTCCATATCCAGACAAGCCACATTTCAGGGATTACGGCTTTCCCATGAAAGTTTATGAATATATGGCTAGCGGTGTGCCAATCATATATACTAAACTGGAATTATTGGAAGAAATTATTTCCGATTGTGCTTATGGTGTAAAGCCGGATTCTCCAGACGCTCTGGCAAAGATGATTTCTTTTATCAGGTCTCATGCTGATGAAGCAAAAAAGCTTTCCAATAAAGCTCTGAATAAAGTGGCTACATATACATGGCAATCTAAAGCCAGCAATATCCTTAATATTATAATGAACAATACAATTGCTCAAAAAATTCTAATTATTCCAAATAAAGCTCTGAAATATATTTTATTTCAGAGAACCGAATTTTCTATATATGCGCATAATCGATGGATTTTGCGTTTTGTTATGAATAAGCATTTTCCAATATACAATAGTGCGGTCAAATTTGAAGCGATTTTTTTCAAAGATAGAACGAAACGACTTTTCTCGCTGGACATGGAGAAGGAATTTTATATTATAAAAGATTTTTTACCAGAAAATCCAAAAAATATTCTAGATATTGGCTGTGGTGTAGCTGGTATAGATATCATGTTATTTAAGCGTTATAGCAGAGAAAATAAATCTCCCAATTTTCACCTTCTCGACAGAACGGAAATCAATCAAAAGGTTTATTATGGTTTAGAAAAGACCGCGGCTTATTACAATTCTCTTGTAACAGCAAAAGACTTGCTTATGGCAAATGGGGTTAGCGAATCGCATATTCATACTCAAGAAGTGACAGGGGCGCCGATTTTTCCCGAAAAGAAATTTGGTCTGATAATATCTCTCATATCATGGGGTTTCCATTATCCTGTCAGTGCTTATCTAGACCAAGTTTACAATCTTTTGATTGATGGTGGCGTGTTAATCATGGATGTGAGAAAGGATACCGACGGCTTATCGTTTCTAGAAAGGAAATTTGGTTATTGCAAGGTCATATATGAAGCAAAAAAATATAGAAGAGTTTTTATCCAGAAAGGTTTTTTATAAATAGAGTATAAATTATGAACAAAACTATTTTCCTGATATTCCACGGCAGATTTCCAAGCGATAAAGCCGCGTCTCTTTTTACAGCTAAAAATGCTGAAGCTTTTACGGCTCAAGGGATTAAAGTTACGCTTATTGTCCCAAAGAGAAAAGGCCTTATACAGAGCGACTACAAAGCGTATTATGATATTAAACAACCATTCAGTGTTGTGTATATTCCAATTATTGATTTATTTGGCATAAAGGGTCTGGAACCCATAGCTTTTTGGTTAAGCTACATCTCTTTTTCTATAAAATTAAGGCGTTATTTGAAAAGAACTAGCATGTATGGAGATATAATATACTCAAATGAAATCCTGCCACTTTTTCTAGTTTCTTCAGTTCGTCCAAATTGTTTCTATGAAATGCATGATTTTCCGGAGAGTAAAATTTATTTATTTGGTTATTTTCTCAAAAAAATTAAGTGGGTTCTGGTGCACAATAAATGGAAATTAAAAGAACTGAAGAAATTATTCTCGAATATCTCTACAGATAAATTTTTCTATGAACCAAATGCTGTAGACCTAAAAGATTTTGATATTTCTTTCTCTAAAGAAGAAGCTAAAAGCAAACTCGGATTGCCATTATTAAAGAAGGTTGCTATATATACCGGTCATCTTTATAAATGGAAAGGGGTTTATACACTAGCAGAATCAGCGAAATCTCTTCCAAATGATTTTATGCTTGTCTTTATAGGTGGCACAAAGGAAGATGTGGAAATATTTAGAAATAAATATGCAGATAAAAATGGAAATACTACCATTGTTTCTGTGATTGGTCATGTAGAACATTCTCAGATTCCGCTTTGGCAGAAAGCGGCGGATGTTTTGATTCTTCCAAATACCGCCAAAGAAAAAATTTCCGCTTTTTACACTTCTCCAATGAAATTATTTGAATATATGGCAAGCAAAAGACCCATAGTAGCGACTGATATTCCTTCTATACGGGAAATATTGGATGAAACGAATGCTATAATTGTGAAGCCGGATAATAGTCAAGCGCTTGCAGAAGGAATAAAATTCGCGGTTTCTGGTAATGAACGCGTGAAAATGATGACTGAAGAAGCATGGAAAGATGTATTAAATCATACTTGGGATAAAAGAGCGGAAAGGATTATTGACTTCATTATAAATTCAAAATGAAGAATTGGATAAATAAAAATCGTGTTCCCATTTTACTATTTTGTATTGCATTTGTTGCGCGAGTTTTTCTCTTTTATATAAATTTTGCCAATACTGATTATGACCTCATAGGCGCTATTCATGGTGATGATGGATATTATGAGATTAGCCAAGGTCTTATAAACGGTCATGGATTTACAGGAGCGACAACAGAGCCGTTTTTGCCTAATGCGTTGCGCACCCCGCTTTATATTTATTTTATCTCCGGCACGCTTCTTATGTTTGGAAGTTATTGGATCGTATTATTTTTTCAGATCATTATTGCATCTTTTATTCCGATTTTAGGTTATCGTATCGCTTTAGAGCTTTTGTCAAAAGAAAAAATGGCTTTGAATTTATCGCCAAATCTTTCTCTAAAAATTGCTTTCTGGACAGGTATACTGCTTGCTTTTGAACCATATCTTGTTCTTTTTTCTTCTATCTTCTATACCGAAACATTATTCATATTCTTGTTTCTTATATTCATTCTTATATTTATTAAATATTTAAATGAAGGTAGCTCTCGCGCTCTGGTGTGGAGTTCTGTCTTTCTGGGATTGGCTACTCTCACAAAGCCGACTGTGCAGTATTTGCCGATAATTCTGGCATTACTCATACTTTGGAATTTCAGAAAGTCTTTTTCTAGAAGCAAATCAATCATACATGTTGTCATTTTTGCGGGAGTATTTTTTATGACATTATCTCCATGGCTCTATAGGAATTACTATGAATTTGGTGTCGTGGGTATGACTGCCCAACCTGCGTATAATTTGAATGTATATCTTGTCCCATCAGTACTCTCTCTTGAAAATGGAACAAATTTCAATGATGAGGTGAATAAGTTTGTCACTGTAGAAGAATCGTCTGGCAATAAAATAACTTTGGCTAATAGTCCTGAGTATAAAAAAAGAGCTTTGAACATACTAAAGGATCATCCCATGGGCTTATTGAAATCTGCGGCAGTTACTTTTGTTACTTTCTTTACTCATGATGGGATGTTGACAGTGCTTCAACATGCGGGATATGTGCCAGACATGTATATAGGAAAACCAGCTATCTTTCTTCTTTTGTCTTCACCTATTGATTTTTTCAAGACTGTATCAAAATATATAGCAAGCCCTTTTGTACTTGTCCTCATTATGCGGTTGGTGTGGATTGGGATTACATTATTTTTTCTAATTGGCCTATTTCAATTTTTGAAGACAAGAAAATATGACGCTATATCGCTCCTTATTCTTATGATAGTTCTTTATTTCGTTTCCACTAGTGTAATAGGGGGGCTTGGTGTCAGCGCTAGATATCGTATGCCTATAGACCCTATTATTTTTACACTATTTTTAGTTGGGCTTGTGTATTTTCGCAGTTTTATATTAAATGCTATACTGGCTAAGCGTGAAAAAAGACTCTAGCCAAAGATTCAAGACAGTAGAAGCATCTTTATGTTGTCCACAATGCCGTGGAAGATTATTTTTATCTTCAGGATATTATATTTGTGATAAAGATGGCGCGTTTAAAATTGATGAGAATGGTAGACCTCATTTAATCAAGGAAGAAATATTTTTTGATAATGAGAAAGAACATCAGACAGGTGTGAATCGGTTGAAGTCATTTCTAAAACGCTGGCCGAAGTTATATTATAGTATCTGGCATCTTTTTTGCCCGGTCTTGATGCTACAAAATGGACCTCGCATGATTGCCAAATTTATTCCAGAAAATGTAACCATAATTGATATTGGCTCTGGACCAGAACGGTTGGGTGACAGATTTCTAAATATTGATGTCTATCCTTTTCCAGAAGTTGATATTGTCGCTGACGCAGAATCTTTGCCGTTTGGCGACGATTCTATTGACGCTATAGTCAGCGAATCTATGCTTGAACATGTTCCACATCCACTGAGAGTGACGCATGAAATGCTCAGAGTTCTTAAAAAAGGAGGGGTTATATATGTCAGCGCTCCGTTTATTCACCCTTATCACGCCTCACCTGATGATTTTAATCGTTGGACTTTGTCTGGTCTTAAGGAACTTTTTCCAAACATAGAGATTATGAAGAGTGGCGTGCGTTCCGGGCCTTGGAGCGCTTTTCTTATGTTTCTCGCTTATTGGTTAGGGATAGTATTTTCTTTCGGTTCAAAGAAGACAGCTCCGTTTCTAGCGCATATTTTTATGCTTATCCTTGGTCCTTTTAAGTATTTAGATTTTATATTTATGAATATTCCCGGAGCAGAAGCTGTGGCCGCTCATTTATATATTATTGGGCGCAAGAAATGACAGAACAATATATTATATAAAATAGCATGAAAAAACTTTCTATAATAATCCCAGCATACAATGAAGAAAAGACTATTGGTAGAATAGTTGAACTCGTTAAGGATGCTGATATAGGAAATCTAGAAAAGGAAATCATCGTGGTTGATAATAATTCAAAAGATTTTACTTTCAAGATTGCAAGCGCGATTCCTAATATACGAGTTGTCAAAGAACTCAATCCGGGGAAAGGCGCTGCGGTGAAAAGGGGCTTCAAAGAAGCGACTGGAGATATTTTTATTATTCAAGATGCTGACCTAGAATATGACCCGCAGGATTACAAAGCTGTTATACAGCCCGTGCTAGACAACCGATGCGAGCTCACTCTGGGAATCCGTATAGAAGGAAGACGCAAGGATGACCATCATAAAATTTTATATTTTCTCGGATTGCTTGGCAACTTTGCCATCACATGGACTACTAATATTCTTTACTTGAATAATGCTGGCGAGTATGAAGGATGCTATAAAGCAATTACAAAAAAGTTGGTTGATTCTATTAAAATAAATACCAATAACTTCGATTTTGATAATGAGCTTGTGTGCAAAGTTTTGAAAAGAGGATACAAGACTATTGATGTTCCCATTCATTTTTATCCAAGGAATTATGAAGAAGGTAAAAAGATAAATTGGAAGCATGGCTTTCTTATTCTTTGGACAATAATAAAGTGTCGGTTTACGAAATCATGAATCTTTTCGGTAATATTCTTGTAAAACTTGTACAAAAGAATCCCCTTCGCCTTTCTCTGAAATTTCTAACAAAGAAAAGCGAAGGGGTTTGTGACACTATCACTATGCAGTTACCCGCAAAATGTTTGAAGGGAATTGACCCGTTTGTCCCATGGAATGTTCGTAAAGTGTTGCGGGAGCACTTCTATTGAATGGGATACCAAGTTCAGCTCTAACACTGTGTTCAATGTAATGCCGAACTGCAACAAGTTCGTCTGATGTCATGTAATCCGTATAGACAAAAGCTTGATACCCTCCTTCCGGGTCTCCTTTGTAATATTCAGCAGTGGTTGAAAAGTCAACTTCTCGTTGAAACAATTTGGCGCCAGTTTTAGGATATGTGTATATCCACACGCCGTCTTCTTTTTTGCTGGGCAATGCCTGGTCATAATAAGGCGTGCCTGGGTAACAAGTGATGATTGAAACATCAAAGTCATCCGGTTTATTTTCCAGAAGCCATGTTCTAGTATCACTAACAGTAACTAGATTTTCCCCAGGATGACCAATAGACATCAAAGCTTTGACTTTGAGACCATGTTGTTTGGCAATGTTTATACACCTTGTATTTTCTTCTCTGGTAGCTTTTTTGTTTATTGCGTCCAAAATACTTTCTGACCCAGATTCGAAACCGACAAGAATCCAACGGAAGCCGGCTTCGTACATTGCTTCCGCTTGTATATCAGTTAGCAATTGCGATTTGATGAACCCACGCAATCTCCATTCTGTGCCCAGGTCTGTCTGGGTTTGTCTGATAAGGCGCATGAGCTCAATCATTTTTGGATTTACATTAAGTTCATCGTCATACATCATAAATCCTTTGAAACCGTAAGTCGTATAGAGTTTTTTCATCTCGTCTACGATATTTTCCGATGTTCTCATTCGAATCTTGCGAAATGTTGCTGTATCGCGACCTCCACAGAAGCCACAACCAAAAGGGCATCCGAGCTGAGCTATGATAGAAATAGCAGGTATCCCATCAATAATATAATGATAGCTCTCAACATCTACGAGATGTCTAGCGGGCCATGGAAGTTCAGTCAACTGTTTATTTGTAAGGAAAAGCTCCGAATTAACTTGGTCAGCATCCACTATTTTTGGAGCTCCTTTTTTTAAAGCGACAAAGATGGCTTCTTCGCCATCGCCCGCCACCAATACATCAAATGTTTTCTCAAGTTGAGCCATGGCTCTACTGGCTCGACCTTTTCTATTGAGAAGATTTTCTTTTCTGTATGCGGAATTGACTAGGGTGACATGTGGTCCACCCAAGATTATTTTGACATTGCGCATGTTTTTTATGGCATTAGCTATCAATGTCGCCGCGGGAAGTTGGGGTGTGGTAGCTGTAATACCAAAACATTTGATACTTGTAGTTCTTACATAATCTCGGACTACATCCAAGAAATTTTTTATTCCTGAAAGGTCAAGAACTTCCACATGCATTCCCGCTTGTTCCAATACTGCCGCAATCTTGAGAATGCCCAAAGTCATGAAGACTCGTTCATCCAGAAGGAATGCTGAAGGCGGTATAATCAAGCAGATTTTTTTCGGTAAATAAGAGAAGTCTTTCCTGGGGAAAGACTTGATTAAAGTAGTTTCCATATTGCCTTTCCGTCAGAATTTTGTTTGAGGTTAAAAGAATATCCAAGTCATATAACTCAAAGAACCAGATATCCATTTACAAATATAGCGGGAAAAGATAGTCATGTCTAGACCTATCTCACGACAACAGATTTTTGGAAAAAGAAGCTGAATATGTGATAATAGTCTAATTCGCTAAAATGGAATATACCTTCACTCACCAAGGACGAGAATATTCACCAACATTCAAGAAGAATATACGCAGATATATCAATCTTTATAACTTTTTTATCAAGATTGTGTTTTTCTGGAGATTCTTGAAAAGTCCTGTGATTCTGGAATCTTTATCAAAAGAACTGAGTGAAATAAAGGTAAAATCTTTGATTGACACTGATATAAGCGACCACTTGGAAACGCTTTTTGTTGAATCTTTAGCTGTTAAGCCAAGACTGATTGTGGAGCTTGGAGTGCGTACTGGACAAAGCACATTTGTCTTTGAACGGGTTGCAAAGCTGTCTGATGCCTATTTGGTCAGTGTGGATATTGAACCTCAGAAGTCATCCAGTTCGTGGAATAAATGGAGTTTTGTCCATGAAGACGACCTTGTCTTTGCAGATCGTTTCGCAGATTGGTGTAGAGGAAAGAGGATTGAACCAAAAATAGATGTTCTATTTATAGATACAAGTCATGAGTATAATCAGACTAAAAGAGAAATTAGTAAATGGTTTCCATTTTTATCAGAGAAGGCGGTAGTGTTTTTTCATGATGCTAATGTCAGACTTTTCTATAAGCGTCGCAATGGAACAATAGGCAAGGCATACAATGATGACAGAGATGTGATGAGAGCAATAGAGGAATATTTAGGAACGCATTTCAACGAGAAAAAAGATTTTATAAAAATAGAAGGTTTTTGGCTTATTAAACATAAAGCGATATGCAATGGGATGACTATTCTCAAAAGGACTTCAATCGTCAAATCAAAAATGGCATTGGAAAACGCAAGAATTGTCATTCCTAGAGAAGCCGTAAAATACATTCTTTTCCAGCGTACCCAACATCTCTTTTTTCGTCGCAATGAGTTTGTACGAAAAGCTGTCAAACTTTTTCCTAAACGCATAGCTTATGGATTTGAGTCTCTTTTCTCAAATTTTGACAATATGGTATCGCTTGAATCTTTTTTCACAAAGAAGCGCGTAACTGAACTTTTTAATGAAGAAATGAATGCGGAGTATCAAAAGATGATGCCATTTTTACCAGATAGAGTTGGGTCAATTTTGGACATAGGATGCGGAGTGGCCGGAATAGATGTATTGCTCTACAAGCATTATATGTCTCAAAATCCAAAGATTTACCTTATAGACAAGACTGAAATGCCAAGCAAAGTCTATTACAGTTATCGTGAGAGAGGTTGTTACTACAACTCTTTGGATACTTCAAGAAGCATATTGGAAATGAATGGCGTGCCCTCGCAAAATATTTTTTTGCAAGAAGCGGAGAATAACCAGATTAAATTTGATGAAAAATTCAACCTCGTGATTTCCCTTATATCATGGGGTTTCCATTATCCTCTCTCAACATATCTCGCTCAAGTCTATGAGAAGATGGCTTCTGGCGGTACGCTTATTATTGATGTGCGCAAAATTCTTACTAGCGACCCAATAGTCGAACTTCGTGACAAGTTTGGAAAGGTGAATATCATATATGAATCAGACAAACATGCGAGAGTTGTCGCTCTTAAGCAGTGATTTACATATATGATTTGAAAAATGGATTATAATATTCTCTACAATCTTTTTGTAAAGTATAAACAAATAATACGATATTTAATCGTGGGAGGTGTTGTTGTTTCTGTAAATTTATCCGCGCTTTATATTTTTACTGATGTTTTTAATATATATTATATAATCTCAACAATATACGCTTTTCTTCTTTCATTTTGTGTGAGCTTTTTTCTTCAGAAATTTTGGACATTCAATAATCAAGATGTTTCCGGAATGCGCGTGGCAAGACAAATGATTTTTTACTTGTGTCTTCAAGGTTTTTGCTTATCATTGAATACAGCTCTGATGTATGTTTTTGTTGAATATCTTCATATATGGTATATCGCATCACAAGCTATAATTTCTCTTGTAATAGCAATAGGCGCTTTTTTGATTAGTAGAAGATTTATTTTCACATCTATTAATAAAGGAAGTCCCCAATTATAATTTCATTTATGTGTGCTATAGCAGGTACTATAAATATTCATGATAGAGAAGTATTGAAAACAATGCTCAAATTGATGGCGCATCGTGGTCCAGATGACCAAGGTGAGTATTATGACAATCTAAACAAAGTGTCTTTGGGGCATTGTCGTCTTTCTATACTTGATTTGTCTCCCGCAGGTCATCAACCGATGCTTAATGTTCATGGGACTATTGTTGCTGTGTTCAATGGAGAAATATATAATTACAAAGAATTGAGGTCTGAATTGATTTTAAAGGGGTACACTTTTCATTCTAATACGGATACGGAAGTCTTGATTTATGGGTATGAGGAATACGGCGCGGACATCTTTAAAAGATTGGATGGCATGTGGGCTGTGGCGATATATGATAATGTCCGTCATTTGCTTGTATTAAGCAGAGACCCCGCAGGCATGAAACCTTTGTATGTGTACAGGAATAAAAATGTACTGGCTTTTTCATCTGAAATAGGAGCGCTTGCCAATGCCGTGTCGGCAGAATCGCTCACTCTTAATAATGATTCTACCGCTATGTATCTTGCCCACCGCTATATCTTTGGCATCAAGACTATATATAAAGAGGTAGAAAATATTCCCGTATCAAGCACAATGTCGATATCGCTTGACACCATGGAGACCAAAACCGAACTTCATTATGTTCCACAAAAGAAATCAATATCAATGAGTATAGACCAAGCGGTCGTTGAATTTACTCATCTTTTTGACAAGTCGGTGTTAGCTACTCTTCAATCAGATGTGCCTGTTGGCTTATTTTTGTCAGGAGGCATAGATAGCGCGCTTGTCGGGCATACTGTCAAAAGAATTGGTCATCCTCTTAAGTCGTTTACTGTGGGTTTTGAAAACCCGAATTTTGATGAGGGAATGATTGCATCTCGCATAGCTAAACATATTGGCTTGCCTCATACTACATGGCTTATGACGGCAAAAGATGTAAAAGTTGATATTTATAAAATTTTGGACGCATTTGGTCAGCCATTTGCGGATATGTCAGCATTACCGACATATTATGCGAGTCGCATGGCGCGACAGGATGGGTATAAAGTCATATTAACTGGGGATGGCGCAGACGAACTGTTTGGAGGTTATCCGACACATTATCTTCCAAAATTATTGCATATATATGAACATTTGCCACAATTTTTTGACTCTCTATTTGCGTCTATCGCGGATGTCTTGCCATACAGACATACCAAGTTGGGCGCGCGAGAAAAAATATTGCGTTTTCTTTTAGGCGTAAGACATCCATATCAAATAGCGCACGCAAAATGGAAACTTATATTTAATTCTAGAGAACTGGAACTTTTAATTTTACCGGCTAAGCATGATATATATATGCGGACACCAGATTTCAAAGAATTTTTTGATATGATATTGTCACGCGATGAGACGGACGCTGTTATAAAAGCAGATTTCATGTCTTTCTTGCCCTATGATTGTCTCGTAAAAAGTGATATATCTGCCATGCAGAATGGGATTGAATTGCGGTCTCCATTTCTAAATAAAGACATTATTGATTTTGCATGGCACCTTCCATCTTCAATGAAAGCGGGACTCTTTAAGACAAAAATCATACTTCGCAAGGCCTTGTCAGAAGTTTTACCGCCTGCTATTATGCATTTGCCCAAAAGGGGCTTTGTGCCACCTCTCTCAATCTGGCTCGCCCGCGAACTCAAATCTGTCATGTTTGATATACTATGTGAGTGCAATATTGCAAAAGCAGGTTTTCTAAATTACAATTACATCCTCACTTTGATGGAAGAACATATTTCTAGGCGTCAGGACCATTCGGCAAAATTATGGTGTCTTATGGGGTTGGTGCGTTTTTATTCAAAGTTATTACCTCGTAAAATATATTAAATGCTAAATGAAAAATCTCAAATATTCACTTGTCATACCAGTTTATAATGAGGAAAAGGCAATTGGTTCTGTTCTTGAGGAAATTTTTTCGTCTTTTTACAAGGAAACACTTGAGGTAATTGTCGTAGATGACGGTTCTACTGATAAAACTGCTGAAATGGCAAGAAAATATCCGGTCCGTCTCGTACAAAATATAAAGAATTCTGGTTACGGTTACTCTCTCAAACAAGGTATAAAAATCGCATCGCATCCCAATATTATAATAACTGACGGCGACGGTTCTTACCCTATTTCTGGAATCGTCGCGTTATTTGATGAATACGAAAAAGGATATGATATGGTTGTCGGTGCCCGCAGAGGGAAGCATTACAAAGGTTCATTTCTAAAATCCGTATCGCGTTTCTTCTTTCGTTCCATATCTGAATTTGCCACCGGGCAACGCATACCAGACATCAATTCTGGTTGTCGCATATTTCGCAAGGATATTGTAGAGCGTTTTTTCAATACTCTATCAAGCGGTTTCTCTTTTACAACCACGATTACTTTGGCATTTATGCTCAACACATATTCTGTGCAGTATGTTACGATAGATTATCACAAGCGTTCGGGTTCATCGAAAGTCCGCTATATTAGGGATATATTGCGTTCATTACAACTTATCGTGGAAGCAATTGTTTTTTATAACCCATTAAAAATGTATTTGATATGCGTAGTCTCGGCTGTGTTTATAGCCATTATGACTCTCATCTTATTTTTTATTTCCTTTCCTTTGGCAATTTTATTCTTTTTTACCGCCATGATATGCGATGTGATATTTTCAATAGGTCTTGCTGTGATTTTCCTCAAATTTATGCACAATGACCCCGCATGATTTATCTTTCACCAAGGAAATTGATTGTGATTGTTCTTGTTATAGCTTTTCTCATTCGTCTTCCAGGCATTTTTTATGGTTTGCCGTACCATCTACTTGCCGACGAAGAAGCCAATATATATGGCGCATTGAAAATGATAGAGCTCAAAACAGTTCTTCCTGTTTTGCATAGAGCCGATTTTGACGGGCTTTTATATTATCCTCCCATACTCGCATACATATACGCGATTCTTTTTATTCCTGCAATCGCAATCATGCATATAGTATCTGGTTATTCGCTGGATACATTAAAAGACCTACTTATTTTGAATCCTAGTGTATTTTGGTATATAGCGCGCTCACTGTCTATTTTTTTTAGCTTAGCTGGTATTTATATGGTGTATAGAATTGGGGAGTATTTATTTTCCGACAAAAGATTTGCAATCATTGCCGCTTTTTTATATTCAATCAGCTTTCTTGAGACCTCTATGGCAAATACGGCTCATCATTGGACAGCAGGCATGTTTTTCGCGTTATTATCAGCATATCTTGTTTTGAAGGCGACCGCTCATAATGTTGATAATAGTAAGCGGTTGTTAGTCTTTGCTGGTTTGATTATGGGCGTGTCATTTGGTATTAGTTTTCTCGTTTTTTATATTCCGCCTCTCGTTCTTTTGATTTTTTACTATTCTCTAAAAAATAGCGACAAGAATAGCATTATGTATCTCAATGCAATTAAGAATACTCTCCATTTTCTTATTCCTTTTGGATTAGTGGCTCTACTGATTTTAGCTGTTCACCCTGGAGCGTTTTCATTTCAAGCATTGCATACAGGAGATACGCCTCCACATACAGGAGAGTTTGTTTTCAATTTCATAATCTATTATGCTCATGCTCTATGGAATTTTGAAGTTCCATTGCTTCTTTTGTCTGTATACGCTTTTATAAGGTTGTTTTTTAAGAAGAGAAAGCTATTCTATCTGATTGTCATTTCTCTATTAATCATGGCGGGCATTATGTATAAAACCATGTATGACAATCCCAGATACCTTCTTCCCCTCATACCTGTTTTGGTACTTCTCTCGGCATATGCTTGTAAAGAATTTAGCCCGTTGATTCAGGTGAAAAAAGGACGCATCTTAATATATTCTTGCGCGTCTTTATTGCTCATTTATCTTATTGCGGTTTATGGTAGATATGAGATTCTATTATTCAAGCCGGATACCCGTCTTTTGGCGAAAAATTGGATAGAAAATAATATTCCCAATGAAAGCACTGTCATTACAGATTCAGACAGATTGAGGTTTATGAGCACTCCAGATTCTATTACTACATTAGAGAAAATTGATAAAAGCGCTTTGAGAGGACACGATAGAGTATTACTTAGAAGACCTGATTATGCCGAACATTCATTCAATGTATACCCACTTTTTTTTCTAGTTGGAGATAATCGTCAGAAACTTATCAAGTCTGCATTATCGCGGAAAGATTCTAATACATATGTTATTGTTGATAATTTGATTTTGGACAGGAGCTATATATATGGTCTTGTGTCGCATGGCGTATTGATAAAAAATTTCTGGAGTAATATTGCATTACACGATAGGCATGATCTTTTTATCGGTGGCGAGAAGACAGATACAAACTTGCATCTTCTTGAGCTTCTATACTCTGTAGATTATCTTGGACCAAATATCAGCGTGTATAAGATTGATTCAAAAAAGTCTGCTTTATAATCAAATTTCAGAATAAAGTCTAATATTGCACCGTCTTAGAATATTTATTTTCAAAGTATTCCTTTTTATCTGCATAATAGACCCAATCAATAGGATTATTGCTTATGATGATGTGTGGAATGTTTCCATACCACGAAGCGAATGCTCCAAAACTTGAGTCTGAACCGATAATAATATCTGTTTTTGACAGGATAAACAAATCAGTCACGGCATTTTTTTTTGAGATATAGATATTTAAATTATTGAAAATACTTTCTTCAATTTTGTCATCTGAAGTTATTAGAAAAATAGTTTGATTTCTGTCTATCTTGTTTTGCTTAATATATTCTTCAATGATTTCTTTAATTTTTTCTTGAGCAATAAAATAAATTCCTCCTTTGAATTCCCGATAGTCAGATTGGCGAATATGGACACCTACGATTTTCTGGTATCTCAAGCGGAGTGGTTCTAGGATTTCATCCACTCTTCTTTTGATTTTCTCATTTGGAGAAAAAGATTGTATCAATTTCTCTCTAAACTTTTTTATGCCTACGGGGTTGCGGAAAAGCCAGCCAACAAAATAGCCGACAGATTTATTTTCAAGAGAAGGTGATTGGGAGGTGGGTGGAAGATAAATGACCGCATTATTTTTATTTTCTGAAGAAATGATAGATTTATTTTTGATAAATATTGTCATCTTTGAATACAAACTGTAAATATTTCTCCAGAAACGATTGCGAAGACTGCTTCGTCTTCCAGAATGATTCTTGAACCAGAAGGAAAGAAATTTTGTGAAAAAACTTTCCTTTTTAAGCAAATTGAAATAGCGATGATATTCAAAAAAAGAAGGATTGCAGACCTCTGCTTCAATCTCCAATCCGTAGGCGTATACGCTTATATAATTCCAGAGTTGATTTGAAAGTTCTCCGCGATTATGTTTTAGTATGATGATTTTTTTCTTCATGCAGTTTCTATTTTAGAATATATTGTTCTTTTCATAATTTTTTAAAATGATAAAGTCCTGTTCCAAAACCTTTCAAGGATTCGTAAGATGGAAATATTTCTGAACCGTAAATATATCTTTCTTCTATAAGTGTAAGTGGTTCAAAAATACTCAAAATATATTCTCTTGTGAAAGCGCGATGAGCGTTGAAATAGACTTTGTTTTCTTTATCAACAGGCACAGATATATATAATGAGCCATCTTTTGCAAGTACTCGCGTCAGCTCTTTCACAGCTTTCTCTGTGCCGAATTGGTCTAAAGCATCGCCATATCTTCCGAGACCAATATGCTCTATGACGCATATTGAACTTAGAGAAGATATTGAAGAATCATGGAAAGGCAAATGAGTTATATCGCCTTTTATAAAAGAAAGACTAGGGAGGATGATTTCAAGAGGACGAATGTCTATCATGGTTGTCGGCGCGAATTGAGAAATTATGCCAACCATAAGAGCTTGGGAGCCGATATCATAATGATGGTCAGGTTTTTGTTCAAATATTTTTCTGGCGCACCATGTGCCTTGAAGAAAATAAACAGGGTCTATTTTATGATTGTCGGTTTTGTCATATATGCGAGGGAAGAGGTCGGCGGTTTCCAATGTGCAGTCAGTATTTTTTGAAAGATTTCTAAATTTGTAATAGTCTTTTAAAAAAGACCACAGGCATAAAAAGCGTCTTGTCAGTCCTCGTTCAGATTTAAATATCCTCGCTATGATTACGAGGTATTTGAGAAAGGGGATGCTTTTCAATAGTTTTCTCATTGCATTTTCTTTAGTTTTCATATCTTACTGATTTTGCTTATTTTTTAATAATTAGCGTCTAAACTCTCTATACTTTTCGTCTTTGGGTGTGTTCCATTCTCCAGATTCAGCAATAAATTGAATCTTTGTAGTCTGGCAGATAAATACAGAATTGAAAGCGGAAATGTGTCTTTCTTTTATTTCAAAACCGGCACATTGGAGCATTGACTCAATACAACTTGGACTCATTCCCCAAAACCAATTTCCATAACCTTCTTCTGGTTCATATGGTCCAGTAATAGCTTTTTGACTACCTATGCCCCTGTTCCAGATTTTTCTCTGTCTTTTATTAAGGAAAGGATAAAACACAGCGGTATTTTTGACACAAAACATGTCTGGTATTGATGATGTGTTGAGTATTAATGTTTCTTTGCAAATAGAGCGTAAACGCGTGAGAAGGTGCACGGGGTCAGGTGTATGATAAAGAACACCTGAACATAACACGATGTCGCAGACGCCTATTTTGTTTTTAGTTTCTAGAAGGTTGATATCTCCTTGTACAAATTTCACAGCAGAATTTCGTCTTTTATATTCATCAAGGAATTCTTTATTTGCTGGATATATATCCACAGCCATTACTTTGATTGCTCCGCTTTCTTCGGCAATAAAAGAATTGAGACCGTTTATGCCCCATAGACAACCGATATCGGCGAATGATTTGTTGGGTGTATATTTTCTAACAAATTTCGCATTATCATAAGTACTTTCTTTTCCAAATAATTTGTTAGTTTTACGAATTATTCTTTTGATAAAAGTATTATTTAAAGCGAGTATTATAAATTTATACATCATTTTATTTTTTGGTCATCTCAAGTTATCTGTTCCAGATAAATTCGGGATTTTTCTGATTATTTTTTATCCCCATCCATTTTTCAGAGATCTCAACGAGTGTGGGCCATTGCACGCTAAATTCTACCGTTCTTTGTTTGTTTTTCGTTCGAGGATTATTCCTTAATTTATTTTTAAGCACTTCCAGTCTGTCATATATATATGATTTTGGATTTTTATTAAAGTAGAATTTATTTAATTTATCAGTCAATCTCTTGGTTTTTTTCATATAAACTATACTGACACTTTGCGGGTTGCTTATATTTATATATGAATATCCAGTATGCCACGCGATATTTGCTTTTCCAGCACTTACTCTTAAAGAGAATTCAATATCAGGACCGGGAAATGAAGGATTCCAACCTCCCACTATAGGAATAGAAGCATGTCTGAAAATCACTCCTAAATCGCAAAAATAAAAGGGTGTATGAGTATTTTGCCATTTATTGTAATTATCTAAATAATTTAGTGTGCGAACGATTTGAAGCGGGTCATCTTGTCCAATCATTCTAGAAGGGTCATTTAGAGAACCGCCCTCGGTATTTATAAGGTCAATCTCTTTGTGCGCCAGCATAAAAGCTTTACAACTCTCAATAACCCTAAAATCAAAGGCATCATCATCACTTAGATATTTTAGGAGAGTTCCTTGTGCTGTGATGATTAATTTGTTTAAAGCATGAGCCAAGCCGAAATCCGGTTCAGATATAAAATAATCTATCTTATTTTGTGCTTTGAGTTCTGCCAGATATTCCTTTGTCCCATCGGTGCTTCCGCCATCAGCGACAAGGATTTCTTCATCCGGTTTCTTTTGGTCAATGACTTTCTCCAAACTGCTTTCTAAGTAAGGGAGTTTATTTTTTGTCACAATGAGATATGAAAGAGTAATAGAAGGCATAAAAATTGTGGAGATTATTTATTCAACTATTTATTATAAAGAAATTCTGGCTTCTCTTTTTTGCTTCTTTCAATCAACCAATTATCCGATAGTAAGACGAGTTCCGACCATGTGCCAAGTGAATCGATTCTTTGGCCTGTGTTTCTGGAACTAAGTACGCCAAGGATTTTTCCTTTCAAGATTTTCAGCTTTTTTATAATATATGGTTCCGAGTTTTTATTTAGATAAAACTTTTTCAGACGCTCTATTTCGTTTGAGATTTTGTTTTTTCGCACCCATGTTACGCCATGTTGGTTCTTTATATATACATACGCCGAGCCGGTATACCACGCCACATTTGCTTTGCCAGCAGTAACACGATAAGTATATTCAGTATCAGCCATCGTAAAAGAGAGATTCCAGAAACCAAGTAAAGGCAAAGACAAGCGACGAAGCATGATACCTAAGACTGCAAATTCGAAAGGTGTGCGATATTTTTGCCATTGTTCATAATCATGCACGCAGTTTGTAAGTTGACAAACATAAAATTCACTTGGAGTTTTATGTTTGACCGACCCTCCTCCCATTCCCATAATGTCTATTGCAGGATGTTCAAGCATGAATTTCTTGCATGCTTCTATGGCAGGAAAATAATAAGCATCATCATCGTTAATTATCTTTATGAGTGTTCCTTTTGCAATCAGGAAAAGTTTATTGAGAGCGTGTGATTCCCCGAAGTCTTTTTCAGATATAAAATAATCTATCTTGCCTTGGGCTTTCAATTCCGCCAAGTATTCCTTTGTCCCATCGGTGCTTCCGCCATCGGCAATGAGGATTTCCTCATCCGGTTTCTTTTGGGCAATGACCTTTTCTATACCTCTTTTAAAATAAGGTAATTTGTTTTTTGTGGCGGTTAAATAAGAAAGATTGATTCGTTTTTCCATAATTGAAAATACAATATCATAAAAATACAATAAAAAAAAGCTATACCTTTTAGTATAGCCTCGTTGATTTCCAAACGACTTTAACTTTTAGGCGCCCACTTTTCATAGTAGGTGCCTAGAGCTTTCCGTATGTCCTCCTCCGAGGTGTTCGGAATCTTGTGGGCCTCTGCCACTTCGCGCCCGTAGGCGCGAATGAAGGAGAGCAGATGCTCCATCTTCCACGGGTGTCGCTCTACGAGCGCCCGCACATGCGACGACATCCCGTACCACTCCAGAATCCGGAAAAGATTCTGGTATATGGTTTTGTAATGTCCCTCTGCCGTGTTGCCGTATCCGTACGGCTTTTGCGGGTCGTAAGATGGAAGTCTTGACCCCAGCCATTCGAAACCAGACACCGCACCGAGGATTCCTATACGGTCCCATTTATCGGCTACTCGCAAGGCAAGCAATAAAGGGGAGTCTTGTGGCTCGTCGTCTTTCTTGCTGTGCTTCAGCACAGCATCTATTATTTCGTCGGTGATACTCGCCGGAAAACTATAAGGGAGCATTGCCCTCAGAAAAGATTCCAAACCCCATGTTTTGATATCTTTCTGAAATTCTGGAATTCTGTCGGCATTGTGAAGCCAGACAGTGATCTTGAAGAAGCACTTATCCACGCCTCCAATGAGGTCACAGATTTCGTCCGCCATTGCGACCATTCTGGTCACATGTGGAAGGTCATGGCAACCGTGCGCGCGAGGTACAATATACACAGGTGACAGTTTTTCTGCTAAAACCGTCACTAACCACCCCCAGTCATTATTCATAATTCACCTTCTCGTTGATTGTTTATTTGTTTTTTGAAGTGTTCTTTCCTTAACCGATGTTTATAACCTAACATATTTGATACACACTGTCAAGTATGATATTGTAGTTTTTTAGAATATAATCTTCTTATGAAAACTACAAATAAAAATATCGTAGGACCAGTTATCTTATGCCAGATATGCGGTGCAAAAGAATTGAATCTCATTTTATCTCTGGGTCATCAGCCAATCGTTCAGGAATATCTCACCAAAGAAGGTCTTTGTCAGCCAGAGGTCACTTACCCTCTAAATTTAGTTCGTTGCTCTTTTTGCGGTCTTCTCCAGCTTGACTATATTCCTGACCCAAAAGTCGTCTTTCCTCCTCATTATCCATATCGCACCGGTCTGACAAATATGCTCATTAGGAACTTCCGTGAGCTCGCCAATATTCTTGAAAAAGCTTATCCTTGGAAAAAAGGAGATTTGATTGTTGATATCGGTTCAAATGACGGCACTCTCTTGCAAGGTTTCAAGGAAAAAGGCATGAAGGTTCTCGGAATAGAGCCAACTAGTGCGGCAAAGGTGGCTAATAAGAATAAAATAAATACCATTGAGGGATTTTTTGATGCCGAGACAGTTAAAAATATTATTAAGAAATATGGTAAAGCTCGCATCGTCACCGCCGCAAATGTTTTTGCTCATATCAACAATGCTCCGATTCTAGCAAAGAATATTGCCAGCATCATGGATGCAGGCAGCGTCTTTGTATCAGAATCGCAGTATCTCATGGATATTGTGGAGAAACTTGAGTTTGACACTATATATCATGAACATTTGAGATTCTATTTACTCAAGCCACTTTGTCGACTTCTTGAAGATGCTGGTATGTCTATGGTGGATGCGGAGAGAATCAGTGCCGCTGGCGGGTCTATACGAGTTTATGCAAAGAAGGGCAAGTATCCCATGAGCAAGAAAGTGAAAGAACTCATTATTGCAGAAGAAAAAGCTGGGCTCTATGATGAGAGAATTCTTAATAAATTTGCGCAAAAAGCCCACGAGGCAAAAAATAATCTCATGGCTTTGCTACTTGCGCTCAAAAAAAAAGGCGCTACTATTGTGGCGCTCACTAGTCCCGCTCGTTCAAATCCTTTGCTCAATTTCGCAAAAATAGATCATACAATCCTCAATTATGCCGGCGAAAAAGCGGGGTCGCCCAAGATTGGACTTTATACTCCAGGCACGCATGTTCCTGTTGTTGATGAATTGAGGATTATAGAAGAACAGCCGGATTATGTTCTTGTGCTTTCATGGCACATCGGTCCAGAGCTTATAAAGAAAGTAAAAGAAATGGGATATAGAGGAAAATTCATTTTGCCTTTGCCTGTTCCAAAGATTATTGACTGACTTTGGTATACCACTCTATTGTCTTTTTTAACCCTTCTTCAAGAGAAGTTTTAGGTTTCCACTCTGTATCATCTTGTAATTTAGAAATATCTGGGAGGCAATGAAGATTAGAATCTCCTAGATTTTCTTTCAAATCGAATTTGACTGGTTTCCAATCCATTATCTTGAAAATGATTTCCAAGAGTTGTTCAACTGTTGTCTCTGTATTGCTACCGATATTGTAAGTGCCACCATCTGTTTTCTTTGACTCCATCGTCATCACCATAGCTTCTATAACATCACCGATATAGCACGAAGAACGATTTTCTTTTGGACTGATAAGAGTAAAGGGTTCAGTTCGTTTTTTAATTTTGTCAATCATCTTAGGAATCATGGAATCAAATCCTCCACGCGGTCCATAAATATTGTGCGGACGGACAATGACCATACGAAAGTTATAAGCTTTTGAATAATGAATGAAAAGAAGCTCGCCCATTAGCTTTTGTCCAGCGTATGACCAGCGTGGGTCATAAGTATCAGGAATCACCCCCGGTATTTTTTCTGGAGTGGGAATAGGGAATTGTCCAAAAGGTTTTGTCGCACCTATATAGACCTCGTTTGAAGAAGTATAGAGGATTTTTGCATTGGGATTTCCATTTTCCTTATCAAGCCAGTTGAGTGCGTGAAGTGTCGTAATTAGACCTACACGAAGGACTTCATGTGGAATTTCTTTGAAAAATTTAAAACCGTTGATGCTGATAAGGTGATAAATATAGTCATATCTTGTGCCGACTTTATTCCATGAAGCTCTATCAGTCAGATCAGCTTCTACTATTTTTATATTTGGCTTTGCAAGGAGGGTTTCAAGTTCAGCATCTCTTTTACCACGGAGAAAATTATCAGCAAGGACTATCTCATTGCCTTTTTCTGATAAATAGACGGCGAGATGATATCCTACAAATCCCGCTCCACCTGTGATAAGAATTTTTGACATGAGTTATTTTTTTAGATTTTTTTCTGGAGTTTCATGTGGGTGCGCCATATACCATTCTATCATTTTTTCCAGACCTTCCTTGAGAGAGATTTTTGCTTCCCATCCAGTATGTGCCTTTATTTTTGAAACATGCGGGAGTCGGCGTTTGACACTGCCTTCTGGAGAGTTTTTTACATCAAGTTTTTTTGGTTTCCATTTCATTATGATAAATATTTTTTCAATCAGTTCTCTGATAACTGTTTCTTCTTTGGTTCCAATGTGGTATGTTCCGCCATCAGTTTTCTCTGATTCCATAACAGCTATGATAGCTTCTACAGCGTCATCTATGTAGCAGAAAGAACGAGTATCATCTGCTCCATTGATAGGAAAAGGGTCAACTTGTTTTTTAACCCTCTCAATAATCTCTGGAATGACATGCTCATACCCTTCTCTGGGACCGTAGAAGTTGTGTGGTCGGACAATAGACATTCGGAAATTATGAGCTTTTGAACCATGTATAAAAAGTAATTCTCCTATCAGTTTTTGACCGGCATATGACCAGCGGGGATTGTAAGGGTCGGATATGACCAACGGGACATCTTCCGGGGTAGGGAGTGGAAGCTTGCCGAAAGCTTCCATGGCTCCCGCATAAGCTTCATTGGACGATGTATATAGGATTTTGGCTTTTGGATTGTTATTGAGAGTGCGGAACCATTTTATGGCGTAGAGACTGGTGGTAATGCCTATGGATAAAACCTCAAAAGGTATTTCGTAAAATAGTCTTGTGCCGTTTATACTCGCTAGATGGTATACATAATCATATCCATAACCGAGACTATTCCACGAATCGCGATTAGTCAGGTCGGCTTTGATGAGTTCAATATTAGGGTCTTCCAAAAGCTTCTTCATGTCTTGGTCTAGTTCGCTTCGGAAGAAGTTGTCCACAATGACGACGGTATTGCTTTTTTCAGCCAATTTTTCAGCCAAATGATAGCCGATGAAGCCAGTACCACCAGTTATGAGTATTTTGGACATAAAAATCTAGAAAAATGTATATACAAACGGAGCAATAACTGAACCTTGTGAAAGAAAGATAACAGCACCTAGAGCGATAAGGAAAATGACGATAGGCGCCAGCCACCATTTTTTTCTGGTTTTTATGAAATCATAAAATTCCTTTAAAATAGATATCTTATTCATATACTATAAATATTAAATATGAACTCATTTTACTAGAATTGCTTCTCCATGTCTACTTTACTTATCTTTTTTTCTTCTCTTTTTTTCCAATATGTAGGCGTAGATTCGCCGAAGCTTGTATCAAGAAAACTCTTACCAACTAATCGCGCAATGAATGAGAAAGGAGTTATGACAAGATAAAAGAAAAGCATAAGAATGATGTTCGTCACTAGAAAGCCGAGCATGATGCCAAGAGTCATCCATGTTTTCTGTAGAGGTTTCAAGAGAAGTGGCGAGACAGCGCCGAGAGATACAAGGATGATGCCTATGTAAATGACATCATCCGCATAACTTTTGTTTCTCCAATAGAAATACAGAGACAAGATTATAAAAATACCACCGACGAAGAGACCAAAACTTCTCAGGTTTTTTTTTGAACTTTTTATTTTTTTGATTTCCTCTAACATCTTATTAATCTAATTTAAACTCGTGTCCCCAGTCAGAATTCCTCTCCATTTTCTTTTGCTTTTCTTTATCTATCAAATATGGACCCAGAGCCAAATAGTCCATATCTGTACGCATAAAGCATCTATAAGCATCTTCTGGAGTGCAAACAATGGGTTCGCCACGGACATTGAAGGAAGTGTTTATCATGACCGGACAGCCATATTTTCTATCAAGTGCAGAGAGGACGGAATGATAAAGAGGATTCGTTTCTCGGTCGACTGTCTGCACGCGAGCTGAATAATCTATATGTGTGACAGCGGGAATATCCGAGCGAATGATATTTAATTTTTGAATGCCAAATAATTTCTGTTCGCCCCCTGTCACCTTACGCCTGCGATTTTTGATAACATTTGCTACTAGTAGCATGTAAGGACTTTCTCTATTTAATTCAAAATAATCAGAGACTTTTTCTTTGAGAATGGCTGGCGCAAAAGGTCGGAAACTTTCGCGGAATTTTATCTTCACATTCATCAATTCCTGCATCTTTGATGAGCGGGCGTCGCCAAGAATAGACCGTGCCCCAAGTGCACGAGGACCAAATTCCATTCGCCCTTGGAACCAGCCAATAACCATTCCGGCATTTATGAGTTCAGCTATTTTCTCTGAAAATATACTCGCATCTAATTTTTTAAAAGGAATTTGATTATCTTCAAGATATTTTTTCAGTTCTTCTGGAGAGAATTGTGGCCCAAGATAAGCGCCTCTCATAAAATCGTGCACTTTATCTGTTTTTCTTTCATTCTCCAAATATTGATACCAAACAAAGAGGGCTGCGCCTAATGCGCCTCCAGCATCACCGGCTGACGGTTGTATCCAAATATTATCAAAGATTTTTGCTCTAAAGAGATGTCCATTTGTCACACAGTTCAATGCTACTCCTCCGGCGAGAACGAGATTTTGTTGGCCGGTTTCTCTTCTCACATATTGTGCCATTTTTAATACGACCCTGTTTGTGACCTCTTGTATGGAGCTTGCCAGGTCCATTTCTTTTTGAGTGAGAGGGGATTCTGGTCTGCGAGGAGGACCCTCAAAAAGTCTATCAAATTCTTCATTTGTCATTGTCGAACCGACAGTGTAATTAAAATACTTCATATTGAGATGGAGCGACCCATCTTTTTTTACATCAACTAGTGTCTTCATAATAAGGTCGGCATATCGGGGCTTGCCATATGGAGCAAGACCCATGACTTTATATTCTCCAGAATTGACGCGGAAGCCTGCGTAGTAAGTAAATGCTGAATAGAGCATGCCGAGAGAGTGGGGAAAATCAAGTTCCGCCAATATTTTTATCTTATTGCCATCTCCCAGCCCATAGCTTGTGGTTGCAAATTCTCCCACACCGTCCATAGTCAAGAATGCAGATTTTTCAAAAGGTGAAGGAAAGAAGGCAGAGGCGGCGTGAGATTCATGATGTTCAGTAAAGATGATTTTACCTTTGTAATTTAGTTCATCCATAATGAGATTTTTCATCCACAGTTTCTTTTTGAGCCAAACCGGCATAGCTTTTAGAAAAGTTGAAATACCTCTCGGAGCATAGGCCAGAAAGACTTCCAATATCCTTTCAAATTTCAAGAAAGGCTTTTCATAAAAAGCTACATAGTTTAATTCGTTTGTTGTAATGCCTGCTTCTTTCAAACAGTATGCGATAGCGGAAGTAGGGAAGCGCGCATCATGTTTTTTCCTCGTAAATCGTTCCTCTTGTGCGGCGGCAATAATCTTGCCGTCTTGGATAAGGCAGGCGGCACTATCATGATAATATGCAGAGATTCCTAAAATATTCATAGAGATTTACTTATTTTTTCTTATTATTTCGCAGATATTGCTTCAGCCACTCTTTTGCTATAATTTCATGACCAGCTTCATTCCAATGCGTATCATTTGGAAGGAAATATAATTCCTTTTCTTTTTTAAAAGGGGTTGTAGTAGATATGAAAGTAGGGAAAAAATTGTAGAAATTCAAATTGTTCTCCTTTGAGAATTTTTGCCAGATTGCGACTTGCCTAGAATTGAGGTCTCTTTTTTCTACATGTATTGGCCAAGGATATACAGCAACCGACATTTTTATATTGTATTCTTTGCAAAGTTCATAAAGTTTTTTCATCCATTCTAGCTCTAGCTTCGCTCCATCTTGACCCCAATCATTCCAGACTTCATCATCGAAAGTCCATTGACCCATATCAGCTATATACTTGGCTTCCTTCTCGTTTTTGGCTCCTCCGTCAATAAGAAGGGTGTATAGGCGACGACTTGTAAATCCAAAAAGAGTTGGTCTGACGAGATGAAGATATGTAAGAGAATGATGTTCAAAGAAAAAATCAACTTTATGAGAATATTTTTCCCAGAGAGTTTTAAGAGAATATGGTGTAGTGGGCTTCCAATATTGGTATGCCAGTTCATTTTGCACATCTGAAATATCAACAAATACTACAAGCTCATTGAATTTTAGCCCATGTTCTAGGAGGTATTTTGTCTTTAAATAGTAAATAGTAGGAGCATATGAGGCGACTCCGGCATTTAGTATGTCGTATCCGATAGGACCAAGTTTCTGCTCAATGAGTCCCACCCAAGTTTTGTCATACGCTATGCCTATACCTTCAGTGAAGGAGTCGCCTATAAAAATGATGCGATGCTTGTCTGGCATTTCAAGAGGCACATTACGATTTAAAGAATCTTTGAAGCCGAGATTATTGGTGTATATTTTATATCGTCCTCCTGACCAAGGTTCAACACCTTCAAAATTTGGAGTAAGCGTATGATTTATATATGGGTCTGCAATTCTACCTTTTTGCTTTTCGGGCTTAGCTAGGAATATGGTGCCAACGAATAAGTCAACGATTATCAAGATGACTGCCAAGAATATAAAAAAGGTCAATTTTGGGTGTTTTTCAAAGCGATTAGGGATTTGGGCGGTGATAATTGGAGTATTTTTCATTGAAAATTAAGTATATAGGAAATAATTTTTTTGTAAAACGCATTCTTGATTATTACTTGCAAAATGTTAGTATGTTTCTACTCCTATGGAATTTTCCAAAAAAGAAATTGTCGTTGTGGTTGGATTTGGCTGGGTAGGGCAAGCAAACGCTTTGGCACTTTCGCATAGCGGATACAGAGTCTATTATTTCGATGTACAGAAGCCAAAGCTCAAATATACTGAAAAATATGCCAAATGGTATGAAATTATAACCTCTCTTTCATATGTTTTGGAAAAAGATGGTTATCATACTTGGTATATTGTATCAGTTGGCGACAAAGTCTTGCCAGACGGCGAGCAAGATATTTCCGCTATACGCAGAGCTCTTGAATCCCTTCGTTCGTCAAAAGGTGGAGTAATTCTTCGCTCAACTGTTTTGCCAGGACATCTTGCGTCACTTCATTTTGATTATTATGTTCCAGAATTTTTACATGAAAAAAAAGCTATTGAAGAAAGTCTTTTTCCGCAATATTTCATTCTTGGTAAGAAGACTAATAAAAAATGGCCAAGTTTCTTTGATGTTTGGGACCGTATTGCGACAAAAGTTTTCCATGGGACTCCCGAGGAAGCTTCATATATAAAATATCTTTCAAATACATGGAATGCTATCCGCATCGCTTTTGTAAATGAATTTGGCAACGCTATTTCTTATCCGACTGATAAAGAAAAATTAGCAGGGAATGAACGAGTGATTGATTTTCTCTTTGAACGAAAGAGCTATCTTCGCTACGGCAGGTCATATGGAGGACACTGTCTTCCAAAGGATGCTCATGCTTTTATTACATGGCATAAAAAAGCTGGAAAAGAAATGCCTCTTCTTGAAGGAATGCACAAGTCGAATATCTTTCATCAAGATATTGAAAGAAAACATTTGCACCTACCCCAATGGTTTTCAGAATGGTCTCGCCCTGTTATCTCTGGACGCACAGCTTTCTCTGCACTCATGTCTTCAGTCAGTCGTAATCTCAAGAGGATTTTTAGATAGGTTTGGGAAATTGAATATACCCGAATATTGACTTATTTTGTCATTTTGTTCAATTTAATGCACAATCATTGCAAAAGTCTAACTGAAATCGTATGATACGAAGACATAAATTATGAAGCACTTGAAGCGAAAGATAGTAGAGATGGCTGTGTCGGCAGGTGAAGGTCATATAGCTAGCGCTTTTTCCATCCTCCATATTCTCTGGGTGCTTTATGATCGAGTCTTAGATATAACTCCAAAAAATATCAAGAGTTTAAATAGAGACAGGTTCATCTTGAGCAAGGGGCATGCGTCTATGGGTCTTTATGTTGTTTTGGCTGAGAAAGGGTTTATTAAGAAACGCTCACTAAAAGATTTTGGCAAATTTGAAAGTAGTCTTGGAGGTCATCCAGATAGAACAAAAGTTTTTGGTGTAGAAGCATCTACAGGTTCTCTCGGTCATGGTCTGCCCATAGCGACAGGTTTGGCGCTTGCTATGAAGATACAAAAGCAAAAACATCGTGTCTATGTCATTATTGGAGATGGCGAGTGCAATGAAGGGACGATTTGGGAATCAGTCAAACTTGCGGCACATCATAATCTATCAAATCTCTATTGCATTGTAGACCACAATCATTCTGGAGATCGCGCGTTGAAACTAGGAGATCTTCGTCATAAATTTGAATCTTTTGGTTGGGACGCCGTCTCTATTGATGGGCATAATGAAAAAGCGATATATAAAGCTCTAACTAAAAAAGGTACAGATAAACCCATGGCTATTGTGGCCGAGACGATCAAAGGTCATGGAGTTAAGCTCATGGAAAATAATCCAGCATGGCATCATAAAGTTCCTAATCCTGAAGAATTAAAAGAAATTATGAAGGCGCTTGCTTAATAACGATATGCGCAAACAATTTGTTCGTACGGTAGAAGATATTTTTAATAAAGACAAAAGACTTGTCGTGCTTCTTGGCGATATTGGTGTATTTGGTTTCCGCAATTCTTTTACAAAATTTCCTGACAGGATTTATAATATAGGCATTCTGGAGCAATCAACTATCGGTTTAGCCGCTGGTTTAGCTATGCACGGTTTTATTCCTTTAGTTCATACTATCGCCCCATTTATTGTTGAACGCTCTCTTGAGCAGATTAAGAATGATTTTGGCTATCAGCGTCTTGGGGGTAATTTTGTGAGCGTAGGAAACTCCTATGACTATGCTACCCTGGGATGCACGCATCATTGTCCAGGTGATGTTGGTATTTTGAAGAATGTGCCAGAAATACAAATAGTTGTGCCAGGGACTGCCGAGGAATTTGATCGGCTTTTACGACAGTCATATGCCAACGGGCACCCGACATATTTTCGCTTAAGCGAGAGAAATAATACAGAAAGCCATGAAGTTCAATTTGGGAAAGCTTTTGTGGTAAAAAGGGGTAAGGATGCTACTATTATCGCGGTTGGTCCAATGCTTGAGAAAGTCAAAGAAGCTTGCAAGGGCATGGCTGTTACAATTCTCTATTATACGACTCTCACCCCTTTTGATAGTTTGTCGTTGAAGAAAAACTTAAGTGGAGAGAAAGTCATAATTTGCGAGCCATATTATAGCGGAGCATTGGCATTTGATGTGTTAGAGACGGTAATAGGAAAAAACATCAATATTTTTCATATAGGTGTCCCTCGCGAATTTATCAGAAAATATGGTACTGTAGGTGATATTGATGAGTATCTTGGACTTACCGCAAAGCAAATACATAAAAGAATTAAAGAAATTATCAAATAAAATTCACTTATGAAAAAATTGCATAAGCTTGCACAATTAATCTATGATGATGTTTCTGATGTGGTTGATGCAATTGATTTTTCCGAGCTCCACAAAAGAACTGTTCTCATCACCGGCGCTACTGGTCTCATAGGTACTTATCTCGTGGCAAGTCTAAAAAAGCTAAGTGATAAAGGCAAGATAAAACCTTTTGTTATTGCTGTTGTTCATACTGCCCCCGACTCTTATTTCAAGGATTTACTTCCAAAAAATGCAAAGATAATAAAAGGGGATTTGAGTGAAACAAGGTTTTTGGAAAAATTACCAAATGCTGATTATATCATTCACGCCGCAGGATACGGACAGCCTGGGCGTTTCCTTGATAACCCTATAAAGACTCTTAAACTTAATACCTTCGCTACTTTTGCTCTGCTTGAAAAATTAAAACCCAAAGGCAAATTTTTCTTTATAAGCACAAGCGAAGTCTATAGCGGTTCTACCAAAGTTCCTTATACTGAAGACACGATAGGGTCTACAAACACGACTCACAAGAGAGGTTGTTATATTGAAGGTAAGCGTTCTGGTGAGGCAATATCTATGGCATACAAGATGAAAGGATTGGATGTAAAGACTGCTAGAGCCAGTCTCATTTACGGACCTGGGACAAAAAAAGATGACCAAAGGGTTCTCAATTCATTTATCGCAAAAGCTCTTGGTGGAAAGATTGATATGCTTGACGCCGGTACCGCTAAAAGGACTTATTGTTATATCACAGATGCTATTGAGATATTTTGGAAAATTCTATTTTCAGGCAAGGAGTTTGTGTATAATGTTGGCGGGGAAAGCAAAATTACAATCGCAGATTTAGGAAAAAAGATAGGCGATTATGTCAAAATTCCAGTCAAAATTCCCAAGGTATATCATGGTCTTAGAGATGCTCCCGACGATGTATGGCTTGATCTTACAAAAATCAAAAAGGAATTTGGAAAAACTATATTTGTGAATTTAGATACAGGTTTGAAGAAGACTATAGAATGGCAAAAAGCACTCTATTTAAAATGATTTGATACACCTTCTATGTATTTTGGATTTTCAGTTGGCACTCGCCACATATAAAGAGGAATGAAAAAGATATGACTGTTTTTAAATGTTTCTGCGACCTGGAAATTAAAGTCCTTATCAGCGCCACGACCCATAAATGAAGGCCAGACTCGTTCCGACAGTTTTCTAAACTTGACTTTTTCTATTACCTCCCGTCTAAACAGAGGAGAGTTCCCAGCGCCGGGATAATTTTCAAGTGAGCCGAAAAATAATCTGTTTACTATTTTTCTCCTTTTTATATGAAATGGCAATATCTGGTTTAAAGTTTTTGATATTTTTGATACAAAACCTTTCGACCTTTGAGATAAATCATAGAGTTCTTTGGGTTCAAGTGATTTCATATTTTTAATATAACTTGATATATCTAGGTTCTTATTTAGATATTTCTCATTAAATTTAACCCAATCCAAAGTAATATGAGTTGATTTGTATTCCACAAGCAATCTATATTGGGTCTCCAACCGATTTAAAAAAGAAGCGTCATCTGCGTCTTGGAATGTCACGAACTCTCCTTGAACATGTCTGAAGCCAGTATTACGTGCGGAATATCCAGCATTTACATTGCGGTTGAGTTTCTTATCAAAACGATTCAAATCGTCCTGTCCCTCAACCAGCTTTATTCTTGAATCTCTTTTTGCAAATTCTTCTACTACTGATTTCGTTTTGTCAGTGCTTTTATCATTGACGATTATAATCTCAATATTTTTATATGTTTGATTCATGATAGAAGAAATAGCAATAGCCACAGTTTTTTCACAATTATAGACAGGAATTATGACACTTATAAGTGGTTGATTCATGCTTTTAGTACTTTATCTATAAATGTAGCATAAGTTTTTAAGAACTGTTCTTTGGTGTAATAAGAACGGGCGTATTGCCATATTGCCTGTGATTTTGTTTGTATAATATCTATATTCATATTTGAAAATTTTATTACAACTTCTTTGATGGATTCTGGAGTTGGGTTTTCTATTGGAATACATTCAGTATTTTCTTGTATACCCGCTTCGGGAGTGATGATTGGTATAAGTCCAGCGTGCATCGCTTGAATAATAGCGCCTGCCGTTCCGTCTCCTCCAGAAGGATATATGACAGCGGCGCATGTTGCTATGATTTTTGCAAATTCCTTTCCGGTAACATCGATGCGCCCATACACATGAATATTTGAGGTCTTCTCAAGTTCTTCTTTGTATTCATCTGTGAAATCTTTTTCGCCGTATATTGGTCCGCAGACATGGAGATGCATATCTGGCATTTTAGAAAAAGCTTCAAGAGTTATATCTAATCCTTTTAACACTGCTCCCCCTCCACCTATCCAGAGAAAATGTTTGCGAGCTTTTTCTAGGTCTTTGTATTTTGGAAAGTCATACTGGATTATTTCGGAGGCTTGTATTGGAAAGATAGGTTTGTTTAATTCTCTAAAAGTTCCGAAAATAGTTTTGTTACCAAATCCCACAAGGTAATCTGCGACATGGGGACTAGTTGAGGGATTCATCTTTCTTCTAGGTATGAGACGCACACCCCTTCTCATTTCTAACTCACCGAGTCTTTTTTGTTCTGCTTCATTATACGCTTTCCAAAAAGAAATAAGAATATAAAAGATTTTTTTGCAATCTTTTGTAAGGTATTTGGACAATCTTTCTAAATCGTCACCAGTATCTATGCAAATAGTATAGGGTTTTCGGGGTATGAATGTATGATTTTTTGCATTTATAATATCCACTGCATATCCTCTATCTGAAAAGAGTTCTGCAATCTTGTAACATTCCCAATACATTGAGTGGTAATTCGGAAATGATTTATGAGGAGGAAATGTAAAGGGTTCAGTAAAATATGAAAACAATATATTGCCTTTCAAGAGACCCTTTGCGGGCATATGGACTACTCCTCGTAGCTTATTTGTTATTTTGTTGCGATATGCCCAGTATGTTGCTCTTATTTTATTCATGATATTTTTGATGAAGTTCAAGCCAAAGAGCGAGACATAGTATGCACCATGGACCTTTAGACACTGATGATTTATTCCAAGTCTTTTTAAATATATTCCTGACTTTTTTGCGTGACACATATTTATAAAGTGGATGATTGTCTGTCCAAACAATTCTTTCAATCTCTTTATTGATTGAAGGTTCTTTGAGCCATGCAAGAATAGGGGCCCCGAAACCTTGTTTTCGTCGGTAGACAAATTCCTTCGGCATTATTTCGGAAAGGATATCCTTGAGAATTATCTTATTTTCTGTTTTATTCACTTTGAATTTCCAAGGGAGATTATATACAAATTCTGCCAGTTCGGTGTCAAGGAATGGTGAACGAATCTCGAGAGAATTCATCATACTAGTCCTGTCAATTTTTGTGAGAAGTTGTCCAGGTAAGTAGACAGAAAGGTCTGTTGCATTCATTTTATCAATAAAATGGAAAAAGATTCTCTTAAAAAATGGAGCGTGCCATCGTCTTTGGTACCAACCGTAACCCATGAAGAGTTCGTCTGCACCGTCTCCCGATAGGGCTACTTTGACTTTTGAAGAAGCGAGCTTTGAAATTAAATGTTGAGGGAAATCTGACGAATCGGCGTGGGGTTCATCAAAATAAGCGATTACTTTTTTTAATTCAGCAAGATTATTTCCTCGGACAATGAGTTCTTGATGGTCAGTTCCGATTTTTAGAGATGCCTCCTTAGCATAGGGCAGTTCGCTTACTCCATCTGCATATCCGACTACAAATGTTTTAATCGGTCTTGAAGAATATTTTTGAGCATAATATGTCACAAGTGTAGAATCTACTCCCCCAGAAAGCAGGGAGCCTATCTCTACATCGGCGACCATTCTTTTTTTTACAGCATTATCAAATAATTTCTTTATTTGTTGTTTTGCTTCTTCGTAAGATATCGAAATCTCTTTTTTCTCTAATTTCCAATATTTCCAAGTCTTTTCGATTTTTCCATTTTTCACGATACAGGCGTAAGCTGGTGGAAGCGTTTGAATATTTGAATAAATAGTTTTATGTGGCGGAATATAAGTATGTAATAAATAGTCGTCAATCGCTAGCGGATCAATTTGTCCTTTTATCATATTTGTTGCAAAGAGAGCCTTAATTTCAGAAGCTCCTATGAATGTAGTATCGACGAAGGTGTAATAAAAGGGTTTCTTGCCAAATCTGTCTCTTGCTATAAAAAGCTCATCTTTTGTCTCATCCCAAATTGCAAATGCAAACATACCATCAAGATGGTCAACACATTTTTCACCATATTCTGCATAACTCTTTAAGATGACTTCTGTATCAGAACGCGTGTTAAATATATGACCTTTCTTTTCCAGATTTTCTCGAAGTTTTTTGTATCCATAAATTTCGCCATTAAAGACTATTGTATGGGGATATTTTATATCCTTCATCGGTTGATGGCCTTCCTCTATATCTATAATAGAAAGGCGAGTCTGTCCGAGTATTGTTTCTCTGAGATTCACATAACCTCTATCGTCAGGACCTCGCTTTGAAAGACGAGAAAGCATATTGCTGACAATAATGTTGGTCATTTTCACTGCATTCTTTCCTGTGATGGCTATGATTCCGCACATACAAACAACTATACTACAATTTTACCCAGTCGTCAGTCAGAAGGTCTTTTATGTCGCTTTTCGGAGAGTTTTTAAACCACTTCTTTGGACCAATCATAATCTTGTCTTTTTTGGGGTTGAGCCATGCGCCCCACCAACCAAAGGTGGAATTGGCGATGATATTGTGTTTACATTCCCTTATGAGTTCCATATCTTCATAATCTTTTCCTTCGCTTCCCTGTACGCATGTGACGGGGTGATTTATAAATTTGAAATTCTCTTTTGACCATTCATAATCGTCAGAAAAGATAAAGAAATGAGGATTATCAACATGTTGTTCTATATAAGCGATGGCAGATTTATAATATTCGGGAGAACATACTCCGTGATAAGTAATAGCTAGAGGGTCTGTAATGTAATCTCCACGACGAACATGCAAGGAAATAGCATTAACTTGTCGAATCTTTTCGCGTATTTTTTGATGTGAACCCGATAGAGGATTTATAGCTTTTATTTCTTCTCGTATTTCGTCTTGTATATGTTCAAAGTACTTTCCTGTCGTCCAATCTCCATCAAAGTATATTGTACTTTTTCTGTCAAAAACATTTTCATCAAATGAGAATATCTTTTCTGGATAATAGAATGGGAGGAAAAGACGCTTTAGACGAAGGAATTTGTAAAATCGGTCAAAGTATTTGTAATGTTTGCGAAGCCAGACAAAACCGCATAAATCAGAATCTTTGGCAAATTTAACTTTTGTGTTGAATAATCCTAGAGAATACTTTCTGTGTATTTTGTGCGGATCCCATATGGCATCGTCGCAGACAGACTTGTCTATAAGGAGCTCGACTGGCTTGTCTAGATTTTGTGATAGTCGCGATACCACTCCGCGTCCAAAAGCGTATTGAAAGAGTTGATTGCCGGTGCCACCTTGGATTCTTATTATTATTTTCATCTTGAGACTCTGGGGTAGAGACGGAATATATCATCTTTATTTTCAAATTCATATCCATATGACTTTGCCATCTGTTCAATGGCACTGCTTTTTGGATAACCATCTATGCCGACGAAGTTTCTTACATCATCTATGAGTATGACATGATTCTTGATATGGTGGTCCAAAATGAACTGTAATTCGTATTGGACTGGGCTGTGAGCGTTTATAAAAGTAGTTTCTCCTCCTGACCAATGTGCGTCTATCCAAAAGAGTGTTGGTTCATTTATCTCCTTTAGGATTTTAGGCAATATTTGCTGACTGTCTCCATGGAAAAGATGGATATGGGGGTATTTTGCAAACTTGACTCTAGCTTTCTCATATAAGCCGTCAGCCAATTCTATGGTATATATTTTCTTAAACTTCCTTCTCATTGCTTCGACCATTTCTCCCTTATAGGTGCCTGTTTCCACGAATATTCTTGGTTTGAAGCGTTTTCTAAACTCATGCAATGGAAGCTGTTTGGTGCGATGGAACGCCTTGCGAACATTCTTATTATGAAGATTGCAGAGGGGAATGTAGAGGTGTGCGAGCTTCAATATATTTTTTATGATTTCTTTCATTTTTTATAGTTATACTGATTTGTTAATTTTGTGTGATTTATTATATCATTGCATCTTTTTTTTAAACCAAAAACATCCAGTTCCCAAGGTTTGCGCATCAGACTGCATTTCGGTAGCGTTTTCTATTGGTCCAGTTTTGGCGGCTATAGCGTCGTCTGGTATGAGATAAAAATTCTCTAATTCATAATCTTTGAAATATTCCCGAATTTGCGCATAACTGTATATTCTATGAGAGTTGAAATGAATGATAGGTTTGCCGATTGGTACGACAAAGAGCAGGTTTCCACCGTGTGCCACTACTCTCTTGAGTTCGGATATAGCCATGAGATCTCCGTTTGGGTCCAGATGGTCGCCATAACGACCAAGTCCGACATGCTCTACTGTGTGCATGCATGAGAGAGAGCTTATGCTATTGTCAGGGAAATGCAGTTTTGTCAGGTCGGCTTTTCCACGACTCAAATTACTGACTAAAAGATTGGCTGGGCGGTAATCATAAAACTCCATTTTAATAAAAGCTGAGACGGTTGAAACAAACCATAGAGATGAGGAAATATCAGTATGAACATCAGGTCTAGTTTTTGCGAGTATCCTTGCCGCCCACGCTATGTGGTAGATATAGGATGTATTGAATCCTGTTCCACTTGTATTGTCATTTCCAAAGTAAAAAATATCTTCCCATTTCACGGAGAATCGTCTTTCAGTCGCTTCTGACATGTGCAAAAACTCTTGGAATGTTTTCCTTGCGTTCCAATAATTCATGATCCTTGAGAAGACCTCTTTCATTGTGACTTTTACCCGGCGTGGATCGGTTAGTCTTAACATTTTCTATAATATATTCTCATATGATTTTTAGCCATGTTTCTAAAGACATGTTTAGTATACCCGAAAAATTATTTTTTTCCATATTGACTTGGTTTGCTTGTATCCACATAGCCAGGTTTTCTATCGTCTGTGTGTAGCTTATTTTCGGAGTGAAATCAAACTCATTGTTAAAAAGCGAGCAGTCAATTCGGAGATTTCTATTATCTCCGAATGTTGGCATGGAGACAATATTAGATTTTGTCACAGCTTGGATACCCTCGGCAAATTCCTTTTTAGAGAAATTATAATGTCCCAAGTTATAGATGAGATTATTCCAATGTTTTTTTTGCATAACTGTGAGATATGCATCCACCATGTCTTCTATGTCTATAGCCGCTCGACATGATTCTGGTTCGGCGACTTTTATTACTCCTTTCGCAATGGCGCAATATGTAAAATGGTTTGGCAGAAGCTCTAGACGCATTCTTGGAGCCAGACCGCAGACAGTTGCTGGTCGAAATACGATAATACGGAATTCTTTGTTCTTAGAAACTTTTTCCCGTATATACTCTTCCATCATGAGTTTGTATTTGCAATAGTTGTCTGTTGGTGTGGAAAGGAAATCTTTCTCGTTCATAAGTCGTACATCTTTCTGATTGCCGTATATGCTGGAGGTTGAGTTATACAGAGTTGGGACGCTGATTTTTTCGCATATATCTATGACTTTTTTTGAAGCTGTGTAGTTTATTTCCTTTGTGAAAAGAGGATTGTGGTTGCACATATAGACACTGCTTAATTCTGCCATATGGAGTACATAGTCTGGTTTAAATTTTCTGATACTTGTTTCCAAGAGGTCAGTATTTCTTATGTCCCCAATTACAAACTCAACGGAACAATTTGCGGATTTTGTAGATAAGATTTCAGTCAATATTTTTTTGTAATCCTGCTCGTATATTAGAGAATCATAGAGCATAACATTATGATTTCTTTTCAATGCTTCTTTTGCAAAAGCACTTCCAATATATCCAAAACCTCCTGTAATAAATATTCGTAGTTTTGCTTTTGACATAGACTTATACCATATTTTTTAAAAATTTTTCGAAAAAAGCTTGTGTTGTGTATTCTCTCATTGTGCGTTGGTAGGCGTTTTCGATTATGCGTTCGTATTTTGGCCAATTAGCTAGTATCTCCTCAATCTTTTCTTTAAGTTTTCCTTCTTCATAATAAACAAATTCTTTGTCTGGAGTATAATAACTCTCTATTATATTGAAAGGGTCTTTACGGCATAGTATGAGTGCTCGAGAAGCACCAGCTTCCATGAAGCGAGTTTTGTACTGGGGAACCAAGTATTCCTTTTGCGAGATATAGCTCCAGATGTAGTTGTACCAGGTCTTTTTTGGTATCAGGATAAATGCCCCATTGTCTTCAAAGTTGGGAGTAGACCATATACCACGAAGAGCATTGCTCCGGCAATAAAGCAATCCATGAACCAGGGCTATCTTAGTCTCGGACAGAAGATTCATCTTTGTTTTGTAGTCTACATCATAGTTGGTTATTTTTTTATTTCTTTTGTTTGATTTTAGTATACGATGCATGAACCAGGCGACAAATCCTACATTATGTGAGCGTGCAATTAGGCGGTAGTTGAACTTGCTTATGATATCTATGTTTCTGGCCAACTCTCGCG
>Ga0209542_10001634_pt1 | contig 52040 bp, 45 predicted proteins | sample RifCSPhighO2_01_FD_184028 | JGI IMG/M metagenome (GOLD analysis project Ga0209542, IMG submission 184028) | Soil microbial communities from Rifle, Colorado - Rifle CSP2_plank highO2_0.1 (SPAdes) (version 2) | ecosystem: Environmental > Terrestrial > Deep subsurface > Rock core/Sediment ...
AAATAAAAGCGTGCAGGGCGATGGATTTTCCCGACCCCGTGCTTCCGGCAATCAAAATGTGGGGCATTTTCGCGAGGTCGGCGAAAACCGATTGTCCGGCGACATCGCGGCCAAGCGGCCACAAAAGGGGCTTATCCGATTTTTGAAATTCCTCGTCTTTAAGGAGTCCTCTCATTCCGACTATTGAACCTTGGCGGTTGGGAATTTCAATTCCGACAAGCGACTGGCCGGGAATAGGCGCTTCAATCCTCAAGGGATGGGCGGCCAAAGCCAAAGCAAGGTCGTTATGCAAGGCGGTTATTCTTGACAATTTGATTCCCTGCGCCGGCCGCAAAGTGTAGCGGGTAACCGAGGGACCGACATTAACCTCGCCCATTTCCACTTCAATTCCGAAATTATGAAGCGTGCGCTTGATAACGCTTGAATTCGCCTTGATGTCGCCGGCGGCGGGTTTGCCCCTGTCGTCGCTGAATAAATCAAGAGGCGGAAGATTAAAAGTTGAGTCCGTTTTGACGGAAATCTTTTTTGAGGAGAAAATTTTTGAAAAAATAGTTTCTTCGGATTCTGTCTCGGTTCTTTGCGGCTCCCCCGCTTTTTCGTCTTCCGCGTATTTTTGCTCTTTTAGCGGAGATTTTATTTTGATTTCTTTGATTGCCACCGGCTCTTCAAAAAGAGCTTCTTCTTTTTCTTTTTTCTCAAACCATTGCTTTAATCCGGCGGGCGTCAGGCGCAGAATGAAAACCAATGAAATTATAAAAAGGGCGAGCAAAATAACCAAACTTGCCCAAATGCCGAAAAACTTAAGAAGAGGAAGGGAAACAAAATAGCCGACAGCGCCGCCGGTTCTGGAACCAAAAAGCAAATCAGCGAGAGCAAGGGTGGCAAGAAAAAACAGTCCTCCTCCGAAAAGCGTGAATTTTTTTCCGATTCTGTGGATGGCAAAAAAAGAAAAACTCATCAGAAAAAAGGCGAATGGCAGAATAAAAAATCCTTTGCCGAAAACCGCGTCAAAAGCCGCGTAAATTTTCCCGCCGACCAAACCCGCCTTGCCGAACGCCGCCAAAGCGAAAATAACTCCGAAAGCGAAACTTGAAACCGCGAAAATCAACTGATGGCTTTCGGGCTGAAGTCTATTTTCGTTTATTTCCGATTCATCTTCGTTTTTATTTTCTTTCTTTTTCCTCGCCATATTAAATTTAATTAAACAATGCTTCAAATCCGGCGGTATTTACCCAAAAAATTATTTTACCTCCTCTATAAAAATACCATTGCCAATATTGTCTATATTTCCCTTCTCGTTTATATCCAATTCTGAATTACTCCAATCAATGTCTGTAATTTTATCTTCGTCAAATTCTTCGTTATAATATTTTTCTAACGCTTTATTTAATGCCTCTTTCTTTGTCTTAGCGCTAATTTCAACATCAAAGTTGCCTGGAACTTTTAACGCTAAACTAACTTTATATTTTTTCAAGAATTTTTTATTCTTTTTTGAAAATAATTTAGGCATATTGCTTATTTAAATTTTATAAATATTTTTCGAAAATGCGAATAAACTTTTCGCCTATCTTTCTTAATTCCTCTAAGTCATCAATGTCCCAAACAGTTATTTTAGGATCACCATATATTCTATCGTATTCCGTAATTAGCTTGTTTAGTGACCCATATTCTTTTTTTGTAATTTTAATTATCTTCATACATTTCATCGCTAAAAATGATTTATTCATAAAATCCCCGCAAAATATAATCGGAATTTGTTGTAAAAAACTGTCCAAATTGCTTTTTCATAGGAAGAATTCGTTCTTATTATAACAAAAGGAAGTCAAAATAAAAATCCGCCGATATTTGACAAAAAAATTTGTTTGATTATACTTATTTAACAACTATGAATAATATTAATCTTAAACCGCTTGGAGACAGGGTTTTGGTTGAGCCCTTGGGCCGCGAAGAATTAGAGCGGAAAACGCTCGCTGGAATCGTCATTCCCGAAACCGCCAAAGAAAAGCCGGAGCAAGGAAAAATCATTGCGGCGGGAATGGGCCGCAAAACCGAGGATGGAAAAATCATTCCTCTTTCGGTCAAAACCGGCGACAAAATAATTTTTGCGAAATACGGCCCGACTGAAATAAAAATCGGAGAAAAAGAATATCTTATTATTAAAGAAGAGGACATATTGGCAATTATTGAGTAATTGCAAAATTATCAATTTTCAATTTACAATGATTTTAGATGTTTGAAAATTAAAAATTGTAAATTCAATGAAAATTGAAAATTAGAAATTAAAAATTTAAATAGTATGGCTAAACAAATAATCTATAATGAAAAAGCGAGAGAAGCTTTGAGAAGAGGCGTTGAAAAAGTTTCAAACGCCGTAAAAATAACGCTGGGCCCAAAGGGCAGAAATGTGGTTATTGACAAAGGTTTTGGCGCGCCGACAATCACAAACGACGGCGTAACCATCGCCAAAGAAATAGAGCTTGAAGACAAGGTTGAAAATTTGGGAGCGGAAGTGGTCAAAGAAGTCGCTTCAAAAACAAACGACATCGCCGGAGACGGCACAACCACCGCCACTCTCCTGACTGAAAGCATTTTGATTGAGGGCTTAAAAAATATCGCCGCCGGAGCGAGTCCCGACCTTTTAAGAAAAGGAATTGAACGAGGCGCGAAAATGGTCGTTGACACTCTTAAAAAACTCTCCATACCGATTTCCAAAAAAGAGGAAATCGCCCAAGTGGCGGCAATTTCCGCCAAAGACGAAGAAATGGGAAAAATCGTCGCCGAAGTTCTTGACAAAGTCGGCAAAGACGGCGTGGTAACAGTTGAGGAATCCCCTACTTTCGGCATCACCTACGAAATAGTTGAAGGGCTTCAATTTGACCGCGGCTATATTTCCCCTTATATGGTCACCAACGCCGAGAGAATGGAAGCGGTTTACGAAGAGCCGAAAATTTTAATCACCGACAAGAAAATTTCGGCAATCGCGGAAATCCTGCCGATTCTGGAAAAACTGGCGCATACCGGCAAAAAAGAACTCGTTATTATCGCCGAGGAAGTGGAAGGCGAAGCTTTAGCAACGCTTGTTGTCAATAAACTCCGTGGAACCTTTAATACTTTGGCGCTCAAAGCGCCCGGTTACGGCGACCGGAGAAAAGAAATGCTTGAAGACATTGCCGTAATAATCGGCGGAAAAGTAATCTCCGAAGAAGTCGGGATGAAACTGGAAACAGTCAATCTTGATGTTCTGGGCGAAGCAAGAAAAGTAATCAGCGACAAAGAAAACACGACTATTGTAAGCGGAAAAGGAAACAAAGAAGAAATAGAAAAAAGAATCGCGCAGGTAAAAAAACAGATTAAAGACACGGATTCTCAATTTGACCGCGAAAAACTGCAGGAGCGGCTCGCGAAACTGATGGGCGGCGTGGCGGTCATTAAAGTGGGCGCGGCGACGGAAGTTGAACAAAAAGAAAAACAGCACCGCATTGAAGACGCCAAATCGGCGGCCCAGGCGGCAATTGAAGAAGGAGTGATTCCCGGCGGAGGCGTGGCGTTGGTAAGGGCGATTCCGGTTTTGGAAGAAATTCTGAAACAGAGCGAAAAAGACCCCAATGTGCCGCGCGACGAATGGCTCGGCATAGACATTATTAAAAAAGCGATTTCTCTTCCTTTGAAGCAAATTGCGGAAAACGCCGGATGGAGCGGCGAAGTTATTCTGGAAAATGTTCTAAAAGGCAAAGAAAATTATGGATTTAACGCCCTGACCGGCAAATATGAAGATTTGGTAAAAGCCGGAATTATTGACCCGACAAAGGTCACCCGCTCGGCTCTGGAAAACGCCGCCTCCGCCGCGGCAATGCTCATCACCACCGAAGCCGTGATAAGCGACCTGCCGGAAAAGAAAGAAAAATCCCCCGGCGTCCCAATGATGCCGGAAGGATACTAATTAAAGAATACTAATTAAGGAATACTAATTACTGGAAATGTTAGAAATATTATTGGAGTTATTGGAGATGCCATCTCCGAATACTCCGAGCAATGTGTATTCGGAGATGGCATCTCCGTTATTTATATTCATCAAAATTTTCTAAATCAGGACTATTTGCGCAACTATTTAGCCATTCTATAAAATCTTTTTTAAATTTCCTCTCATTAGTATCAAATAATTCATATAATAATTTCTTGTTTATCACTTCGGGAAAATTGCTTTTACCCAATAAATCTTGAAAGGCCGACCATTGATAATTTTCTAAAAATTTAAAAGCCTTTTTCGGATTAGTAATTCCCTTCTCCCGCCAGCCAGGCTGAAATAAATCTAAGGGATTAGCAAGAATATAGAAGGGGAGGTGGATAAAATGCGCGTCTTCTTTCACTGGTATTATTTTTGACCTCCCTTTGAATAAAACTCCGCTTCGTTTTTCTTCCTCATTAAAATGCATAGTGTATCCAATCCCGATTTTTCTTGTAAACTCGCTGGCTCCGCCATCAATTTTTTCCTGAACAAAAATATGATAATGATTTGGAATTAATGTCCAACAAAAAATATCCACCAATTTTTTCCCTAATTTTGATAGAGATGTCTGAGATGTTATTTTCGTCAATTTAAATTGCTTTCGTCTAAAAAAATATGGCAAGGTAGCGTTTTCTTTGTTATTAAAATCATCCATATTGTTAACAAACCGCAAATAATTCTCTTTTTTCAGAAATATTTTTTTATCTTCTATTCCCCTGTTTAAAATATGGAAAAATTCGCCTCTCATATACCAAATTGATTGTTAGGGATGATTCGGAGATGCCATCTCCGAATACACTCCGAATACCGAATACTCCGAACAATCATATTATGTCAAATAAAAAATTTAATCATAATAAATCCGACGATTAATAAAATTGCGAAAGCCGAGGCCAGGACATTAAAATGTTTCTCTATAAAATCGTGCCCTCTTTTTCCAAAATAAGAAATGACGGCGGCAACGATAAAAAACCGCAATCCCCTGCCGACAAAAGCCGCTAAAATAAAAACCAAAAAAGAAGATTTAAAAGTTCCGGCGGCGATGGTAAAAACTTTAAAAGGAATCGGGCTGAACGCCGCGATAAAAATCGCCAAAAAAGAATTTCCGTTAAAACTTTCTTTCAACTCCAAAAAACTGTTTTCAAAACCGTAAAAAGAAATAATTGATTTTCCGAAACTATCGTAGAAAAACAAACCGATAAAATAGCCAACCAAAGCGCCGGCAACCGAACCGAAGGTCGCGATTACGGCGAACTTCAGCCAATCCCGCGCGTCAACCGCAGTCATTAAAACAAGCAAGGGGTCGGGCGGTATTGGGAAAAAAATCGCCTCAATAAAAGCAAAAAAGAAAAGCGCCAATTTTGCTCTCGTATGCTCCGCCCAAGATAAAGTCCAATTGTATAGGTTTTTCATAAAATCAAAATTTAAAAATAATTTTTTAATATTTAATTTTTGATTTTTGATTTTCTTAAAATGTCGGCCGCTTCTTCCGGCGAAACAGCCACGACATTCGTGCCGCTTCCCAATTCCAAACCGGCCCATCGCGCCATTCGCGGCAAAATTTCCAAATGCCAATGGTAATATTTGTACTCTCCGTCGGCGGGAGGGGCGGTATGAACGAAAAAATTGTAATCCGGATCGTCCGCTCCGGCCTTCAACCTAACGAGCGACTCTTTTAAAGCCTCGGCGAAGGAAAGCCGCTCTTTTTCGCTTATTTCTTCAAAATACGGCTGATGTTTTTTCGGATAAATTCTCATTTCAAAAGAAACTTGGGAAGCAAAAGGGCATAAAACAACAAAATCTTTATTCTCATAAACTATTCTTGCCTTGTCTTTTGAATCAATTTTAACCATTTCGCAATGAACGCATTTTCCTTTTTCTTTAAAATACGCTCTTGAACCGCTAAACGACCTTCGCACATCCAGAGGAATTATCGGAAGGGCGATAATCTGGGAATGAGGGTGAAAAATCGTCGCTCCCGCGCCTTCGCCGAAATTATGGAATATTAAAATATATTGAATGCACGGCTCGTTTTTTAATTGCCGGAATCTTTTTTGATACGCCTTAATTAAAATTTCAACTTCCTCCGCGCTCATTTCGGCGATTGTTTTTTGATGATAGCGAGTGACGATAACTTCGTGAAAACCAACGCCGCCGATGGTTGAATAAATTCCGTTTTTTTCTTCTTGGGGGCAAATTTTATGCGGGGCAACCGCCGGATATTTGTTTGATTTAATTCTGACAAGCCAATCTTCCGGATTTTTTTTGCCCGGCAACGGCTCCCATAAAACAACGGGCTCGGGATTTTCAAAGGGACAATTTTCAAGAGGCGGAATAATTCTTTTTTTCTCGCCGATTTTTTCCGAACCGGGCCTTTTTTTTCTAGCGGGAGCGAAAAGAATCCAATCTCCGGAAACCAAATCTCTTCTGAATTCCGACAAATTTTGCGATTTGTGATTAATCATATTTCCCCGACCACAAATTCAATCTTACTTTAACGGTTTCAAGCAATACTTGAAGATAAGATTTAAAATTAACTTTGCTGTCCGGACTATTAATCCAATAAGCGGGCGCAATGGCTGTTTTATATCCGAAGGCGCGAGCCATTGATAAAATTTCCACATCAAATCCCCAACCGCTGATTGTAAGTTGCGAAAAAATTTTCAGGGCGGCAAAATCCCGAAACGCCTTAAATCCGCACTGGGTGTCCCAAATTCCGGGTAAAACCAAAATTTGAATAAATAAATTCCCCAAAATTCCAGGAAGCCGGCGATAAAACGGCTGGGAAACCGCTTGGCGCGCGCCCGGCGCGTCCCAGGGGTGGCGGGAACAAATCACAACTTCGCAACCCTCGTCAAAAAACGGCTTCATTTTGTCAAAGTGGGAAATATCGGTGGAGTTGTCGGCATCGGTAAATAATCTGATTTTTCCTCTGGCCGAAAGCATCCCCTCTTTTACGGCTCCTCCCTTGCCGAGAACATTCATCTCAATTATTTTCAAATTGCCGATTATCTTTGTTTTTTCTTCAACTGCGGCGCGAGTATTGTCGGTTGAACCATTGTCGCAAACAATGATTTCCGAATCAAACGGCTGTTTTGATAAATAAGAAGAAACGCTTTCTATTGTTTTGCCGATTGTCTTTTCTTCATTTTTCGCGGGTATTATAACCGACAAATAAATTTCTTCATTATCCATTGAATTTAAGATAGCATTTTTTTTATGTTAAATCTCCTCCGGCTCGCCGGAAATCGGCTTTTCCCGCCAAAATCTATTTCGGAACGCTTCCGTCACTTCCAAAAATTCCTGATTTTTAATCAGTTTCAAGAATAAAGTTCCTAACGCTATTCCGAGCCCGCCGGAAACAAATCCATGAAAAAAAATTCCAAAAAAAGTTTCAAGATTGAAAAAACCGTCAAAAATTCTTAAAAACCAAAAGGCGCTCCCTCCGATAATCAAAGAAGCGAGGCATATTTGGAAAATCGGGAGCCAAAAATCAGGTCCGCCGAATTTTCCGAAATCTTTCCTGAAATAACAATGAAGAAGAATTAAATTCAAAAATCCGCCCAAAGTGTAACTCAACGGCAAGACAAGCATTTCTGCGCCGGGCAAATCCTTGACGCGCAAAATATTTTCAAACCAATTTCTGAAATCTGGAAACTCTCCGAAAAGCCGCAAAATAAAAAGCAAAACGCCGACGGTAAATAAAAGAGAGATGGCGTTTAAAACAAGAGGCAAAAAAGTTCTCTTTGCGGCGTAAAAAGCCCTTAGATAGAGCATAATCAAACCTTGAAACAAAATTGAAAAAGAAAAAAGAGCTAAGGCGGCGGCCGTCAGCCGGGTGTCAACCCAGCCGAAATTTCCGGCGCCCAGTATTACCCTGACAATATGAGCCCTTAAAACAATTATCAGAATTAAAGCCGGCATTGACCAGAATATTATGTGCCGGATGGTCAATCCGACTTGCGACAAAAATTTTTCTTCGTCTTTTTCCGCGGCGTTTTTCGCCATTAAAGGAAACGCGGCTATACTGTATGAAACTCCGAAAAGCGCCAAAGGAACGGAATACAAATTCATAGCCAGATTAAAAATGGCGATGCTCCCACTTCCAATAAAAGAACCAATCGCCGTGATAATGATTAAGCCGATTTGATTGAAAGACAATGTCAAGGCGCGCGGGAAAGACAAACCCACAATTTCCAAAACAGTTTCTTTTTTTAAATGAAAACTTGGTTTCAACGCGAATCCGAGATGCAGAAAACTCGGCATCTGGACGATTAAATGCAGAAAAGCTCCCAAAACAACGCCAAAAATAATGCCGTTCAACCCGAAAATCGGATAAAAAATTAAAATTCCCGAAATTATGCCGAGATTGTAAAAAATCGGGCTTAAAGCGTAAACAAAAAATCTTCGGTATGACTGCAAAACAGACGAGACAATGTTGCTAAACCCCAAAAATAGCGGGGAAAACAACAAAATTCTGCTCAAATTAACAACCTCTTGTTTGTTTTTGGCGTCAAAACCGGGCACTATGAAATCGTTTAAAAACGGCATCAAAAAATAAACGGCCGCGATTAAAATAATAAGCGCTATAAGAAAAAAAGTGGAAATTTGGTTAACCAAATCCTTGGCGCGCTTTTCGTCTTGTAAAATCAAAGGGATTAAAACGGCGGAACTTGCCAAGAAAAGAGACAATGCATAGACAATGTCCGGAACTCTGAATGAAGCGTAATAAATATCCAGAGTTTGGCCGGCGCCAAACGCCGAAGCCAAAAGCCGATCGCGATACAGCGCCAAAAACTTTGCCGCAAGCGCGGTTATAGCCAATAAAAACGCCGCCTGGTGGACGCCAACGCTTTCGTGGCTGAGAATTTTCAGAAAAATTTTTCTTACCATTATCTTTTCTTTTTCACATCGCGTTCGGTTTCGGTTTTTTCTTCAAGAGGCAGGTCTTTTCTTTCTGCGGGCGAACTTATGCCGGAGAGCGCTTTTTTCCCTTCGCGAAGATTAGAAAGAATATCTTTAATCTCCCGATCTTCCGGATTCAAGAGACTGATTTTTTCAAATTCGTCAATGGCTTTCTTCGTTGCCCCTTCTCTGTCGTAAATCAATCCCAAAAAATAACGGCCGTTGGAATAATTCGGCGCAAGACCCGCAAGCCGTTCAAAAACCGTTTTTGCGTTGTCAAATTGTTTATCCTGATAATACAATAAACCCAGCTGGAACAACGAGCCGATGTCATTGGGCGAAATGAACACGGCTGATTCGGCTCTTAAAATCGCCTCTTTAGTATTGCCGGATTGAGATTCAAGACGGGCGTATAAAAAATGGGCGGACGAATAATCCGGCTTTAACGAAATCGCCCGGTCAAGATAATCTCTTGATTCTTTTAAGTTTCCAAGCTGAAGTTCCAGTCTGGCGAGAGAAAGCAAAAATTCCGGATTGGTCGGAAAAATCTTTGCCGCTTCTTGATAAATTTGCCTTGCTGTTTCCGCCGCTTGGTCTATTTTTAAAGACAATAAAGATTCATAAACTTGTCCGGAAATAAGCCAATTCAAAGAATCGTTGGGGTCCAGTCCGCGGGCATTAGACGCATTTTGTATTGTTTTAGAAAGAATCGCCTGAAGATTCTGGCGTAATTGTTCCGGCGCAATATCTGTTCTTGAAAGAAAATTATTAAGTTCAATTAAATTCAGTTGAGCCAAAGAGCGCGAATATTGCGGCTCTTTCGCCAAACTGAATGCTTTTTCTATGTTGAATTTCGCTCCGCTTAAATCGTTTTTTAAATTAAAAAGATTCAGTCCTTTCGCGAAATATAAGCTTCCGATGTAATTCTGCGCCAAAAAGTAAACGCCGGACACCGATAAAATCAAAAGGAAAACCAAAACAAGGGAAGAGATAAATCCCAGGCCGCTCGTTTGAAACAAAACAATTTTAGATTTTGGAAACATATTTTTGTCAGACGCGCTACCGATAAATATCCCCAAAAAAATAAAGCCAAGAAGAAGATTAATGAAGTTCGGAGAATATAAAATCATCAAAACGAAAAAATAAAACGAGGCGAGGAAAGAAATGAGCGGCAAAAGATAGTCATGATTAATTTCAATTAAATGAATAAAACGGAAACTGGAATAAAAATAGGCAAAAATAAAACCCAAAACCGCGATGAGGCCGAGAAATCCCGCGTTCAAAGCCAGAGTTGAAAAAAAGCTCGCTCCATTTTCAAAACGGGTGTTCCAAAAAACAGTGCTGTTTATCGCTTGCGGCTTGTATCTAAGCCAGCTTTCAAGAAAAGTCCCCGGACCAAAGCCGAGAATGGGATTTTCTTTGACGGTTTGCCTGAAAATATCAACGGTGGCGCCGTAAGAAGGCCTTACTTCAATATTATTGACGCCGATAACGGAAGAACTTAGATTGGAAGCCAAATTCGGAGTGATAACGAAAAATAAAACCAAAATTACGCCAAGGCCGATAAGAGGCCTGAAAAATTTCTCCTTCCTGAAAATAAAAATATAAACGCCGAGAATTACCAATAAAATTCCGAAAAGCCACCAAAGCAAAGAAAAATTCACGGCAAAAAGAACGATTAAAGAAACGGCGTAAACGATAAAAAACAAGAATTTAAACGAGAGATAATTGCTTATTTCATAAAAATACAAAGCCAGCAAGCCGATAATGCTGAAAAACAAGCCGAAATTATTCCAAGAGCCGATTAAATTTGAGGTTGAAAGCGGAAAATAATCGCTCCAGGGGTAAACCGTAAAACCAAATATGCCGTGCAGGGCTTGAAAAATAAAAACCAGAATGCCCGAAATAAAAAGCGTCAAAAACCAGAAAAAAGCCCGGTCTGAACGATTTAAAATCTCCGAAGCCAAAAACGCCGCGAGCGCGAAAAACGCGATTGAAAGCCAGTTGCCCCCCTCTCTGCCGATGCCGAAAAGAGTTAAATTATCGTTAAAAGAAAATATTGCCGAAACGAAATAAACGCCGACTAAAAAAAACAAGGAAATAAAAATCCAGTTTTTGGAAAATTCCAGCCGGCCCTGCCTGATTCTTCCAACCAGCCAAAAAATAAAAACGAAAAGCAAAATAAAATAAGCGAAATAAGCCTTGTTCGTTTCAGGAGAAAAACCAAAAGGCAAAAACCAAAGAGGGAGCAGAAAACCAAGCGCCAAAAAAAGCCAATAACTCAATTTATCCGCCCAAAATTCCTTTGATTCGTCCATTATTTTTATGTTAATCAAAAGAACTACTTCGGTCAAATGTGGATAAAAAAACCGCCCTTTTTTAAGGGGCGACAATGAATACTATCATTTCCAAATTATCCCTTATCTCTGCATTAAAAAGTTTTTCTTGCGGAATTAGTAATTCTTTACCACTTTTAGCGACAGAGATACGAATAAATTTCTCGCCCCTTGCGTTGACCGTTTCACCCGTTGCCCTACCAAGGCAATTACCACGCTCGTCTTCAACCATGTTATTTTTTAGCGAGCATGGACAATACATAAAATGCCAAAAAATAGATTTCGCGTACTCTTTTTTTTCACCTTCGCTTAATTCTATCTCCTTGTCTATTTTTTCCTGAAGAACCCGAAGGCATCTTGACAAATAATCTATTTTTAATTCTTTTTCAAGAACATTAAGAAGAACATCGGAAATGCTAGAAAAAGCATTGGCCATAGCGTTATCCCTCCTTTCTCGTTGTTAAAATAAAAAAGCAATATCTATTTAAGAATTGCCGATGTTATTGAATTTGTCAATATGGACATCGGAATGACGAAAAGATAAAATTATTTTATGAGTTTTGTCCATCTCCACACCCACAGCCATTATTCTCTTCTTGACGGGCTGGCGAAAATTGACGGGCTTGTCGCAAAAGCAAAAGAATTCAATATGCCGGCTTTGGCTCTTACCGACCATGGAAATTTATACGGGGCGATTGAATTTTATAAAAAAGCCCGGGAAGCCGGAATAAAACCAATTATAGGAATTGAAGCTTACCTTGCCGCCGACTCGCTCCATAAAAAAGACCCCAAAGGCCAGAATAAGCTTTATCACATCATACTTCTCGCGGAAAATTTTGACGGCTACAAAAATCTGATAAAACTCGTCAGCATTTCCAACCTTGAAGGTTTTTATTATAAGCCGCGTCTTGACCGCCCAACGCTCGCAAAACATTCAAAGGGGCTTATCGCTTTATCCGCCTGCATCGGAGGGGAAGTTCCCAACGCTCTCCTGAAAAACGACAACAAAAAAGCCGAAGCGCTTGCCGCGGAATATCGGGATATTTTCGGCAAAGAAAATTTTTTCATTGAAATTTCCCATCACCCGGGCATACTGGAGCACAAAAGAGTTCAGACCGAACTTATCGCGCTCGCGAAAAAATTAAACATCCCCGTTGCGGCGACCCAAGACATCCACTATCTCAATAAAGAAGACAAAGACGCGCAAGATATTCTTCTCGCCGTCCAGACGAATAAAAAAGTCGGAGACAAAGACCGGCTTACGATGAAACAGGACGACTTCCACTTCCGCTCGTCCCAAGAAATGGAAGAACTATTCAGAGCCCTGCCGGATTCACTCGCGAATACTCTCGCAATAAACCAAAAAATAAATTTAAACATCAAACTTAACGAACTTAACTTTCCGGCTTTTGAAGTCCCGGCTGGTTTTACCGCTGAAACTTATCTTGAAAAACTTGCAAAACAAGGACTTGAAGCGAGATTCGGCAAAAATCCGGAAGAAAAATATAAAACCCGGCTTGAATACGAGCTCGGAATCATTAAAAAAACCGGCTTTAGCTCGTACTTTCTGATTGTTCAGGATATTGTCAATTTTGCCAAAAATAACGGCATTATCGTGGGGCCGGGTCGCGGCTCGGCTGTCGGTTCCTTAGTTTCCCACGCTCTTAACATTACCGATGTTGACCCTTTAAAATACGGCCTTATTTTTGAAAGGTTTATGAATCCGGAAAGAATCAGCCCTCCTGACATTGACCTTGACTTCGCCGACCAGCGCAGAGACGAAATAGTTGAATACGCTTCGCAAAAATACGGACGAGACAAGGTCGCCCAGATTATCACTTTTGGGACAATGGCCGCTCGCCAAGCGCTCCGGGACACCGGACGGGCGCTGGGATTGAGTTATGATTTTTGCGACAAGGTCGCCAAAACGATTCCTCCGATGAAAACAATTGAACAATCGCTGGAATTGAGTCCGGACTTCGCGAATCTTTATAAAACCGACGAGGAAGCGAAACGCTTGATTGAAACCGCGAAAAAATTGGAGGGCGTGGCGCGCCACGCTTCTTTGCACGCGTGCGGAGTGGTAATCGGAAAAGAGCCCTTAACAAACATTCTGCCGCTTCAATACGCTCCCACCCAGAAAAAAGAAGAAGGCAGGAATATTATCGTCAGCCAATACGAAATGAAATCAATTGAAGACATCGGCTTGTTAAAAATGGACTTTTTGGGACTTAGAAATTTAAGCACCATTGAGTCCGCGCTTGAACTTGTAAAAAAAACAAAGGGAGAAGAAATCAACCTCAAAAATATCCCCCTTGACGATTCCGAAGTTTTTAAATTGCTCTCTCAAGGCAACACTGTTGGCGTTTTTCAGCTTGAAGGACAGGGAATGACGAATTGGTTAAAACAGTTAAAACCAAAACGCTTTGAAGACATCGCGGCGATGATCGCGCTTTTCCGTCCGGGACCGATGGAACTGATTCCGGATTACATCGCAAGGCATCACGGCAAAAAAACCGTTATTTATCTTCATCCAAGACTAAAGCCGATTCTTGAAGAAACTTACGGAATTATGATTTACCAGGAACAACTAATGGAAGTGGCGAAAGAACTTGCCGGCTTTACCATGCCCGAGGCCGATATTTTAAGAAAAGCAGTCGGCAAAAAAATCAAAAAACTTCTCAATGAACAAAAAGAAAAATTCATCAAAGGAGTTGAAAAAACAATTAGTTCGCAAAAATTGGGCGAGGCTTTGTGGACGCTAATTGAACCGTTTGAGAGATACGGCTTTAACAAATCCCATTCTATCGGCTACGCTTTGATCGCTTATCAAACCGCTTATTTAAAATGCCACCATCCTTTGGAATTTATCGCGGCTCTGATGAACGCCGAGGCGAAAGACATTGAAAGAATCGCTTTTTTGACCGAAGAAGCGAAAAGAACGGGGATAAAAATTATGCCTCCCGACGTCAATTCCTCCGAAAAAGGATTTGCCATTGTTTCCGGCAAAGAAAAAATAATAAATTTCGGCCTTGCGAGCGTCAAAAATGTCGGCCGCGACATTGTGGAAATAATCATTCAGGAACGGAAAACCAACGGCCCTTTCTCGTCAATTATCAATCTTTTAGAACGCGTCTCCTCCCGCAATCTCAATAAAAAATCCCTTGAGTCGCTGATTAAATCCGGCTCGCTGGACAGTTTTGGCGACCGAAAAGAACTCTTGGATAATCTTGAAAATTTGCTGAACATCCGGAGAGACACGAAGAAAAACAACAACGAGAATCAATTCGCCTTGTTCTCGCCGAAAAGCCCTACCTCTCCTTCCTCGCTTAATTTAAAAAACGGCTCGTCTTCCCGCGCCTCTCTTGAAGAAAAATTATCCTGGGAAAAAGAACTCCTCGGAATTTATGTCTCGGGTCACCCCCTTGATAAATTCAAAGAAAAAATGAAAAATCAATTAATTGACATTTCTAAAATAAAACAAATGAAAGAAGGTTCGCTTGTCAAATTCATCGGCTTTGTTGACGGCCTGAAAAAAGTAATCACCAGAAGCGGAGAGCCGATGATTTTCCTCAAGTTTCTTGATTATACCGGCGAAATTGAAGCCGTGGTGTTCAGCCGCGTCCTTAAAACTCACCACCATCTAATCCAGAAAGAATCGGCTCTCAATATTGCCGGAAAAATATCAAGAAGAGGAGAAAGAGACGGAATAATCGTTGAAAAAATAGAAAAAGCATGAAAAAAGTCAAAAGTCATATCAGTGTTATTCGCCATTCATTATCTCATATTATGGCGTTGGCCGTAAAAAATCTTTTTGGCGAAAAGGTCAAATTCGGCGTCGGTCCGGCGATTGAAAATGGATTTTATTACGACTTTGTTCTTCCTGGAAAACTTTCCTCAGAAAACCTGTTCCAAATTGAAGAGGAGATGAGAAAAATGATTAAAGAAAATTTAAAATTTGAAAAAAAAGAAATTTCCATAACTGAAGCGAAGAAAATGTTAAAAAATCAGCCGTTTAAATTGGAACTTATTGAAGAACTTAAAAAAAATAAAGAGCCGGTAATTATTTATGCCGTTTGCCCGCCTGAAATTGGAAATTGGAAATTGGAAATTGGAAATTGTTTTGTTGACCTCTGCCGCGGACCCCATGTTGAATCAACAAAAGAAATCGCTCCTGGAGCGTTCAAGCTCACAAAAATCGCGGGCGCTTATTGGCGAGGGAATGAAAAAAATCCAATGCTTGTCAGAATTTACGGTTTGGCTTTTGAAACGGAAAAAGAACTTAAAGATTATTTAAAACTTTCAGAAGAAGCGGAAAAAAGAGACCACCGGAAAATCGGCAAAGAGCTTGATTTGTTCAGCTTCCACGAACAAGGTCCGGGATTCGCCTTTTGGCATCCGAAGGGAACGATTCTTTACCAAGAACTTGAAAACTTTATCAGGCGGGAAAACAAAAAACGCGGCTATCAGGAAATCAAAACTCCGATTATCCTGAAAAAAGATTTATGGCTTGATTCGGGACATTGGGAAAAATTCAAAGAAAATATGTATTTTACCGAAATTGAAGGAGAAGTATTCGCGATAAAGCCGATGAATTGCCCGGGCGCTCTCTTGATTTATAACGAAAAAATCCGCTCTTACAAAGAACTGCCGTTAAGATTCTCCGAATTGGGGCTTGTCCACAGACACGAGCTCTCGGGAGTGCTCCATGGGCTATTAAGAGCGCGGATGTTCACCCAGGACGACGCTCATACTTATTGCGCCCCAAACCAATTAACGGAAGAAATAAAAAATATGATTGATTACGCTTTGAATGTTTATAAAATATTTGGATTTGATAAATATGATGTTTATATCGCGACCCGGCCGGAAAAATACATCGGCGAAGACAAAATTTGGCGAGAGGCGACAAACGCGCTCAAAGAAAGTCTGGAAAATAAAAAAATAAAATATGAAATAAAAAAAGGAGAAGGCTCTTTTTACGGGCCAAAAATAGAATTTGACATCAAAGACGCCATCGGCCGAAATTGGCAAATGGGCACGATACAAGTTGATTTTTCAATGCCCAAGCGGCTTGGCGCGTTTTATATTGACAAAGACGGCAAAAAACAAAATCCGGTTATGGTTCATCGGGCGATTTTGGGTTCGCTGGAAAGATTTATCGCCATTCTTATTGAACACTACGCCGGCTCTCTCCCCTTCTGGCTCTCGCCCGTTCAGATATTAATTCTGCCGATTGGCGAAAATCATTTAAAATACGCCGAGGAAATCAACGCAAAACTTCGGGAAAACGGATTTAGAAGCGAAATTAACGCTGAAAACGAAACTCTGGGCAAAAAAATACGGGAAGGAGAAATTCAGAAAATCCCCTATATTTTAATAATTGGCGAAAAAGAAATAAAGGAAAACAAAATCAATGTCCGAAAAAGAGACGATAAATCCCAAAAACTCCAAACTTTAGAAAATTTTATTGAAGAAATCGGAAATTAAACTCCGAAAAAATTATTTTTTCTTTTCCTCTTTTTTCTTTTCTTCGGGCTTTTTAGCTCCGGACGCTTCTTCAACTTCTTCCCCTTCCTCCTCTTTCTTGCCTTTCTTGACAACTTCAATATCTTCCAATAAAGGCGCGGCTTCGGGAACAACTTCCTCTTCTTTTTTAGGCAAGGTTGCTAAAATAATAACTTCTTTTTCTTTGGCGAGCGATTTTATGCCTGTAGGAAATTTTATGTCGCTTACGGTTATTCTGTCCTCAATATTTTTCAGCAAAGACAAGTCTACTTCAATCTGATGAGGAATTTCTTTCGGAAGGCCTTTGACTAAAATTTCATGCATTACTTTCACCAAAACGCCGCCCAATTTAACCGCTGGCGATTCGCCAACGAAAACCAACGGAATTTTGGCTTCAATGGGTTTATCCAGCCGAGGCGCGAAAAAATCAATATGAATCGGCTCGTCGCTCGCCGAATCTGTTTTAATATCTTTGATTAAAACGCTTTTCTTGCCCTCATCAAACATCAAATCAATGAAATCCGTTTCGCGCGCTTGTTTAAAAATCTTTTTAAATTCATCTTTGACGATAAATACCGGAATCGGCTCCCGAATTCCCTGACCATAAACGATTCCGGGCAATTTTCCTTTGCTTCGCGCTTCTTTAAGTTTTTTTCCAAAAACTTCTCTTTTTTCCGTTTTAAGGACAACCATACCCAGTAAGACTAAATCGAATATTTCTTGCTAAATCCCAAAATAAGCATTCGACCATTGCGCTTAAATATAATTTGGTAATAATACATATTTATGCTCGGCAAGAAATCAGATTTAGCATTCGATTTTGTCTTACTGGGCATAAGTTTAGCGATTGGCGATTAGCTTGTTAGGATGGTATTATAGAAATATTCAATAAAAAAATCAATGGGCGGTTTTTTGGTTTTGGGAATATTAAGTTTTGGGCTGGGAATTGCCGCAAATTCTTTTTTAAATATCGGCTTTCCGTTTGCCGTTCTTCTGGTCACGCTCGGATGTTTTTTGGGCGCTTTTTATTTTTATGAAAGAAGCAAGATTTTCGCCGCTTTGGCGATTTTTATTTTATTCTTCGGCGCGGGCGTTTTTCGCTACGAGCTGAAAGACTCAAGAGACGTTTCTCCGGAGCTGACGCCGCAAGTCGGAAAAAATTCCATTCTTGAAGGAATCGTCGCCGACGAACCGGAAAGAAAAGAGAACTACGCAAGGTTTGTTTTTCAAAATAAAACAGGGGACAAAATTCTGGTGACAACGCAAAATTTCCCGGAATTTTTCTACGGCGATTATCTCTTGATTGAAGGCAGAATTGAAAAACCGGAAAATTTCAGCGATTTTGACTGGAAGGCGTATCTCGCGAAAGACGACATTTTTCTTCAATTAAACAATCCAAAAATAACACTGCAGAGCCGCGATAAAGGCAATCCGCTCAAAAAATTCCTTTTTGATTTAAAAAGAAAATATGTTGAAAGTTTGGAATCGGTCCTGCCCGAACCCCATAGCTCTTTCGCGAGCGGGCTTACGGTCGGCGGGCGCGAATCAATGGGCAAGGAGCTCTTGGAAAAATTCCGGCAAGTCGGAGTCATCCATATAGTTGTTTTGTCCGGCTATAATGTCACGATTATCGCCGACAACATAGCAAAATTCTTTAATCTCTTTTTGAGCAAAACGATTTCCCTTACTGCCGGACTTGCCGGAATTTTTCTTTTCGCTCTTTTAACCGGCGCTCCTTCCACGGTGGTTCGGGCTTCAATTATGGCAAGTTTGATTTATATTGCAAAAACAACCGGCAGAGTTCGCGAAACGACAATCGCCTTGCTTATCGCCGGTTTTTTAATGCTTCTCGCTAATCCGAAACTTTTGCGCTGGGATTCTTCTTTTCAGCTTTCTTTTTTGGCGACAATCGGTCTTATTTTTCTCGCGCCGCGATTAGAAAATTATTTTTGGTGGCTTCCGGATAAATGGAAAATAAAAGAATACGGCCTTGCCACGATTTCGGCGCAGTTGATGGTCGCGCCTCTTTTACTTCAAACAATGGGAACATTTTCATTGGTCGCCCTACCGACGAATCTTTTGATTTTAATTTTAATCCCCTACACGATGTTTTTTGGATTTTTAACCGGCATTCTCGGCTGGTTTTCGCAGTGGCTCGCTTTTATTCCCGGTTCAATCGCCTATTTTCTTTTAAGTTATGAATTGTGGATTGTTGAAATTTTCGCGAAAATTTCATGGTCTCAGATAACTTTTGATTATTTTCCGGTTTATCTGACAATTTTGATTTATTTGGGAATCTTGATATTCATAATTTATGATTCAAAAAACGCTTAAAAATTTTCCATACTATTTCTTGGCTTTGCTCTTGATAATTTCAATCATAATTTTTTTAAATTTAAACAAAGAAAATGATTTGACAATTGCTTTTCTCAATGTCGGCCAAGGAGACGCAATGTTCATTGAAACGCCCTCTAAAAATCAGATTTTGATTGACGCCGGTCCGGACGGAAAACGGGTTTTGAGAGAGATTAAAAAAATTATGCCTTTTTTTGACAAAACGATTGATTTAACCGTTCTCTCCCATCCCAATAAAGACCATCTTGCCGGTTTTATTGATGTTTTAAAAAGATATGAAATCAGATACTCGCTTTCTTCCGGCGCAAAACATACCATAGCGGAATTCAAAGAATGGGAAAAACTGCTCAATGACGAAAAAATTGAAAAAATACAAGCAAAACGCGGACTCCGAGTTCATCTTGATAAAAATTTATATCTGGATATTCTCGCCCCAATCGGCAAAAATGAATACAAAGATTTGAAATCTTTCACCGATTCAATGGTTGTTGCCCGGCTTGTTTACGGCAAAACTTCTTTTCTTTTCACCGGCGATATGGAAGAAAAAAACGAACTTCAGCTTTTAAATCTGAACACTTTTGTTGATTCCGATGTTTTAAAAGTCGCCCACCACGGCTCAAAATATTCTTCCGGCGAAAACTGGCTTCAGGCCGTTTCTCCGATTGTAGGGGCAATCCAAGTTGGAAAAAACAACAAATACGGACACCCGACTCGCGAAACCTTAAGCCGGCTTGAAAAGTCGGGAATAAAAATTTCAAGAACCGATGTTGATGGAACAATTATCCTGAAAAGCGACGGAGAGAAAATTTATTGAATTGATTTTACGATTTCTTGGAAAATTTTCGGGTGAAATTCGGCGATTTGAGAAAGAATTTTTCTGTCCAGTTTTATTGAATTTTTCTTAAGCCGGTTTATGAATTTGCTGTAAGAAATTTCAAAAGGTTTAAGTCCGGCGTTTATCTTCAACTGCCAAAGTTTTCTGAATTCGCGCTTTTTCGTCCGGCGGTCTCTGAAAGCGTGGCTCCAGGCGTGCAAAAGCCGCTCCTTCGCGAGCCGCTCTTTTGATTTCGCGCCGAAGCGAAAACCTTTGGTGTATTTTAATATTTTTCTCCTGCGCTTTAATGAAATTACGCCCCGTTTTACCCTTGTCATATAATAAATCAGCTTTTAGCTTGTAGCTTATTAGGTATTAATTGATGTATTGATTAAAAATTTTTTTTGAAACATCAAACGGCCTCCACTTATTCTGGGCGAGTTGGTTGCGGCGCGATCTTTTCGCCTTAAAATGATTTTGGCCGGGAAGCCGTTTTAAAACTTTTCCGGTTTTTGTGATTTTAAACCGCTTTAACAATGATTTTTTCGTTTTCCCTGACATATTTTTTACGGTTCAATTATCAAATATATGCCGCGCGGCGTTCTTTTCGGCTCTTCAACGCGGCGATACGGCGCAGTGATGAAATTTAAAATCCTTTTTAATCTTTCTTCAATAAAATCCTTCTTTAGGTATTTAGTCCTCCCGGGCAAAGACATTTCAATTTTTATTTTTTCGCCGGAGGCCAAAAAATCGGAAGTCTTCTTGGCTTTCAATTCCAAATCGTGCTCTGAAATTCCAAGACTTATTTTAATTTCCTTCAATCCCCCTCCTTCCGGCTTTTTAATTTTCTTTTCCTTTTTCTCAATTAAATAAAGATATTTTCCGTAATCAATGATTTTAACCACCGGCGGCGTTGCTTTTGCCGACACTTCAACAAGGTCAAGATTCATCTCTTTTGCCCGGCGGAGCGCTTCTTCAATCGGCAAAACGCCCAAGTTGTTCCCCTCCGGGTCAAGAATCCTTACTTCTCTCGCTCTTATTTGCTGATTTATTCTTGGTTTAATCAAATTTCTGATTGTGGAAGCGAGGGGATTGAACCCCTGTCCATAGTCAATCTCGTTAAAAAATTTACAACCGTAGTCTTTTTATTTTTTCTCCATTTCCTATAAAAAAGACAAAATTAAAAATAGAGTTCTCCTTAAAAAGTCGTTTTTAATCATAGGAGAAAAAAGATTAAAAATCAAGCTTCGTTGGTTGACGCCCCAATCTTTCCCGAAGCAAGAAATGATTGGGACGCTACGCGTTAAGCCGGTTAGGCGTATGCGTAGGAAGGCGCAAAATTATTTGCACTTTTGTTTGATTGATTTTTACGAGCTCACAATCATCCTCGGGTTGAATTTTTAAAAAGGCTGCTTGTCGAAACCTTTGCGCTCCCATTCTATCTCGCGCTTTTTCTCCCTTTCTTTTATTTTCCTTCTCTTGTCGTATTTTTTCAAACTGCGGCACAAAGCTATTTCAATCTTAACATTGTTCTTTTCAGTATACACCCTCAAGGGTATGATTGTCAATCCTTTAAATTTTTGGGCGAGGTAAATTATTTCTTGACGATGAAGAAGAAGTTTGCGCTCTCTTTCCGGATTATAATCTTCGGAAACATTGCTTTTCTGGTAGGGCGGAATAAGCATTCCGATTAAAAATATCTCGTTTCCTTTAATCATCGCCCGAGCGCCTTTGAGCGAACCCATTCCCGACTTTAACGCCTTGACTTCATAACCGCGAAGCTCTATTCCGGCCTCAAATGTTTCCAAAACATCAAAGTCGTATTTCACTTTTTGGTTGGTGATTAAATTCATTTAAAAAAATCCTAAAAAATCCCTAAAAAAATCTCTGAATGTCAAAATAAGTGATGACGAGCATTAGAATAATAAGAAAGGAAAAGCCGACGGCATGAACAAAACCTGCGATTCTCTGATTCACCGGCTTTCTTAAAACAATCTCAAAAAGCAAAAACGCTATTCGGCCGCCGTCCAAAGCCGGAAAAGGCAGCAAATTGATGACGGCAATGCTGATTGAAATCAAAGCCGCAAGATGCAAAATAAAAGATACGCCAAAACCCAGGCTGTAATTAACAATGGAAACTATGCCGACCGGGCCCGCGATCATATCCAAAACCGGCTCGCGGATGATTAAATTTTTAACAAGGGTATAAATGCCAAAAGCCGTTCCTTTAATCGTCTCCCAAGTTATCTTCGCTCCTTGAATCGGCGATTTATACCACTTTTCTTTGAGAATTGACAAATTAGCCATCGCAACGCCCAAGTGTTTGTCTTTTTCCGGTTCAATCATAGCGGTTAGCTGGAACTCTTTATTTTTCCTTAAATAAACAAATTTTATTTCTTCGCCTTTTGTTTTTTCAATAAAATCCTTGACTTGAGAAAAACTTGAAAATTCCGTTTTCAAATTCAACGATTCGCCAGTTCTTAAAATATCGCCCGGTTTTAATCCGAGCTTTTCAGCCGGCGAATTCTCCAAAACATTCATAATCACAACTTGATTTTTGACTCCAGCTTTATCTTCCAAAGAAATCGCGGGAAGCCCGCGCCAAGCCAAAAAAGAAAGCAAGATAAAACCGAAAAGGATGTTAAAAATTCCTCCGGCCGCCAAAATCGCCGCCCGCGAAAAAATTGATTTTGCCGAAAAACTGTCCGGCTCCGGTATTTCTTTGTCTTCTCCCTTGATTTTAACGAAACCGCCCAAAGGAATAAGATTGAAAGAATACAGAGTTTCTTTTCCCTGCCAGCCGAATAACTTCGGCGGGAAACCAAAACCGAATTCTTCAACTTTAATGCCGTTGAGCCGCGCGAAAATAAAATGCCCGAATTCGTGAACGATGACGATGACTAAAATAACAACGAAAAATATCAAAATGGCGATTAACATGAATTGATTTTATCCTCTTCGCCCCAAAAAATCAAAAACGACTCATTGAGCCGTTTTTGATTTGTTCAAACACAACGATTGCTCTTAGAGACTCTGCAAATCGGCGTCAATCGCCTGAAATTCTTTATCCAAATCAATGGTTTCTGTTTCCTCAATCAGCTGATTGATTGCCGCTGTGCTGTCCTCTTTTGCCGCGGAAGGCGGCGTTATTTGCGCTTTCGGAGGCTGTTCAACTGTTTCTTTTCTGCCAAACGGCTTTGCGATAAGAACCACAGCCACAATCGCTATTACGACAATAATTGAAATTAAAATAGTTTTGTTCATAGTTTTTACGATATTTTAATCTTATTGAGTTGGCGTTGTGGCGGCCGGCGTTGTAGTTGCCACTTCCAATTCGTCCACTTTTGGAATTTGAGCCAAAGTTGTCGCCGCTCTTCTGACCGCTTCTCTTGCGTCAAAAACAGTTTTTCTCACTCCGCTAATATCGGAATGCAAGGCTTGTCGGGCTTTGCCGATATTAAGTTTCAGCGTTTCTTCGGAGTCAAAAGTGAAATCGTAAGTCTTTTTTGACTGGATTTCAACCGCGCTTCTGCTTGCCGAAATCGCCTGCTCGGCGTCGCTAATCGCCGTTCTTACAGCCGCGACATCCCGGCCGTTCGTCTCGGCTTTAGCGGTTCTGTCTTTAATTTTTTCAAGCGTTTTTTCAAGATGATTCAAAACATCAACGAAATGATTCATCGTCCTTTCGTTAAGTTTGTTCAATTCCTGATAAATTCTTTCGGCAACTGCTTTTTTCCGCTCGTCTTTTATTTTCGCCAAATTCTGCTTTAATTCCGCTCTCTTTGCTTCAATTTTTCCTTTCACTTCCTCTCTTTTTGTCTGAATTTTTTCTTTAAACTCCACTCGCTTCGCTTCAATCGCTTCTTTTACTTTTAATCGCTCTTCCTGGAATTTTTTGACTTCTTCCTGCCGAAATTGTTTTACTTCCGCTTTCACCGCCTGACGCTCTTCTTTGATATTCTGACGGACATCTTGTCTTTCTTCTTTGATGTTTTGCCTAACATCCTGTTTTTGTTCGCGAATATTCTGGCGCAAATCTTGGCGCTCTTGCAAAATACCCCGCTTTATCTCTTTTGGCGCGGGCGCGGCCGTGGTCGACGGCGGAGGCGCCGATTCTTGAGCAAAAACCGGCAAAATCAAAGCAAACGATAAGATAATTGACGCGAAAATTCCATTCGTTTTCGTTATTATTCCCTTCATTTTTGCCATATTTTATTTTATAAATTCGACCTTTAAATGATTTATTTAAATTATAGTAAATATAATGACGAGAGGTCAAATTCCCGTTTTTTTCTTCCCCGCCTGCCCGCCGACCCGCGCTCCGCCGTAGGCTTTGGCGAGGCGAGAGCTTTAACGAAGGAGAGTTGCCCAACTTCTGCCAATTGTGAATACTTGAACCCGCTCAAGCCGAGCCCCGTTAGAGATAAGACACCATCGGTGTCTGCCGCATCTTGATGCGGATCTCTAACGGGGCGAGCGGGTTGTTTACCCCGTAGCTCCGCCGAAGGCGGATGGTATCGGGGCCGCTCTTTTTCTTCGTCCATAAAAGTTTTTTCATCTTCCGAACCAACCCCTGATCCTGCGCCATAGCGGTTTGAGATTAATCCCGAGGCCATATAATTCCGGGGATAATTTTAGTATCTCTTCTTTGTCTTTTTGGATAGAGACAATTTTGCGTGCCTGACTATCCATGTAGCGGATGCCGGCGGTAGTAAGCTTGAGGCATTCGCCATCAATTTCGATATACCTGCTGTCGTTCAACATACCGACATAAGTACCTTCGGCTATACCTAATTCCTTGTAGGCCTCCGTGATTTTCCAGCAGTATAACTTCCCAGAGTTTCTATACTCCGCGTAGAGTTTATTCAGAACACGCTGTTCCAATTCCGAGACCATATCGGCGTGTTGAATCTTCTGTATTTCTTTTTTGATCCCGCTTATATCCGGCGGACCATAGTGAACTACCATAAATTTTAACTATTTTTTTCTGCAATAAAGCGGTTCTCTAATGTATTCAATATCCAAATGCACCTTATAAGAATATCCTCAAAAACTGCTTGAAGTTCCTTATCACCAATACTGAAAAACTTTTTAATCTTTTCATAGTTTTCGCCTTTGCGGTGAGCAATACTTGTGGATCGCAATGTCTGTAGGTTTCGAAGAAATTCAATCATTTTGGGGACAGAAAATCCGTGAGTAATAAGGAAAGCCTCAAGCTTATCTATCCCTCGTGGATTTTTCTTATTTATCGTTAAACCATTTTCAAGCTCTTTCTCATTTAATGAATCGATCATAATTTTTGTTATTGACGCCACCTGATCATCAAACTCTTTTTGCCCGTTAGTGGTAGGAACATGTAGCGATTTCATATGATATTCGTCATCTGTAAATAACGGCTTAAATAGATACCACTCAAACCGCTTATGCCACGCTTCCTGAAAAAGCCCAAATTTATACTTGAAATAAAGCTCTGGATGTTCGGGATCTGTAAAATTACCTTCGATATTTCTAGTAAAATCCGCATGACTAACTTTTCTCGTGCTCGGCGTAAGATTAAACGCTCCCCAATGAGCTTGCTCCTTGTGGGGTAAGAACTTTAAATCACCTAACCATACAACTATATGATCACTGTGATTATTTAATGCTCTTAATCCCCAAAAACCATTGCGTTTTATATGTCCATCTTCTACTGAATATTTTTCTGGATCATCATAGTATTTTTTGAGCACTTCGCGTTTAAAGAAAACCGGAGTTAGAAAGCCAGGGCTGTCTTGATAATCAGTATTACAACTGCAGGTAATTTCTTTTCCGTTTTCATCTACGCCAATTATAAATTCCTCAAATTTCTCATCGGCTTTTGTTTTCCATATAGTCGGATTAAAGTCTTTTAGTCCCTCAATCAGCTTTTTGCCAAGAAGCCACCCTTGCGATTTCTTATCACCTAAATCAAGATTTCGCACGCACAGCGAGTAGGTATAATTTTTGCCCTTCTTAACATCATCAATTTTTTGTTGGCCTAACTCCTCAAGCGTTTTATCTAAGAATCTCATTGCCTCAAAATAAATAGCTAAAAGCATATTCTTAGCCGACAAAAACTCCTTTAAATATTTTAGTTTTACCTCTACCTTATTTTTATCGATCTGTACCGCTTCGTCCTCATCGCCGTCCTCATTGATGTAAATAAAAATCTTTTTATTAGCGCTTATCGCTTTTTCAAATAAGTTGAAATATAGCCGGAACTCTTCGGAAACTTCAAGATTAGATTCTTTTCTTCCACTAAATGTTCTCCAGTATACCAGTGGTTCTATTTCTTCATCAGAAAAACGATAATACTCGGTTGTTGGTTTTCCATTCTCATAATGAGTTACAAAACCCGGACGGCCTCCATCGATCCGTAAATCCCAATCGTATCTTTCTAAAACATCACCGGCCTTTGTATTGGCTATCAGTGCAGAAAAGTAAGCACCTCTATCAATATCTGCTTGCGAGTCGAGAAATTCAAAAACCGTGATCCATTCGGTCTTTCCGAGATCGCCTTCAATATTTTTTATAAAATCGGCAAGTGTTAAATCTTTAGTGTTCATTTGCCATTTTGTTCCACAATCTTAATCTCCTCCGGGGTGAGGGCGTAGAGTTTATAGACGATCTGGTCAATTTGTTTTTCCCACATTCATACTTTTGAAGACCTTGAGCCAAATGAAGCGAGAATCTTCCTAGTGTGTACTTCCATGTCCTTGAAATTTTCTTTCCTTAGCGTCATTGCAACAAATTCTTTAAGTGAATATGCCTTGATATGGATCCTTCCTCCCTCGCGCTGGTGCTTCACAAGAGAATACTCAAAAAACTCGCGAATATCAGGATGAACCATCGGTGCTACAAGGGACAAGTATTTCTTTGATCGATTTTTGAACTCCGCGCTGGAATGCAAATGCCGAATAACCGAGGTTGTTTCAGTATTTAACATCTGATCTCGGTTTCGAATCAGTGTTACTTCAATCAGCCAGTACACTTCGGAGGAATACACATCAATATCACCTCTGCCTCCAGGCGCGTGAGCATATGGCTTGCCGACGTGGTCCGCTTTGTAGTTGGGACGGATATAGAATTCATCTCCGTATTTAATCGCTATCAAGATACTGATGTAAAATTCAAGTTTTAGTGGGTCTGGGATTTCGCCGAACTCGGCAATGGGACTCTTGGTACTCCCGATAGAATCAAGACTTTCGCAAATTATCTTTTCAGTAATTCGATAAGAACTGATAATCGCGGAGATTTTGTTGGTATATTCCGCGCCGTCAATCTTGTCGTACTTGCGATATTTCTCAACGATACCCCAAAACAAAGCATCCCCTTTGTCCAACTTCTCGAAATATCTTTTCGGGTCAGCCTTTTCCTCATCCGTTAAAGCAAAATCAATGTTAAGTAATTCCTTGATATAATCCAGTTTGCTCTCGTTTATTTGAATCAGCTTCTTCCCCGCATAGCGTATGCTGATGAAACCGGAAATAAGCATTAGCCGGCGGACTACATCAGGATAATCGTCCGTAACTGTGGCAATTTTATTGGTCACGCCGTATTCCTTCTTAACAAAACGATATGCTTGCGATGGATTATTAAATTTGTTTTTAGAAAGCAAAGTAAGGAACTCGGCAACATTACCGTTTTTACTGAACAGGAGAGGTACGAATTGTTCATAACTCAACGATTTGCCTTCTTCCCGTAAAGAGAGCAACACATTTAAGGCGAAGCGAAAGAAATTAAAATCATTGCTTACATTTCGGTAGGGAGATTTTCTATTATACTTCATTGCCTGCACGGAAAAAGCTTCCTGCTCATCAACCTCTCCTTTTATGAGTATTTTTGCCATCCGAGAGAGTTTGAATGGTTTCCTATATTGGGCGTATACGAACCCAAGCTCTGACAAAGTCCTCATATATGTCCAAAAACGAGAGGCGTATCCCTTGGGAAACCCTCCGTCCGCGTTGCGGGTGGAGTTTACCTCAATTACGCTTTCCTTTATCTCTTCGGCTGTTATTGAGTTAGTGATGCGAATATGTGAGCTAGAGACTTCACCGACCACATACAGATGAGCAATAATTTCTAAGAGGTTTGCATCATTAAGCATCGTTCCTTCAAACTTCGATAAACGTAAAAGCATTTTCCGGTATCGCTCGGGGTTTCTCACAGCAGTTTCAAATGCCATCTGCTTGTATTCGGCTTCTCTTTTCTGTCGTATTCTCATAAGTTTAGTAGTTAGTAATAAGAACTTCTTTTATTCTTTTCTTGCCGTTGTCGTGGTAGTTAATGTAATTGCTCTTTATGTTATGTACCTTGTATTTCCCCATCCAGTCTAATAACAAATCATTCGTATGGCCGTTGTAGTGCGTTACGTTGGACAAGGCAAATCTGACACCTTCCAAGTGTAGTGTGTCAATCAACTTGAGCAAATCAGATTCCGTGGTTCGGTCCCAAAGCTTGTTATACTCACTTGAAGCGATTAGATAGGGAGGGTCGAGGTAGACAAAATCATCCCGTGAAAATCTTTTATTGGAGAAAAAAGACCGGAAGTCCTTTGCAGTTAATTCTATATGTTTATTCTCTACAAACTCAAAATAAGCATTCAACGCCGAAACGACATTTTTGTTGAAATCTACATTGCCTACCGGTAAATTGAACTTGCCCCAGCCGTTAAAGCGAAGCATTCGATTGAACCCATAGATAAGTAAAATATACAAGATTAGAGGGTCGTTCTCTCTTTCGTTGTTAACACACGCCCGCAATTTCTCATAACCCTCTTTGTTGAATCTCGCAAAATATGTTTTCTTCCACTTTTCCTTCAGCGAACTAGGAACTATGTCTTCCTTATAAGACCTCGAGAGTTTGTACTTTTGAGTTACCTTTTCTATCGCCCTAAGAAATGCGATAGGGTTTTGCGCACTTTTGATTAAAAGATTGTGTATTGCGATAAGGTTTTTGTTTACATCATTTAAGAAATACTTCTTTGCGCTGATATTCAAAAATACCGTACCACCACCAACAAAGGGCTCAAAAAAGGCGTTGACCTTTTTAGGGAAGAAGCCGACCAACTGATTCATCAACTTATATTTATCTCCAACATAGAACAGTGGAGATCTTTTAATACTTTTTTTCATTTTACTTTTGTCACAAAAAGGAATTCTTTGTGATTATTGAAGTTTGTGTTTCCGGCATTGAAATGCCTGTAATCCTTCTCAAAAACTTTTGTTGCTCCCTTTTTAGCTAAGATACCCGCAATCTCGTCATGGGTAATCTTGTTGAGTGAGGAACTGCTTTTTGAAGCATAGGTGTTATTGTACGAAACAACTAAGAATTTTACGTTTAGATCTCTTACCAATTCTGCCAGTTTATCTTTCGCCGTAGTCCGACAATAATCGCTCATATTTTCCTCGGCAGGTTTGAGTGCCGTCCCGTAAAGCTTTGGCTTGTCCCATTTAACCAAAGTCTCGAGTATATGGTAAAAACGGCTGTATTGCCTTGAATTGTATGGCGGGTCAATGTATACAATGTCCGCTGGTATTCTCTTAGCTAGAAGATTTGCATCTTCCCTGTATATTTCAACATTTTCAACCTGAATCGGTACCGGAGATCGCATCGCGAAAGTGTCATCAACCAGAACTTTCTTAAAGTATGCGTCATAGTGACCAACAGTATTAGCGATTTTATCCACCGCGTATAGCAGAGAGGTGATTAACACATAATACTCTTTTTCAGTTAAATCGTTTTTTCTCTTTTCTATGTCATCTCTGACAAATCCAATAATCCTTGCTGAACTCCGGCTAAAATATTTACCACCGAAGTTTTTGGAAAAATAGCAATCCTTTAGGTCTTTTCCGTTAATACGATTATATTCCTCAATAATGTGGTAGGTTTTCTCCCTGTCCCATTCGCCTTTATCAAAAAATGCTTTGTAGACAGCATGGTTAGAATGCAAGAAATCATTTAGGATAATGCCCTTAAAACGTGTGGCTACTCTTGCGGATACCACACCAGTACCAGCAAAAATATCCATGAACGAATTGCCACTACACTCTTTCTCTAAAATAGAAAAAATCCAATCGGCCAATTTGTACTTGTTGCCAATATATCTTCGGTTTTGTAGCTGAAAAGAGTTCTCTTCTTTGCGGGAAAGTAGCAATGCCGTCTGGCCATTAGATCCCCCCTCCTGATAAAATCTTTTGACCAACGAGATTGCCGCAATGATTTGTAGAGCTTTGGCGTGTCCGATTCCCGCAATCTTTCGTAGGTCATCAATAGTGATGTTCAAAAAGCCCTTGCCGAACTTTTGAATAATTTGCCTTGCGAGTTCCTGAACATTTTTCCCTTGTATACCACTACCCAGAACAATAGCTAAAAGATCGCTCTTAGAGAGAGCGTCTGCCCCTTTTTCTAAAAATCTCTCGCGGGGTCTATCAATTTTTGGAATATCTTTTAACTTTCCCATATTCATTTTCTATAAATTTCTTCTAACGTTTTCCCGCTTTCTGTTTTCCATTTTTTCCAGCCGCTGGTTGAATTACCTAAAATGATGTCAGATGCGGCACTTGGACTATTAAAAACATAATCTTTGACAAATACATATAAGTCATCGTTCCTCTTTTCGAGATATTTGTTTGATAGTAATTTTTCTATGATCTTTTGATTACGCTCAATTACCGCCTTCGATATATCGGTTGTGGCGGTTGAATCTTTATAAACAACAAAGCCGTCGTTTGTCATACGACCTGTTGCTAAAGCGTCTTTGCCTTTACAAGTGAAAAGAGGATCCGCTATATTTTTTTGTTCTTTCGATATGACCTCTTGCAAGATCGGGTATCCTAGAGCAGAAAGTAGCAGTTTCAAGTTTTCTAAAAATTCTTCCATCTCGGCAACATCTGCTTCAGATAAAGAAGGTAAAGATGATTCTGTACCGTTTTCTAAATCAAATCTTTTTGCTTGAATTGCTAAAGCTAAGCACCTGCTCTCAAGATATCGAACATGGGCTTTTGTTAAGTTATTATCCTTACTTACAAACGCCACGGCTGTTTGCCAAAAATCTTTCGAGCTATCGTGAGTAGACAATCTATTCCATAAATTTTCTGCCTCGCCAACGTATGCAGTCGGCAAAAGTGCTTCTTCGCTCTCTTTGCCGACTAGAAAATAAACCGCTGGCTTATTGCATTCAGGGCGTTGCTTTATTTCCTTAAGTTTATTTCTAGGAATGACAACAGCTTGGCCAACCCAATTACTTAATTCGGCTGTTTTTAGGCCGTTAGGTTCGCCGTCAATCAAAAATATTTTTATAGTCTTTGCCATACTATGTTTATTTTACACTCTTTTTCATTTGTAATAAATGTTAGATCGGAGTTCATATTAATTTTCATATTTCATCTTTGGTTCTTTGCGCTATTTTTCGCTTTCTAAGCGCGCCTTTAACAAAAAGATTGTTTCATCGCGAAGTTTTGCCCGGGCCCAATCCTTTTGGCTTTCAGTCAAAAACTCGCCAAGACCGTCTAAAATGTTCCAATTATTCATTTTCTCCAACAACTCAATACATTTTTCTACCGTTTCCTTATATGACATACTGGCTCTTTTTTCTACGATCTCCTTGTTAATCGGCCAATTATTTTTTACGAAAAAATATACATCAAAAACATCGCGGCTTGTCTTGCCGACCCGTTCATATATAGCCATAAGCTTATTAGCAAACATGTCCTCACGAACCATTACCAACATGGAAATGCCGAGCAATGTTTTGAGTTCGTAGCGAGAGCCAAATACCCTGCGATTCACTTCAATCTTTATGTTTTGAGCTTTAGGGTCATACGAGAGAATGATGAGTAAATTGTAACGCTTAATTCGCGACTCTCGTATTTCTCCATAGCTCTTGGCGATATTTAAGATTTTCTCAAACACCTCTTTTTCCTTATTCTTATCCAATCCTTCTGTCCCACCGGGGGCAAAGAGATCAAAATCAAGGTCAACCGAAAATCGGTTCAAGTCATAAAACATGAGAGCCGCGGTTCCGCCCTTAAAACCGAGAAGCGGGGCAATCGTCGTATCAGTATAAATCTCTTTAAGAATCTGGAGTTGTATATTTTTATGTATAGAGTAATTTAATGTCATATGATTTATTGGTTGGTCTTATTATGCTTAAAGTATTCGTTAACTTTTTTTGTCATTCTCTTGTTGTTGTAAATAGGCAAAATTCGAAAGACCGCATCCCAATCCAATGAATCCAAATTATCAAAATGATAATCTTTACTCACATAGATTCTGTCTAAAAAGGCGCGTTCTTTTGTAGCAATAGCATAGCCGGCTTTATGATCAATACCGTCAGTATTCGACAAGACATAACTTTTCATCCTCACAAATGTAAATTTTTGGCCGTCTATTTCTACTTCTCTCGAAACATAAGACGCAACAAAGATGTTGCTGTAATACTGAAAGTTAATCCCAGCCCGGGTCAAGACGGTCTCAAAGCTGATATATGAGGGGGTATAGATTCTGGTGGCTAACTCAAATTTGTCGTAGTTCTTATCTTTGGCGTATAAGCCGCGGCGAACTCTTATTAACTTTCCTGATTTGACATACTTATTCAATCGAGCGCTGACCGTGTCTTCTCTCTCTTCGCCCCACAACAAGGCAACATCTTTTGTTGAAAAGATGGTTCTGGAGGATCTCAATAAGACATCCGAGTATTCGCCTTTTTTGGGTTTATTATCCATATTTATACTGCAAAATACTTTAAAGGTAAGCTACAGTTCAAATATTAGCATAGAGGATTAAATAACGCAAGTGTTTGTATTAAAAATAATCAAAAGCGCCTTGGCCTACGCCATTGCCTTTTTACGCGATTAAAGATTATTATTCCCCGACGGAATTCCGTACACGAGAAATAAACCCCCACACCTATGCATAGGTGTGGGGGTAAAGTTTTTGGAATCGCGAAATTGTCAGTAATCTTCGAGTTAAATCAGCAATCTCACGGCTCGAAGTATCATACGGTGGACTTGAGAGGAATCGAACCTCCATCTCCCGCGTGCAAGGCGGGTGCTCTGCCACTAAGCTACAAGCCCTTGTTATTTTTTTTATTACTTCATCGCCAATCTAACTAAATGGTCCAGTAACTGCGGAAATTCCAAGCCGACGGACAGAGCGGCTTTTGGAAATAAAGATTCTTTGGTCAAACCCGGCAGACTATTCGCTTCCAAAACATAAATTTCGTCCTGCGGGGTTATAATCATGTCTATTCTTGAATAATGGCGGAGTCCCAGCGCCTGATGGGCTTTAACCGCCGATTCAAAAGCTCTTCCTTTGATTTTATCGCCAAATCTTCCCGGACAAATCTCTCTGGTTTTGGAATCGTATTTTGATTGATAATCAAAAATTTTTGTCGAGCTATTGGCCGGAATAATTTCAATAATCGGAAGGGGGTAATAAGAATTTTTTCTAAAATTTTCCAAAACAGCGACAGTAGCCTCCCTGCCCTTAATGTATTTTTCAATAATTATCTTGTCCCAATCTTTCAAACAACTGTCAAGAGCAAGAACAAACTCATAAGGGTTTCTCGCGACTCCAATGCCGATTGACGAACCGCTTTCCGCCGGCTTGATTATCCATGGAGGGCCGACTTCCAAAACCGCCCTTCTTAAAATTTCTTTCGGGTCGTCCCCTTTTTTAACCGCGAAACCCGGGGCGACTTTAAGGCCGGCCTTTTTGAATAATTCCCGCGAAAAACTTTTATCCATCGCCGCCATTGAACTTATAACCCTTGAACCGGTATAGGGCTTTTGATGCGATTCCAAAATTTTCTGGACCTTGCCGTCTTCTCCAAAATAGCCGTGAAGGCCGTTAAAAACAGCGTCAACCAAAGTTAAAATTTGAACCGGCTCTAATTCTTTGTTCTGATAAAACCATTTCTCTTCTTTGGAAATGAAAATATCAAGCGGCTGATATTTGCTTTCCGGCAAATGTTCAATGATTTGTTTTCCGGTTTCAAGGGAAACCTCGTGTTCGTTTGACGGCCCCCCTCTTAACACTCCGATTCTAATTTTTGGCATACCCAGTAAGACTAAATCGAATATTTCTTGCTAAATCCGCAAGTGGACATCCGACTATTATTATGTTTAATTTTAATTTTGCAATAAAACATGTTTATACCACGCAAGAAACTAGATTTAGCATTCGATTTTGTCTTACTGGGCATAAATGGGTGCGGCAGGACTTGCACCTGCGAAGCCCGTTAGGACGACAGTTTTACAGACTGTTCCGTTTGCTACTCCGGCACACACCCGAGTCAGAACTTGAATTTATAGCAATAGTAACAAAAAATTCAAAGTTTTTCAATCTCACCGAGTTGATTTTTCTTTTTCCAAAATACGCGAGGAGGTTAAAATTTCCAGCTTATCTCCCTTGAGTTCAATTTTAATCGTGTCTCCGTGTTTGGAAAAACCGGCGATTATTTTATCGGCAATCGGATTTAAGATATTGCTTTCAATGTATCTTTTGATTGGTCTCGCGCCGAAATTAGGGTCATACGCCTCTTTGGCGATGAATTCCTGCGAGTCTTTGCTTATTTCCAATTTTATTTCTTTTTCTTTCAGCCGTTCCTGAACTTTTCTGATTTGAATTTTGACGATTTCCATTAGTTCGTTTTTACCCAGAGAATTAAACACGATTATTTCATCAAGCCGGTTTAAAAACTCCGGCCGGAATTTAGTTTCCAGACTCTTTTTAATTCTTTCTTTGAATTCTTCCTGGCGGCGGAACGGCTCTTCTTTTTCCTCGCGAGTGGCAAAACCGAGCTCGCTCATTTCGCGGATGTATTCCGAGCCGACATTTGAAGTCATAATGATAATCGCGTTTTTGAAATTAACATGCCTTCCTTTGGCGTCGGTAAGCCGGCCGTTGTCAAAAACCTGAAGCATAATGTTAAAGACTTCGGGATGCGCTTTTTCAATTTCGTCAAAAAGCAAAACCGAATAAGGCCTGTGCCTGACAAGTTCGGTAATCTGGCCTCCTTCTTCGTAGCCTACATAGCCGGGCGGAGAGCCGATGAATTTTGAAACCGAATGGCTCTCCATATATTCCGACATATCAACTCTGATGAGCGCTTTGTCGTCGTTGAACAAAAATTCCGCCAAAGCCCGCGCCAATTCCGTCTTTCCCACGCCCGTGGGCCCCAAAAACATAAAAGAGCCGGAAGGCTTGTCCTGGTCGGAAATTCCGCTTCTCGCTCTCCGGACGGCGTTTGAGATTTTTTTAATCGCCTCTTCCTGCCCGACCACCCGTTTTTTGAGTTCTTCTTCCATCCGCAAAAGTTTTTTGGCTTCTTCTTCAAGCATTTGTTTTACGGGAATGCCGGTCCAGCGAGCCACCACTTCAGCGATTTCTCCGGGCCCCACTTCTTCTTTGAGCACTCTTGTTGAAGATTGAATACTTTTTAAAATTTTGTCTTCTTCTCCGATTTTTTTGTTGAGAAGCGGGATTCTGCCGTAACGAATCTCCGCCACTTTGGCGAAATCTCCAACTCGCTCCGCCTGCGCCGAAGCGTTTTTAAGCTCGTCAAGTTCTTTTTTCATCGCCCGGATGGCGCCAATCGCCTCTTTTTCGCGCTTCCATTTCGCCTCAAGCCCCGAGGTGCTCTCTTTAAAATCGTCAATTTCTTTTTGAATTTTCTTGATTCTGGATTGCGCGCCTTTTTTGTTTTCCTTGCGCAAGGCCTCTTTTTCAATTTCAAGCCGCATTATCTCCCCTTGGGTTTTCTCAAGCTCGCCGGGCAAAGAATCTATTTCAAGCCGGCGGGCGGAAGCGGCTTCGTCAATCAAATCAACGGCTTTATCGGGCAAAAAACGGTCGGCAATGTATCGGTGGGAAAGATTAACCGCCGCTTTAAGCGATTCGTCGGAAATCATAATGCCGTGGTGAAGCTCGTAGCGCTCTTTTATGCCTCTTAAAATCGCGAGCGTGTCCTCGGGCGAAGGCTCTTCAACATAAACCGGCTGAAATCTTCTTGCCAGAGCCGGGTCGCGTTCAATGTATTTTTGATATTCTTTCAGAGTGGTGGCGCCAATCGCCCTTAACTCTCCTCTCGCCAAAGGCGGTTTTAACATATTGGAAGCGTCAACCGCGCCTTCGGCCGCTCCCGCGCCGATAATGGTGTGAAGCTCATCAATAAAAAGAATGACCTTTCCTCCGGCTCTTTCAATTTCGCGAAGCACCGCTTTCAGCCGCTCTTCAAATTCGCCGCGGTATTTCGTGCCGGCGATAAGCGAACCCAAATCCAAAGAAATTATTTCCTTGTCTTTCAAAGACTCGGGAACATTGCCCCTGGCGATAAGATTGGCAAGCCCTTCGGCAATAGCGGTTTTCCCGACGCCCGCCTCTCCTATTAAAACCGGATTGTTCTTTGTCCGCCTTGAAAGAATCTGCATCAATCTGCGAATTTCTTCTTCGCGGCCGATCACCGGGTCCAGCTTGTCTTCCCTCGCGAGCTTTGTAAGGTTTTTGGCGTAACGCTCAAGAACTCTTAATTTTGTTTCCGGCTCAATGTCGGTAACGCGCTCCCCTCCTCTTATTTCGGCTATCGCCTTGGAAACTTTTTCTCTGGCAAGATTGTTCCTTTCCAGAATTATTTGGGCTCGGGAAGGAATTTCAAACAGCGCCAAAAAAATGTGTTCAATGGAAACAAATTCATCTTTCATTCCTTGAGCGATTTTAATTGAAGTTTCAACAATCCTGGCGAATTCCTGGGTAAGATAAATTTGGCCGGGCGCGACAACAACCGAACCGTTTTTTCTCGCGTTAAGTTCGTTAATCACCGAATCAATCAACAGAGTGATATCTATCTCTAATTTGTCCAAAACAGCTAAGACGGCGTTGTCTTCCTGAAGCAAAATTCCGGCAAGCAAATGCAGGGCTTCAACCTGATTTTGGCCGCGCTCCGCCGCCATTTCATGCGCCCTTCTGATGGCTTCTTGGGCTTTAATCGTAAAATTTCCAAAGGGGAACATCATATAAAAAAATTTCTAATGACTAATGTCTAATTTCTAATCAAGCTCCAAATCCCAATGACTAATAATTGAATTCTTTTAGACATTAGACATTTTAGCATTGGGCATTGATTAGAAATTAGGAATTAGGAATTTGACATTTATTTCTCATATTACAGGTTTTCCGGGACTTCCGCAAGAGATAATAGTAATCTACACACATATTGCACTTTTTAGATATTAAATACGTGCCTGATCTTATTGAAAACAAACAATATTGCCAATTTACAGTCATTGATTGCGCTTCTAGATGGAGATATTTAAAAATATACGAAGATTATTCGGCATCTAAAATACCTTAGCGCCTTACACTAAGTATCTTCGTTTTTAGAAATTATTGATGACCCTTTCGGAAGCCGTGACCGCCGAAATTCTGCATTGCAATAATTCCGGAGTTCGGCCGCCTGAAGCCGTAACCGCAGTTCGCTGAAATATAAAACCCTCTCTCGCATTGCGAGAGAGGGTTTTTTGTCCAAAGGGCCAAGAGACCAAGCTCTCAAACAGGAACCAAGTTTCCAATGGTCCAAGGGCTTTTTACTTGCGGGGAAGACAGAAGACCCACCAGTCGTCAGGACTCCAGACGTAGGCAAAAGAGCTCCAATAGCTGTTGAGCCAGAGCCCCGAGTCACCGCGCTCCACGCGGAACACGAGCAGGTAGCCACAGGAACCAGTAATGGGTTTCATTCCGACGAGAATCCACTCGCCGTTTGGCTGGTCCTGATATTGCAGACGCAGTTGAGGACCAACTTCTGGCGGGCAGAGAACGAGTCCAAGCTCCTTGGTGCGTTTGTATATCTGGTCGCGCCGGGCGCCTTTTTTGAAACCGAGTTCAGCGACCGTGACTTTGACCAAATCCACCTCGGTTTTCTCGGCGGCCACTGTGAAAGCGGGCTTTCCGAGAATGTCGCTGGCCCAGTCGCTGATATCGAATCCGTTGTCATTTAGGACTTTGCGGAAATCATCAGTGGCCTTGAGGCCGGTGCCGAGTTTGATGGTTTTCCAGGTTTTGAACTTATGCTCCGCTACCTGGATTACCGTCTCGCCGGACAGAAAGCGTTTAACACCTTCCATACCTCCCAGCTTATTGACGATAGCCTCCACCTGTCCCAAGGTCAGTTTTCCATACTTCATTTTGTTCTCTCCTTTCTCGGCTTTTCGCCGAAAATTTTTCCTCTTCCCGAGGTTATGGGGCTAAACCGCCGTCAGGGCAGTCATAGCCAGAAAACACCGAAGAACAATCAGTATCTTTTGGCTATAACTGCCTTTTCGCAAATATTTTTGTATTGGAAAGAACAAACAGTAATTATATCGGTATTATACACCCAGATATTAAATTTGTCAATAGTTCCGTAATTCTATGTCAAAATACAATATTATCCGTTATTTGATTGACCCGGGAAAACCCGCTCAGAACGGAAAAGTTGAGAGATCTCATAAAACAGATTGGGAAATGTTTTACGAGAGAAATGAATTCAGAAATTTGCAAGAATTGGAAACAAAAATTAAAATATGGAATAATAATTACGATAATTCAGAGCATTGCACTCTGGACGGATTATCGCCTAACGAATTCCTTAGATTGTCTGAAGCGCAAAATGTCTGTGTTTAAAATATGATTTTTAAAAAGTTTCATATAAATTTATACCCGCCTGCTTAATGATTTCATGAAGAGTGCCTTTTGGCAAATCTTTATTGTGAAAAGGCACTATAACACGACGGTGATTCTTGGGGTGAAAAAAGATTAAATGACTGCCCTTTTGCCGCTTTAAGACAAAACCATTTTTCTTGAGTAAAGAGATGACTTTCCCGGATTTTAAAGCTTTAGGCATTAATTTTAGCGGGAAATTTCACTTCAATATCTCCAAGATAAAAGTCGGAAATTTTAGGAAGAGCTTCTCCTTCCTCAATTAAATCTTCTAAATATAATTCAATCGCCTCGCGAGCCATAGCCGTAGCCTCTTTTAAACTTTTGCCGTAGGTTACACACCCCAATAGCGCTGGAACAACTACGGTAAAACCTCCTTCTGGTTCGGCGCGAAAAATTACCTGAAAATGTAAATTATTGATTTTAATATTTTTTGATTTTTTCATTATCTCTATTTTACAAATTTTCCGGGACTTCCGCAAGAGCGATATAGCGCATTATAAATACAATGTAAAAAAGCGCCAATCGGCCTTCTTGGCCGTGGCGCTAAATACACCCTATTGTTCTAAAAAGTATCCTAAATGTTCCAATTCTGGGTCTTCACTAAAGATGTTTGGTTCCAAAACCTCTTTTTTCCTTAATTCGGCAATCCTTTCCAGGTTGGGTACGTTAAAATACTGGAAAAGCTTCTTGATCCCCTTGGGTGTTAGCCGAAAATCTTCAATGAAACTAGATCCGCGAGCTCCTGGCCATGTATGATGTTGGCAATGAATAATATCATCGCCGGGAATCACAACAAATCTAATCGTTTCCCCATTATAACGTTCTTCTTCTTCGCACCAAAACCGGAGGCAACAGAGATGAGGATGAGGTTCACCCCAGAGAAAGTTTTTTTCTTTAATTTCCTTCTTATATTGCCATCGCTCGAGCAACTTCTTCAACCCTTTTTCATACCTTTTATTACTAACAATGGCAACAATACAATTTATAGCTTCTGTTACCTCATCTCTCAGTTTCTCCAGTTTTTGTTTTCCCCTCAGTTCTAACACATCTGCTATCTTCATTATCGTAGTTTCTATCTCCTCTTCTATCTTCATTTCTTCTTTCTTTTTCTCCTCTTGCTCTTTCTGAAAAGCTAGATTAATCTCTCTAAGCGACATAGAATGACCCTCCTTAAAAAGGTTTATAAAATAAAATATTAAAGAAAGTTCAACCCCCAGGCTAAGTATATTAAAAATCTTGTTAAAAGTCAATAATTAAATTTTAGGAGATTAAAATTTAAAAATTTATTTCTTACAAATTCTCCGGGACTTCCGCAAGGGTAGCTTTTAAAACGGCTTCTTTCCCAGCCTGCAAAACCTTTAAATTAACCATATCGCCGACTTTCTTTTTAGCGATAAGTTTTGCCAGAGAGTTTTCTTTATTTATTTTCTCGCCTGAAAATTCAAGTATAATATCTTCTTTTTTGAGCCCTAATTCTTTTGCCGGAGATTTGTCAATAACCTCGGAAACTAATGCGCCGTAATCAACCGGCAAGTTTTTTTCTTTTTGCAACTCCGGAGTGATGATTGCGTAACGAACGCCCAAAAACGGATAGCTTATTTTGCCGAGAGTTTTTACATCCTCAATTGCTTTTTTAGCTAAATTTATCGGAAGAGAAAAACCGATATTTTCCGCTCCTCGGGCCGTGGCGACATTAAGGCCGATTGCCCGTCCGTTCAAATCCAAAAGCGGGCCGCCGGAGTTCCCGGGATTGATAGCCGCGTCGGTCTGAATCACGTCCTGCAAAATTTCAGGCCCTTTTGCCGAACCGGTCGCGATAACCGTTCTTCTTAATCCGGAAATCACGCCCGCCGAAACGGTGTTTTGAAATTCGCCCAGCGCGTTGCCGATAGCCACCGCGGTTTGCCCGATTTTTAATTTATTTGAATCGCCCAATTTAACGAAAGAAACTCTTCCGGCTTCAACCTTTAAAATCGCGATGTCGTAAAACGGGTCTCTCGCCAAAACTTTTGCTTCAAATTTCCTGCCGTCGTTCATAACAACCGAATAAGAAGCTTCTTTATCTTCCACAACATGGCGATTGGTCAGCAAAAACCCATCGCTTGAAACAAAAAAGCCCGTGCCGCTTGAAACCTGCTGGAGTTCCGTTCCTTTTTGGCGATACTGGGGGATTTTAAAATCAGGAGACAATCCTTCGCCGAAAAATCTTTTGAATAATTCGTCGTTTTCAAAAGGATTGATAAAATACCGCTCTATCACCGGAAGGTCTTTGGTCGCGATAATGCTTACAACCGCCGGCGAAGTTTCGGAAACAAGCTTAACAATCAAATCTTCCTGCGTGATTATAATCGGATTAACCGGCGAAACAGCCGGCTTTTCCCGTTCTTCCGGTTTTATTTTTTCAATCACTTTCGTGATGCTCTGGGTAAATAAAGGCGGGGCTTGTTTAACCAAGGTGGCTGTAATAATAGCCGTTGCTAAAGAAGTCATAAAACTTACCAATAATATCAGCAACACAAATTGAGTTTTGGTCAGCTTATCTATGTCCATAATTTAAAATTAAAATTTAAGAATTTCTTTGGCTATTTTTTTCGCTTCTTTTTTCCATTTTTTTTCATCCGAAGTGTCAACTTTAAAATTTATAAACGGGAACTTTTTTAAAATAAAATTTAGCGGCTCTTTGTTGTTTGATTTATAGTTTCTGGGCGTCATCCGCCAAAATTCGCGAATCGCCACTACTGCTCCTTTATTCTTGCCTGTCCAAACGCTGCCAGCTCCGCCGGAAAAACTTTTTGGGGAATATTTTGCATTGATAAGCCGTCCTATAATTATATCTCTATCGGCGTAAGTTTGAATATAAAAAACTTTGGCTCCGAATTTTTTGGCTATATCGCTTAACATTCCTTTCTTTTTTATCGGACCGTAATCAGAATCCAAAACCGCGTTTCCGCCTTTGCTGATTATTCCGACTAAAGTATTTTTGGTGATTTCGCGAACTGATTCATAACCGCATTTTTGCCGCCTCAATAAAACTCTTATCTTGTCTCCTTGAATAACCGTTCCTTTAATGAGTTGGGCGATAAATCTTGAAATTGTGCTTTTTCCGGAACCAACGCTTCCAACCATAGCCGCAATAACGGGAATTTTTGTCTTCCTTGGATAAACCCCGTTAGAAGTAATCCCGCGCGGCGGGATGCCGTTCCGATTGCGGAACGGACTTCTAACGGGGTAAATTTTCAGCGAATCAAAAAAAACTTTTTGCGCTTTTTGCTCTTTTTCATTAAGTTTTTTATTCATAAGTTTAATTGGGTAAAGTCCAGTATTTCGGACCTAATGCGATAAAATCACATAAAATCACAACATCAGGAATATGATAAAATGTCTACAACGCAATAATACCAAAAAATTCCGGAAATTGAAAGATGGATGTCTTCGCTATTTGGCCAAAACTTTCCAAAAAGATTATCAAAAAAGTAATTTCCAATAGAAAACATCAGACTCTCCGGCATTGTTCAGATGGATGAAGCCTACCGGGACGGCAAAAAGAGTGGGTTTTCCATAGCGGCAGCTAAAGAGAATCAAAGAAGAAAAATGGCTGTTCGGATTGTTTTAAAACTTTCTTGATTGGTGTTCCCGTTACGCAAACCCTTGACAAGGGTTTAATTACTTGCTATGATTTTATCAGGTCAAAAATAAAAAGAGGGGCAGTTCTTTAATTCTTTAACCGAATTCAGTCTCTGACCTGGACTGGGTTTAAGAAACAAAAAATAGGAGGTGGTAAGATGGAAATCAAGTTTGACATGGAGGGTGGCTGTAATCTCGTGGAGGGTGTTGGTTTTAGACACATCAAAATAACAGAACTGGAAGTGGTTTCGTTCCTTAGACCGGGCGAAGAATTCATCAGTGGCGAGGAGATGGTGGTCCGGGCGAAGGAGCTCGGCGCTAATCTTAGTCGGCGCCACGCCGAATACCTGCTGGAGCACCATGATGAAATCCCCAAAGAGTTCCAAAAATACTATTTGGTATTTACGGGAACAATTTTGAGCGACCATAGTGGCCACCGGCTCGTCCCGTACCTCTACTGGGATGGCAAGCGATGGTTCCTGAGCTTTTACTGGCTTGGGCACGATTTGTACTCCAACTATCGGCTGGTGCGTCTTCGCGACTAACTTCGGTTCTTTATGCCTCGGGGCTTTTTGTCCCTTGGCAACGGCCCTGCGTCATTGACGTAGGGCTTACTTTTTTTGTTAGTATGTTCTCGGTTATGACTAAGGGCAACCGAATTCCGAGATTATAGGCAGATAAATGACTTTTCTATTCGGAGGTTAAACCTCCGATAGTCAATTTTTCAGCGATTTGCCATACTTGACCGGCGCCGATGGTTGCGACAAGCAAATGAGATTTTAACTTTTTAATCCTCAAAACCTCTTTTTCGGCTTTTTTATAATTCGCGGAAAAAACGACTTTGCGATTGTATTTTATAAATTCTTTAAAAAATTTCAAATCCAGACTTCGGTCTTTTTTCATTCTTGCTTTTTCCCGCGCCGACGAATAAATCGGCAAAAGAATAATTTCATCGGCTTTGCCGAACGACTTGGCAAATTCTTTGAAAAAAAGTTTTGTGCGGCTGTAAGTATGGGACTGAAAAACGGCAACGATATGATAATTACCGAAATTTTCTCTTAAAGTTTTCAAAGTCGCTTTTATTTCTTTTGGATGATGAGCGTAATCGTCAATAATGACAAAATCGCTTTTCGGATTTGTCCAAAAATCAATTCTTCTTTTTACTCCTTTAAAATCCGCCAAACCCGCTTTTATCGCAACCGGTTTTATTTTTAAAAATCTCGCCAATCTGACCGCCAAAAGCGCGTTTTGGCGATTGTGTTCGCCGAGAAGCGAAAATTTGCTTTGCCTTAAAATCTTTTCATCTTGCGTTTGAGGATAAATGATTGAACTTTTTAAATTTCCCCCAAGTTTGCGGATTTCGCTTTGATGAACGACTATTTTCCCGCCCTTTTTAAGATTTTTGGCAAAATCGCGAAAACCCCGGATATAATCGTTTTTATCTTTGAAAGTGTCGGGATGGTCATAATCTATATTGGTAATAACAATGTATTGCGGCTTTAACGAAAGGAATTTTTTTTGGTATTCGTCGGCTTCAACGACAAAAAACTCCGAATCGCCAGAGAGCGAATTGCTTTCCCAATTTTTAACCATTCCGCCGACCACCGCCGAGGGCTTTAAACCGGCCTTTTTCAAAAGATGAGCCAATAAAGCGCTCGTCGTGGTTTTTCCGTGGCAACCCGAAACCGCAATTCCTTGCTTTTGATTAAAAAACAAAGCAAGCGCTTCGCCATAGCTTATTTGAGGAATCCGCAATTCCGCCGCTTTTTTTCTTTCAAGATTATTTTCCGGATAAGCTCCGGAATAAACGACGAAATCCAAGTCATCGCTTATATTTTGAGCCGAAAACGACTTAACTTTTATTTTTAATCTCCTTAAAATCTTGTCCGTTGGAAACGAATCTTTGACATCAGAACCGCTTATCTCAAATCCCCTTTTCGCGAATAATTCCGCCAAAGCCGAAGTCGCCGCTCCTTTTATACCGATTATATGAATTCTCCTCATAACTTTAATTTATATTCTCTGATTAAATTATAAACCGCGCCACCCTGCTTTAATTTACTTTCCATGGTTACGGGCAAAGCGATAAAAATTCTTCTTTTCGGCATCCCAGTAAGACTAAATCGAATATTTCTTGCTAAATCCGCAAGTAAACATCCGACTATTATTATGCTTAATTTTAATTTTGTAATAAAACATGTTTATACCACGCAAGAAACTGGATTTAGCATTCGATTTTGTCTTACTGGGCATTTAAAAAATATACCATTTCAGGTAAAATTTTAAAATGAACTCGCAAGAAGAGCTTGTTTCTTATTTGAAAGAAATCGGAGTTTTGAAATCTCCGCATTTGGCGGAAGCGTTCTTAAAAATTGACCGCAAGGATTTTGTCCGGGAAGATTATAAAAACCTGGCTTACGACGACCATCCCCTGCCAATTGAAGAAGGACAAACAATTTCCCAACCCTACACGGTCGCTTTTATGATGGAGCTTTTAAATCCTCAACCCGGGGAAAAAATTCTGGATATAGGGGCCGGTTCGGGCTGGACAAGCGCCATTCTCGCTTCTGTCGGCGAAAAAAATAACGGAAAAATTTTCGCGATGGAAAAAATTCCGGAACTATGCGATTTTAGCAAAAAAAATATCTCAAAATATAATTTTATTGAAAAGGGAATTATTGAGTATTTTTGCCGGAGCGCGGAAAACGGTCTCTTTGAAAGAGCTCCTTTTGACAAAATACTTTGCTCCGCTTCTCTGGAAAAAGAAATTCCCGAATCGTGGAAAAATCAGCTTAAAGCCGGAGGAATAATAGTGTCGGCGATAAAAAACTCTATTTGGCGTTATGTAAAAAATAAGGACGGCTCTTTTGAAAAAAAAGAATTTCCGGGTTTTGTCTTTGTGCCGTTTGTGAAGAGAAGCGGCAAAGAATTCAGATGGAAAAATTTTCTCGCTGTTTTCTCTGGGCTCGTTTTTATTTGCTCGCTCGCTTTTTATTACCTTGTTTTTGTTCCTCCGGCAAACCCTTTTCAAAACAAGATTTTTATCGTTGAAAAAAACCAAACAGCCAAGGAAATCTCGCGAAATCTGGCAAAAGAACGAATCACGCGTTCTTCTTTTGTTTTTAAAACATTGGTTTGGCTGAAAGGAAAAGAAAAACAAATAAGAGCCGGAAAATATATTTTTGAAAAACCGTCTTCCGCCCTGAAAACTTTGGATATAATCTTGGCGGGGCCGATTGTTGAAACTAAAAAAATTACAATCCCCGAGGGCGCGAATCTTAAACAAATCGGGGAAATTCTTGAAAAAGAAAATTTTTTTTCCAAAGAAGAATGGCTTGCTTTCGCAAAAAACCCGAACTTGGAAGGTTATCTTTTCCCCGACACTTATTTTTTTGACAAAAGCGCGACTCCGGCGGAAGTCGCCCAAACAATGGTTGAAAATCTTGAAAGCAAAATAACCGAGGAAATGAAAAAGGAAATGGAAAAAAACGGATTTAGTTTTTATGAAATTTTAACGCTTGCTTCGCTGATTGAAAAAGAATCGTTTGATTCGCTGGAAGAACGCAAAATGATTTCGGGAATTATCCAAAAACGGCTGAAATCAAAAATGCCTCTTCAGATTGACGCGACAATCGCCTATCTTACCGGAAAACCAAGCTCAAAAATCGCCGAGGAAGATTTAAAAATTGACTCTTTTTATAACACTTATAAATATAAGGGACTGCCCTCTGGCCCCATCGCCAATCCCGGGCTTGATTCAATAACAGCCGCGATTTACCCGAAAAATTCCCCTTTCTGGTATTACCTTCACGCTAAAAACGGCAAGATTTATTACGCGAAAAATTTTGAAGAGCATAAATTGAACAAAGCAAGATATTTATATGAGTAAATCGCAAATAACGAATCGCAAATGGCGAATCGCAAAAATTATTGTCTTTATCATTGCAGTCGGTCTCTTTTTTATCTCCAATGCCGCTACTGCGGAAACAATTGACCCGCAAAAAATCAAAGAACAAAGAAAAAAACTGGAAAAAGAGCTTCAGGAATACGAATTTCAAATCAACAGATACCAAAAATTGATTGAAGAAAAACAAATACAAGCCACGACAATGGAACGCGACATCGCCATTTTAAACGCGAAAATTGACAAATTAAAGCTGGAAATAAAAGCGCGCAAAATCGCGATTGAAGAATTGGCGCAAGAATTAGCGGAAAAAGAGAATTCAATCGCGAAACTTGTCAAAAAAAGCGAAGCAATTAAAGAATCTTTGGCGGAATTATTGAGGCAAGTCTATGAAATTGAACAAAATTCGCTGATTGAATTGATTCTTAATAAAGAAGAATTCTCTGATTCATTCAAGGAAATTGATTCGCTGGAATTGGCGCAATCTTCTCTTCAGGATTCGCTCGGCGCTCTTCGGATTTCCAATAAACAATTGGAAGAAGAAAAAAATTCCCTTGAAGAACGGCAAACCGAAGAAGTCCGGCTTAAAATCACCCAGGAATTATCAACAGAGACAATAAAAGAAAAAGAAAAAGAACAGAAAGAAATTCTAAAAATAACGAGAGGAAAAGAAAAAGAATATCAAAAATTTCTGAAAGAGCAGGAAAAAAGCGCGGCAACCATCCGTTCGCGGCTTTTCCTTTTGGCGGGCTCGCCGGCGATTCCTTTTGAAAAAGCGATTGAATACGCCAATCTTGCCTTCAATACAACCGGCGTCAGGCCCGCTTTTTTACTGGCGGTCATAACCGAAGAATCAAATTTGGGACGCAATATAGGAACCGGCGACTGGAAAGAAGAAATGAAAAAATGTCCGAAGCAACAAACGGCTTTTCAAGAAATTACGCAAAAACTCGGACTTGACCCGAACTTAATGCCGGTGAGCAAACGCGCCTGGTACGGAAACTGCGGAGGAGCGATGGGTCCGGCGCAGTTTATGCCAACTACTTGGCTTTTATACGAAAATAGAATTAAAAATTTGGTTGGCGAAAAACCCAGTCCTTGGAATCCAAAACACGCTTTTCTAGCCGCGGCTTTATATCTTAAAGATGTGGGAGCGGCTAACGGCGGGACGAATTCGGAAAGAACCGCCGCCTTAAAATATCTCGCCGGCTCAAATTGGAACAAAAAAGCTTATTCTTTCTACGGAAACGAAGTTCTGGAAATCGCGTCAAAGTATCAAAAAGAAATTGACATCGTCAAGGAGAGTTAAACTTTCGGCGGGCGAAAACCCCAAACGCCCAAAACCAACGAAGCGGCCACCGTGGTCCCCAAAATTACAAAAATATTCGCCTCGGGCCTCAACCAGATTACATAAGCCGCCAAAGCCCAAATTATAATTATCGTAATGCCGATCCAAGGGTACTTCATGCCAACAATATAAAAAATTAAAGATAAAAAATCAAATATTCGCGCATTACATCAATCCTTTGATTTCCTCGCGCAACTCCGGATATTTCTCAATTAAAAAAGCGACCAGATTTTGAAATTTTTCCCGCAAAATATAATACTTTTCTTTTTCTTTTAAACGGATTTCTTCGGTTTCCTCGGCTGATTTGGCGTAATCAACCGCGATGAGTTCTTCTTTTTCTTCAAAATGTTCTTCAACGATTTTTTCTATTTCCCTGATATTGTGTCTCGCAAAAAACAATTTTATCGCTTCGGGCATGCTGAAATTATTGTTGAGTTTGATACAAACCATATCAATAATCGCCAACGCCCGGAAAAAAGCGATTGCTTCAAGAGGAAGTTTTATTTTGTATTTCTCGGCTTCTCTTATTATTTTAAAAAAAACCACGGCCGAACTCCTTTTTGCCGGAGAAAGAGCGGGATTTCCGCTGTTTAAATACCATTCTTCAAGAAGATATTTTATGTCCGAGAGCAATTTTTTCGCTATAAACTCAAAAATTTTATTGTAAATCAAAAAATAACGCTCGTTGCGTTCTATTAAAATTTCAATATCGGGAGCTAAAACCTGGTACCCGAAATCGCAGAAATTTTTCGCCCCTGATTCAAAATCCTGTTCCGCCGCCGCTTTGATGAATTTTAAAAGAGGAATTCTTCCGTGTTCCGGCCTCCCGACAATCCCAAAATCAACATAACCGATTTTGCTGTGGGGCAAAATCATTAAATTCGCCGGATGGGGGTCGGCGTGGAAAAAGCCGTCAATAAAATACTGCCTCATTAAATCAACCAAAAAATCATCGGCGATTTTCGCAAGATTAATGTGTTTTTCTATTAAAATTTTCCGCGTTTTTTCGGGATTTTTTTCCAGCGCCAAAAGAAGTTTATTCGCCGGATAGCCCTCAATAAACTCCTGAACCAAAACTCTTTTTGCCGCGTATTCGGGATAAATTTTCGGAACAACGACATCCGCGAGCCGGTGTTTTCTCAAAGCGTGCTCATAAATAATTTCGGCGTTTCGCGCTTCAATCCGGTAATCAAGCTCTTCTTTGAGCCAATTCTCAAGCTGGCGAATTATTTCTTTTACGGTTATGGCTCTCAATAAACCGAAACTGTCAAGAATCAACGCCAAGAATTTCAAGACAATCATATCGGCCCGGATATAAGTTTCCACTCCCGGTTTTAAAATTTTAATCACCACTTTCTCGCCTTTTAATCTGGCTTTATAAACCTGGCCGAAGGAAGCGACCGCGAGCGGCTTTTCTTCAATTTCCTCAAAAATATCTTTTATTTCTCTGCCTGTCTCTTTTTTGAAAATAAAAAACATCTCCTCGTTCGGTATCGGAGATTCGCTGTCAAAAAGGTCCCAAAGAGCCAAAGCGTATTTTTGAGGCAGGAGGTCAAGCCGCATCGCCAAAATCTGGCCCAGCTTCACGAAAACGCTCCCTAAATTTTCAAGAATCAGTCTTAATTTTATCTCCGAAGATTCTTTTGTGAAAAAAGAGTGTTTCGCAACGATAAAAATAACCGAAATCAATCTTCCGGCAACAAGAGGAATAATGGACATAAGATTTTAAGCGCTTCTAAAGCCGACCATTGCGAAAACAACGCTTACCGCCACGCCGATTATGTAAAGAAAAGAAGCGTCAATGTTCTCATTGACCGCCAATATAACCGCAATCGCGATCCAAACCCCGAATATGCTCAATCCAACCCAAGGATACCTCATACCGCAATATAAAAAATAAAAAAGCAAAAATCAAATAGTTCTCAAATTTGTTTCGGCTGATAATCGCGGGGCGCTTTTAAGAGATGTTCTTCAATTTTTTCCCTTGAAAGCAGTCCGGCACGAGCGCCTATTTGCTGAACCACGGACATTGAATTTATCGGCCCCCATTTAAGAGCTGTTTCCATATCCATTCCGAGAGCGATTGCCGCCGTAAAAGTTGAAGAAAAAGCGTCGCCCGCTCCAGTTCGGTCAAGCGGCGGCTTTGGGTCGGGATACATCGGCATAAACCACGTATTATTGTTATCGTAGGCGTACGCCCCTTTAATCCCGTCCGTGATTACAACAATTTTAGGACCGAGTTCTCGCGTCATTTTGAGTAAAATTTTTATATCTTCCGTTCTTGTTCCTAAAATTCTCTGCGACTCCTCTTTGTTGCAGAAAAAAAGTTCCGCTCTTTTGTAAATTCCGGCGAGCGATTCTTTGCCCAGTTTTATCTGATAAGTGCCGGGTTGAAAAGCAAGTTTAACTTCCGGATTATTTTTTAAGTATTCTTCAATAATTGAATGGAGAGGGCGCGAGTTTCCTCCCATTGACGAAAGGTAAATCCACTTCGGACTTCCTATGTCGGGAAAACTGTAATCATACTTTTCATGCTTGATTAAAATCGTTCTTTCTCCTTTGAATAAAAGAACATAATGATAATTGGTTTTCTTGGCTTTATGAATCTTGATAAATTTTGTTCCGACTTTTTCATTTTTTAAGGTTTCTAGACATTGCTTGCCAAAGTAATCGTCTCCGATGTTGGCAACCAAAGCGCTCTTTAAGCCGAGCCTAGAGGCGCTTACCGCGGCATTGGCGCTGTTGCCAACCGCCGGAACAATATGCACGTCTTTATAGGGAATTTTTTCGCCAAAATACATGCAAAGAAATTTTTTGTCGCCGTCTTCCACGGTCGCTTCTTCAAGTTCAATAAAAGCGTCGGTAACCGTGTCGCCTATGGCGACAAAATCATAGTCATTCTTAAAAAAATTTAAAAAATCCATATCAGAACCCGCCTGGGTTTTTGGAGCTTATTTTTGATAAATTCCAAAAAGCCGTTTGGTTGAATATAAAACCCAAATCATTCCGAAGGTCAAAAAAACCGACTGTAAATTCGGCAAATCAGCCATGCCAAATCTTTCAAAAACCAAAGACCAGGCAAAAGAAACAGCGATAAACAAAAGTCCAAAAACAAGCCAAAGCATCGCTTTTCTTAATTCGAGTCGGAGCGGCATTGCCGCGTCAACCACCAAAATCATTGAAGCGAATGTCATGACCAAACCGATAAAATCAGAAAGGGTAAAAATAAATAAGTCGCTCATACCCAGTAAGACTAAATCGAATATTTCTTGCTAAATCCGCAAGTGGACGTCCGACCTTTATTCTTAAATGTGATTTGGCAATAATCCATGTTCATACTCGGCAAGAAATTAAATTTAGCATTCGATTTTGTCTTACTGGGCATATTTTATTATAAAATTGTCAACTGTTAATTGTCAATTGTTTTTCTTAAAATAACTTTTTTTATTGCCTCTTTTATGCTTTTTACGCCCATTCCGAACGCCTCAACTAATTGTTCGGGCTCGCCTGACTCGCCAAATCTGTCTTGAACGCCGATAAATTCAATCGGCGCGGGATAATTTTCAGCCAAAAGTTCGGCAATCGCCGAACCCATTCCTCCCGCCGCTTGATGCTCTTCAACCGTCACTATCGCGCCGGCTTTTTTGGCGACCGCCAATATAGTTTCTTTATCCATTGGTTTAACGGTGTGATTATTAACAACGCAAATTGACAGTCCCTCGTCTTCCAAATCTTTTGCCGCCAAGAGCGCGTTGTAAACCAATGGCCCGCAAGCGATAATCGCACAATCAACCTTATTTTCGTTTTTGGGATTCCAAAAATATTCCGCCTTGCCGATTTGAAACGGCGTTTGTTCGCTTGTTATAACCGGCGTTTTTTCGCGGGTAAATCTCAAATAAACCGGCCCTTTGTATTCCGCCGCGGCAATCGTGGCTTTTTTCGCCTCAATCGCGTCGCAAGGAACTACAATCGTCATTCTCGGCTGAACCCTCATTAACGCGATGTCTTCAAGCGCCTGATGAGTGGCGCCGTCCGGTCCGACGGAAATTCCGGCGTGCGCTCCGGCGATTTTAACGCTTCGTCCGGCATAGCTGATTATAGTTCTTATCTGCTCGTTATTTCTTCCGGGCGAAAAAACCGCGTAAGAAGAAATAAACGGAATTTTACCAATGTGTTCCAATCCGGCCGCCACTGCCGCCATATTCTGCTCGGCCACTCCCATTTCAATAAACCTCTCTGGAAATTTTTCCTTGAATAAAATTGACCGCGTTGAATCGGTAAGGTCGGCGCAAAGAACAACGACATTTTCGTTTTTCTTGCCGGCTTCAACAAGCCCCTCGCCATAACCTTGACGGGTCGGAATTTGCCCGATGTCTTTGCTGAAAATTTTTGACGACAATTTTGCTTGATGATTAATCATAATTTTTGCAATTTTTCTTTTAACAGCTCTCCGGCAAATTTTCCGTCCGCCTTTCCTTTCAGTTTTGCCATCAATTGGCTCATAATTTTGCCGAAATCCTGCG
>Ga0209542_10001635_pt1 | contig 52036 bp, 40 predicted proteins | sample RifCSPhighO2_01_FD_184028 | JGI IMG/M metagenome (GOLD analysis project Ga0209542, IMG submission 184028) | Soil microbial communities from Rifle, Colorado - Rifle CSP2_plank highO2_0.1 (SPAdes) (version 2) | ecosystem: Environmental > Terrestrial > Deep subsurface > Rock core/Sediment ...
TTCGGAGCTTTTATCGGACACTGTCTTTCCGAGCAGTATTATAATTTTGTGAAGGTGCATCCCAAGATTGCTTCGGTGCTTTACGCGGCGGACCGTTTTGAATCAAGCGATAAAATTAAGAACTGGCTCGAAGAAGGGAACATAGTGATAGCCAATAGGTATGCCTCAGCCAACCAGATCCATCAGGGAGGTAAAATCTCAAATACTAAAAAAAGAAAAGTTTTTTTAAAATGGCTCGCCAAAATGGAATACGAAGTTTTCAAGATTCCGAAACCGGACGCTGTTTTTTATTTAAGCGTGCCGATTCCCGTAGTTTTAAAATTGATAAAAGAACGGGATCGAAAAAAAAATAGAGATTATTTGGGTAAAAAGAAAGATGTTCATGAAAAAGACGTGAAATTTTTGGAAAATTCCCGCAAGAGCGCCCTCTGGCTCGCTCGGACCCAAAAGGGATGGTTAAAAATAGAATGTGTAAAAAATGGTGTTTTAGAAAATCGCGAAAGTATTCATAAAAAAGTTTATGAAAAAATTAAGAAAATCATCCAATAGCAGAAAACCGGTTGTTATTTTTATTTACGGTCCTCAGGCTGTAGGCAAGTTTACTGTAGCGAAAATTTTAAGCAAAAAGACAGGATATAAATTAACCCATAATCACGCTCTCAATAATCTTATAGATGAATTATTTAATCGCGGAACATACGAAAATGGCACGATGAAAGATCGATTGAGATATGATTTATTGCAAAATGCCGTAAGGGCGGGAATTAATTTTGTCACAACTCATTGTTATGCGCATGATTATGTTTCTCCCGCGGGACTTACTGATCCTAAATATGTAGAGGATTTAGAAAAAAAACTTACAAGACTTGGCGCAGTATTTTACCCTATTCAACTAAAAGCAAGCCCCAAAGAATTACTAAGAAGAGTTGGAATGAAGTCTCGTAAGGAATTTAAAAAACTTACAGATAGAAAAATTATGCGCGCTTTGATCTTAAAACACAATTGGCGGAGCTCTCCTAAATTAAAAAATAATTTTATTATTGAAAATACTTATATTTCGCCTCAAAAAGTCGCAAGCATGATAATTAAACATTTTAAGCTAAAGGTTTGAAAATCCTATTCAGCAATAGTACGCGACCGCGCACTAATGCTGGGGTGGTCTTTGGAGTGGAAAAGATATATTATTGGAAGAATAAAGTGCGAATTAAAATTAAGAAATTAAATAAGGATGCGAAATTGCCGAAATACGCGCATCCCGGGGATGCGGGTATGGACATGTATGCCATGGAAAGCGTCACCATCCCGCCCATGGGACACTATAGATTTTGGCACGGATTTGCTCTTGAATTTCCCGAAGGCTACGTAGCGCTAGTGATGGACAAAGGCGGCATTTCAAAAGCGGGACTGCAAACCATGGGCGGGGTGTTTGATGCCGGATATCGAGGAGAATATAATACGCATTTGGTAAATTTATCAGATAAGTCCTATACTGTTGAAGAAAGTGACAAAGTGTCTCAACTGGTGATCGTGCCGGTCGCTATCGCCTTACTCGAGGAGACGGATACGCTCAGCGAATCTGTTCGCGGAGAAGGGAGGTTTGGCAGTACGGGCAGGAAATAAAAACATGAAAAAAGAAATTAAGAATTTATTCAGAAAGGTGTTCAAAAATCTCGGTTTTGGAGAAGTGAATTTTGTTTCAAACAATCAAGAAAATTCAAAAAGCGATATGGACTCACATAAAGAAAAAATAGTCCGAGATGGCATAAAAAGACTCATCCGAGATGTTCTCTCAAAGCTTAATTTAGGAGGAGCGGAATTTAGCTTGGAACATCCGGAAGATTTAGCCAACGGAGATTACTCCTGCAATGTAGCCATGGTCCTCGCTAAAAAATTAAAGACCAATCCGAAAGATTTTTCCGAAAAGTTGGTGAACGAAATAAATAAAAATTTAACAAAAGATATTTCGAAAGCAGAAGCCAAATCAGGCTTTGTTAATTTCTATCTATCCCGCCAATTTTTCGCCGCTTCTGTCGAAGAAATCGTGAATAAAGTGGAGAATGTAGGCAAGAACAACGCTCTCTCCGGGAAGAAAATAATGATCGAGTATACTGATCCGAATCCCTTTAAACCTTTTCATATAGGGCATCTGATGACCAACTCGATTGGCGAGTCCTTGGCCAGGATTTTAGAATACTCGGGCGCAAAAGTATGGAGAGTAAACTATCAGGGAGATGTGGGACTTCATGTGGCTAAAGCTATGTGGGGGCTTATCAATAATTCGCATCTGGCGCAGGATGATAATATCCCGATTAAACTCAAGGCTGCGAATATTGGTGCCGCTTATGCGTTTGGTAGCGAGCAGTATGATAAAAATGATGAAAACAAAAAAGAAATAGATGAAATTAACAAAAAAATTTACGATCGAAGTGATAAGCTTGTAAACAAAGTATATGATTGGGGTTTTAGAGTAACCATGGAAGCCTTTGAAGATCTTTACAGAATGCTTGGCACTAAATTCGACTATTATTTTTTAGAAAGCCAGATGGCTCCTATCGGCGAGAAAATCGTAAGAGAAAATACAGGAAAAATATTTCAAAAAAGCTCCGGCGCTATTGTCTTTAGAGCTGAAGAACATGATCCAAAGCTTCATACCAGAGTTTTTATCACTTCGGCCGGATTGCCGACTTATGAAACCAAAGAACTTGGATTGACGGTGGAGAAATTTAAAACTTGTTCTGACATAGATCTGTCAATTGTCGTCACGGCGGATGAGCAAACGGATTATATGCGCGTGGTTGCCAAGGCAATTTCTCTGATATATCCGGATTTCGGAAAAAAAATGAAACATGTTGCTCATGGTATGATGCGTTTTGCTGAAGGGAAAATGGGCTCGAGAAAAGGGAATGTCATAACCGGAGAATCTCTACTCAATGATGTGCGTTTGTCCATTATAGAAAAGATGGCGGATCGAAATTTTTCAGAAGGAGTTATGGAAAAGGTTTCCGAAGATGTAGCTGTTTCAGCCGTTAAGTATTCAATATTGAAACAGTCCATGGGCGGTGATATTGTTTTTGATATGGCAAAATCTATTTCTTTTGAAGGAGATTCCGGACCTTATCTCCAATATTCTTTTGCCCGAGCGAATTCAGTGTTGGAAAAAGCGCAAAAGGAAAATATTTTTCCAGATCCGCACGCGTACCCCCCGGAAGTTTTTGAAGTGGAAAAATTATTATACAAATTTCCGGAAATTGTTTTACGTTCATCACAAGAATACAAACCGCATTATATTACCAACTATCTGATAGAAATTGCCCGCGCCTACAATAGCTTTTACGGCAATACATTGATCGTGGATAAAAAAGATTTGTTCTCGTCGTATAAAATAACTTTGACGTATGCCTTTTCTTTCGTAATGAAAACCGGCCTGCACCTTCTCGGCATCCAGGCCCCGAAGAGGATGTAATATATGTCAGAAAGAATTAGACTTAACCCAATACCAGAAACTCATACTATTCCAAAAACTGGAAGAGTAATGAAAAGGCGAATACGAGAAGTTGAATCAGCAGGTCGCTCAGATATGCCAAATAGCGCAGGATATGAAAAGAAGTATTTACATGAAATAAGCTTGAGATCAGGAAAAACGATTTCTTTGGTAGAAAGAGCTTTTGATGATCGTCTTGGAATTGCAGATCCTGATAAATACATTAAGAGATGGCAGGCATTCAAAGATGCGGGGCTTCCAGTCGTAAGATTTATAAGAAGATCGGAAAAAGGGATTTTTATGAAGAATCTTAAACATGACGGTTCAGAAATTTTTGGAAAGGGATATTTGACGATCATTGAAGATCAAGAAGATAATTCTAGAGGCAAGATTCCTCTGTTAACAGAAATGGAAAATAAATTTATTAGAATCATGGAAACAGATTTACCAAAAATAAGATTAAATTTAGACGATATCGTGAGGAAAGCAAAAGACAACGATTTACTTTTACCATCAGATGATCCATTTGAATTACTCATCCATCCTAATGGAACATGGGAAATTATTATTTTAGATTTGTCATATGCTCGCATTGATAATGATACTCATTTTAATGGACCTCTTGTGACAAATGCCCTAGAGCAGTTGATCGAATTAAAAGATCATTTGCTTGCTCGGCCAAAACCTTAAGTTTTTTTCTTAAACGATAAAATAGCATTTGTAATTTTTTAATGGTTTTGTTATACTTTTCATATAAGCGTTGAAGAGGTAATCGCCTCGGAGCTTTGGGAAGAAATTGTGCTAGGTCTTGCCTAGCACAAAAATAGAACCCGGTAATAAGGTCCGCTTTCGCTTGAACTTATGGCGGACGAAACAAGGTGGTACCACGGGCATTGTCCTGCGAAGCTTTAGCGAAGCAGGAGAAACTCGTCCTTGATTTACAACTTCGGTTGTAATTTGGGGACGAGTTTTTGTTTTACAAAAATGATATTCCAATATTCTCAAGAATATAAGAATAAGAATTATGAAAGAGGAAAATAGAAATTTAAATACACCCGCCGCCACTGAAAGCTTTGGCGAGGCAAAGAAATCCGAAGCCGCTTTGCGGGAAGAGCAGGTTTTAGAGTTTTGGAAGACAAATAAAATTTTTGAGAAATCTCTAGAGAAAAAATCCCCGAAGGGCGAATTCATTTTTTATGACGGTCCGCCGACGGCCAATGGCATGCCCGGCATACATCACCTCTTGCCACAATCTTTTAAGGATGCTATCCCGCGTTATAAAACCATGCGAGGTTACCATGTGCGCCGAAAAGGCGGATGGGACACTCACGGGCTTCCAGTGGAGCTTCAAGTGGAAAAGGAACTCGGATTGAAATCCAAAAAAGAAATTGAAAACTACGGTATTGTCGAATTTAATAAAAAATGCAAAGAAAGCGTTTGGAAATATGTCGATGTCTGGCATAAATTTCGCGATCGGGTCGGCTACTGGGTAGATGAAGACAATTCGTATGTTACCTATCACAATGATTACATCGAATCTCTTTGGAATATTGTAGAAAAAATAAATAATCAGAAACTGCTTTTCAAAGATTACAAAGTCGTGCCATGGTGCCCGCGCTGTGGCACCGCTTTATCTTCCCACGAGCTTGCGCAAGGGTATCAAGACGACAAGGATTTATCGGTGACGGTGAAATTTAAAGTAAAAGGCCAAAATAATACTTTTATTCTGGCTTGGACCACTACACCTTGGACTTTGCCGGGGAATTTGGCGTTGGCAGTGGGGGAAAAAATTGATTATGTGAAAGTAAAAAAAAGTGACGAAATTTTCATTCTTGCGAAAGAAAGAATTTCAATTTTGGATGGCGAATATGAAATAATGGAAAATTTTAAAGGCAAAGATCTTGTTGGCTTTGCATATGAGCCGTTGTATCCATACTTTGCGGATATTATTTCGGAGAGTGAAAAATCCAAACTTGATAAGGCATACAAGGTTTATCCTGCTGATTTCGTGACAACAGAGGACGGTATGGGGGTGGTACATACGGCCGTCATGTATGGTCAAGATGATTTTATCTTAGGCACGAAAATTGGTTTGCCAAAACATCATTTAGTTGATCCGGAGGGCAAGTTTATGAAAGGAACCGGATTTTTAGAGGGCCGGTTTGTCAAAGACGAGGAAGTGGCGGTGGACATTATTAAGGATTTGGCGCGCAGAGGACTTCTTTTTAAAAAAGAAAAATACGAACATTCGTATCCGCATTGTTGGCGTTGCAAAACGCCACTTATCTACTACGCGCGCGACTCGTGGTATATCAGAATGTCCGATCCAAACATTAAATGTAAATTAATTAATGAGAATGAAAAAATAAATTGGGAACCGGATCATATCCAAAATGGACGTTTCGGTGAATGGCTCAAGGATGTTAAGGATTGGGCTATTTCTCGCGAGCGGTATTGGGGCACTCCGCTTCCAGTATGGGTGGCGGAAGACGGCGAGAAACTGGTGATTGATTCATATGAGACGCTGAAAAAATATTCTAAAAAATCCGGCAATAAATATTTTGTAATGCGACACGGCGGGACTAAAAGCAATCAAAAAGAAATTGTGAGTTATTCCGCTCAGGCGACCGATGACCTGACCGAGAAGGGCGTGGCGGAAGTAAAGAAATGCGCTGATGTTCTTAGAAAAGAAAAAATTGATTATATTATTACCTCTCCTTTTGTCCGTACCAAGGAAACTGCCGAGATTGCGCGTGAAATTTTTGGATTATCTACAGAAAGAGTGGTAGAAGAGCCGGGGCTTCAAGAAATTAATCCGGGAGATTTTGACGGTAAAAATTGGAATGAATTTCATGCTTGTGTTTACAATGTCGGGCCGGGATGGTTTGACCGGAAAATAGCCGGCGGAGAATCTCTTTCTGACGTGAAAAAACGCACAGCGAAAGTTTTATATGGTCTTGAAGAAAAATATAAAGGCAAAAATATTCTTTTAGTTACTCACGGTGGGCCGGCTTGGCTTCTTTTTGTAAATGCGAGACTTTTTTTACCGGATAGAGAGAAATATTATCCCGCGAGCGATTATGTTTTTGTGGAAAAATTCAAAAAATTTGAGAATGCCGAGGTGCGAGAACTGCCTTTCGTACCGATTCCGCATAATGAGGATTATGAACTGGATCCGCATCGCCCTTTCATCGACCAAGTGGTTTTAGAGAAAGATGGCAAAGAATTCAGAAGAGTAAAGGAAGTAATGGATGTTTGGTTTGACTCCGGAGCTATGCCTTTTGCTCAAGATCATTATCCGTTCGAAAATAAAAAATGGGTGGATGGTCCGGGCTATCCGGCGGACTATATTTCCGAAGCAATTGATCAGACCCGCGGATGGTTTTATACATTGCATGCCGTCGGGATGCTCATGGCTCGGGGTAAGGCTTTTAAAAATGTAATCTGTCTTGGACACCTTTTGGATGCGGCCGGAAAAAAAATGTCCAAGTCTCTCGGCAATATCGTCGATCCGTGGATGATGATAGAAAAATACGGAGTAGATACGCTTCGTCTTTGGATGTATTCAGTCAATCAGCCGGGCGAATCAAAAAATTTCGATGAGAAAAATGTGGCTCTTCTTGGTAGTCAGATTTTCGGATTGCTATATAATATATTGGCATTTTATGAACTTTATAGAGATCGTTCTTTAGAAGCTATAAACTTTAAACTAAAACCTAGCTCTGTCTTAGATCAATGGATTTTGGCGCGCCTGGAAGAATTAATAAGTGAATGCACAAAAAAAATGGATGATTATAAACTTCTGGAATCAGTACGTGCCATAAAAGAATTCATCGGGGATCTCTCCACTTGGTATCTGCGTCGTTCTCGTGAGCGAATAAAAAATAGTGATCAAGAAACAAAACAAACTTTGTATTACATATTAAAAACTCTTTCAAAACTAATGGCCCCCTTTGCGCCTTTTTCAGCGGAAGATATTTGGCAAAAACTAAAGAATGAAAATGGTGAAGAGAGTGTGCATTTGGAAAATTGGCCGAAAGTAAACATCACCCCTTGGCCCCTCTTCTTTTTAAGGAGAAGGGTTGAGGATGGACCTCGTGTCATTAAAAGTATGGAAATAGTGCGCAGAATTGTCACTCTTGGCCTGGAAGCGAGGCAGAAAGCGGGCATTAAAGTCCGTCAACCGCTCCCCAAACTGGAAATAAAACATTTCAAATTAAACGAAGATTATATTGAACTTATTAAGGATGAATTAAATGTGAAAGAAGTAATTGAAAATAAAAATATTGAAACTGAAATTATGCTTTACACCGAAATTACTCCGGAGCTCAGGGCAGAAGGAGAGTATCGGGAATTTATGCGTGAACTACAGGATAAAAGAAAAAAGTTGGGGCTTCTTCCAAGAGACAAGATGGTTCTTCCGATTGGAGAGATATACAAACAATACAAAATTATGCCGAATTTACAGGAGCACATGCTCCGGGTAGCGGCAGTAGCTCTTTTGATTTGCGATTCTATTGATGCGCTTGCAGATCGAGAAAGTATTATTACCGCATGCCTATTGCATGACATGGGCAATATCATCAAATTCCAGATGAACGTCCTCCCTGAATTTTATAAGCCGGAGGGCGTAGAGTATTGGCAGAAAGTAAAAGAAGAATATATAAAAAGATATGGAGACAATGAACACGAAGCGACAATAAAAATTATTAAAGAAGAACTTCGCGTATCTCTCAAAGTAGTAAATTTAGTAGATCAAATTCGTTTCTCATTTACATGCAAGCACCGCGATTCTGATGATTTAAGTATCAAAATAGTTCATTACGCTGACGGCAGAGTTGATCCGCACGGGGTGGTGTTATATGAAGAACGGATGGAAGAAGGAAAAAAACGATATAAAAACCATAAAAGTACTTTCGGCGCTACGGGGGAAGAAGAAAGACAGAAACTTGTTGCATGCGGTAAAGAAATAGAAAAGCAGATTTTTGCGAAATGCAAAATAAGGCCGAAAGACATAAATAATGAAGCCATAGCGTCTATTATTTCAAAGCTTCGAGATTTTGTGATAAAATAAAAATGAAAATAAAAAAGCTAGTCCTTTTTGATTTTGACGGGGTTTTGGTGGATACCCTCATAATGAGTTACGAAATTAGCAAGGAGGTTGATAATGATTTATCTATGCCTGCATTCAAATCTCTTTTTGATGGCAATATCTTTCATTCGTTAAATAATCACCCGACAATCAAGCAACACCCTGATTTTTTTGGAAGATACGCGGAAAAATTGCGAGAATTCACAATACCTCAATCTCTCAAAGATTTGGTGCGAAAGTTGAGAGAAGAGTATCAACTTGCCATTGTTTCTGCTATCCCAACGCATCTGATCAATGAAATACTGAATCGCGAAAACGCTTTGTTTTTTGCCGATGTGTTAGGCGGCGATATACATACTAGTAAGGTTTATAAGATAAAAATACTTTTAGAAAAATACGCTATCGCTTCTCAAAATGCGGTCTACACCACTGATACGGTGGGCGATGTGCTGGAGGCCCGAGAGTGTGGTGTCAAGGCTGTCGCGGTGGCTTGGGGTTTTCAAGAAGAAGCAACGTTGCAAAAAGCCACTCCCGCAAAAATCGTACATACCCCCGAGGCTCTTTTAGAAGCCGTGAAAGAAATTTTGTAAGAAATTTTGTAAAGCTTCCCATAGCCTCATGATTGTTATGGACACGGCCGTGTCTAAGTGATATTATATCTCTATGAGAAACATAGATAGAGAATCAAATACAGGGAAAATTATTCGAGCGCTGGGGTATGGTGTCGGAATCACTTTCGCTTTGGCGAATCAGCGAACCAGTTTCAAGATGGCTAAAACTTTGATCAAAGAAATTTTTGGAACAAATAGAAAGCCGAAAAATGTTAACCAATATTTTTACAAATTAAGACAACAAAAAATTATTTCATTCAAAGAACAGGATGGTTTTAGAGAAATTATGCTTACCGAAGAAGGCAAAGAAATATTCTTACGGTTTTCTTACGAAGATATTTGCATTAAAAATCCTAAAATTTGGGATCGGCAGTTTCGGATGATAATTTTTGACATACCTGAGAAAAAGAGAAAAGCGCGGGATGCTTTGCGTGATAAATTGCGAGATTTGGGTTGCGTAAAATACAATGACAGTGTTTGGGTGTATCCTTATCCTTGTCAAGAAGAAATAGATTTTATAGCGAATTATTGGAAAGTGGGGAAGTATGTGCAATTTGCCCTAGTTAGGGATCTAACAAATAAATTACGCCTAGAGAAAATTTTCAATTTATAGATTGTATATTTTCTGTTTTTAAGTACTAGAGAATATGACTATGACACGGTCGTAGCCATAATGATATTGAGTGTTGTCTGGATTAACTCCCAACTAAGGTTGTTTAGGTTAAGAAGTTTGTGATACAATAACTAAATTATGAAAATAAAAAAATTAGGACATTGCTGTTTGGTTGTAGAAGTAAATGGCAAAAGGATTATGACGGATCCCGGGTCTTATACCGTAAAAGAACAGGCGCAGGAAAAAAATGTTGATTTGATTTTAATAACCCATGAGCACGGAGATCATTTACATATCGAATCACTGCAGGAAATTATAAAAAACAATCCAAATGTAAAAATTATTACCAATGCGGGGGTAGGGAAGCTATTAGATGAAGCGGGGCTAAAGTATGAAGTTTTAAAAAATAAAACTGCAAAAGATATTTTGGGTGTAGAGTTGGAAGCACACGATTGCAAGCATGAAGAAATTTTTAAAGAAATAGGACAAGTGCAAAATACTGGATATTTTATTGGTCGGAAATTATTTTATCCCGGCGATGCTTTTTATAATCCAGGTCGGCCGGTTGAAATTTTAGCGCTTCCGATTGCCGGACCATGGGTACGGGTTCGAGATTTTATGAAATATGTCTTAGAAGTCAAACCGAAGGTTTGCTTTCCGGTACACGACGGCATGCTAACTTCTTTTATTGAGAGCGCTTATTTTGTGCCTAAATTAATTTTACCTCAATTTAATATTAAATTTAATGATCTTAAATTAGGCAAAGAAGAAAATTTATAATGCATCATATTTACCACACCGAAGGAATAATATTAGGGAGCAGAAATTTTGGCGAGGCGGGGAAATACTATTATATATTTACTCGCGACCTGGGTATGATATATGCGAGGGCGCAAGGCGTGCGCAAGTTGTCTTCCAAATTACGCTATATCCTTCAGGATTTTTCCCATGTGAAAGTGGACTTGGTGAGGGGGAGGGATTTTTGGCGAGTGACCAGTGCGTCCAAAACCGGTAAATTAGAAAAGTTGGCAAAAAACCCTAAAACTTTCAGGATTTTTACGAACATGGCTTATCTGCTTCGAAGGCTTTTATCCGGAGAGTATCCAAACGAAGCCTTGTTTGATGATTTGGTGGGCGGTCTTTTTATTCTGGAGAGTATAAAGATGAATCAGTTTTCTGATACCCAAGGAAAATTGGAAGACGTGGAGACTGTGATTGTTCTTCGGATTTTAAATAATTTGGGATACATAGGGAGTAGGGATAAGTGGAATGTCTTTGTTAAATCTCCGTTCGAAAAAGATCTTATTCTGAAAGTTGCGAAAAATAGAGGAGAAATATTAAATGAAGTTAATAAGGCTCTGAAAGAAACACATTTATGATACAATGCACATATGTCGCAAGGTGACGAAGGAAAACTCAGCAAAATAGAGGATTTAAAAGCCAAGCTTTTTTCCAGAGGTTTTAAAACGAAGGTTGAATATCGGGACGGTTTCTCCAAGAAAGAAATAAAGGAGGTGGCGGATTCTTGGGAAACGAAAGATGACCCTCTTTCCGATTTTGGCCGGAAGTTTTTTATGAGAACATCCATATTCAAAAAGTTTTTTATTTTATCTATTTCTTTTTTCGGATTAGCTTTGTTGTATGGAGGTTATATGTTTTTCATCGGAAAAAATACTGTTTCGAACGAAAATATAGATATTTCTATTTTAGGTAATTCTTTCGTTGCCGGTGGAGAGGAATTATCGCTTCAAATAAGCATCGGGAACAGGAATGCTGTAGCGCTTGAGCTTGCGGATTTGGTAGTGGAATATCCCAGAAATTCCGGCGGAGAACTTATTGGAGATACTGAACGCATTCGGGTTTCTCTCGGCACCATTACTCCAGGACAAGTGCATAATAAAAATATCAAAGTTATTCTTTTCGGTGAGCAAAGTTCCGTACGCCCGGTCAAGTTTTCCCTAGAATATCGAGTGGAGGGCTCGAACGCCATCTTTGTCAAAGAAAAAATCTTTGAAGTGAATATAAATTCCACCCCGATCGATATTTCTCTGGAGGCGCCGGAAGATATAAGTCCCAATCAGGATATAACACTAAAGATAAAAGCCACTCTAAATTTTACCAAAACTGCTTCTAAAATTCTGGTACGAGTGAATTATCCACTGGGTTTTCAGTTTGTCTCGGCTGATTCTCTTCCTTCATTCGGGAACAATGTATGGAATCTCGGGGATATGACGCCCGGAGCTTTGCGTGAAATATCCGTCAAGGGCAGAATGATTGATGTTTTTGAAGGAGAAGAGAAAATTTTCAAGGCGTGGATTGGTTCACAATCGAGAACGGATAAATCCGCCATTGATGTGATATTTAATTCCGCCCATCATGCTTTTGTCGTCAAGAAACCTTTTATCGAAGCGTATTTCGTGACGGGGAGCTCAAGGCAGAAAGAATACGCTGTCGATAGTAAAGCGGAGGTCCTGGGTGAGATTAGATGGATCAACAATCTGGAGACTCAAGTGAATGATTTTCAAATCAAAGCAAAAATTTCTGGCAATGCCATAGATAGAAAAAGCATAAGATCTCAACAGGGATTTTATAATTCAGCTACAGACACTATAATCTGGGACAGAAATTATATTTCCGGTTTCGGAGAAATAGGTCCGGGATCTTCAGGATCAGTATTTTTTTCTTTCGCTCCGATTGTTTCCCTTGCTTCTCCCATGATTGTGAGCGATCCTTCTATTGTGATAGATCTCTCCGTATCCGGTCGGCAGGATATTTCAGGTTTTGAACTTAAAGAACTTCATAATTCAGATTCGGCCATCGTCAAGGTGATTTCAAATGTTGGTTTTGCCGCCAAAGGGCTTTATTATTCAGGCCCCTTCACGAATTCCGGGCCTATTCCTCCGAAGGTGCAGACTGCCACGACTTTTACTATAATCTGGAGCCTTTCCAATTCCTCGAGTAATATTTCCAAAGGAGTAGTACGTTCCAGTTTGCCTGCCTGGATAAATTTTATCAGTCCTGTGTCTCCGGCGAACGAAAATCTTATTTTTAATTCTTCCACCCGGGAAATTACTTGGAATGTAGGAAATATCGGGAAGGGCATGGGTATTACTTCTCCCAGTCGGGAAGTTGCCTTTCGTGTTTCTATCTCGCCTTCACTCTCTCAGTTGGGCACGGCTCCCATTCTCATAAATGAAGCGATTTTGACCGGGCACGATGATTTTGCTAATGTGGATGTGAGGGTATATAAATCTCCCCTCTCTACCAGGCTAACTAACGATCCGAGTTTTCCCGCGAACGGCGAAAGGGTGGTGGAATAAATTTAAATATTCAAATACTAAAAAATTCAAAGATGAAAAAAAAAGAAGAAAATGATTTGATGGGAAAAATAGTTTCGCTTTGCAAGAGGCGTGGATTTGTTTTTCAAGGTTCGGAAATTTACGGGGGACTTGCCGGTACATACGATTACGGACACTATGGTGTGGCGCTCAAAAATAATATTAAACAAAATTGGTGGAAGAAATTTGTAGATAATCGACGCGATATATATGGAATGGACGCGTCTATAATAATGAATTCGAAAGTATGGGAGGCATCGGGTCATGTGGCTGGATTCTCGGACCCCATGGCGGACGGGAAGCAATTTAATGTGATGTTCAAAACTTCGGTAGGCGCGGGAGAGGAAGCAACCGGGGCACATCTCCGTCCAGAAACTGCGCAGGGGATATTCGTGAATTTTAAGAATACGGTGGATGCTTTTCATCCGAAATTACCCTTTGGCATCGCGCAGATAGGCAAGGCTTTTCGGAACGAAATTGCTCCCAGAGATTTTTTGTTTCGTCAGAGAGAATTTGAGCAAATGGAAGTGGAGTATTTTATCCGGCCTGAAGATTGGGAGAAATATTTTGAATATTGGAGAGGAGAAATGCTGGAGTGGATGGAAGATATTGGGTTAGATATGACAAAAGTGCACGAGCTGGAAGTGCCTGATGCCGATAGGGCGCATTATTCAAAGCGGACGATTGATTTTGAGTTTGATTTTCCTTTCGGACGCAAGGAGCTTTTTGGTCTGGCTTACCGGACGGATTTTGATCTTAAAAATCATAAGCTGGAGTATATTGACGAAGACGCGCCTTCCGCCCCGGGGAAAATCACACCCCATGTGATAGAGCCTTCTATGGGGGTAGACAGGATTCTCCTTGCGCTCCTTGTTTCCGTGTATGCGGAAGACAACAAAGACGGAGAAGCGCGCTCATACTTAAAGTTTAAGCCGAACATCGCTCCGGTCGTCTGCGCCGTGTCTCCGCTTCTAAAAAATAAGCCGGAGCTTGTGGAATATGCAAATACAAAAGTTTTTGCTCCATTAAAAATAGAATTTGGCCGGGTGGCCTGGGACGACAACGGCAACATCGGCAAGCGTTATCGTCGCCAAGACGAAATCGGCACTCCATGGTGTATTGTGGTGGATTTTGACACTCTCACCGATGACACGGTAACTGTCCGGGATCGGGATACCGGGAAACAGGAGCGAATAAAAGTGAATGAATTAAAAAATTATATTAAAGAGAGAATTTAGAATCACCAATATTTTTTGAGATGTGAAAGAAACATCAGAAGATAATAGCTCAAAATAAAGAATAGAATAACCAAGTCCTTATTGTAATATTATACGCTATAGCGTATAAATTTACAATTGTGTACAATATAAAGATGGGGAAGTTAGAGAAGGAATTAAAGAGAAGAGTTAAAAGACAGAATATACAAAAAGCTATTCTTTATGGTGTTGCTGCAGCGGGGCTTTTGAGCGTGGCAGTTTTGGCGCCAAATGCCCTGCAAGCTTTAAAATTTTTTGGCATTGAACCAAAAAATAAATGGCAGAAATATAATATTAATCACAGTATAAAAAGATTGAAAAACAATGGCCTTATTTGTTTCGAGAAAACAGATAGGGGGACTTTTGCGCGTCTTACTCAAAAAGGGGAAGAAAAGTTAAGAAAATTTAGATTACTTGGATATAAACTCAAAAAGCCGAAAAGATGGGATAAGAAATGGCGCATGCTTATTTTTGATATAAAAGAAGAAAGAAGAGGGATCAGAGATAAAATTCGTTTTACATTAAAAAGAATCGGGTTTTTACGTCTCCAAGATAGTGTATGGGTATATCCTTATGATTGCGAGGATTTAGTAATTCTTATGAAAGCTGATTTTAAAATTGGCAAAGACCTACTTTATTTAATAGTTGATACTATTGAAGGAGATACTAAAATTAAAAATTATTTTAAGTTACCCATTACCTAATTAAATATTCGTTTTTTAATATTGTATTAAATTACGCTATAGCGTAATTATTTACAATATTGTAATGCAATATGTAATATGTAATATCGTCTTGTAACTTATAAATACATGAATTGATAATTGTGTTTGTTTTGTGGTATATTTTCCAAATGAAATTTTCCGAAAAAGTTTTACCCAATGGCTTGCGAGTGGTCACAATCCCAATGAAGGACAATCCGACAGCTACGGTCTTGGTCTTGGTGGAAGCCGGAAGCAAATATGAAGAAAAAAAATTAAACGGAGTTTCCCATTTTTTGGAGCATATGTGCTTCAAGGGCACTGAAAAGCGGCCGAAGGCCATAGATATTTCAAAAGAACTTGATGCACTCGGAAGCCAATATAATGCTTTTACCGCCCAAGAATACACCGGCTATTATGCCAAAAGCGATGCCAGGCATTTCAAGCAGATTTTTGATGTTGTTTCGGATATATACTTGAATTCGGCTTTTCCAAAAGCGGAACTGGAGAAAGAAAAAGGAGTAATCATAGAAGAAATAAATATGTATGAAGACATGCCGCATCGGCATGTGCAGGATTTATTGATGAAGCTTCTATACGGAGATACTCCGGCCGGGTGGAATATTGCCGGTGTTAAAAAAAATATTCTAAAAATGAATCGGGGGGACATGGTGAAATATAAAAGCATGCATTATTTGCCGGAAGCAACCGTAATCGTAGTGGCGGGATCTCTCAAAGAAAAAAACGTGTTTTCAGAGGTAAAAAAAGTTTTCGGTAGTATTCCGCGCGGCCATAAAGCAAGAAAGATAAAAGTAAAAGAAACTCAAAAAAAACCAAAAGCTCTGATTAAATTCAAACAAACAGATCAGACGCATTTTGTGCTTGCGGTGCGCGCTTATGATTTGTTTCACAAGGACATTCCCGTTCTTTCTGTTTTAGCTGGAGTTTTGGGTGGAGGTATGAGTTCGCGTCTTTTCCAGAGAGTTCGCGAAGAAATGGGGGCTGGATATTATATTCGCGCTTATGGAGACGCCTATACTGACCATGGATTATTTCAGATTTCTGCCGGGGTAGACAACAAAAGGGTTGCGGAAGTTCTTTCTGCTGTAATTGAGGAGTGCGACAAACTTCGAAAATATCCGGTTAGTGAAGAGGAATTAAATAAGGTAAAAGAATGTTTGATAGGCAATATGAAACTTTCACTGGAATCCACGGACGACATCGCTAATTTTTACGGCGGGCAAGAACTTTTAAAAAAAGAAATCAAAACGGCAGAAAATAAGGCGTCGGAACTTCGGCAGGTAAGTGCGCGAGATGTCCAGAGAGTGGCTAGGAATATTTTTAAGAATAAAAATCTGAATCTGGCGCTTATCGGCCCCTCTAAAGATGCGAAAAACTTTCTTCCGACGCTTAAGTTTTGAGTTTTCAGTTGGTGTGCTATCATATAAGCATGAATGAGGAAGGACTCAATAATATTTCTATCTCTACCGGCACCATGATTCGAGCTATGCTAGTCTTGATCGGAGTGATTTTGATCTGGGCTCTACGAGATATGATGCTTATCATACTTACTTCCATTGTTATTGCTTCTTTCGTAGAGTCCGCAGTGCCACATCTGGCGAAAATCGGTTTTGGACGAGTGTTTGGCATAGTGGCTTTATACGCCCTTGGCATTGTTCTCTGTGTGGCGATGTTTTATCTTTTTGCTCCGCTTTTGATCACTGAAATTTATAATTTTTCCGGAGCGATTTCCTCATATGTGCCCGGCGTGTCTTTTTTGAATTATTTTCAGAATGAAGCCTTTTCCGGAGCCAAAGACATAGTGGTGGGGCTTTCCGATAATTTTTCTTTTCAGACTTTGACGGCAGTATCCAAAGCTTTTATAGAAAATCTCTCCGGAGGGCTTTTTCAGACTTTAACGGTTGCCTTCGGCAGTTTATTTAATGTGGTGTCTATTATCCTTATTTCTTTTTATCTTTCTATTCAAGAGAAGGGCATAGAAAATTTCTTGCGTTTAATTTTTCCTATCAAATATGAAGATTATGCGGTAGATCTCTGGAATCGTTCCTCGAGAAAAATCGCCTTGTGGGTAAGGGGACAGATGCTGCTTGCTTTCGTGGTGGCGGTTCTTATTTATCTTTTGCTCTCGCTTCTGAATGTGCAATATGCCCTTATTCTGGCCATTATAGCCGGTATTATGGAGATGGTGCCTTATGGAACTTTAGTAGCCCTTATTCCGGCTATGGCCTTCTCTTACTTTTCCGGAGGAGTTTCTTCCGCTTTTATGGTCGCCACGGCTTATATCATAGTACATCAATTTGAGGTTTTTCTTTTCGCTCCGCTTATCATCAAGAAGATAGTCGGACTTTCCCCGATAGTCATAATACTGGCGGCTCTTATCGGTTTTGAACTTGGTTCCATTTGGGGAGTGGTGCTTTCCATTCCGGTGGCGGTAGTTATAATGGAATTTTTAAGCGATATAGAAAAAAATAAAAATCTAGCCAGAATCAAACATGAGTCGAAATAATAAAAGTTTTTACATTACCACCACTATCCCATACGTGAATGCGGATCCCCATATTGGTTTTGCCCTCGAACTCGCGCAGGCGGACGCCATAGCCAGGTATCAGCGTCTCGCGGGGAGGGAGGTATTTTTCAGCACGGGCACGGATGAATACGGGCAGAAAATTTGGGAAGCGAGCCGGAAAGAAGGCAAATCGGTGCAGGACTATGTGGACCAATATGCGGAAAAATTTTTGAATTTAAGTAAATCTCTGAATATTTCTTACGACAATTTTATTAGGACCACGAGCTCGGAAAATATCGGGGCGGCGCGGGAGTTTTGGCGTTTATGTAAAGAGAAAGGCGATATTTACGAGAAAGAATATAAGGGGCTTTATTGCGTAGGCTGTGAAAGATTCTTAAAAGAAAAAGATCTCGCGGATGGAAAATGCCCTTTTCACCCGAGTTTGTCGCCCGAGCAGGTAGAAGAGAAAAATTATTTTTTTAAACTGACTAAATATAAAAAAGAACTTTTGCAATATTTATCGAATGAAAACGCAATTGTCCCAGAATGGCGAAGGCAGGAAGCCATTGATTTTATAGAAAATGGCATGGAAGATTTTTCCATTTCCAGAAGCTCGGAGAGATTTTCTTGGGGAATACCCGTATCCGGAGACGAAAGTCAGGTTATGTATGTCTGGTTCGGCGCATTTGTAAACTATCTTTCCACTCTGGGCTGGCCCAAAGACAAGGAAAAATTTCAAAAATTTTGGATAGAAGGCGAGAAAACGCAGAACGCGGGCAAAGATATGGTGAAGTTTCAATCCGTGATGTGGCAAGGAATGCTTTTGTCGGCGGGATTGCCCGTAACCGACACCGTAATATATCATGGTTTCATAACCGGCGAAGGAGGAATCAAAATGTCCAAATCTCTCGGCAATGTGGTAAACCCAATGCAAATTATGGAAGAATATGGCGTCGATGCGCTTCGATATTTTCTGTTACGAGAAATCTCTTCTTTTGAAGACAGTCCATTTACAATGGAGCGATTCAAGGATGCTTACAATGCGAACCTAGCTAATGGATTAGGAAATTTAGCTTCGCGTATTTTAACTTTGTCAGAAAAATATTCAGATAAATGCCCGAATATTCCAGAAAAATCAGACATGGGTGAATATTTTAGTTTTTTTGAAAAGTTTGATATTAAACAAGCCACGGATTATATTTGGAATAAAATAGCGGAATTGGACAAATTTATTCAGGAAACCGAACCTTACAAAGTTATAAAAGTGGATAAAGAAAAAGGTGAAAAAATAATCTCTGATATGGTAGTTAGATTGTATGAAATAGCAAGAATGCTCAATCCTATCATGCCCGAGACAAATAAAAAATTAAAAAAATTGATTCGCGAAAACAAGAAACCAGAAACACCATTATTTCCACGCAAAGATTAGCACCCCCTCCCACCCTCCCCCTTAGCGAAGGGGGAGGGTGATACACAAATGCAAATGACCATAACTCATAATCATCCAATTCTAAAGCCTCGCCGAGTTGAATTGAGGAAAAATCAAACTCCGCAAGAAAATTTGCTTTGGGCTCGACTTCGGCGCAACCAGCTTGGCTTGAAATTTAAACGCCAGCATTCTGTGGGCCCATATATTCTAGATTTCTATTGTCCGGACAAAAAGATAGCCATTGAGTTAGACGGTTCTCAGCATCTTGAAAATCGAGAATACGACAATGAAAGATCTGATTATTTGGATGTTCTAGGAGTGAAAACCATTCGTTTTTGGAATAACGAAGTCAATGTTAATATGGATGGTGTAATGAATAAAATTATTAGCGAATTGAATTCCCCCTCCTCTTAGCCAAGGGGAGGGTTGGGGAGGGGTGCTTATGCCCAAATACAAAGATTAAAAATTAATCCCCATAACTAACAAAGGCCCGACAAGACCCTTGTTAGGGTCTCGTTGGGCCTACCGCCTTGGAGGTAATCGTAAGATTACCTCCATCAAGACTAGTGCTGACACTAGCAGTCCTAGTCCCGCAAAAAAACTTAAAAGAGTCATAGTTTCCTCCTCAAATTTTTTAACATATATATATACGGATTGCAACTTTTAGGAATTTCCAAATGGAAACACATCATAATATCATTTAGCCACGGCCGTGGCTATAGTGATATTGAGTAACAAATGGACAGATGGAAAATTGGATCAACACGGGCGCTTGTTTGTTTTTTTTGTTGAGTGTAATATGTGAAATATGTTGCCAAAATACATAGACATACACAGCCACGTGAATTTCAAAGCCTTTGACGCGGACAGAGATGAGGTTATTCGCCGCGCGCTCGAGAGTGATACTTGGGTGATAAATGTCGGCACCCAGATTGACACATCCAGAAAAGCGGTGGAGATGATAAATCAATACCCCGATGGCATATACGCCATTGTCGGACTTCATCCGATACATACTGGAGCGTCGTATCATGATGAGAAAGAACTTGGTGCCGAAGGCAAGGCTTTTACTTCTCGCGGGGAGATTTTTGACAAAGATGCTTATCGAGAACTGCTGAAAAATCCGAAAGTGGTGGGGATAGGAGAATGCGGGCTGGATTATTACCGGATGGATTCGGATTCAATCGAAAAGCAAAAAAAAATGTTTATAGAGCAGATAGAACTTGCCAACGAATTTGATAAGCCCTTGATGCTTCATATCAGAAATAATCCAAAAGACAAAACTAAAAATGCTTACATGGACAGCCTTGAAATTTTAAAAACTCATTCAAGGGTCAAAGGTAGTGCGCACTTCTTTGCTGGCACATGGGAAGATGCAAAAAGCTTTTTGGATTTCGGATTTGCTCTTTCTTTCACCGGAGTCATCACATTTACGCATGATTATGATAAAATTATTGAAAATACTCCGCTTGGTATGATCATGTCCGAGACGGATTCGCCTTATGTCGCTCCGACGCCATTTCGAGGCAAGCGCAATGAACCGGTATACGTGAGAGAAGTGGTAAAAAAAATAGCTCAAATTAAAAATCTTCCGGAGGAAGAAGTAGCGCAGGCGTTCCTCGCCAATGCCAGGCGGACATTTGCTATTTAAATATTTTTTTGATATAATAAAAATCATGTTGGATATGGAAAAAGAGCCGGGGTACGGCAAGATGGAAGACCGAGTGTATGAAGTCGGATATATTTTACTGCCTACATTCGCTTCCGAAGAAGTATCGTCTTTGTCCGTAAATTTGAAAGATATAATAGTATCTTTTGGCGGAGAGTTTATTTCCGATGAGATGCCAAAAATGATTCCGCTTGCTTATAATATGGTAAAAGTAATTTCGAACGTAAATCATAAATTTAATACCGGCTATTTTGGCTGGATAAAGTTTTTTATGGATCCGGAAAAGGTGCCTGAGCTCAAAAAGAAACTTGATTTAGATCCGAACATTGTCAGGTTCCTGATTTTAAAAACGGTCAAGGAGAATACTCTGGCTTCGAGGAGATTTGTCGGTCGGGATTCCGCTTACCGCAGGCCATCCAAAAAAAGCGAAAACGAGGAAGCTGTGCCTATTAATAAAGAAGAGATTGATAAAGAAATAGACGCCATGGTGGCAGTATAATTATGTATTTAAACAAAGCGATTTTAATAGGTAATCTGACTCGCGATCCGGAGATCCGATCGCTTCCTTCCGGAGTGAAGGTGTGCAATTTTTCTATTGCTACAAACCGTGTATGGAAAGATAAGAATGGCGCCAGGCAGGAAGCCGCGGATTATCACAATGTGGTGGTATTCGGACGTCAGGCGGAAACGGTGGCTCAATATATGAAGAAGGGGAGTTCCATATTGGTGGAAGGTAGAATGCAGACCAGAAGCTGGGAGGATAAAAATTCCGGGGAGAAAAAATATCGCACGGAAATAGTGGCTGATCGCACTCAATTTGGGCCTAAATCCGGTGGATCCGGATTTGCTCCGGGCAAAGTCGAGGGGCAGGCTCAATCTACCTCCTCCGACAATGTAGACGAAATAGAATACCCGGAAGAAGATATCAATCCCGAAGACATTCCCTTTTAATTTCCAATTGACCCAATTATTCTAATTTCTAAATACAATGAAGCAAGACTATTTTTCAGCCAACAATATCAAATACATAGATTATAAGGATATAGAAATCCTGAAGAAGTTTCTGAATTCAAGCGGAAAGATTATGAATCGCAAGCGCACCGGAGTAACTTCCAAGAATCAGCGCGCGCTGGCCTCTGCCGTCAAACATGCGCGCTTTCTGGGTCTTTTGCCTTTTGTGGTGAAGTAAGTCTGCGGCAAGTCGTATCTATACTCGTTCCACATATTCACCGGTTTCGGTATTGATGCTTACCATATCTCCTTCTTTTACGAACATCGGGGCATTTAGAGTAGCGCCGTTTTCAAGGGTGATGAGCTTCATGCCCCCCTTGGATGTATCGCCTCGGACTGCCGGAGGCGCTTCTTTTACTCTGAATGTCATTTTTATCGGCAGGGTGATTTTTATCGTTTTTTCCTCTTCGTTTTCATTTATCCAGACCAGCGCGATGACATTGGAATTTTCTTTCAAGAATTTATTTGAATTTTCTAAAAGTCCCGCGTCCAGTTTAAATCTGTTTTTCGGATTGTTTGGTTCACAAAACCAATATTCTCCCCGGTTATGGTACAGAAATTTTATTTCCTGTTTTTCCACGTCCGCTTCCTCCGCCGATTCGGAGACATGAAAAGTCGCCGAGATAGTCTTGCCGGATATGAGACTTTTGAGCTTCACCTGGTTTTGCGGTTTTCTCTGCTGGGTGCGAGCGACATGGCTTTCCACCACTTCGCAGGGTTCATCATCGTAAATAATTATTTTCTTTTCCCGGATTTCGTTATATTGCAGTTGTGACATAGGAGGTATTTTAACAGAAAAAAATTTAAAATCAAATACATTTACATTATAAAATTGTAAACAAATACGCTATAGCGTAAACTTTTACAATTCGACAAAAACAGATCAAAAGAAAATTCTTTTTTACGCTTCCGCGACAAATTTCTTTTTGATTTCTTTTAGAATTTGATCCGCGATTTTTTTATTTTCTTTCAGAAAGGTACGGGTGGAGTCGTAACCCACGCCAAGCTTTATTTTTTCCTTTGTTTCGCCTGCGCCGATAAAAAAATAAGAATTTCCGCTTTTTTCTATAATTTTGTATTTTTCTCCAAGCGCCATTATTTCTCCTTCTTTGGAGATACCTTCGTTGTATATGATGTCGAATTCTGTTTGCTTAAAAGGAGCGGCCACTTTATTCTTCACTATTTTTACCCGGGTGCGATTTCCCACTATCTCTTCCCCCTTTTTTATTTGCGCGATTTTTCTGATATCGAGCCGAACGGAAGTATAGAATTTCAACGCCTTGCCTCCCGGGGTAGTCTCCGGATTGCCGAACATCACTCCGATCTGCATGCGAATTTGGTTGATGAAAATAACCACTGTTTTGGATTTAGCCACGATGGCGGTAAGTTTGCGGAGCGCTTGGCTCATCAGTCTAGCCTGCTTGCCCACATGATACGCGCCCATATCCCCCTCGATTTCATCCTTTGGGGTGAGCGCCGCCACCGAGTCCACCACGATTACGTCTATTTTTCCGGTGCGGACCAGACTTTCCACAATTTCGAGCGCTTGTTCTCCGCTTTCCGGCTGGGAAATCAGCAGGTCGTTTATGTTTACTCCGAGTTTCTTGGTATATTCCGGATCCATGGCATGCTCCGCGTCTATGTAGGCGCAGATTCCTCCTTTTTTTTGCGCTTCCGCCACGATATGGAGCGAGAGGGTGGTTTTACCGGAAGACTCCGGCCCGAATATCTCGATGATTCTTCCGCGCGGTATTCCTCCTACCCCAAGGGCCATATCAAGCCCGATGGATCCGGTCGGTATGACATTGATATCTACCTTGGGAGAATCGCCGAATTTCATTATAGACCCTTCTCCGAATTTGGTTTGGATGGCTTTAAGAGTATTTTCTAGGTTGGAGGCCGACTCATCTTTTTTATCGTTTTTTTCTTTTTTCATTATTTTACATTTTAATACATTATTTGATAATTTTTTTCATCTTCATACCCAAATTTGTCTTCTGCCCATACGGTTATTATATTATATCCCGAAAGAAGCACCAATGTCTCGCTCCAGTTTCCGGCTTGGTCTATCGATATTTCTCTTCCGTTTAAAATTATCATTTTCGCGTTTTTTGCCCTGCCGGTTATTTTTACGATATTCGATTCTTCGCCCTCTCCGCGAATTATACCGACATCTTTTATTTTTACTCCAAAGATAATGTCTCTGGCTCCCCAGAAGGAGTATGCAACCATCAAAACGAGAACCGCAAGAAATGAAAGAATCTTCAGTATCTTTTTTGCATTAGTATTCATGAATGATTTATGGGATGTTTTCTCCGCTTTCGGTATGTTCGATTTTTTCCAAGACTTCTCTGGGTTTTGCTCCTTCTCCCGGACCTATCACTCCGCGTTCTTCGAGCTTGTCCATCAGTCTGGCCGCTCTGGCGTAGCCAAGCTTTAGTTTTCTCTGAAGATAAGAAGTGGAAGCTTTGCCAGCTTCAATTACCGCCGCTCTGGCTTCTTCATACATTTCATCATCATCACCTACTTCTTCATCATCAAGCGCGCTTTCAAATATGCTCTTATCGACAGAAATCGATCCGTTGGAGAAACTGATTTCCTCGGTAATCTCGTCTTGATAAGCGTCCGCAAGATATTTCACCACTTTTTTCACTTCCGCTTCCGAAATGAACGCGCTTTGCAGTCTCTCCGGCTCCGCCTCGCCACTTGAATAAAGCATGTCTCCGGCTCCAAGCAGTTTTTCCGCTCCTCCTTGGTCCAAGATAGTTCTCGAATCCACCTGCGAAGAAACTTTCAGCGCTACTCGCGCAGGGATGTTTGCCTTGATGAGTCCGGTGATAATATTTACTTCCGGACGCTGGGTAGAGAGGATAAGGTGTATGCCTACCGCCCGTGACATTTGCGCCAGGCGCACTATGGCCGCTTCGAGTTCTCGCGGATATGAGCTCATAATATCCGCCAGTTCATCTATAATAATGATTATGTAAGGCATTTTATCGCTGTCGGGTTTCTTCGCAACCACATTATTGCGGTAACTTTCCACATCCCGCACCGTTTCCGCCTCCAGGATGTCATATCTGCGATTCATTTCTTTTGCCGCCCATTTTAGAGCCAGGATGGCTTTTTTAGCTTCGGTAATGACCGGCGTAAGCAAATGGGGAATGTTCTTATATAGGGTAAGCTCTACGCGCTTCGGGTCTATCATAATGAATTTCATGTCGTCCGGGCCGTTTCTGTACAGAAGGGAAGAGATCATAGAATGGATAGTGACGGATTTCCCCGCGCCCGTGGTGCCAGCCACCAATACATGCGGCATCTTTGCCAAGTTTCCGAAGATGGCGCGTCCGGAGATGCCTCGGCCGAGAGCGATAAGGAGAGGTTTGGTTCCGTTTTGAAATTTCTCGTCGGCAAGCAAAGTGGCCAGACCGACCACCGACTTGGATCTATTCGGAATCTCAATGCCCACCAGAGATTGTCCCGGTATCGGAGCTTCGATTCGAATCGGGTGAGCGGCCAGCGAAAGCGCCAGATCATTTTGCAGACCCACGATTCTGGAAAGTTTTACCCCCTCGGCTGGTTTGAGCGCGTAGCGGGTGACCGTGGGACCCACTGTTATTTCATCCATTTCCACCTCAATACCGAAGTTTGCCAGAGTTCTTTTTATAATATTCGCATTCGCTTTGATGTCTCCGGTATTGGGCTTGCCTTTGTCTTCTTCAAGGAGAGAAAGCGGGGGAGGAGTGTAGGTCGAAGCATGAACCCCTTTTCTTTTTCTAATCGGCATTTCCTCTTCTGTTTCGTTTTTAGCATGCGAGCCGGATTTTTTGCCCATACCCAAGGCCTCTTTTGCTTTCTCTATCGCAGACTTGGATTCTTTTTCTGTTTCATTTTGTTCGGATTCTGACGAAGAGAGAGATATCGAAGGATCATCCGCATTCTCCGGATTTTCTTCATCTCCCTCTTCATCAACTTTTTCCTTTTTGAAGATTGCCAGAATTTTTTTCCAGATGATTGCCAATTCGAGCTTGGCGTCAAACATTACCAGAATGGAAATAATCAAAATTGCTCCCAGAAATGCGATGCTGGCATAGACATCAAAGAGCGCCACTAAAGGCATGGATAACACCTCGCCCAATATTCCTCCGGAATGTTTTCCGGCTTCGGCGGGCCAGTCGGAAGCTATGTCCACCAATCCGAGCGAAGACAGCAAAAATAGCGCGGAAGAAAAAACCCTGGCCCAGCCCACATTGGGAGTTTCGGATTTTATGAAAGAAGATCCGAGTAAAATAAATAGGAACGGAAGCAGGATGTATCCGATGCCAAGCAGATAGTGAAGTTTGTCATAAACAAATTCTCCCGCCACTCCGGCCAACTCAAATACCGACATCAAGAAAAAAAGCGCTAAAACAAAAAAAATAACCGCCAAGATGCCATGTTTTGTTTCTGTTTTTAATTTTAAAAAATTTTCTCCCTTGGTTTCCGTTTTGTTATTTTTGCCTTTTTTATTTTTCATTACAAAAACATTCTAGCATATATTTATTTTTATCGATATTCTTTAATTTTTTTTTCTTGCTTTTCTTTATGTCTTATATATAATGGACACATGTTTGGGGAAGAAAAAAATCTAAAAGACATGGAACAAAATTTATCTCTAGGACATAGTATGTCTGTAAAAGACATGACTTTTCCAATCCCTTATTCTAAAACAAATAAGCTTATAATAGCTATGTATATGGTTACGGACATTATGGAAAGAGATGAGCCAATTAGAAATAAATTGCGAACTCTCGGTATAGATATTATATCGGACATCTATTTTTCTCCTTCCGGAATTCTTTCGAAAATATCCGAAATTATGTCCTTGCTTGACATTGCCGGCACGGTAAATATGATCTCTCAAATGAATTTAAATATACTCCGAAAAGAATTTTTTGAACTCAAAAATGCTGTTGAAGAATCGGTAAAAATATCTACCCCATTGTATTCCAAATCAGAAATGGGGGCTGATTTATCGGAACTTTTTAGAAACGATAATTTTCCAGAAACTAATCGAACCGTCCCTACTCGCATTGGCGTGCAAAAGGGAAGCACATTGCTTAAAGCTCTTAGTGGAGTAAAATATCCAAAGGCCATGTCCGATAAAAATTTGATGTCCGATAGAACTAAAAATAACATCCAATTTAATTTTGAAAAATTAAGAGAACAGAGACGCGCTGATATCATAACCGTCATTAAAGAGTTTAAAAATGGGGCTACAATAACGGACATCAAAATTAAGGCTATTGGATCTTTGATCGATTGCGGAGAGAAAACCTTACAGAGAGAATTATCCGCTATGGCCGGGAGCGGACTTTTAAAAAGGACAGGGGAGAAAAGATGGAGTCGATATTTTGTTAGTTTATAGGGACTGACAAGCCGTCGTTTATCCCCCTTGCTTTTATACACGGAGTATGACAAAATAGTTTTGTGGAGGTTATCCACATAATATATTGCCCTATTTTTAGGCATTATATTATAATATTCTTGTGTTTTGAATGGGCGCTTTCCGCGCACTTTCTTGGCACACAAGAGAAAGGTCATTGAAAATAAAATAGTCGTTTATTTTGTTTTCAGTGTATTAGTTTATCTCTGTTCACTGTTTTCTTTTCGCTACATTATTATTTTTTATTAGTTTAATAGCGGGTTGAAACAGTGATGGGAAAATATACGCTTTTAGTTTTTCTCCGATGTTAAAGTCGGAGGAAGTCGAAACTAATTCAATAGCGTAAAATGAAAAAAATAATTTATGAGTAACTTATTAAAATCAAAACTCTTTCTTGGAGTGATGATCGCGGGAGCTATGCTCGTAGCTGTGAGTCTATTCGCTTTTGCGTTTGTCTCTACGGCTGACGCGCAGGCTTGCTCGATCACTTCCACGTTAAGAGTCGGTTCAAGAGGAACACAAGTGCAGTGCCTTCAGTCATCTCTAGGCGTTACTGCTGACGGAGCTTTTGGTCCTATCACCAAGGCTGCTGTCCAGGCTTGGCAAACTTCAAAAGGCTTGGTAGCTGACGGAGTCTTCGGACCTCTGTCGCGAGCCGCTTGGTCAGGTTCATCTGTGTCAGGTCTTCCGGCAGGTTGTACATCAACCGCAGGATTTAGTCCTACCACGGGTGTGCCATGCAACAGCGGAGGAACCACTTCGCTTCCGGCAGGTTGTACATCAACCGCAGGATTTAGCCCTACTACCGGACAGTCATGTTCCGGCGGAGGCTCTGTCGTAGTTGGCGGTCCTGTTTCTGTTTCTTTGGCGGCGGATAATCCCGCTCCTTCCACTTTGGTCGCCGGACAGGCTACCGCTGACCTCGCTCATTTCAACTTCATGGGTAGCGGCACCGTTACCGCGGTCAAGTTGAAGAGGACAGGAGTTTCTGCTGACTCTACTCCTTCAAACGTGTACCTCTTCGATGGGGCTACTCGTTTGACGGATGCGGCTTCGGTTTCTTCCAACGGAGAAATCAGCTTCAACAATCCTGCCGGACTCTTTATCGTCTCTGGCTCAAAGGTCATTTCGGTACAGTCTGACATCGCCGCTTCAACTTCAGGCCAGACTGTAGGAGTGATGCTAGTATCATTCACTACCGGAAGCACTGTCGTGACTGCCAACCTTTCGGGTAACATTCACACGATTGCTTCCGCTACGTTGGCGACGGTTTCTGCCGGAACAGTTACTCCTTCCGGAGCAACTATCAATCCGGGCCCGAACCAAACCCTCTGGCAGTCAACTTTGACTATCGGAAATCGAGACGTATGGATGAAGAGACTCGCGCTCCGACAAGTCGGTTCCGCCTTGGCCTCGTCAATGCAGAACTTCAAGCTCTATGTGAACGGCGTGCAGGTTGCTACCGCTACCGGACTGGATGCCAATGGTTATGTAACCTTTGATATGCGTTCCAGCCCTGTGCTGTTGGTGGCAGGCTCCCGCGTTGTCCGCGTGGATGCTGACGTAGTCTCTGGTGCTTCCAGGACTATCAACCTATCACTGCGCACCGCTGCTGACGTAGACTTTGTTGACTCCAGCTTTGGGGTAAACATATCAGCTACATCCACCCCATGGGGTCCGGCTGCGGCAAGTACTATCTCTGGTTCTTCCGGTGGTACTCTTACTGTAGAGAAAGATGTATCTTCGCCTTCAACCAACTTGGTAAACAATGCTAGCGACGCTACATTGGGAATCTTCAAGCTTACTGCATTCGGCGAGTCTATTAAGGTTGAAAATCTGCGAGCTACCTACACATCTTCGGATGCTGCTATTGGTTCGCTCCGAAACGGACGTATTTTGGTTTCAACTGACGGTACCAACTGGGTTCAATACGGTTCCACGGCTACTTTGAACGAAGACAGCCAGGGTACTCCTTACACTCAGTACACCGTGAACGTTACTATTGTGCCGGGTACTCCGGTGTGGGTGAAGTTGAATGCTGATATCTACGACAACGACGGCACGGATTCGATCACGACTAACACTGACACCGTAGCTGGTGTCCTTGCTATCGGTTCTTCCAACGCGCTTCGCGTAGATTCTCTCGGCTACTTCAATGCTCCGTCTTCGGCAGTTTCAGCTAATACGCTGACGATTGCTACGACATCTGTTACCTTGAGCAGAAACAATACTTACGCTGCTCAGAACACCACTCTTCCCGCAACCAACTTCAAAATCGGTTCCTGGAACTTGGCGGGTTCTTCTATTGAAGATGTTCTACTCACGACCTTGTCCTTTGATGTGGATGAAGTCACGGGCACTACCTTCAATGAGGATGATATTACCAACATGTATGTAGTGGTTAAGAACTCTAGCGGCGCGGTGGTGGCTCAGCCATCTCCGATTGCTACAGTTGTCGCTGCTGATGACAATTACTCAATCAATTACACTTTGATGAAGAATCAGAGCGTGTCAATTGAGCTCTTTGGAAATTTCGGCAGTACGGTAACGGCTACGCATTCGTTCAAGACTGACCTTACCGTAACCGGTACTTCATTGGTTGGTGGCTCTTCCATCACTGCGACTTCCGCGGATACGGATGGCCAGACTATCACCTTTGCTACAGCTTATATCCAGGCTTCAGTAGACGCATCCAGCCCTGACTTGGCGATTGTTTCTGACAACCAGACTGTAACTTCGGGTGCATTCAAGTTCTCCGCAGTAACTGCAGGATTTAATGTGACCGACCTTACCTTCACTATAGCAGACGTAACCGCAGTCCAGAACGTAATGCTCTACGACGGTTCAACCCTCGTGGCATCGCTTCCTGCCTCGGCTACGACCACGTTCTCTGGTCTTAGCTGGAATGTACCGGCTAATACCTCCAGGGTTCTTACCGTCAAGCTACAGCTTGGCTCAGTAGGCCTAGGAGCGGGTACCAGCCAGGCGTCTTTACTCACCACTATGACAGTGTTCACTTCGGTAAACACTTCAACCGGCGTGTCTGACGCTTCTGATGCTGACTCTGGTCAGTCCCGAGAGTCTACAGCTGACCCTGCTGCCGCTGCGCAGTACGTTTACGCAGCAATCCCTCTGTTCACTCAGGGTATTGTTTCAGCTACTCTAACCAACGCGATTGATAACGAACTCTACAAGTTCATTGTCACTCCGCAGGGAGGAGCGGTTGCTCTTAAGCAACTCAAGTTCACTATCGTTCTTACCGATGGCGGTACAGACGACACTCTGACCTTGGGTACGCTCAAGCTGTACCGAGGTTCTACCGATATCAGCGCTGATGTTGACATCCACGCTACGGCCGGTACGACCTTTGAGGACACTAACTCTCTTGCAGAAGGTTCTACCACGGTTATCGTGACTTGGTCTTCTGAAGAACAAGTTTCCTCGGCTACCGAGTACGCTCTGCGAGGTACTCCGGCAGGATTCGCTACCCCAGCTGACAATGATTCCATCAATGTCAACATTGCTACGGATAGCGCTATCCACACCGCGGCAAACTCTTACTTGATTGACCTAGATACTACAGCTGCTCAGGCAACTATAGGTCTAGCGCCTTCAACGGGTGTTGCTCAGGATAATGCCGCTCATGGTACTGATGCTGCGACAGTCACTAACGGTCCGAACGTGCTCTGGTCTGATGTGTCCGCTCTGCCTCACACTGAGACAGTCGTGGATGCAGGAACTACAGCAACTTCGTCCGCAGACTGGACAAACGGCTACTTGGTACAATACTTGCCTCTGTCAGGTATGACCAAGAACAACTAACTCTAGCTAGCAATAGATAGAAGTTAAGTTACAAAAAACCACCCTTCGGGGTGGTTTTTTGTTGCTTGATTTTAGATTTTTTGCTATACATATATGGTATGACTCCAGAACAGCGCAACCTTATTTTAGGAATCCTCGCCGTGCTTATCATTTTGGGGATAGTTTTCTATTTTAATAAAAAAAATGAATTATCACCTCTTACCCCTCCTTCTCAAGAAGGGGAGGACACGGGAGAATCCTCTCCTTTTTCTGAAGGAGGAGTACCCGCTACAAGCGAGGGAGGTGGTGAGAATTCAAGCCAGAGCGCAGGAAGCATAACCACTGGCACTCCCGAGAGCGGAGCAGAGCAGCAGGCGGCGTTTAATGCTACCATGGCCAAAGCAAGCGAAGCTTTCGTGAAAGGTGACTATAATCTCGCGGTCAAGTACTATAATGACGCGCTTAAAATAGTGAAGATAGACGTAGCTTATTCCGGCCTGTTCAACGCTTATACCGCGCTCCAGAATTGGCCAAAAGCGCTGGAGGCCATTAACCAAGCCATAGAGCTTAAATCCAGCCATACTGAATACTGGAAGGCCAAGCTTACTTTGCTAGACGAGCGCACCGGAGTTACCTACACCGAGCTCAAGGCAGTGTATGGAAGCGGCCTCGCGAAAAGCGACGGAAGGACAAAGATAAACCTTGTGACCCACTTTGCAAATATTGCCGAGGCAAATGGGGAGAAAGAAGAGGCGATAGCCCTGTGGGAGTATGCAAAGACCCTAAATCCGGCCAAATCGGTCGTTTATCAGACAGAAATTGATAGGATGGATTGACCCCACGCAGGAGCAAGTTATCCACACCCCTTTATCTTACCTTATTAACTAGTAGTGGTATATAATTAGTTTTGGTTTGTTTCGATTCTAATTTTAAAAGTTAATTTTTAAAAAATCTAAATGAATAAGAATATGTGGGTAGTGGCAGTTGTCGTTTTAGTCGTAGTAGTCGCGCTTAGTTTTTGGTATTCCGGCAAAAAATATGACGAGGGCTATCAAGCGGCTGTCGCTGACATCAAAGCCCAGCAAGAAGAGGCCGGCGACAAGGCGGCTCAAGCGGCATCCGACGAAGCCAATCCTTTCAAAGTGCAAAATCCGCTCAAGGGAGTTGAGGCCAATCCGTTTGAAAAAGCCAAGCAAACCTTAAATCCATTTGACTAAAACTAATAACATATCACCCGTATGAATTTAACTAAAAAAATAAGTTTGTCGGGAATGGCGATGGGGCTGGTGCTGTCGCTCGTGCTGATGTCTGGTATTGCCTCGGCGCAAACCGAGAGCGTTGCCTCCACCGATATTCCGCCAGAGCTCGTTCGACTGGCGCAGGACCTAGGTTGCGAGACTAGCGCTCTATGTGCCGAAAAATTCGACGCTAATATAGAACAAGGCATTGCTTTGGCGCAAAAATATGACATTTATACCCCAGAACAAGAAAAACTCGCCGCGACTTTTAAAACAGAGGTCTTGGAACGATTGCGCACAGCCAATCAAGATAATTTTGAGGAAGAAATTCTAGCGCTGGCCGATAAAATCCTAAGGGAAAAACCGGCCCTAGCCAGGACGATGGGTGTCACCCGTCAGGCGGTTAATGCCGCTGAAACGATCATTAGCACCGTCAAAGATGCCGGGGTGAATTTGAGAACCTGCCAGAAGTCACCGGAGGATTTGTCGCGGGAACAGCTGATTGCCTGTGTTAAAGCCAGCAGTAATTTGTCTAGTAAAGAAAAAGCAGTCGGGGATTACATCCCAAAAGAAAATGCAAAAGCGGCGGAGGTCCAGAAAATGCTTGAACTTGAGAGTTCCTTGCTCTCTGGTCTCTATCCGGGCCTGGGGCGAGTCGGTGCCGAAGAAGCCGGACAAATTTGCCTTAAACCCGGCTCGGAATCCATCGCCGACTGCGACCGAATTGCCGAAAAGTTCTTCGGCGCCGAAGGCGTAAAACATCTGCAGGAAGTTAGACTACAAACAACTCGCATCAAGGAATATTACACCGAAGGAATCGAAAGAATGGAGTTAGTGACACCAGATGGACAAAAACTGATCGGTAAAGGAGCGATTAGGAATGCTTGTGATAAGGCCTTTGAAGATAGTAACCTAGGTTTGGCGCGCGCCTGCGGAAATTTTGCCGTCAAGAACGGCTACGCCACTCAGGCGGAAATTGAAGACGGATTAAAACTCATGGAAACTTTCTCGCAAAAAGCGAAAGGGGTTGATTTTGACAATTGCCGTTTCAATCCGGAATCCTGTCGGAAATTTCTGCCCGATGAATTTCGCTCGCAGTTTGATTCCCAATTTGAAATTTTTAGAATAATGTCCGAATCCATCGGCTTTGACCCGGCTCGCTGTGAAAACTCTTACGACCCTGATATTGGCAAGCGATGCCTGGAAGGAGCTAAAGCTGCGCTCTCCCGCGTGGAAGAAATTGCTAAAAATTCTCCGGAAGCGCGCAGAATTGTTGATGAAATTAGAGGTCAGATTACTGAAGGAGAACGCATGACGGAGAGACGGGACGAATTTCATGAAGAATCAAGGGCGGGAGGAAACGCCGGGCCCGGAGGATGCCGAGGGCCGGAAGAATGCTTCAAATACTGCAGCCAGCCGGGAAATTCAGCCGAGTGTATTTCTTTCGGCGCTAAAAGTCAGATTTTTGACCAAAGCACAATAGTGCAGAAATTTAATATGGTAAATGAACAATTAAATACACCTCAAGGTCAGCCGTATCCATATCCACCTCAAAACAATAACACTTTCCCAAATCAGCCGGGGCAAGTAGATCCAGGATTTAACCGATATCCTTATCCGCAGCAACAGCCGGTCGGCCCAAGTCCGGAATGTTTTGCGGCGATAGAGAGCGGTGATTTTGCCAGGGCGAAAACCGCTTGTGCGGGAGCTACGAAAAATTATCCTCAGCCAATTGCCGAACCGTTCCCCGTCTGTCCAGCATATTCCATGCCATCTCCCTGTCCGGAAGGCCAAATGCGGCAGGCGGCTTCGGATGCTCGCGGATGTCCCTCTTTTGGCGCTTGCACAGTAATAGATAATTACAAGCCGATCGATACCCCAAAACCTTGCCCAGCCGAAACGTATTGGGACGGTAGAAGTTGTATGGCTAATCCGGAAAAAGATACTACTAGTGATCAAACTCGTGTACAAACATCCTGCGCTTCCGGACAATGGTGGGATTCAGTCACGCAAAGTTGCAAATCTTCTCAACCTGTTAGTTCCGGTTGTGGAAGCTTTACTGATCAAACCGCCTGTCAGGTAAATCCCGGTTGCGGTTGGGCCAATGGCGCCTGCGGAGGAAATATGACAACTGGCAATACTTGTCCATCCGGACAATATTGGTACTATCCGCCAGGGGGAGGCGCAAGCTATTGTATGTCCTCAAGTAATACGGCTTGTTCTTCCGGTCAATACTGGAACGGCACAGCTTGCGTTACAAACTTAACTACCAGCGGCAGTTGTCCGTCTGGCTATCATTCCCACAGCGAGAGCGGCGGGTTCTGCATGAACCAAGAGGAAAATTACAGCGGCACTTGTTACAATTCTGCCGGTACGGCAACAATGACTTGTCCGCAACAAACTTATACTCCTTATGGTTGCGGAGCTTATACTAGTCAAACTTCTTGCTCAAGCGCTCCTGCCTGTTCGTGGCAAAACAATGTCTGTATTATGTCCGGCGTTACTAGCGGAACGACTTGTACTTCCGGACAATGGTGGGACCCAGCTACGCAAAGTTGTAGGTCTTCAAGCAACACGGCTTGTACTTCTGGACAATACTGGGATGGTTCCGCCTGTGTGAGTTCGTCCACTACCGGTCAATGCCCAAGCGGACAATATTGGTACACGCCCTCGGGCGGCGGCACCGGCTACTGTATGTCCACAAGCGGCACAACTTGTTCCTCGGGGCAGTGGTGGAACGGCACAGCCTGTGTCACAACTTCCACTACGGACTGCACTTCCGGCCAATATTGGAATGGTACAGCGTGTGTCTCCAATTCGACCACCAATACTTATCCCACACCCTCATACCCGACACCTTCAGAGAATTATCCTACTCCTTCATACCCGACACCATCTTCCGAGTCATATCCCACACCCTCATACCCGACACCTTCAGAGAATTATCCTACTCCTTCATACCCGACACCATCTTCCGAGTCATATCCCACACCTTCAAGTGGTGGAGCAATGTTGTTATGCAACCAATCCGGCGGGATTTGGACTGGCGCGGCCTGTGATTTGGCGGAAAATATATCCGACCAAAAGGACTACTACGCTTACCATCAAAAGCAATCTCAAGCTTTGTTAGCCCAAGTTATTAGAGCGTTTACCGATTTGTTTAGATAAGTTAGCATCCTAAATACCTTTATTTATCAGGCGGAAATAGACCGCTTGCGGAAGAATTAGGTTCTAGGTTTTAGGTTTTAGTTGCTAGCCGCTAGAATTTGCGGTTTTTGTTTTATCTGTGATATAATCAAAATATGCTGACAGCTTTCATAAATAAAAAATTATATACTGCAAAATATAAGCTTTTGGAAGACAAGACTTATTTCGGAGAAATACCAAGCCTAAGGGGTGTTTGGGCGAATGCGAAAACTTTAGAAGAATGCAGGGAAGAATTAAAAGAAGTTTTAGAAGGATGGCTGATATTGCGACTTAAGAAAAATCTTCCTGTACCTAATTTTGAAACACCTTCCTCGTATATGAAAACGAGGATTTATGCCTAAGTTGAGTCCTATTTCTCAGAGAAAGTTAATTATCAAACTTAAAAAATTTGGATTTACTGGTCCTTATCAAGAAGGTAAACATCCTTATATGATAAAAGGGCAAATATCTATTACAATCCCAAATCCCCATAAAGGCGACATATCAAAGAGTTTGCTTTCTGAAATTTTACGCCAGGCTGGTATCTCCACAAAAGACTGGAATGAGTTATAAATTAGGACAAAAATGCCTCCCTCTTGCAAAATATCTAAGTATAGGTAGAATATAGGATATTATAAATAAAATTTTATCGTGCAAATGTCTAAAAATAAGATTATCGGGGGAGTAGTATTAGTTTTGGTTGTAGTCGGAGCCGTCCTTTTGGGCTTAAAAATGCAAAAAGAGCAAGGCTATTCGGTGGTATATATGGCAACTGGGGAGGTATATATAGGCAAGTTAGCCACTTTTCCAAGTTTAGAGCTTAGGGACGCATACCAGTTCCAAGCTACCAAGGATGCCACTGACCCGACTAAGAATACTTTCAAGCTCCAGCCCCTCAAAGACGCTCTATGGGCGCCAAAAGTACTTTATCTTGTAAAGGACAACGTGGCCTTTTATGGGCCTTTGATGTCCGATAGCGTGATTGCAAAAAAATTGGCCGAGCAGAATAAATAAATTTTACTGTCCTTTAAACAAAAAATACCCCGGCTGGGGTATTTTTTGTTTTCGCTGACTTATCCACATATTTTATTGTGTTCTCTTGACTGTGCGTGCGATAATGATTAGTGCATGGGCGAGTCGAATGCGCTCTTTGTATGTCTTTGATTTTCCATAAATGCATTATTGGGGAATTGAGGAGTTATTATTATAAATTATTATTAAGTTAGTTTTATTATTCATGAAAAAATTATTTAAAGGTTTGGGTTTGGTTTTGATGGCTCTCGCCCTGGTCCTTGGGCTCGGAGCAGGTAGCGCTAGCGCAGCTATAACATTAAGCGCAACTTCAATGGTTGCTGATGGCGCTCTTACGCTTGTATTTGAAGGTGCAACAGCTGATGCTTTTGAGACTACTGTCGCAGCGGTAGATCCTACAGCGGATCAGACTATTAGTCTTCCAAACAACGGAGCCAGTAGTGCGTTCATGACTTCTGCTTTGACTACAAATGCGGTTGATGCGGCAAACGCCGTTACCGGTGCTTCAAACGGCTTGTTGTTTGAAGGTGCGACAGCTGATGGGTTTGAGCTCACCCTTACAGTTGGTGATCCTGGTGCAGATGTGACTATTACATTACCGGCTTCATCCGCTGCTGCTGGTATATTCCTTACCAGTTTGACCACAAATGCGGTTGATGTAGCAAACTCTGTGACTGGTACTTCCAATGGCTTTATCGCCGAAGGTGCGACGGCAGACGGTTTTGAAACAACTGTGTCTTTCGCGGACCCTGGTGCTGACTTTACGCTTACCATTCCAGCATCGACTGCAGCTGCAGCGCCACTTCTGACCGCACTTACCACAAATGCGGTTGATGTGGCAAACGCTGTAACAGGCGTTTCCAACGGCTTATTGCTCGAAGGTGCAACAGCAGATGCTTTTGAAATCACGATTTCTCCAGTTGATCCAACAGCTGATGCAACGTGGTCAATTCCGAACTTTGCAGTCAACGCAGCATTCGTAGGTTCAACGCTCACCACGAACAATGTTGACGCTGCAAACTCTGTGTGGGGCGTATCAAACGGCTTGGTGCTCGAAGGTGCAACAGCAGATGCTTTTGAAACAACTGTAACTCTTACCGACCCTACCGCTGACAGGACAATTACTATCCCGAACCTAACTGGTCGAGTACAGTTGGCTTCTGCATGTTCAGTTATTACAGCGGGTGCAACTCCTACTCTGACTGTTGGGTTATCAAACTGCTATACTGATACGCCGACCGGCAACCAAGACCAGACGATTACATTCTCCGGTGCAGGTAATGCAGGTGAAATGCTTACCATTATCTTCACAGCCGGTGCGGGTGATGATGAAGTAATCACATTCCAAACCACACTGGTCAATTCCATTGGAACGCTGACAGTAGCTGATAATGCGGGTGGAACCTATGCTGTTACATTCCTAAGTGACGGTAGCGTTTGGCAGGAGATAGCTAGAACAGCGATAGCATCTTAGTCATTTTGTTTCTTAAGTATTCTATTATTAGCAAACTACGTACGGATTTTACTTAACGGTCGAATTTCGTATGGATAAAATCTTAAAAACAAAATGATTAATAAATTAAAAATCGGTTTAGCGGCTGGAACGGCCTTGGCTCTTCTCGGAGCAGGAATGGCTATGGCTGCGGCAGGGGACTTGACTTGGTCTGCGGCGCAGACAGTGGATCTGTCTTCTCCAGACATGGATCTGACCATTGCTTCCGGCTCTACGGCCGAGAGTCTGGTGATCAATGCGGGGACGGTGGTGCCGACGCTGGCTTCCGGAGATGTATTCACTATATCTACGGCTGCGGCTGGAAGCTTTGCTATCAGCCCCACTACTAGCGCCGAAATAAGCTGTAATTCAAGCAACATAGCTACGTTGGTTATTACAGCTACTGGTGCCTTGACAACCACCATCACTCCGTCTACTACGGCCTGTGCTTATCAGGCGCCAGGAGGAGGCGGCGGAGGAGGAGGCGGCGGCGGAGTGCCAGCAGCGCCCGCGGCTACTCCAGCTACTCCAGCTACGCCTGCAACTCCGGGAGAAATCCCAGGTTGTGGCAATAGGACTACTGGGTATAGCACATCTACCGGAGCTTCTTGCGTAGGCAATGTGCCTACCACTCCGGCTACTCCCGCGACTGTGGCCATTCCTGGCTGCGACGCGCGTACTACGGGGTTCAGCACTACTACCGGAGCGTCTTGCGTGGGAAACATGATTAGCACTTCCGCTACCCCGGGTTCCGGCGGAGTCTATGCTCTGGGTACCAAGACTCTCAAGAACGGGAGCCGCGGGGATGCAGTCAAAGAACTTCAGAGACTGCTCAACACTCTCCTAAATCTTGGCCTCAAGATCGATGGCATACTAGGTCCCAAGACCATTGCCGTCATCAAGACTTGGCAGAAGAACAACGGACTTGTAGTTGACGGCCTCGTTGGTCCAAAGACCAAAGCGGCTATGAAAGTTCAAGCTGGAGCGTACTAGGGTTAGGTTCTAGGTTCTAGTGACTAGGTTCTAGTAAGACTCACAAAAACCACCCTTCGATAAACTCAGGGTGGTTTTTGTTTGCCAACTGTCGGGTGTCCAACACCCGACACGACAATCTATTTATCCACAAAATTTTCGTGCCGGATTACGAAATGCCGGATATAATTAAACTCTATGTTTTTATTTAAAAAAGTTCTGTGGTGGGTCGTGGTTGTTCTTGCAGTCGGTTATATCATATTAGTTATTGTTCGCGCTTTTCATTTTTATAATTTAGATAAAACTAACGAGCAAGTAGAAAAAATTCATAACACAAGGCTTCAACTTTCTGATGTGATGGGTGAAAACCTTCCGCCTGATCCGGGTACAGAAGCTGATAAAACAATAGCTGGTGTTGATACGAATCAGAATGGGATCCGAGACGACGTGGAACTTGCGATATTTAAAGAATACCCAAATTCTGCGAAAAAGAGAGCTGTGTCTTTGCAGTATGCTCTGGCTTTGCAAAAACAAATGATCTTACCCATTGTGAATACGGAGACATTAGTTGCTACAGTAGAATACAAAAGCAAAGCAAGCAAATGTATGTGGACCTTGGGCGATACAGATAAGTACAAAAACTTTATAGACAATTTACAAGTCAATACCAAAGAGAGAAATCAATATCTTGACGAAATTTATGATAAATTAGGGAGTTTCTCTGTGTCAAAAGAGGGGTGTGATTTAGATTTATCTACTTTACCTAACTAAAGTAATGCAAAAGAAAATATCTATAATCATTTTTTTATCATTTCTATTTCCCAACTTTGTTTTTTCCTCAGAATGTTCTAGCCATGGATACACGATCGTGTATATCAACGGCATGAATACTAGCAAAAGAAAAGCCGAAACAGATTTATCGGTACTTGTGGATAAAATTCGTTTAGATTATTACAAAAATGAATCTTTAAACTACGAATATCTTCACAACTTCCCTCACATTGCCGGCTTGGGGGAGTTTGGGGACGTAGTTACCCAAAAAATACATGAGTACGATTTAGATGTCCCAGACTATGATTTAATAGAGATGTGGAAATCTGCGAGTGAGAAAGTTAATACTCAAAAAGTGTTACTCGTTGGCCACTCTCAGGGAAATTTTTATGCCAATAGACTCTATGACATTTTTCAATTAAACGGACTACCTCGAAGCTCCTTAGGAGTTTACAGCGTGGCAAGCCCTGCCAGTTTCGTATCAGGAAATGGTCTGTATACCACCTCGGACACAGACGGAGTCATTAATTTTTTACGCAGGCCTATATTAAATTTAACAATTCTGCCGGCAAATGTAAAAATAAAATTAGCAGGAGAAGACACTTTAACTAACGGGCATAGTTTCTCAGACATATATTTAAAATACCAGAGCGATAAGATCATTTCTGAAATTGAATATTCACTCAGTAAATTAAAAGAAGGAGAGAAAGTAAATGGTCCCTGTATAATACCTCCACAAATTGACCTTACGCATAAAGTTATCGGTAAAGTTTTTGCAGTTGCAGATCCGGCGGCCGTTGCCATCAAGACTACTGCAACAACCACGTACAACCTTGCTCATGCTTTTGGCAGCGGGGTATTGGGCGCGGCTAGCAATTTCGCCAGCGCTATCGGAAATATTGGAAACAAATTTGGAGCTTCGGTGATAACAGCTGTGGATGGGTCAGAAGGAAGCCAGGCGCTCGGCGATGCGCTTTCGACTGGCCCGATAATTACTACATGGGAAGAAATGGAAGGTAAGTTTGGCGCAGAAGATGCCATAAATGTTCCGGAGGAAACAAAAGAAGCTTTGCCCGCAGATGGAGAACAAGGCGGCGAGCCGGATGCGCCGGTAGAAAATCCAGAACCCGCAGAACCTCCCAAAGAAGCCGCACCCGCCTTGCCCGAAGAAAAGCCGGAGGAAATTTCAAACACTGCTGAGCAAGAAGACACTCCCGCAGCCGAACCCCCAAGATCAAGCGGCTATAACGTGATATTAAATAACACCCCTTCCGATACTACTCCGCCAGTGATAACTTTAACTGGAAATAATCCGGAAAATGTTGCAAAAAATTTCGCTTACACCGACGCTGGAGCCACAGCTCTCGATGATGTGGATGGAGAGATCTCTGTCGCGATGAGCGGCTCGGTGGATACAACAGTGGTGGGCAGCTATACTCTGACTTATACCGCCACTGATGCTGCAAGCAATGCGGCCACGGCCACCCGTACGGTAAATGTGACGGACGGAACAGGACCTGTCATTACGATTACCGGTGATAACCCTATGAATATATTGGAAGGAGGTACTTATACGGAACCCGGAGCCACGGCTCTCGATGATGTAGACGGAAATATTTCAGTAGTTGTCACGGGCGCAGTAAATACTTCTCTGGTGGGCGTATACACTATCACTTACACTGCCACCGATGCCGCTGGCAATACGGCTACGGCTACGCGGACCGTAAATGTGAATTATGATTCAGCGGGCCTTGCCTCTTCGGACTTGAACGAGAATGGAATTGAAGATAGAGACGAAGCTGAAGTGTCGGTAACGGCGAATAAAACCCTTGCGGCCGGTGAATATGCTTTTTTTAATTTAACTATTACCAACAACGCCGTGTTCACGCTGGAGGGCGATCCGGATTCATTAAATTCTTTCAAGGGGGTAAAGATTCGCGCCGTCAATTTGACTGTTCATTCCGGCGCTTCTATTTCTGCGGATCAAAAAGGATACGCGCAAAGCCAGGGTCCCGGAGCCTCGTCTACCTCCACTGTCGGCGCGAGCTACGGCGGGGTGAGCTACAGCGGCTCCGCGAGCTCTACTTATGGCTCGGCCAAGGCCCCTGTGGATCTGGGCAGCGCCGGAGCTCAGCCGCACAAAGGGGGAGGAGCGATACGCCTGGTAGTCTCAAATACTTTTACCAATGACGGCATAGTGACTGCCGACGGAAGCGAGTCCTCGAGTGGCGGAAGCATTTATGTGACCTCAGGCGTGCTTGCGGGAGGGGGCGCATTTCATGCCAACGGCGGAAATCTTTTCTCAACTGGCTTTTTCAAAAGTCCCGGCGGCGGAGGCAGGGTCGCCGTATATTATGATAGCTCGACTTTTTCAGGGACGATCCTGGCGGAAGGCGGTTGTGGTAGCTATGACGGCTTTACGTCTTCCTGCGGCACGGACGGTACAATCGGCATTTTCAATCAGACAGACAATGATGCCGACCTGCGCGGTTCCTGGAAATTCCTGCAGGCAGACGCTCCTTTTTCTTACAGCGATATTTTAATTTCAAACGGCGCGAACGCGGCGTCCGAAGATAGGGTAACCGTGACTGCCGATAGCATGACGCTAAGCGGCGGCTCCGCTTTTACTTTAGCGGATGGACAGGTATTAAATATTTCCGCTATTACTCTGGACGGGGGCTCGACCATGACTTTGTCGGGAACGGAGACGATCAATTCCAACACACTTACAATCTCGGGAAATTCGACACTTGGCGTTCTTTCTCTAAAAACACTTGCGCTTACCATTCCCAATCTGACCATTGACTCCGGTTCGACGATAACTGCCGATCGCAAAGGCTATGGGTTTAGTAGCGGCTCCGGCAATGGCCCCGGTGCTCCGCCTTCGACTTATGATCCCGCCAATCCGGGACCGTACTACATGGGAGCAAGTTATGGAGGCATAGGCTACACCAGCAATTCTTCGTTGTTGTACGGGTCCGAGACTGCGCCGGTGGATTTCGGAAGTGCTGGAAATGTGACGACCAGCGCTGCGCGCGGTGGAGGCGCAATCAAACTCACGATTTCCGGAACGCTTACAAACAATGGCACAGTTTCGGCGGGTGGCGGACCGACGGGGAGCGGAGGCAGCGTATATGTCATGGCGGGCAATCTTTCCGGATCAGGAACATTTAGCGCAAACGGCGGAAAGTCGTATAGCTCAAGCGTAGTCCATGGAGCCGGCGGCGGGGGACGCGTAGCGCTTCATTTCACAACCTCTTCGTTTACAGGCGCGTATACTGCCATCGGCTGGCCGGGAAATACCGGCGGACCCAGCGGTGCCGGGACTGCCTTGCTTATTGACGATTCTGTCCCCGAGCCGGACACCACCGCGCCCTCAATTTCTTCTTACACATACAACGGACTGTCGGGGAACCTGTCTGTCGATCCCTTGATTACTCCGGTGACTATCGCCATTTCTTCCAGTGAAAACGTGGATTGGGTATCTGTAAAAATAGAGAACGAAGCGGATTCCAGCAAGTATAAAATTTTCTTTTCCGGAAATGGCTGTGTGGACGATACCAGTACGTGCGAGAAAACCTGGGACGGAGTCCTTTCCAGCGGCGGATTGCTTCAAGACGGAACTTTTCGCGTGAAAGTTCACATCAAAGATGCCGCGCAGAACGAGTTTTTCGATTATCTTGCGAACAAGATCATAGTCGATACGCCGGAGTAGGACGTCGGGTGTTGGACACCCGACGATCGTTTTTATTATATTATTATGAGAAAAGATCCGTTGGTGACTGGTTTGTATTATCATATTTACAATCGTGGTGTAGACAAGAGAGACATATTTACCAGTAAAAAAGATCTCAATAGGTTTATTTTGAGTGTCAAAGAATTTAATACAGTTAAACCCATTGGCAGTATCAAGGATAAACTTCCAGGTGTCCAACACCTGGGACCGCTTGTTTCCATAGTTTGTTATTGTTTTAACCCCAATCATTTCCATTTTATTTTGAAGCAAGAGGTAGATGGAGGAATATCCGAATTTTTTAAGAGACTACTGGGTGGCTATACGAATTATTTTAACCTCATACATAAAAGGAGCGGATCTCTTTTTCAAGGTAGATTTAAATCAAATCTAATCAGCCGAGAAGATTATTTCTTAAAAATCAGACCGTATGTTCATCTAAATTACATGTTGCACGAGATTCCCAAAGCCAAAAAACACCTCGTTCTGTCAAGTGAAAGGGAATACATTTCAGGTGATTTTAGCTTAATTTCAAAAAAAGAAGCGGAAGAGTTGCTATATTTTTATGGAAGCTATGAAAATTTTAAAAAAGAATGTCTAAATGTAGTTTCAATGATACGCGACGAGAGAGGTCTAACTTCTCTGGTGGACGTAGATGCTCTTCCTGTATAAATCCCAGGTGTCCAACACCTGGAGGTGGAAGGTGGAATGTGTAAAATTTTATTAAAATTTTTTAAAGCGAGTTATCCCCAGTTTTTATTTATTTATTCAACTTATAAGAATATACTTTAAAAAGTAATCTCTTTATCTCGGAGGAGAGTATCGTTTTTTATCAATAACGTTTTAAAAAATATTTTTATGCAAGTATTCTCTCGTGCGTTTGTGAGCCGCAAGATCAAGTTCGCGGCGGTTTTTTCTGTGGTCGCAATAATTATTTTATCTCTTGTCGCTTACAACGCGGACGCTATAGTGACCACCACTATCACGGATTTGACGCCTACTTTCGGCGGGCAGAAGCTCAAGCAGGGTTCTGATGCCACGGCCGTGCTCAAAGTGCAGTTTGGTTCGGACTCCGACACAGAAACCCTTACTTCCATCAAAGTCACTTTTACCGGTTCTGTCGGCACGCCAACCTGGACCTCCGGCGCCGCCACTTCCTCGGAGCTTCTTGACCTCGCTATTACCGGAGGCGGCATAGAGCTTTGGAAAGATGCAGGCGCGGCCGGCTTCCAAGGTTCAGGAACCGATACAGAAGTTGCCTTGACCGCATCTCCTACATATGCTTCCGCCACCACTTTCGTACTCAATCCCGCTTCTGATCCAACTCTCGCCACCGACGACATTTATTTCATCGTGTTCAAGTCCGACTCCAGCGGAGTCACTAATGCCAATGCCTTTACTGTAGGCATTGCCGCGGACGGGGATATCGTCACTTCCGCGTCAAATCCCACCATCACTCCTGTGACCAGTCGGGCTATTGCCATAGACACCGTGGCTCCAACCCTCAACTCTGCCACTAGTTTTCCACAGAGCGGCTCTATCGGGCAGGCCATCAGCATGTTTCCACACATGACTTTCTCCGAGCAACTGGACCAGACGACCCTCACTTCCACCAACATCACTCTCACTGCAGGGAGCGCCGTGGGAGGTGCCATTCGCGCGTTTCCGGACGGATTTGACTTCGTAATTTCCAGCCCACCGACATACACAGCGAGCACAAGCTTTGCTAAATTTGCCACTGTTTCCACTGCCTTTTTCCAGATTTTCGGTACTAGCGCTATTAGCCCGCAGGGTGCATACTCTGCTCCGGCTGTGGGGGATATAGTTATGAGCCAGAGGGAGACTTTTCCGCCGGAACTCGGGCTTGTCACTAACGCCACCCTTACCTCCGGGACTTTTGCGGTAAACGGATTTGCCGCTTTTAATCCTCAGCAAATTACAAAAATGGCCACTCCGGCCGCGACCGGTGCGGTGACTGCTGCTACTGCCGTGACTGCTGGCGACATTATCGTAGTCAATACTTCGGCCAATCCGACTTCACAGAAATACGACTGGCACATAGTGACCACCGGCGCTAATGCGAACGCCGCCGGCTTACGCCTAGACGGAGCGGGAGCCGCACCAACCTATGTTTCCGGTTCCCGTTTTAGCACCATTACTCCCGCGGGTACGGCCACAGACAATGGAGCTACAGCCGGCCAAGTGCTTGCGGTCTCTGTCGGAGATTTGGTTTTTGTGAAAATCGGCTCCACTTACGGCTGGCATCAGGTAACTACCGCGGGAAATCTTTCATCCGACGCCACCGAGAACACCGCATTCCTGGATAACGGAGCGGCTGACCCGGGCATTACCGCAAGTAGCCAAATGAGCAAGATTGCTTCTGCCGCAAACGGCCTCGTCTCCGAATCCGCCACCGTCTTTTCTTTCGGAGACATTGTCTTCGCGCAGACCACCGCTAATGCCGCCAACAACGGCGCCTACAACTTCCACATAGTGTCCAACGGCGCTACTGGCGCGAGTTCCTCGAGCCTCCGCTTTGACAACGCTGCCGGAACCCTCTCTAGTTCTACCGCATATACTCTCACCATGGGCACCGGCATCAAAGACGCGGCCGGCAACGCTCTGGCTTCTGCCCAGACCATCACTTTCACCACCGGCTCCACCGGCGGCACCAATACCACTCCACCTTTCGTGCAGTCCAGCCAGCCCCAGCCGGGCAGTCAGACCCATCCTATTAACGCGCCGCTTAAACTTACCTTTAGCGTAGACATGGCTTCATCCGGCGGAGGAGATATAACCTCAGCGAACAACATTGGGCTGTTTACCGATAATTTCGGAGCTCCGGGCACGGCGGTAACTACCACCAAGGCCTATGATTCCGTCTCCAAGACAGTAACTCTGACTCCCTCCGCTAACCTTACCGCTTCCACCGGCTATGTGGTCAAAATAAATACCACGGCCACCTCCACCACTGGCGCCGCTTTCCCTCAAAATTATTTCTTATCCTTTAAGACTTCATCCGGCGCCGCCGACTCTACTGCCCCCACTGTGCTCGGGGTAAATCCTGCCAATGCCGCGACTGGAGCCGCGCTCGGTACGGTGGTAACGGTCGGTTTCAGCGAAGACATGAACCCGGCTACCATTACCACGAGTACGATAACTTTAAGCGGCGGCATTACGGGTACGGTAACTTATAATCCGCAATCGCGAAGCGCTTCTTTTGCTCCCTCGCAGGCTCTTGCCGCCAACACCGAGTACACCTTCACGGTAGTCTCTGGCGGCTCCGGAGTGAAGGATCTCTCCGGCAACGCGCTTGCTTCAAACTATACTTCCACTTTTACCACCACGGCGTCCGCGGACACAGCCAAACCGCTTTTGAGCTTTGCTAATGCGGACAACTTTTCGGTGGCGGTAACTTTCTCAGAGCAGGTAAAATCCGGCGGTGGGCCGAACGCGGCGGATAATATAGTGAACTATACCCTGGAATCTCCGGTAGGTGCTTCTATTTCTCTTGGCGGCAAGACCGTCACTTATGAGGCGGGAACCAAGACTGCCCGCATTACCGGACTTTCTCTCACAAATGGCAATACTTTCAAAGTGACAGTCGCGCCCGTGGTGCAAGACCTCTCTAGCAATGTGATGGAAACTACAGGCACCCCGGCTGGCAACGTGCAATTTGCCACAGTGCAATCCTCTTCCGGCGGCGGCATGATCGGCCCGGGTACGGGCACCATTGATCCAGGTGCACACGGTATGAACCCCACCAATGTGACGCCAATGAGCCGCGGAGCGGGAGCTACTTCCAGATACATGGTGAACTTCCTCGCCACCACTTCCGTTCCTTCCGGCGGACAAGTCGTCCTAACTTTCCCGGATGGATTTACCTTGACCAATGCCGCCGCGGTTTCCGCTGCAAACAGCTTCTGTAATGCGGACCTAAACGGCCCCGGCACTGGTACGCCGACTATCGCTTCTGTCGCCGGGTCTGGCAATACCGTGACTATCACCACTGCTTCCGCCGCTACCGGAGCCAACGCGTTCCTATGTTTGGAACTTTCCGACATTGTAAATTCTACTGTTCCTTCATCCACTGGCTATACGGTGACTATCCAAACCAAGGACACCGCAGCCAACAATCGGGCAACTCTCCAGACTTCAACTGCGGCGCCGTTCTATCTCGGAGCTTCCGGGAGTCGCACACTTACTGTAAATGTGTTCAAAGATGCCAACTCAAACAGCACCAATGACGACGATGAGGGCATCAACGGCGTGACCGTGTTCCTGTATTCTCCGGCAACTGGCGGACAGGAGGCCACCACCGCGACCGATACCATTGAAGGCAAGGCCACATTCTCCAATCTCGCCGACGGCGACTACATGGTGGGCATCAAGCCGAATGCGTCAATAAATGTGGCATTCAATTCCGCGCCTCAGCCGATCAGTATAACTGGAAATACTACCAAAAACTTTGCTTTATCCAACGCCGCGGCTCTTACTATCTCCGGCACGGTTACCGGCTCAAACGGCACCAAAGTAGACGTCTTTGCCGCCTCTCCGAATGGCTTTACCAAGAAAACTCTTACGCTCACTGGTGGCGCGGACGCTTATTCACTCCCGGTCTCTGCCAACTCTACTTACAACGTAGGAGTGGGTCCGGCCATGCCTGAAACTTTCAGTACCCCGGGCGCTCCACCACCACCGCCTCCGGATTTTACTTTTATGCCGCCGCCTAATGTGCAGGTGCAGGTGGCTTCCGCTAACGTAACCCAGGCGACTGTGGCGGGCCTCGCCTTTTCCCTCTCTATCGCTTCCAAGACCATTACCGGAACGGTGGTGGACTCCGCCGGCACCGGCGTATCCTCTGCCGGTATATTCTGTCGTCCGGTCGCTTCCGGTACCACTAGCTCCGCTTCCGGCTTCGGCACCGGCGGACAAACCAACACTTCCGGTGCATTTACGCTCAAGACCATTGAGGGCGTGTATCTCTGCGGAGTATTCAAGCCGGGCCTGCCTCCCGTACCGGAAAAGCAGATTACCGTGGGCGCGTCATCCAATACTCCTTCCACTCTCGCTTTCGTACTGGATGCCAACACCTCATCGCTAACTATTTCAGGAACCATCAAGGATGACTCCGGCAACGCCATTCCTTACGCCGGCGTTTCCGGACGCAAAGTGACTTCCACTGCGGACACCACCGCTTTGGGTGGCGACTCGTCCAACTTCGTGGGCGGGCCGACAGACGAGAACGGCTCTTATACTCTGTATGTTTCCGCCGGTACCTGGGTGGTGGAGGCATTTGCTCCCGGATTCGGCCGACTCGGCACCAAGACTATCACTATCACTTCTTCCAATTCTACCGGCCAGGATTTCTCGGCTCAAAACACGACTTACCGGACAATTACCGGTACCGCTACTTCGGGGGGTACTGCGGCCCAAGGCGTGATGGTAAGAGTGGAAACTTCTGACGGTACGAACGGCAACATGACCGTTTCCGCCGCAGACGGCACTTATACCGTCAAAGTTCCTGACGGCACTTACAACGTAAGCTGTTACTTCCCGCAAGCCGGAGAAGTGGCCGCAGTTGGCGGGGCCGTTACCTTAAGTAGCGGCACTACTACCGCAGTCCGCAACTGTACCGCTGGCACTCTGGTTACCGTGACCGTCAACATTACCAACGGCACCTCTGGCATTACCGGAGCCGGTGTGGACGTGCGCGACTCAAATGGGCGCGGCAATTTTACCAATGAATCCACGACTTCCGGCGCCAACGCCGTTTACACCGTCAAAGTTTCTCCAGGCACCTATACTGTGCGGGCAGGACATCCGGCTTACGGCAAGCTCGGCGAGACCGCTTCGGTGGATGCTGACCAGACCATTACCTACACGGCTACCTCTGGCGTAACCTTCGCGGTTACCGGCACGGTAACCGGCGACGGCTCGAATCTTGCCAATGCTTGGGTGTCCCTTATCGGTACGCCTACCGGCACTACCAACAAAGTCTTCATGGGTGGCCAGACCGGTTCCGATGGGACATTCTCGATCTCAGTGCCGGCAGGTTCTTACCGACTGCGCGTAGACAAGCCAGGATATAAATCACCTTCAGAAAGTACGGTCACTGTTACTGGCGCTACCGCCGCAGGTACCATCGCGCTTACTACTGCGGGGCAGACCATTACCGGCACCGTGACTCTTGACGGCAGCGGAGTTTCCAACGCTTTCGTGGACGCTTCCGACGGCGCGGGCGGCTACGCGGTGGCTCAAACCAATGCCTCCGGCGCATACTCGCTTGCAGTAGGCAACGGCACCTGGACCTTGCGCGCTCATGCTCCGGGTTACGAAGGCGGGCCGCTTCCAGTAACGGTCTCGAGCAACAATCCTTCCGGTCAGACCATCACTCTTACAGCTATTTCCGGATTCACTATCAAGCCGGAGCGGCCGGAGACGCTTACCCCGACTTCCGGAGGCTTGCTCACTAACGTGGATATCGGCTCGGCATTCAAAGTCAACTTCCCGGCAAACGCCCTCGGCACCGGCTCCAACGCGGCTACCGTCACTACCAAAGTGAATACCGCCATGCCCAATCCGCCTTCTGGGTCCATCTTGGCCAAGAACGCGGTTTCCATTGATGCGGTCGGTTCGGACGGCTCTCCGATCTCAAGCCTTAATGACGAGATCACTATAGTCGTGCCTTATGATCAGGCCAACCTGCCAGCCGGGGCAGTCGAGGCCAACCTCGTGCTCGGAGTCTGGAACGATGCCACGCAGACTTACGACACTCTGGCGACAACCGTGGATACTACCAATAACACTTTGACGGCCACAGTCGCCCACTTGTCTGACTTCGCTCCTATGGTGCCTTCCGGCGATTCTGCTCCTTCCACACCGGCCTCTCTGGTGGTCACCAACCCTGCGACCGGCACCTCTCTCACTCTGGGTTGGGGCGAGGTTTCCGGAGCATCTTCGTACAACATTTATCGCTCTACCGACAATGCCACTTTCCCGCTTCTCGCATCATCTGCCACCAATAGCTACAGCAACACCGGTCTCACTGCTGGCACGACTTACTACTATAAAGTGAGCGCGGTCAACAGTTCTGGCTCTGAATCAGCGGCAACCGAAGCTTCCGCCGGCACGGCTACCACGACTACTCCGGGCATAAGCGGCGGAGGCGGCGGCGGCGGAGGTGGATTGCCTATTACGATTGTTCCTGCGGCCACTACCACTACCACTACGACTACCACCACTCAAAATGCGGCAATGCCTGCCATGACCACGACGGAAGCCGTTACCACTTACGCCCTCGGTACTGCCACTCTCAGGAACGGCTCTAAGGGCGAAGCAGTCAGGGAATTGCAAAGATTCCTCAACGACAAGCTCAATCTTGGCCTCACACAAGACGGCAGGCTGGGTCCGAAGACGATTGCCGTCATCAAAAAATGGCAGAAAGACAATGGCCTGGTCGCGGATGGACTGGTAGGTCCGATGACCAAGGCGCAGATGAATGCGTCGGTGCAGTAAGCTAGCTTTTTAGCTTCCTAACTGAAAACAAAAACCGCCCCTCGATATACTCGGGGCGGTTTTTGCGTATTTTCGGCTTTATTATGATATAATTTTGTCATAACAAGATGAATTTTATTATTTTCCTAGTTTGGTATATGGTCGTTGTGCTTCCGATGTTCGTTTTTCAGGACGCGAACCAGAAACTGGTGAAATTCATGCAAAAGCGGGGAATATATTGGGACTCTTTTTACACCCTGATTGTTTTTCTTGTGATTTTGCTTATTGTTTTCATTTTCGCCGGATATTGGTGAGTGGGCCATTTTATGTTACACTAAAAAAGTGATAACCGGACACTTTTTTAAAACCGTAGCTTTGTTTTCCGCCATGATAGCTCTTGGGCTTCTGGGGGCTTTTTTGGCCAATCGTTATGGTATTGAAGAGAAGACTGCGGCCGGGGTGATAGAGGTTGCCAAATAAATGCTTGTGTGATAGATTGAATTTACCGCAGAGAAAGCAGGCAAACAATAAGTCCTGCCAAGTGGTCGATATTTAATTGCGGAAGAAACGCAATTTTTTAATTTATGCTTACCAAATCAAAAAAAGAGAAAATTATCAAAGATCTGGAAGATGCAGCGAATAAGTCGGAGTCCTTGGTGTTCATCAACTTTCACGGGATGAATGTTGCGGACGAAACCGAACTTCGCCGACAGCTTAGAAAAGAAGGCGTAGGCTACAAGGTTTCGAGAAAAACTCTTCTGCGCAAGGCTCTCGAAGGCAAGGCGACAGGAGAAATTCCCGAGCTTCCGGGTGAAGTAGCTATAGCGTATTTGTCCGCCGACAAGGCGGGTTCGAAAGATCCCATTGCTCCGGTTCGCGAAATTTATAATTTTCAAAAGTCGCGCAAGGGACTTCTCAACATTCTGGGCGGAATTTTTGAAGGCAAATTCACCACTGGAGCGTTCATGATGGAGCTTGCCACTATTCCTTCGAAAGAAGTTCTGCTTTCCAAGCTCGCATATCTGTTGAGGTCGCCCATGCAACGTTTGGCGATAGCGTTGAACGAAGTGTCAAAAAAGAAATAAATTATTAGTAATTTCCAAATTAAAATTTTATGGATAAAAATACATTGTTAGAATGGTTGGATAAAGCGACAGCTCTCGA
>Ga0209542_10001636_pt1 | contig 52017 bp, 51 predicted proteins | sample RifCSPhighO2_01_FD_184028 | JGI IMG/M metagenome (GOLD analysis project Ga0209542, IMG submission 184028) | Soil microbial communities from Rifle, Colorado - Rifle CSP2_plank highO2_0.1 (SPAdes) (version 2) | ecosystem: Environmental > Terrestrial > Deep subsurface > Rock core/Sediment ...
CCGGTTATGGAAACTCCAAGCAAACGTTCGGCCTCGCAATTTTCCTGCCATTCCTTTCCTATGTAGTTGTATTTGGTTAGAGTCGATTGATACGTTCCCAAAAGAGTAGCGAGTTTCGCTTTATGGAGAAGCGTTTTCTCGGTGTCGTCCGCGCGGGCGATGACTTCCGAGAGATTGCAGAATTGTTTTGACTGCAGAATGATCTCACCGCAGGGATTTGTCCCGACTTGGCCGATAAAATTGCCCTTCTTCCCGTATTTCTTCTTCAAGTATTTCAATCTCCGCTCTGGCATGGTCTTCTGAAGCGAGCCGCGATTGAAAATACCGCGCTCGCCGGTCCCGCTTTTCATGAGCGCCACCCATTCATCCATAAGTTCGGCGTTCGTCGGTTTTACCTCATATACGGCTGAGTTGTTTGCTACGGAGCGATATGGATCCGTGAGGAAGAACTGGCCTTTCTTGGCGTCGCGTATCTCCACATCGTCAAGATCGGAAAGAGATATCATCGCCGTGCGGCGCACGCCTCCCGCGACCACACATTCGCCTATCTTGCAGACGATGTCGTGCGCGTCTATGTTGCGCAGGCGCCTTCCCTGCCGCTTGAATATCCTCTCGCGCGCGAAAGCAAGAAGAGAGCGGAGGGGCTCCGGACCCGATGCTTTGCCGCCCATCGTCTTCAGACGCGCTCCAGCCGGACGTATAAGAGAAAAATCAAAATCGATGTCCTTGCCCGCATACCACGTCCTAAGTCCGAGCGTGAGCGCGTCGCACCACCCCTCTTTCGTGTCTAGAACGATGTGCGTCGGCAATTTATCTCCCGTTTGTTTTTCTATCTGCGGAAGTTGTTGTATGTTCTGGCTCTCCACCGCATATCCCACGCCGCATCCTTGCATCGAGAGATACATTATCTCGGCAAAATCTTCCAGCTTCGTCGGAGCGGTGAATGAGCAGTTGTAGAAGCACGTGTTGCACTTGCGCGCGGGAGCTCCTGCGAATTGCATCGCGCGCATTGATGGCATCACTTCTTGTTTCAATATCGCTTCGCGGATCTCGGAATATTCGCGCTTCGTCAATTTATCTCCGAGATTCTCTTTCATGAATCCGACATAGCGGTCGACGGTCTCTATCCATGTCTCGCGCCGCTGTTCGCTTTCTATCCAGCGCGCGTAGGTGCGCAGATAGACGAATTCGCCGAGCGGATTACTTTTGAAATATTTTTTGCTTTCTTCCGCAAGCTTGCGCACGTGCTCGGGAACCTCGCCTTGCTCCTTGCGTATCTTCGCCCGCTCCGCGCGATAGAGGATGTATGCCTTCGCAGCAGCTGCATAATCGGCGAGAATAAGCTGGCGCTCGACTTCGTCCTGACAGCCTTCCACCGTTGGCAGGAAATTCTTATATGTTTTTGCAATGCGCATCATCTCGCCAGCTACTTTGTGCGCAACGACGACGGCCTCGTCCTGTGAACCCTCGTTCGTCGCAAGCATCGCCTTGTGTATCGCGTTCACTACCTTATCAAACTCGAACGGGACTATCCGACCGTCGCGTTTCTGGACGTTCGGAAGATATTTTTTATAAACGCGAAGGGCTGAGTTGCCTCCGAAAGACCTCGCGGCAACAGCGACGCGAGGGGTGCTTCTCGCACGCCTCGTGGCGGTAGTTTGATTCGTCATGCGCATAATGAATCGGTTGATAAAGAGTAAAGGACATTCATTGTACGCCTCGGTTTCCGGAAAATTTCTCGCGGACACCTGTGGACAACTACCGCATCTTCACCTCATCCCCGATTTTCACATTATACGCTTCGGAGAAGCCTGCCGGAAGCTCCAAAACGAAGCGTGCGGGTGCCTTGGGCGTGAAAATGGCGGGATACGTAGCGGGAGAGACGTCTTTCCGCATGTCGAGCACCTCACCGCGACCGGAAAGCCACAAAATGTCAATCGGGAAATGCATGTCCTTCATCCAAAACCCGTATTTCGCATCTGAAGCGAACACAAAAAGCATCCCCTCGTCCGGCGCAAGACCTGTCCGGTCCCCCAACCCCCTTTCTCGCGAGGAGATAGTGTCGGCAATGGTCACGTGCACGTCTCTTCCGCCGACCTGGATGACCTGGACCGGTAGATTTTCCAGTGAAGCGCGTCCGAACTCGGATTTCCCCCACCAACTAAAAACAGTGATACCGACAGCACAGATTAAAAGCACTGTTGCGTATATAAATGTTCGCTTCATAGGTCACTTCACGTTGCGTGAGCTGGAAGAATCCGCCGAAGCCGCACGTTTTGGGGGTGTCTCGCAGGCCGTCGGGCCGAGAGTCAGCGCTGCGGCAACAGCCGCAGACAGCGACCTCCAAAACGTGCGACGAGAAGGGGCTCCGTCGCAATTAAAATACTAGCACGAGCGACATCGCAACAAGCGCGACGAGCCAATAGAGCGAGTTGATGAGGTAGAGCGCCACCGGTTTCTGCTCCCACAAGATAATTCCCAAAAGAGCGGGTGCTACAAATCCAGCCCACAAAGAAAACGATAGCTTCACGGCACCGACGACATCATATATCACTAGCGCGATGACGAGGCGATTGATCACGTATGCCGCAAGCACGCTCGCGAGAAGCGCGAGAAGCGCCATCGCTGGCATGCGCTTCTTTCCCACCTCAACAGTTTCCGGAGTAATTCCAGAAAGCCGCATCCACGCGCTTCCAAAAACACTCGGGTGGTACCACACGAATCCGATGACCGCGGAAACGAACCCGGCGACGAGTATCGGCAAGAAAGTTAATACGGTCATATGATTTTATTTTACGTTCTCTTAATTATCTAAATGGAAGAATTCATTCTAAAGAATCGGGGCGCATCAATTAATTTCAATGTCGATGTGCGCAACGGCAGGAAAACGTTTCTTAAGCATCGTCTCTATCTCATCTATCTTCTTCCCCATCAAGCGTGGAATGCGGTCTGCATAATCCACGCAAAAACGTTTGAACGCTTCGTAATCATTCTTGACCTCATTGTATTGTTCTTTCAGAGCCGTGCGCTGATACGCTTCCTTAAAAAGCGCCGGGCCGTTAAATTCGACCTCGCACTTGATACGATAAACGCCGACGCCCAAGACGGTCGATTTGAAATCAATGACGCGCTCTATGGAGGGCTCCGCGACCAAGGCCGCGATTATTTCCTCGCGTTCTTCTTCGGGTATGGAGCGGCCGAGAAGATATGAGCGATTTTTCGTGATGAGTATCACGGCGGTCGCCGCAAGAAGCAGGCCGATGACAATAGACCCGAGCCCGTCCCATATGGTGTTGCCGGTGTAATAAGATGCGCCGATGCTCGCTGCCGCGACAGCGACGCCGAAGAGCGCGACACCGTCTTCAAGATAAACCGCGAGCGTGGAAGGGTCGGCGAGTACGAGCCGCTTCCTCCATGTTGCATCCGGGTACGATTTTTTAAGCCCATGAATGGCGATCCAAAACGTGAACATCTCTATGATGAATGACGCCCCGAGCACGATGAAAACGAGCGCATGAATTTCTATCGGCTCCGGACGGATGAGCGAAGAAATACCGTTGTAGAGAGTAACGCCCGCGCCGATGAAGAAAATCCCGCACGCCGAGAGAAGCGCCCAGAAGAAGCGCTCGTTCCCGTATCCGTAACCGAAATCGATGTCGGGCTTCTTGAAAGAACGTCGAACGCCGATAAGCAGGAGGATCTGGTTCAAGGTGTCGGCAAGACTGTGGACAGCTTCGGAGAACATTACGCTGGAGCCGGACGCGAAAGCGGCCACTGCCTTTATGAGGGTCACAAGCGCGTTCCCGACCACCGCCGCCGCGACGGGAATTTGTCCTGCTGTCTGCCGTGCTTCCATAACGCCACTCTAACATAGAGCGGCGTTGGGATTCTCTCAGACAGGAATGTTTGCTAGGAGAGATGCTTGGAGACGAGCTTGGTCATCTCGAACATGTTCACTACCGCTTTGCCGCCGAATACGGCCTTTAAGGCCGTATCGGCATTGATGTTTCGCTTGTTGCTCGGATCTTGAAGGTTGTTCTTCTTGATGTATACCCAAAGCTTTTTAACGACCTCCGACCTGGGCATCGGCCCCGCGCCGATCACGGCGGCCAGTTCAGGGCTGACCGTCATCGGCTTCATAAACGCAGAATTAGTTGCTGCCATGTATTTTTATAATTAATTATTAAGATATGCCCTGTCATAGTAGCACTTTATAGGCAAATGCAATATGGGTACTCCTCGCCTGCGCGTCGGGTGTTTTTTGAGGTCAAGCCCCTCCCTCCTTCACAAAGCTACGGACGGGCAAGCAAGGGTATTCTAGCGACTTCTCGCCAAGACCCCGAATATTGGTATGGAGCCGCCATTCAGATATTTGTATCTCTATAAATCCTGAACTACGCCGGGTAATTGATCAAAGGAAGAGATAACTTTGTCCGCCTCGCTTAATTCTTCCGTTGTATGAGTTGTCGTGATCGCGATACATCTCATGCCCGCGGCTTTTGCTGACTCAATACCCGTTTTCGTATCCTCGATAGCCCCGCAAAGCGACGGCCCGACTTCTAGCATTGCGCTTGCTTTAAGATATACATCTGGTGCTGGCTTGCCATTAGGAACCTGGTGGGCACTTACAAGAACTTTGAAACGATCGCGAATGCCAAACTTCATGGTTATCATCTCGATTTCTTTGATTTGCGATGAAGAGGCGATCCCAAGTGGTAGTATCTCGTAAAGTGCATTGACCGCGTCAATGAGACCCTCGGTGGGAGATATGTCTTCTTCGAGAACTACATCAAGATAAGCATTCCTCTTTCCATTAACAAATTCTTCAGCGCCAATCGGCAGTTTAAAGTCAGATATCATCTTCTCGCATATCTGTGTGTCCCTGATACCCATGTAGTTCTTCTTGAAATCAGACATGGAGACAGAAACATTGAACCTTTCTAAAATCTTATTGAAAGAGCGGAGTTGCAGCGGTTCGCTGTCGAGCATTACACCATCCATGTCGAAAATAAATGCTTTCAGGTTCATATGGGAATTACGTTTCACTTAACAGCAAAAGACCGGACTGTTTATATAAATTCAGTAACAAAGGACACGAATAAGACAGGTCGAAGGGATGCGGGGCCCGAGAGTGGCGAAACGTAAAGGTCTGTCATCCGTATTTAATTTTAAGAATAAGAATTATTCCTGCCAAGAGTATTGTGATCGCATTTGCGATAACAATGGGCAAATCAGCCGTGAGTATTCCATAAACCAACCATGAAAGAACCCCGACCGTAAAAAGACCGTACATTCCCAATGAAATATCTCTTGTGTTTTTGGTCTTGATCGTTTTCATAACCTGCGGCAGAAAAGACAACGTAGTGCACGTGGCGGCAAAAAGGCCTATGAGCGTGATCCAAGACATAGCTACAATCCGAGGGAGAAAACAATGGATATCGGCAGGAGCGCGGCAACAATTTGGAGCGCCAGAATAATCAGTGCCTGCTTGGGCGCGCGCGGCAACCACTTGAAGGCGAAGTATCCTAACAAGAACGGCTCAAGTGCCAACCAAATCTGAAAGAGGTGCGCGGCTGTTCCTTCATCCTCCTCTCGGACAATACCGAATATGGCAATGTAAATAACCAAATACGCAAAAAAGACGAGTGGAATTGCTATGGGAATCCAAGCGCTGGGTTTCTTTAGTATTGAAATTACTGAATTCATATGTGTATTGTACCATCCCGCTCGAAGTCGAAGCGCGATGCTATCGCTTTCTCGTTTTCAACATCTCGGTGACGGTGGTTACTATCTCCGAAGGAATAAAATTGGTTTTGAGTAAATGAGCGTCCGCTCCCAACTCTACAAGGCGTGCTATTTCTCCATCCTGCCCCTCGTTAGTGAGAGCGACTTTTAGGCAGTGTTTGGCCAACTTCTCTTTTTGCACTGTTTCTATGAATTCATACCCGCTTCTGCTGTCGGGCATCGTAACGTCGAACAATATGACATCGGGCTCGTATCCTTTCCGAAGTGCCTTCAACGCATCGTCTACATCGTAGTATGTGGATACTTCATACCCGCTTTTCTCGAATTTGATTTTATAGATTTCAACCAAGAATTTCTCGTCATCAAGTAGAAGTACTCTTGCTTTGCGGTCATTGGGCATAAGAACTTCGGTCTGCGGACATCTTGGGATTCAAACTTTAGAGGTCAAGTCCCATAAGGGTATTTCAGGGGTTTCGTCAGCCGACTGAAGTCTAGGCATTAACGAAACTCTCACCTATTTTCAAGATAAGAAATCAGGTCGTTGAGTTTTCGTTTTATGTCAACACTTCGTAGTGCAAGCATTTGACGGCGAGATCGAAAAATATCGGCGTTCCAAGGAAGCATCGGGGCAGCGCTTGCCGGCGTTGTTGGTTGAGCCCAAGCTACGCCCTCAAGATTATTAGTGTCTGCGCAAAAGATAAACACATCGCTAATGGCACCGAGAATTTCTTCCTTCTTTGAGTCACTTCTGATAAGTGTGATTTGATCTCGAATACGATCAGCGCGTTGTGCAGCTTCTCGCAGTTCATTAATTGTTGTAATTCGAAAATATTGGTCAGTTCCATATTGATCAACCAAACGGTCAATCGCCGAAATAAGGCTCTTCAGTTCGAGACGAACGACAATTTTATAGTCTTTCTTCTTATTCCTGTTTGAAAACAAATATTTCAATGCTTCTACTGCAAGGGTTGTCGCCATTGCGAGAACCGCACCGAGTACAACTAACCACACCCTATCGCTATCAGTTCCCATATTATGTGACATCGTACGACGGCTATTCACAATGTCAATGATAATCTAAAAAATACTCACTCCATCTAAATCGTGTGGTTTTTCTTCCATAAAGATACGCGAGGTAAAATCCGAGAATCGATCCGATGAGAAGAAAAGTCTGGTAGAGCTCGACCGACATTAAGGTACATTATAGCTCATTTAATTCTTTGCATAATTGCGCTTTCTCCTTTTCAGAGCGGAGGCGGTGAGATTCGAACTCACGATGCCTTGCGGCATGCCGCCTTTCCAAGGCGGTGGAATAAACCACTATCCGACGCCTCCGTGAGTGAAAAGTATACGATATGATTCCCTATCCACAAAATCATTTTAAGACAAGACATGTATACCGATATATCGGTATAATCTGGCATATGACCCATGTATCAAAATACAGAATGAAGCGCAAGATTGAAAGCCGAATTTCAACTAATTTCACGCGTGCATTATTTTCTGCTTCTGGATCGCAAGGCCATGAAATATTACGGTCGCTTTTGACACTCACAGAACAAACGATGTTGGCAAAACGCCTTGCGCTTATCGTTATGTTGGAAAAAGAATTCTCGTACTATCGCATCTCAAAGAGTCTGAAAATGAGCACCTCTACCATCAAAAGAATTCATGGTGAGCTCGAAGCTGGCGCATATGAACCCATTATAAAAGCGCTGCGAGGACGCATGAGAGTATCATTCCTTGAACTCCTTGAATTATTATTAACAGGAGGGAGACCAATTACCGGGGCGGGACACAAGAAAAGACTAAATGATATTAGAAGGCGGCTTTGGACCGATTAGAATCTGTTATATACCGATATATCGGTATATTAAAGGTTAATATGTCACTTAAATTACCAAGAACTGCTTCTTTTTCAGGAATTTGCATCCTGTCAAAAAACACCGCGGACACAGGGCATCACTTTTGCCGACTCTCCATGCGGCGCAGGCGGCGCTCCCTGAGACGCTTGCGCTGCTCGGCGAGCCTGAGTCGCAATCTATGTTCGAACTCCTCGGCTTTGCGGGATGCAGTCCAGCCGAATACGGCCATCGTAATGTTCGCCGTCAGTATGAATCCAAATGCAAGAATGAGGAGTGTCTCCGGCAACGCTGGCGAGAGGAGAAAGGTCGGCACAAAGCTCGCCATACCGACCACGACGTCCATGAACCGGTTCTGCGGGGTCTCCTTTATCTTCACCATCGCTTCCCACGTCTCGTAGAGCACGAAAACGAGGAGCACGATGATAATTGAAGCTTCAGTCCCCAAACCAAGAACCCCTATCGAAAGTCCGAAAGATACGCCGGAGAGCAGATGGACAACGCTCCAAAGGTCGAGCCACTTCCCTTCCCGCCAGATATCGCTGCGTTCAAATTTTCCGTCGCGCGTGATACGCATATCGCACTATACGATCATCCCTTTCAATGCCGCGACGCGTTCTCCTACCGGCGGGTGTGTTGAGAAAAGCTTCGCGATAAACTTCCCCGCCTCGTGCGCGCCGAACGGATTCGAGATGAAAAGGTGCGCGGTCGCGTGGCTCGCTCTCCGCATCGGCGCTTCATAGGAAGAAATCTTTTGGAGAGCGGAAGCAAGGCCCTCGGGATAGCGCGTGAGCAAAGCGCCGGAAGCATCCGCCAAAAATTCCCGCCTTCGCGATATCGCCATTTGTATCAATTGCGCGGCGAGCGGAGCGAGGATGATAGCGGCAATCGCCGCTATCGCAAGCAGGGCGTTGCCTCCGCGGTCGCGATTGTTCCCGCCGCCAAAAAAACTGACGCGAATGAACATATCAACAACGACGGTAATGAGGCCGGCTAAAACGACAGCCACCGTCATCACGAGAATATCGCGGTTGCCCACGTGCGAGAGTTCGTGGGCAAGCACGCCTTCAAGCTCGGCGCGGTCAAGCCGCGCAAGGAGCCCCGTCGTCACGGCTACGACCGCGTGTTTGGGATCGCGCCCCGCCGCAAACGCGTTGGGCGCGTTGTCTTCTATTATGTACAAACGCGGCTTCGGGAGTCCGGCTGTTATAGACAAGTTCTCAAGTATGCGATGCAACTCAAGAAATCTGACCGGGTCGGCCTCTTTGGCACCGACGGATGTGAGCGCGACTTTGTCGGAGAACCAATAGGCGCTTATGTTCATCACGAGCGCGAATGCGACGGCGACCCAAAGTATTCCGGGAGTCTGCATGTACCACGAGATCGCCCACCCGACGAGCATGACCAACAGGAAAAACGCGCTCATCAGCGCCCATGTGCGGAATACATTTCTTCCTTGCTGTGTGTATAGACTAGCCATATCAAAAAATCAGTGAGCAGTTTACAGTGGACAGCGGAGCCCACGCGTAATTTAGAATTTGACTTTAACCGGCTCCCGCGCCGCCTGCTCCCCTTCTCCGAGCTGGAAGAATTCGCGCGTCTTGAAGCCGAACGCGCTGCCGATAAGATTCGATGGGAACATCTCAAGCGCGTTCTGAAGCTCCTGCACGACGGAATTGTAGAAGCGACGCGCGGCCTGGATTTTGTTCTCGGTGTCGGAAAGCTCGCGCTGGAGCTCGACGAAGTTCGTGTTTGCCTTGAGATCGGGATAGGCCTCGGAAACCGCAAAAAGTGATTTCAAAGCGCCTGTCAACATATTCTCGGCTTCTGCGTGTTCCGCGACGGTTGATGCATTCATCGCCTTCGTGCGCGCTTCGGTGACCTTCTGCAATGTCCCCGCCTCGTGCTTTGCATAACCTTTTACTGTTTCCACCAGATTCGGGACGAGGTCGTACCGACGCTTCAACTGCACGTCGATATCGGACCATGCCTCTTCCGTACGATTCGTAAGCGCGACGAAGCGATTGTAAATAAACACCGCCCACAAGACGATGATGACTGCGACTAGTAAGATTATGAAAGGAATACTCATATGCACACAATTATATCACTCTGTCTTTTCTCCACAATACAAGCGAGGGGATTTTCCTACGTGGAGTCTGTGCAGCCGCGCGAGCATGGTTTTCGACTAAGGCGAAATCGTGCGGCGAACCTAAGGCCGCACCTCGCTGGAGGTGCGGCCGGGCTCCACGTAGGAAAATCCCCGAGCGTTAGTCCATCCCCTCCATCCCACCCGGCATTCCGCCTGGTGCAGATTTCTTCTCTTCTGGAATATCGGCAACAGCCGCCTCGGTCGTGAGCAAGACCGCCGCGGCTGACGCCGCGTTCTCCACGCAGCTTCGCGTCACTTTGACCGGGTCGATGATGCCTGCCTCGAACATGTCTACGATGTTGCTCTCCTCCGATTCCGCTTCGGTGGCCGCATTGAATCCCATGTTGCCGGCTTTCTTCACGACGTCTTGCAATATGACCGCGCCGTCCTCGCGTCCGGCATTCTTCACGATCTGCAGAAGCGGAGCGGAAAGCGCGGAGAGGAGGATGCGGTATCCGATCGTGTATTCATCGTGCGCCTTCGCATCGACTTTCTTCGCGAGCTTCGCGCCCACTTTTGCGAGCGCCGAGCCGCCGCCGGGGACGATGCCCTCGGCGATCGCGGCCTTCGTCGCGTTCACCGCGTCTTCGATCTTGTCCTTTAAGTATTTCATCTCGGTCTCCGTTGCGGCACCCACGCGGATGACCGCGACGCCGCCGGAGAGCTTCGCGATGCGCTCTTCGAGCTTCTCTTTGTCGAACTTCGAATCGGTGTTCTCCAACTGCTTCCGGAGTTGCGAGACGCGCGCCTCGATGTCGGCCTTCTTCCCTTTTCCGCCGACGATGACCGTCGAATCTTTCGTCGCGACGACGCGATTCGCGCGGCCGAGCATGTTCAATTCCACGTTCTCGAGCTTGATGCCGAGGTCTTCGGAGACGACTTGCGCGCCTAATGTGATGGCGATATCCGCGAGCATCTCTTTCTTCCGGTCGCCGTAGCCCGGGGCCTTGACCGCGAGCACGTTGAACACGCCGCGCAGTTTGTTGACGACGAACGTCGCCAAGGCCTCGCCGTCCACGTCGTCGGCGATGATGACGAGATCCTTCTTCCCGCTCTGGGCGATTTTCTCGAGAAGCGGAAGAATGTCTTTAATGGTGGAGATCTTCTTGTCGGTCACGAGGATGGCCGCATCTTTCGATTCGGCCTCCATCCGCTCCGGGTTCGTTATCATGTAAGCGGACACATATCCCTTGTCGAACTCCATGCCTTCGACGTATTCCGATTCAATGTCGGTCGTCTGCGATTCCTCCACCGTAACGACGCCGTCCTTGCCCACCTTCTCGACGACTTCCGCGATCTTCTTTCCGAGCTCTTCCGATTCGGCGGATATGGTCGCCACCTGGCGGATGTCATTCTTTCCCGCGACGGGGCGCGCCATCGCTTTGAGCGCTTCGACGGCATCTTTCGCCGCCGCTTCGATGCCGCGGCGAACCATCATCGCGTTGGCGCCCATCGCGGTGCGCTTCAAGCCCTCGTGCACGATGGCTTGCGTCAAGACAACGGCCGTTGTCGTGCCATCGCCTGCCTTGTCGTTCGTCTTGGATGCCACTTCTTTGACTATAGAGGCGCCCATGTTCTCAAATTTGTCAGCGAGCGTGATTTCCTTTGCGATAGTGACGCCGTCGTTGGTGATGGTCGGGCTCCCCCATGAACGGTCGAGTGCCACATTGCGCCCTCGGGGCCCAAGCGTGACTTTGACCGCGCCTGCGACGATATCCACGCCGCGCTTCAGGGCGTTGCGGACTTCTGAATCAAAAATTACTTGTTTGGCAGACATAGGTGATAGGTTTTAGGTTGCAGGTTTTAGTAAATGCTTACTTGATGACGGCGAGAATGTTCGATTCCGCGACGATGTAGTATTCCTCGTCGTTGATCTTCACCTCGTCGTAGCCGTATTTGGAAAAGACGACCTTGTCTCCGACTTTAACTGACATCGGAATTATCTCGTTATCATCTCCGGGCTTCCCGGGGCCAACAGCGACGACAACGCCGCGCTCCGGCTTTTCCTTGCGCGCCGTGTCGGGAATGATGATTCCGGATGGCGACTTTTCATCAGCAACTTCCTCCGGCTTTACCAAAACCTTGTCGAAGAGCGGTTGTATCTTGCTCATCTTGCTACTTTTAACCTTGGACTGTTTTTTCATATGAATCAATTCATTTGATCCTTACCTTCTAATGGGGTGCAGAGAAACTGCAACGTTGGGGCATTATATAAGGCGAGAATCTCCTGTCAATTCTTCTTCTTATCCGGAATATTTCCGAAAAAACATATCGGCCTATGTGTCTTTACTCACAGCTTGAAGCAAGCTGGTATTGCCAGAGCGAGTAGATCCATTGCGAGGCTAGGAGGTTGGCTCCAAGCCCCCGATGGGAAAGCGGCTCGTGGGAGATGGCTTTCAATCCGCGGCCTCGGCCGCGACTGGAGGAAACCATGAAGACCAAACTGGCCGCCGCGGGCATCCGGGGCGCGCCGGCGTTCGCGCAAGCGAACACCTTGAATGCTGCGAAGAAGGCCGCCTAAGTCCAGTACGGGACGAAGGCAGCACCCCCCAGGGAAACACTTCCTGGGGGCGTACTTTTTTTCTTCTTCCCCCTCCCCAGGCATAAGCGAAAAGACCTCGTGTTTATTAACGGTTTGAGTGATTCCTCCGTTAATAAACACGAAGTCTTCGAGCACCATTTTGATTTTCCGGCGCACCTATGCTACACTTCCGGCACATGGCATTTCTCCAGCAGGTTCTGCCGTATGTGCAGATAACGCTCTCAGCGCTCCTCATCGTCACCATCCTTTTGCAGCAGACGGGGGCATCGCTCGGAGGCGCATTCGGGGCCGACAATTTTAGCTCCGGTTTCCACACGCGCCGAGGTTTGGAGAAGACGCTTTTCTGGGCTACCATAATCCTTGGTATCCTTTTCGCGCTTTCGGCACTCATTAACTTACTCATTAGCTAGAACTTGATACAATTGCTCCTTGCCTTTGGCCGGGCATAGTCTCGGCTTATATTGCCAAGGACAAGTACTGCACGCATTCCGAATCGCTTCCTCTGAGCACTGCCAGCCAAGACCCTGGCCAGTTAAAATTCAATAGAACAAACCAGTATCATGGATATAGAAATCCCCGAAGACCTTAGAGAAAAAATGACGCGACCGCGGAGTTTTGAGCGTTTTGGGACACTGGAGAATTTACTGCGCACTTTTCGTCCCGGTGAGCGGCTGGTCTTGTATTGCCTGACCGTAGCCCTTGCCGCGAGCACGTTGGCGCTTCTCGTTGGAGTCAACTCAGCGGTTTCAGTAATCGTTCCTGCCGCCGGCGGCTCTCTTACGGAAGGCATCGTGGGCCCGCCGCGTTTTATCAATCCTATTCTTGCCATCTCGCAGGCAGACGAAGACCTGACACAACTCGTATACTCAGGCCTCACCCGTGCGCTTCCCGACGGTTCCGTTGTGCCAAGCATGGCGAGTAATTACGAAATATCAAAGGACGGCACCACCTACACTTTCACAATACGCCCCGACGCGACCTTCCATGACGGGACTCCGGTAAAAGCATCCGACGTACTTTTCACGGTCCAAGCCGCACAGAATCCGGATATAAAAAGCCCCCGCCGCGCCGACTGGGAGGGCGTTACCGTTTCAAGCCCGGACGAACAAACGGTCATTTTCAAACTACCGCATGCGTACGCTCCATTCCTTGAGAACACGACGCTCGGTATCTTGCCGAAACATCTGTGGAGCAGCGTGAGCTCGGAAGAGTTCCCGTTCAATCCTTTGAACACGCACCCGGTGGGAAGCGGCCCGTATCGCGTGTCCTCATTCAAAACGGACGGCACGGGCGCGGCGGAGAGCTTTACTCTCACGGCGTTCAAACAATTCCCGCCGCGCGCTCCGCACCTGCAAAAGATAACTTTTCTCTTTTACCCGAACGAGAAAGCGCTTATCAAAGCCATGAACGCGGGCGAAGTGGACAGCATGACAAACATATCTCCCGCCGGGCTCGCTTCACTCAAGCGCACGGACAGCGTCATCATGCACGTCCCTCTTCCGCGCGTCTTCGGAGTGTTCTTCAACCAGGGGCACTCGCCTGCTCTCAGGGATGCGTCTGTGCGCGCGGCGCTTTCGGCGGCGGTCGACAAGAACACGCTTGTCGAAGAGATTCTCAAAGGATACGGGGCGGTCTTAAATGGCCCGATACCTCCGGGTGTTCTCCTGAACCAATCGTCAGCACCGAACTCAAGCACTGCGAATGTCGCGAAAGACGCATATTCTGAAAAGGCGCGTGGCATACTTTCGCGCGGAGGATGGATATTCGACGAAAAAGCAAAGGTATGGAAGAAAAACAAGCAGACACTCTCCATCGCCCTTGCAACAGCCGACGCTCCGGAACTTTCGGCAACTGCTAATGCGATCGCGGAATTCTGGCGCGCATCGGGAGTCGTCGTAGATGTTCATATATACCCTATCTCGGAATTCAATACGAATGTAATCCGGCCGCGCTCTTATGACGCTGTATTTTTCGGAGAGGTCGTCGGGCGCACGCTTGACCTTTTTGCATTTTGGCACTCAAGCCAGCGAAATGACCCGGGGCTGAATCTCGCGATGTATGCGAATGCCAAAGCCGATTCGTTGCTCGCGCAGGCACGCGCAACGACAGATCGCAGGGCTCGCGAGAAGCTTTACGGTACTTTTGCCGCGGCAGTCGACAAAGACCAGCCGGCCATCTTCTTGTACTCGCCTGAATTCATCTATGTGGTACCGAAAGCGCTTGAAGGGATAAAGTTGGGAGCGCTTATCACTCCGTCCGAGAGATTCTTGAACGTGGCAGATTGGTATACGGAAACGGAGCATGTTTGGGACTTCTTTACAGAGCCAATATAAAAGCAAGTAAAAAACATTTTTATTCAAGATAATGCAAGATTGATTGATATGAACATGCCCGAAAAAGACGCGTGGAGCCCGCAATCTGCGCCTGAGTCAGCGAGTCAGCGTATCCCGAGTACGGGAGCGTCGGCCGGAACAACGCGCGGAAGAACGGCGGCTAGAGGAACGCAAAGCGGTTCCGCCTACGCGCGTCCTAGGAGTCCCTCACCGCGAAGGGACAGTGGCCGAGCGAGTCCTCCCCATCGCGGCAGCGCAGGAGGCGCCCGGCCGCGCTTCGGCTCTTCTCGTTCCGCACATCCGCCACGTCGCGGACGCGCGCGCGTCCAGCATCAGGATAGGGATACGCGCGGCCGTCCGGCAGCGGCTGTTATCCCCGAACCCTCGAAAGACACCGTGCGCATCATTCCTTTGGGCGGAGTCGAAGAGATAGGCCGCAACATGACGGCGGTAGAGTTCAACGACGATATCTTCATCCTCGACGCAGGCTTTGCGTTCTCGGAGGAAGACACTCCGGGCATTGATTACATACTGCCTAATACCGGCTACCTCGAAGAACGGCGCGACAAGATCCGCGGACTCCTAATCTCGCACGGGCACCTCGATCACATCGGCGGTATCCCTTACATCATGGACCGTATCGGGAATCCGACCATATATACGCGCCGACTGACCAGTAAAATGATACAAAAGCGCCAGGAAGAATTCGCGCAGACGGTACCGGTCCAGATACGCGAAGTCGAGAAGGACGAGGTGGTCAAGCTGGGCAAAACGACGATACGATTTTTCGGCGTCACTCACACCGTACCCGATTCAATGGGCATCATCATAGAAACGCCGTGGGGAGATGTTGTTTTCACTGGCGACATCAAGCTCAATCACATCGACGGCGAACCGTCGGAGGAAGAGCATCAGGAATTCGGTATATTCAGGCACCGCAAGGTCTTGGCACTTCTCATGGACTCGACCAACGTCTGGCAACCGGGTTTCTCGATACCAGAGGTGAACGTCTACCGCACGCTCGAAAAAATAGTAAAAGAATCGAAAGGCCGTCTCATCATCGCGATGTTCGCATCGCATCTCGAACGCCTCATCCGCGTCATCCATTTCGCGGAAGAAGCCGGGAAGAAAGTAGTTATCGACGGGCGTTCGATGCGCACGAACGTTGAGATAGCCCGCGAGCTCGGGCTCGTCAAATACAAGGATGACACGGCCATCGCCGTGGAAGACATGGAACGCTACCCCGCCGACAAGCTCATCATCCTAGCGACAGGTGCCCAAGGCGATGAATTCGCTTCGCTAGCGCGCATAGGCAACAAGACGCATAAATATATCCGGCTCCAGCCGACCGACACTATCGTACTTTCGTCATCCGTCATTCCGGGCAACGAACGCGCCGTGCAGAAGCTCAAAGACAACCTCTCTCGCCAGGGTGCGCACATAATCACCTATCACGCGAGCGACGTGCACGCCTCGGGCCACGGCAACCGAGAAGAAGCCGCGTGGATACACCGGCAGATAAAGCCGAAATTCTTCGTCCCTGTGCACGGCTACCACTACATGCTACGCGTCCATGCCGACCTCGCCGTCGAGATGGGTGTGGCACCAGAGAATATCGTTATCCCTGACAATAGCTCTATTATTGAGATACGGAACGGCGAAAAAATCACAAAGCTAGACGTGAAAGCGCCCTCGGAGCTGCGCGTCGTCGAAGGCCACACCGTCTCAGAACTCTCCGATGTCCTGATGCGCGACCGAAAGGCCCTAGGCCAGGAAGGATTCTGCGTCGTTGTAGCGACCATCGACCGACGCACCGGACGTCTCCACAAATCTCCCGATATCATCTCGCGCGGATTCGTGTATCTTCGGGACAACAAAGAACTTATGGATCAAACACGTCTCATTATCCGGAAGAGCGTCGAGGGTTCTATGCGCAATCCGCGCGCGACTGACTTGGACGCCGCGCGCGAAGACCTCGCTGAATCCGTGTCACGATTTCTCATGCAAAGAACACTTAAACGACCCATCGTCATTCCGGTTATCGTGAGCATTTAAGTTAGACAGCGGCAAAATACACGCCTCGCAGTGACGCTAAAGCTCGTATACTACATCCTTCCGCTCCACCACTACCTTCCATCCCATCCGCTTCGCGTACCGGTAAAGCTTCAGATTCGGATTGAAGCATATCGGCTCCGCTACCATCTCCAAAAAGGAGATGTCTGCCTCCGTGTCTCCCACGCCGACCGAGTGCAAAAGCGTTAGATTTTCCTTTTCTACTGCACGCTTCAAAATATTCGCCTTATTGAGGATAAGATGCGCGTCTATAACTTCGCCCGTAAAACACTCCTGCGGGCCTATCTCGTAAACCATGCCGTAGGATTTATCGAAACCGAGCCGCGGACAGAACTTATCCAAGACCGTCTTCGGTGAATGCGAAACCGCAAGCAGGTAATATCCTTTCTTTTTCAGATCGGAGAGCAGGTCGCGCGTGTGGCGGTACACGTGCTTCCACTGCATCTCGACTATCTCCTCTGCGGCATCGGCGAGAACCCCGTAGTGAACGCCCTTGAGGTGCTTTAAGAACGCGCGCACGACCGCCTGGATGTATTCTTCATAGTCTCCTTCGCGGTCCAGCCAGCGCATGTGTTCCCGCTCATAGACCTTTCGGGCGTTTTTCGGGAATGCTTCTTTTTCTATTAGCTTATCAACCAGCTGAATAAGCAAGCTCGAGCGGAAGATGGTCCCGTCTACGTCAAATACCGCCACTTTCCGGAGCTGTGCGGACCCTATGCGCTGTTTTTCTCCCATGCGTTTATCGTACACAATAGCAGGCTTCTGTGCGAGACGGGCATGCAGCACTTCATTATGATGCGCGGATTACGCGCAGAAACTCGTCAAAAGTCGGCACGACGTGATCCGCTTTTTCTATTACGGCATTCCGTGCTACGTTCTCCGTGAAAGCGAAGAATTTGGTAGCTAGTCCGGATTCTCTCAATTCATAATCCGTATAGCCGTCCCCTATCGCATAGACATCTCCGCGAAGCTTCAGCTCTTTTAGTTTGGAAACCTTGCCGCCTTTCTTGGCGAGAATATTCTCTTTATCAAATCCGATAATGTTCCCTATCTTGTCAAAAAGAAAATTGTTCGCGAAGACATTTTCTTCCAAAATCCCAAACTGCCTGACAACGGGAACTATGAGCTCCTTGAAACCAGCCGAGAGGATGAATATATTTCTCGCGTATTCTTTCAGAAATTCCTTGTTCCTGGCAAACGATGGGGTCACATTCTTCTTTAGGAGCTTCACAAGCGCTTCAAGATGTTTTTTGTTCGCATGCAACAGGACTACTCTCCTTTCCAAAGATTCATCTATAGAAATCTTTCCTTCCATTCCGATATTTGTTATATCCTTTATTTCCTTCAATATGCTTTCTTTTCTCTTATTCCCGTTCAAAGAAATCGCCGCCAGCTCATCCAGCGCCTCTACTCTGGCAAAGGTGCTGTCAAAATCTATTATGAAAAATCTGCTCCTCTTACCTGCTTTAGCCCTACGCCGCATATCATTGCGCCTTCGGACCTCGAATTTTGCTTAAAATATCAGAATTGAATGCGCGGGTCGTGTTCTTCTGTGATTCAAAACGCTCCTCTGCCAATGCGACGAGCTTCAATACAAGGTCCATGTTAGAAACGCCGGCCTTCTTCCAGTTGTGCTGATAGAGAGTACCCGGCAACGTGTTCACTTCGTTGACGTACAGACGGCCGGAGCGATTGTCGATAAGAAAATCGACGCGCGCGGTGCCGGAACATCCGAGCACCCGGTAGACTCTCGCCCCCAATTCTTTCACGCTCGCTGTCATTTCCGCTCCGATGTCCGCAGGGATCTCGCTGTACTTATAGAGAGCCCCGTCAGCACTCTTCCCACCCTTCCCGCCGGAGAGATACTTGTCCTTGAAATCGAAGAACTCTGCCTTATTGAGCGGTCGTTCCACTTCCGCTGTCTGCACAATATCATTGCCCATGATAGGAAGCGTCACTTCCGTAAGTTCTTCGACGCTTTCTTCGACTAGAACTTTGTCGTCATAATGCAGAGCGACTTCTATGGCATTCTCCAATTCAGATTCCTTTTTGACTTTCGTGATGCCTATCGAGGAGCCGAGATGCACCGGCTTTACGAATACAGGCCAGCTTAGTTCGGCGATGCGTTTTTTTATCTGCACGTTTTCTGTCTCCCACTGCGCGCGTGTGAACCAGCAGAATGGAACTACAGAAATACCTTCAGCAAAGAGAACTTGCTTCGTGAACGCTTTGTCCATTGCGACGGCAGAAGCAAACATGTCGCACCCTGCGAACGGCACCCCCGCCATACGCAGTAACCCCATCAAGCTTCCATCTTCACCGTATGTCCCGTGCATGGATGGGAACACGACATCTATGCGCACCGACTTCGATAAGACCCCTGGCCAGGAGATGCCCAGGCCATTCTCGAACGACAATCGCACGGGCTTCTGCCGCGAAAGGATAGATTCGAAGTCCGGTCGCTTGAAAAATGCGAAGTCATTCATCGCCTTGTCCGCGTACCACTTTCCATTCTTGGATATGTAAATCGGCCACACGTCGAATTGCCCGCTCGCTTGGAGTGATTGGATTATGGGAATGTGAGCGGTGATGATGGAAACGTCATGCTCCGCGCTCCGTCCGCCAAAAATGACCGCGATCGTCTTCACCCCGTTAGAAGCTTTCTCCACCATAAATTATGTTGATTTTTGTTCGCTACCTTAGGACTTTGTATAAACTTCTGAAATTAGGCTTCTAACGGGGTTCATTTCTGAATCCTACCATCAAGCGTACTGATCCGGCCAATCGTTCTGCAGGAGCACCACGTCGCCCGCAACGGTCATGTGCGGGAGCGCCGCATATGCCGCAAGCCCTTCGTCGAACCAGATGATCTCGCCTGTGTAGCCCGATTCCTTGAGGCCTTCCTCGATGAGGGGTGTCACGGAGTTCCGTATCAGTACAACTTTCTCAATTCCGGCGGCCGCGAGCTCTCTGCCGATATTATTGTGCACTTCCCTCTTTCTTGGGCCCATCTCCACTAATCCAGGAGTTACATACCATCTCCGACGACCTGTGAGTGAGGATAGAAAATCTATCACCGCGCGCACTCCGTCGGGATTGCCGTTGTAGCTGTCATCGAGCGTGATGACCCCGGCACTATCTGTCCGTTTTTCCAGCCTGTGTTCGAAAGCCTGCGTTCTCGCGAGTCCTGATCGTATCTGTGCGTTGGTAAGCCCCACTCGCGACGCTATGTCTGATGCTGCGGCCAAAGACCCCAGCATGTGCAGGCCGAGAAGCTCCGAGTGCACTTCGATTTTCTCGTCCCCGCTTTCCAAAATAAATGTCGTGCCCGCCAGATTTGTACTGGCATTCTTGGCACGCCACCTCCTCGCGCCGTCGCGCGTATAGAAGATCGAGTCTCTTGGCGCGATAGATCTTGCAAGTTCGTTTTCCCCGTTTACGTAGACAGGACCCTCAGAAAGATAATCAGCAAGCTCGAAAATGGTGGCTGCGGTGCGTTCTATCGTCTTGAACTTTTCCAAATGCGCCTCGTTAATGCCGGTAATTATTCCCAGATGTGGTTCTACGAGTTCGCATAATTTTCTGACGTCGCCCGGATAATATTCTCCGAACTCGAAAATGAGGACGTCCTCGTCACCGCTCAACGTTCTCACGAACTGCGCAATTCCGAGCGGCGTGTTGTAGCTTCCGGGCGGGGCTGCCACCTTTTTTCCTTCCGCGAGGACTGTCTTTAATATCTCGCGCATGCTCGTTTTCCCGAAACTGCCGGCAATGGCGATCTTTACCGCAGGATGTCGTGCGAGCGCGCGTGCCGCTTGCGATGTGATGTATCGTTCGACGGGCCATTGAATAACGCGTAAAACAAGGATGGCAACCGCAAGCACGTACGGCAGAACGAACGGAAATGTTATGAGAAGACCGACTGCGGCGACATGCGACATATTGTCAGCCGCCAAAATGCCGGTAACGACAATTGCCCCGACGATGAGGACCGCCGCCCACGAGACTGCAAGAAGTGCGAGTGCCTTCGGCGTCTTTTCCAGACGCTTGCGCTTTTCGACGCGACTGAAATCGCGCGTGCGCCCGTACCACGCGAGATAATCGCGGATGTTGTACTCACTCGCTTGAAGCATGTAAACGAGCGAGCGCATGTAACGCGGATGATAGCGGGAAAAAAGAGCTTTCATATGAATCGGCGTATCATCTCCGCGACTTCTGCCGGTCGCTCACGGTGCACAAAATGTCCGGCACCCGGTATCACTTTCAAAGTTGAGTTTTTGATTATCTTCGACAATCGTTCTCCATCGGAAAGCGGCGTTGTCTTGTCAGCACTTCCCCAGATCAAGAGTGTCGGTATCGTTATACAAGATGCGGCGGACTGCAGATCTTCCCTGATGACGTTGAGGAACGTGTCGCGGAGTTCGCCCGCGGCGAAATAATCACTGCCGATCTTTTCGTACAGCTTACGGCGCAGTTCGGCGCGCCAGAAACGCATAGGCGGCAAGATGGTCAGTACCTTCGCCGCTTTTGCAAGCGCCGTAAGGACCTTGTTGCGGATAGTTCTTCTCTTCGCAATTCCGGCGGAAGCAATGAGTACGATTTTTCTGGCACTTAAAGCTTTTGCCGAAGCTCCTTTTATCAAGATACGTCCTCCCAAAGAATGGCCGACGAGTATTTCCGGCTTTATATCCAACTTGGACATGAAATCTTTCACGAATAGCACATAGTCATCCAGAGTCCATGGAAAAGCAGGTTTTTCACTTTCTCCGAAACCAGGGAGGTCGACCCTTATTATTCGAAATGCGGAAGAAAGCCGCGATACGATATCGTCGAACGTGTGTAGCTCATCTTTCCAACCGTGCAAGAAAAGCACCGCAGGACCCTTTCCCTCATCTATGTATTCTGCCGCCAATCCATCCACGATGACTTTCATCACGTTAGAGGCAGGTCGCGGTCGTGTATTTGAATATAAAAACATAGAATTAGTGACGTAAAAGATTGAAGTAGGAAATTTGATATTGTCTCGTGCGACCGCGGCCTCTAACGGGATTCATACATATCTGATTATCTACGTTATTTGGATTTTGGCCATCGGTGGAGGGCCGCAGGCCACAACTTTGTAAGCGGATGGTTCTTGCATTCGTGCGGTCGCGCAGGGCAGATGTAGCGGCCGTATAGCACGAGACCGTTGTTCACGTACTTCCAGTCCTTCTTCGGGATGAGCGCTTCGAGATCCTTCGATATCTTCTTGAGATCGTAATGATGGGAAAGGTCGAAGCGCTTTGCAAAGCGCTTCACGTGCGTGTCAGTCGCTATTCCCTCCCACACGTCGAAAAGCTCGCCTAGAATTACGTGCGCCGTTTTGTATCCAACGCCTGGAAGCGTTTGCAGGTCACTTTCAGTGCTTGGCACTGTGCTTCCGTATACATCGCACACTTTCTGCGCCGCTGCGATGATATGTTTCGCTTTGTTGCGGAAAAATGGGACTGAGGATAACTCTTTCCGGAAGACTTGCGGTCTTGTCCGAGCGAAATCGCGCGGTGTCTTGTATTTCCTGAAGAGTTTCTCGGTCGTACGGTTCACTGCCTTGTCGGTGCACTGCGCGGAAAGAATTACGGCAACCACGAACTGAAATGGTGTCTTATACTTGAGCTCGCTTTTTGGCTCAGGATAAGCCTTTTTCAAATAGGAAACTATACTCCTCGCACGCCTCGCCCGTCCCTTGTCTTTAGATGCCTGGCGAACGTTCATGCTCTCAAAGTTTGTACAATATTTTCGCAACAGTCTTCGGGTCGTAGCGCACAACATCCGAGTCGAGCAGAAGATCGGCTTTTATGACCCGACCGGCATATTTCCCGAGCTTTTCATCTATCCGCACCGGGTATTTCTTTTCTTTAGCGTACTTCGCCTGCACTTTTGCGGATATTTCCTTATTATTGCAGATGACATAATCGAATTTCTTCAATCCGCTGTATTTAAGGAGTTCCCGGACCATATCGGAAGCCGCAAAGTCGTGCGTCTCGCCCCATTTAGTCATTGAATTGCAGATGACTGCCTTCTTTCCTTTGCTCTTGCGCAAAGCATCTTTCATCCCATCGACAAGAAGATTCGGCACGAGAGACGAATAGATATCGCCCGGGCCTATGACTATCAGATCCGCATCGCGAATGGCTTCGCTTGTCTCCTTAAAGATACGCGCCCTGGGTTTCAAGACTATCTTTTTGATGCGCAGGTCTCCGTTGTGTTTCGGTATGTCAATATTCGTCTCGCCGATGATCTTCGTCCCATCCTCAAGAGTCGCATGCACATGCGAGCTGTTCAAGGAAACAGGGAGCACCCTGCCTTTAAGATTCAGGAGCTCCGCGGCTTTCTTTATCCCCTCCATGTCGCCGCCATATATCTTTGAAAGGGCCAGCAAAAAAAGATTTCCGAAACTGTGCCCATGAAGAGGGCTTCCCTTCTGCTCGAAGCGGTAGTTAAAGAGGTCCCGGAGTACTGCTCTGCGTTTGCCTTCGGAAAGCGCAACAAGGGCGCGGCGCACGTCGCCGGGCGGGAGTATACCGAACTCATCGCGAAGCACGCCGGACGAGCCGCCGTTGTCGAACATGGTCATGACTGCCGTAATGTCAAAAGGGAATTTCTTTAGACCACGCAAGATCATGTAGCTCCCCGTTCCTGCGCCTATAGTAACGATTTTTTTCATACAGTATCATACACCGTATACTGCATGAAGGATATTGGCAATCTCTGCACTAATTTTGTCATACGATGCACAAAACCGCCCCAAAAGGGGGCGGTTTTGTATCTCAAACGCTCTAAATAAAACGGTGAGATTTACTGTCCAAGTTCAGCATTGACCGCCGCACGAGTCAACGGGCCGATATAGCCGGTCTGCGAAATACCCTTGCTCTCCTGATATGCCCGGACTGCGGTGCGCGTCAGAGCGCCGTAGGTTCCTTTCGAAACCCCCGCTGGCATAGTCAGAAATCCTTTCGATTCAAGGAGGGTCTGGAGTGTCTCAACATCACTGCCCTTCGCTCCGATGCCGAAGTCGGCGGAGAGAGAGCCGGATGCGGATGCAGATGCTGGAGCCGCCATAGAGGTGCCCGCGCCAAGTTCAGCATTGACCGAAGCGCGGGTCATCGGACCAACATAGCCAGTCTGCGAGATGCCTTTGCTTTGCTGATAGGCGCGGACTGCTGTGCGTGTCAGAGCACCGTATGTTCCTTTTGCAACTCCTGCCGGCATAGTCAGGAATCCTCTCGCCTCGAGGAAGCTCTGGAGGGCTTCCACGTCCACGCCCTTTGCTCCAATACCGAAGTCGGCGGTGAGAGAGCCGGATGCGGATACTGTGGTTGCGGGCGTTGTGGAAACGGCTGGCGTTGCTACAGGTAGCTCAGGCGTTATTGCTCTGACGACACTGCCTCCACCACCGCCTCCGCCGCTTGCAACCGGGGCACCATTGCTGCCGCTACCAGTGCTTGTGGTTGAGGTATTACTAGTGGACCCTGTGGCTGTTCCGCTACATGCACTTCCAGGAGTAACAGTAATGGTCGCAGAACCCATAGAGGAAACGAGTTTCAGTATCGACTCCGTATCACTGCAGGTATTAGTGCTTATATAGGCCGGTTCCGCATTTGTCGCGAGAGTTAGGTGAGCGGTGGATTGGATCTCGATTGATGAGCTTGGCTGCAAAGTCACTGTGAAGCTCGAAGCCCCAACAGTTATTGACTCCACGACCGCGGTCGTGCCGTGCACATTCAAGGTTGCGCCGCCAACGCTTAATACCGTGCTCGCGGTCAAGCTTACGTCGTTGTAATCAGCGAGGGCGAGTCCAGGCAGAAGCAATGCCGCGATCGAACTCGAAATTAAGAATTTTTTCATGTGTCGCTCGCTATTGAAGCTGATAATGTCACACCGCTAGCGAATCGCCTCCAAACCGTCGCCGTCTGCATGCAGAGTATTCGTTTCATGATGACATGTTTGAGTTAGCTAGCCGATGAATGAACCACTATTATGGACACGTCCCGTATGTCCAAGTGACGAAACCGTCAGCGGCAGCACCAAATGTAGTTCCTGCTGTCGTAGAAGCAGCCCCAATGCTGAGCTTAATCGGGGTCAATGTCGACGTCGCTGTTGTCTGTATACAACCAAGAGAAACCGTCGAGGTGGCGGAGTCAGAAGTGGTAACCCAAACCGTTCCTGAACTTGTCAACTGAGTAGTCGAGGCGTGTCCAAGTGTCGTGTCGCCTGTAAACCACGCTACCCCTGAATTAGAGAGCTGCGTCGTCGAGGCATGCTGGAGCGAAGTGTCACCCGTGGTCACGGTAAGTGACCCCCCCGTAGTAATATCCGTACTAATGGTCGTGGTTGCTTGCACGGTCGCAACAACAAAAAACACGGAAACAACTACTGCAACCATCACCGGCCAGAATCCCGCACTCTTGAAGATTGAAATACCTTTCATATCGAATTAATTTTTACTAAAAACCTATTAATATGAGACCTTTGTAATAACTTCGGAGTGCTTTCAACTGACGCTTGTTAAAAAACAAGGGCCGTAGAACTCCTACGTCCATGGCATTGTACCCCCCGCCAATACATAAGAAAGTGATTTACGGGCAGGGCTGTGTATAACTTTTTATTCCAGTATCCTGTTTAACTCCTCACGAAGTGCGGAAAGCGGCAATCCGACGACATTGTAATAGTCGCCTTCGATTTTCTTTATAAGTACAGCCCCAAATCCCTGTATCGCATATGCCCCGGCTTTACCCTGCGGCTCCCCCGTTTTCATGTAATCCGATATTTCGCGCTTATCAAGCTCCCTGAAATACACACGCGTCTCGACCGCTTTCGACACTTTTTCTCCTGTTTTTACGTCTATTATGGCGAACCCGGTAATGACCGTGTGTATATTGCCGGAGAGTTGGCTCAGCATCTTGCGCGCATCCGATGCGTTCTTCGGCTTCCCCAATACTTTCCCTTTCAAGACAACGATGGTATCGGCTCCGATGACAATGGCGTTCTTGCGTCGCCTTGCGACAGCTTCGGCCTTCATTAGCGCGAGGTGCTTTGCAAGAGAGCGCGGCTTCAGTTTGAGACCCAAGTCCTCCTCGTAGCCGCTTTCTTCCGTCGTGAACGGAAGCCGCAGTTTTTTGAGTATCTCCTTCCTGCGAGGAGACGCGGACGCGAGAATTATTTTTTTCATCCCGTTAGAAGCGGTACGCGGCAAAACATATCCACTTCCTTTTTGTGATTGTCTTAGATTCTCTTTAAGCATATCGCGCCCCCGGGCTTCTAACGGGACACGTGCGGCAGTATTGCACAGCGGCACGATGACTGCTATCATGTGTGCACAACTGAATATCGTATCAAGAGCGCGGTGAAGGAACTGGCCTGATGACCCGCCGACAACCCTCGAAAGAGAAGGTGCCACATCCAGCCCGTATGGGAAGATACTTTTATCAATAATCTCCCGTCGGGGAGATATTTGGTTCTATAAGATATTATGTTCCATTTACTTGAGAGGTACACGGTGGAGAGCGTCACATGCGGGCATCCCGATAAGGTCTGCGACCAGATATCAGACGCCATTCTTGATGCAATGCTCGAACAAGACCCCTTCAGCAGAGCCGGCGTGGAGACGTTCGGCAGTCACGGAACTCTTATGATAGGCGGAGAAGTCCGGACGAAAGCGAAAGTCGACTTTGAAAAGATCGCGAGGCGCGTCTACCGGGAAATCGGCTACAAGGACAACCTTGAGGTGCTTGTGCGTATCGCACAGCAATCACCTGACATTGCGATGGGCGTTGACACGGGCGGCGCGGGGGATCAGGGCATCATGTATGGTTATGCGACGAACGAAACGAAAGAGATGCTTCCTCTTGGAGTGGTCTTGGCGCACGCGCTCGCAAGACGCCTTGAGAAATTGCGCCGCGACAAGACGCTTCCCTGGCTGAAGCCCGACGGCAAAACGCAGGTGACTATCTCAAAGGGTAAAGTCCTGACGGCGCTCTGCTCCACGCAGCATGACAAGAAAGTCTCTCAAGAAGAGATACGGAAACAGCTCATAAAACATCTCTTCACTCCCGTACTCGGCTCGACGAAGAACATAGAAATACTAGTCAATCCGACAGGACGGTTCGTGCAAGGCGGTTTTGAAGCAGATGCGGGATTAACAGGCCGAAAGATACAAGTCGATACCTACGGAGGCCTCATGCCGCATGGCGGCGGGTGTTTCTCAGGAAAAGAGCCGATGAAAGTCGACCGTTCGGCGGCGTATATGTGCCGATTCGTCGCGAAGAACCTGGTCGCGAACGGCTACGCGAAGAAAGCCCTAGTGTCGGTTGCTTACGCCATCGGGCGAGCAGAGCCCGTGATGATAGAAGCGTTCGACGACAAAGGAAAAAATCTGACGAACATCGTCACGAAGAATTTCGACTTCCGCCCCCAGGCAATAATAGAACGCCTTGATTTGCGCCGCCCCATTTTCCGAGAAACCGCCACCTACGGGCATTTCGGAGTAGCCAGACGTTCGTGGGAAAAAATAATAAAAATCTAGTCGTCATCGCTTCTTCCCTATTTTCCGATGTTTTGCAGGATTAATATTTACGCCCAAAAGCCAGAGCAAGATCGCCTTCTGCACGTGCTTGCGGTTTTCCGCCTGATCAAAGATGACGGAGTTCTTGTGGTCGATGGCGTCGCGTGATATTTCGTACCCGACGTGCATCGGCATGCAGTGCATTATCCGCGCCTTCGGCGCATACGTATCAATGAGTTTCGCATTCAGCTGGTACGGCATGAACACGGCCTTGCGCCGTTCGAATTCCGCGCTGAACTCCGGCTTCGGAGTGCGATTATTGAAATACTCCGCATCGAGCCATGTATCGGTGTGCACGTAGTCGGCGTCGGCAATGGCATCCTTGGGATGTTTAGCGCGCCGCACTTTCCCCGTCGCGGAAGCCTGCGCGTTCAGTTCCTTGTCAACGCTTGGCGGATGAACTTCGGGAGTCGCAAGAACGACCTCTATGCCCAATTTCGCACAAGCCAGTTTCAAGGTATTGCACACGTTATTTTCTATTCCCAGCCACGCGATTTTTTTGACATTCTTGAGTCCACCGGAATATTCCGACATCGTCATAATATCTCCGAGCGCCTGGCATGGATGATATTTCTCGCTGCAAGCATCGATGACTGGGATGCGGTCGTATGATGCGGCCGTCAGCACGTCTTTGACGTGCATGGACCGTATCATCAACACATCTGCGAATCGCATTATTGCCTGTATCTCGTCGCTAAAATCCGCGAGCGGCAACTGTGCATGCGATGACGCCAGGAATATCGCGTGGCCGCCGAGTTCCGTCATTCCGGCTTCAAATGAAAGGCGCGTCCGCGTCGAGTTTTTCTGGAAGAGCATGACGAGAGTCTTCCCCGGCAGCAAATTCGTCGCGATACCCGCGCGATATTTCTTCTTCAGGTCTGACGCAATATCCAGAATTTCCCGGATATCATCCGCGCTCTGTTCTTTAAGAGAAATTAGGTGTTTCATCCCGTTAGAAGTAAGACGCGGAACCGGAACGGGCTCCGTATCTTACTTTGTTATCGTTGATAAATGCTGAGTTCATAGTTGCTAGTATATTTAGTCGTCCGCGACTTCTAACGGGACTCATGCATTTTTTATGCGGCGGCGATAGTTAGCGAGGTCGAGATTCCCGGGTGCTCCCAAGCTTACCTTTGAATCGAGATTCTCCTTCAAGTCGACCGGGCGCGAAGAGACGAGGTCAAGCGCCTGCTTGTATGCGTCGCGGAACGGCATGCCTTTTTCCTGCACAAGCTGATTCGCGATGTCAGCCGCGAATATGCCGGGCGTTATCTTCGCCCGCATGCTTTCTTCATTCGGCGTCATTCCTGAAAGCATAAGCCCTGCCACCTGCAGGCTGCTCCGGACTATCTCAACGCTCTCCATTACGGGCTTCTTCAGGAGCTGGAGGTCCCTGTTATAGCCGGAGAGAAGATTCTTTGAAATGTCCTTGACCATGAGCTGGTCCGCAAGAACCACGCTTACGTTGCCGCGAAGTATCTCCATGACATCCAGGTTCCTTTTTTGCGGCATGATGCTCGAACCGGTAGTAAGCGAACCATCAACCGAGAAGAAATCGAACTCATTCGAAGTGAACATGAGCATGTCGTTCGCAAATTTTCCCAAGCTAAGCATTATCTGCGCCAGCGCTTCCATAAAAACACTCTCGAATTTGCCGCGTGAATTCTGGCAGTAAAGAGAGTTGACCTGCACTCCGTCGAACTTGAGTTCTTTTGCGGTGAATTCCCTATCCAATGGAATTGAGACCCCGAATCCAGCGGCAGAACCAAGAGGGCTCTTGTTGATGTGCTTGAGGACTAGCGCAAGATGGTCTGCATCGTCCAGCAAACTCTCCGTGAAGGCCAGCAGGTAATGGCCGACGCTTGTGAGCATCGCTTGCTGGGTGTGCGAGTAGCCCGGCATCGGCATATCTTTGTACTTCTCCGCTTTATCAAGAAAACTCGAGGCAAGTTCCACGCTTGCGCCATGTAATTCACGCGCGCAAGCGCGCATATACATGCGCAGGGCCACAAGCACCTGGTCATTCCTGCTTCTGCCGGTGTGTATTTTCTTCCCCGTGTCGCCGAGTTTATTCACGAGGTAGTTCTCCATCACGGTGTGGCAATCTTCGTCCGCCGGAGTGATTTTTATCTCCCCGTTCGCGAATTCTTTTTCCAAGCTGTCGAGGGCCGAGAGTATTTTTGAGAGCTCTTCGCTCGTAAGAATCCCTATTTTTTGAAGGCCTTTGGCATGCGCGCGGGTGGCTTCAATATCAAACGGCATTAATTGCATGTCGAATACGTGATCGGTCCCGGCCGTATATCTCTCAACGGACGGATGCAGTTTTTCCTCTGACTTTTTCCAGAGCTTTGCCATAAAGATTAGGTGATAGGGATTTGGGTTTAGGTGTTAGGAAATTATTTTTTCTTTTTCTTCCGCGCTATCTCGTTCGCGATCTTCATCTGCAACGAATATAGCTCAACGAACCCGGCGCTTGCATTCACGTTGAATTTGTAGCCTTCGGCATTGTTGAAGGAGGCAAACGCAAGTGCAAAAGGCGATTTCATCGCGACCACTGCAGTGTTGCCTTTGAAGAGTCTGACGGTTACCTCCCCGGTTACCTTTTCATTCACAGAATCATTGAAGGCGTTGATGGCATCCATGACGGGATCAAACCAATAGGCGCCGTAACAGAGATATCCCCAGCGAGTGTCTATCGTTTCTTTCACTTCATTCAGGATTTTTGTTGAGACGTATCTTTCCAAGTAGCGATGGGCTTCGATGATCGTATGAAGCCCAGGATGTTCGTAGACTCCTCTGTTTTTCAGTCCTATCAATCTGTCTTCAAGAACCTGAAAGGTGCCGACTCCGTGTTTTCCTGCCATCTTGTTTAATTTCATGAGCAATGGGGCGAGGCTCAATTTTTCTCCGTTCAAGGCGACAGGAACGCCCTGCTTGAATTCCAACTTTATGAGTTCCGGCTTATCCGGCGCATTCTTGGGAAGCGTGTACGTAGTGAGAAATCTTTCCTCTTGAGCAATGAGGCTCGGATCTGTAATTTCTCCGCCCTCCCAGGTAATGCCACCCATGTTGTCATCATCCGAATAAGGAAAGTCGGCTGTTGCAGGAACTGGTATGCCATGTTCTTTGGCGTACTGGATTTCTTCTTTTCTGTCCATTCCCCATTCCCTGACTGGCGCGATTATTTTCATTTTCGGACTGTGTGCCAGAATGTAACCATCAAGCCTCACTTGGTCATTCCCCTTTCCGGTGCAGCCGTGAGCGATGCAATCGGCACCTTCCTTCTCCGCAACCTCTACAGCTTTCTTCGCCAAAATCGCCCGAGCCATCGGGGTTGAAAGATGGTATTCGCCCTGGTAATGGGCATTGGCCCTAATGCCCTTAGCAAGGTACTCGTTCGCGAATTCTTCTTTGACATCAAGTGCTATCGCCTTGACCGCTCCGAACTTCAGGGCTTTCTGCTTGATGGCATCCAAGTCATCATGCTGTTGGCCCAGGTCCAGAGTTAACGTAATAACTTTGACTTTGTATTCGTCTTGTATCCATTTTAATAAAACGGAAGTATCAAGCCCGCCAGAATAGAGAAGCACGACTTTCTTCATGCTGTCTTTATCTCCTTCGTATGAAGCTACCTTGTGGTACGGATATTGTGCTTTCATATTATTTTACTGTGTAATTTTACCCTATTAATCAAAAACGGCCTCATTTTTGAGGACGTTTCGGAAAGTTTGATCTGGATAAATGCAAACGCTCTAAAACACCCTCAAATAAGGCGTCCTACGGCGATTCTGTATGTTTACGCCTCTATATTTCACATTACCAGGATAGCACAAAATGGTGGGGGGTGGCAATAGGGATACTCGTCGGGCATAGCACTTCTGCCGTCGCTGTCTGTGCGTGCTCGCACAGCGCTGCCTCTCGCGCCGTCGCGCTGCTAGACACGGCAGAAGCGCTATGCCCGAGCTCGCTTAAGCTGGGAAAGCGAACGGCTCAAGTAATGAACCTAGCTGAACAAACAAACGAGGTTGGAATCGCCCAATGTCCACCGGCGTCGATTTGATGCAAGACGCCTCTGCAGGGAATACTTAGATTTTCTTTGATCTTTTTATTAGTGACTCATCGCCAAAAGATCCGTATTTTTCGCGAATGTCATCAAACATTGCCTCCTCTAACTTTGCCCATTGGCTGGAACTATACTTGTAAGAAACTTTGTTGAATTTGACTTCAATACCGGAAAGGTATTCCTCGTAATTGGATTTTAAAATCTTCGAATGCAAGAAATGCCTGTAAAGCCTAAGGAATCCCACGATTGCTGATGTCGATAGCAGCATTAGTTTACTTTTTGAAGAAAAATCCCACACGCTCTTTTTCTTAGGATACTTCTTCTTAAATGTTTGTCTGATGGCGTAAAAGAAGTCTTCCAGCGAATTCGCGCAAAAGACTACATAATCTTCGACGTCACCCTTTGAATATTTCTCTATCGTAGAGCGCGGAGCACACTTATAAAGAAGTCCGTCTTTTTTGACCAAGTCGACCAATCCCCATTGGATGACACTAGATCTTTTTATTCTCCCACCTTGATACCATTTAACAGAAAACTTCTCATGAAATACACCGTTCTCTCTCCTGTTGAGAGATTTGATAATCTTGTTTCCAACTGACGATGGGTTCTTAGGCTCTATAATCTCTTCAAGATTATAGAGGAAGTCGCTTTTTACTTTTGTTTGGGTCGCATTAATATCTCTAAAAAGTTGAGTCTGTTTACGCAATATTTCTTGCGGTTTTCCATTAAAAACCAACAGCGTGGCAATTAAATCTTCATTCTCGGCAAGTCTCTTAATTTTCCCATCATTTTCCTTTTCTGAAGGATCGCTCTCTCCATAAAAATCTTGCGTAAACGCGAGAAGTCTGTGTTGACCATCAATGATACATAAGCTTGCAAAACGATTCGGAAGCAGTATTGACTTTGTATCCTCTTTCAAAACGTTTGACGAAATATTCGGATCCAAACTGAGAATGATGCTATTCGCAAATGAAGAATCATCCCTTGCGACAATGTACGAGCGCAGTTTTTTCAACTTCTCCTGAATTATCATTCGCTGGAAACTGTCGCTTTTCCAGCCCTCGTTGCGCAACACATAGCATCTCCGGAGAAGTGATGTGGGGCTAATCTTAAAAATTATCATTCGACATCCGAAAATACCTTTCTCAATATCTACATAGGGTTTCGACACATAGCCCTCTTGGTCTTCGACTTCCTTCTTCTCGAAGACGGCCTTAGGTTCCAGATTGAAATAACCGTAAATTTCATACTGTGCATTTCGTCTGGTGCTCTCACATATGGAGTAAAAATACTCAAAAGTATCGCGACCCCAAAAAAATATTGTCTTGTCTCTCTTGTCTCTCGGTATTCTTTGGAGGAGTGTGGCCTCATCAGCCTCACCTTTCATCGGCGCAATGTAGAGACCGATTAATTGCGTCTTAACTGTGATGTTCGGTTTCGTTTCTTTTACTTTATATTTTGACCAGATTTTATTAATGGCTTCTATAAGCATCTTGTTTTCATCGTCTCCCAAGAGAGTAATCTTTTGAATAAAGTTGTCAAAATCTTTTGTGTCTAAGCTCCTCGAGTCCGTATATTCTATGAGCCATAACACATCCCCCTTCATCGCAAAGCCGTCAAGTTCAATCTCCTCTCCTTGCTTCGTTATTTTCCCTGCACTTACTGTCTCGGATCTTTTCGAGATTAGAAGTTTTGTTTCTTCAATATCACAAGCAAATATTCCCCCTAGATTGAAGATGTTTATTGCTTGTGCAAGTCCATATTTCATATGAGAGATAATCTCTTTGAACCGAAATCTATGAATTTCTTGTTAAGCTCTATTCCCACAGAAGAGCGGTTTAATTTTTCAGCCGCAGCGGAGGTGGTAAAAGTGCCGGCGAATGGATCCAGGATCAGAGAATTTGTGTTGCTACTAACTTGTATAAAAAGTGTGAGCAAGCTCAAGGGCAACTGACAGGGATGATCATTTCTCTTCAACTTCTTATCATCGTTGAAAGGGGTAAAGTGCCCGTCCAGATTTCTTAGTCTCTCAGGAGAATTGTTTTTTAATAGATCTAATATCTGTACATCGTATGACAATTTATTGAGTTCATATAAATCAGATAAACGAAGTGTGTCATATGCAACCCGACCTTTAGCCCCTTGTTTGATTCGTTCTCTTATAACAGGTGCGGTTGGATTTTTATATGGCTGGAGTAAAATATCCCGGTTAAAAATATAATTATCTTTTTCCTTAGTAAAAAATAAGATGGATCTTTGGCTGCGTGTGAAGTTCTTTTTCGAATGACCGATATTTGTTGGATAATGCCATGTGATCCATGCACGATAGTTTAGGCCCAGCTCGTCCTCAAGAAACGGTAAGATTCTGGCATTAATTTCTGGATAGCTAATAAGATAAAAACTTCCGCGTGAACTTAATAGACTGGGAATATATGAAAGTCGTCTTCTAAACCAGGAATAAAACTCACCGCGGGATTTTTTGTCGTTGAATTTCGGACCATAATCGAGATTCTGGTTGTAGGGTGGATCTGTGATAATAAGATCCACACTGCCTTCCGGCAGCGCACGCATCCCGTCCTCACAGTCGGCATTTATCAAAAGATGCTGTGAACTCTTGGTGGTAACAGTTTTGTACGCAAGTCCAGCCCTTTTAATAGAGTCTGCGGCTTTTGCTATCCATGAATTCTGTTTCTTCTTCTTTTCTCTCTTCTTCATAATTAGTTGGGTTGGTTTAGAAAGCTTTAAACCAATCCTTATCAACCTCAACCGATTCCTCCATCTTAATTTTCAAACCAAGTTGCAATTCCTTCATCTTCTCAACTAACTCCTCCCCCTCGATAAGATCGATGTGCGGCGCACCATCCCTTGTAGCTTCTTGCCTTGCGTCTCTCGTAAAAGTCCCAGTAGTTATAACAAGTCCTTTATCAGCTCGCCCGACCATCGCACCTCTGAAATCTCTGATCTGCTGAGCAGATACACTGCCCGTATACCGTTTGCACTGAAAAATAATGTAGAAGCTAAGAAGACCTGCTATCTTTATAATGCCCCGACCATCAATACCTCCATCACCGGATCGGCCAGTGACTTCTACTTGAACAAAGCCTGACTCGCGTAGTATACGTTGACATAGTCGCTCGAACGCGGCTGGAGAAAGTTTCAGAAGTTGCTCCAACATTTCTTCTTGCCATAAACCTGGCTCTTCATCGTCTATAACTTTTTTACCATCTTTCTTCCCCTTGACGAGCGCTTGGTCAAGCAGTTTGACGGCCTTGTTGACCTCGTCTTTATCGACTTTTCCTGTCTTCGTTCCCAATGGCGTTAGAGCCCAAACTCCACGCGAGGAATTTTCCAAGATTCCGTAACGTTTCAGATAATTTCTCGACCAAGCAAGTCGATAGCTCAACTTCGACCTGTTACCTCGGTGTATTTCGTTTACTTCTTCATCGGTCAATTTGAGTAATACGGCGACTTTCTCTTCAATCTCAGAAACTGATCCTGAACCTCCAAGTTTCTTTAAGGCTTCAATGACTGGGTTAAACAAATTATCGTATGTTGGAATAGCCATCAATAGGATCATCCCACAAATACGAACTTTGGGGAAATCCGCTCAGATGCTCCTTTTCTGCCTATAACCTATCGTACTTGGTGTGCTTGCCCTTGGACTTCTTGATCGGGTATTTCTTTTCGTTCTTTTTCATTTTCGCTTCAAATGCCCTAAACAAATCGATTTTCAAATCATGGCTCATTGTTGCGAGCCAATACAAAACATCCGCGAGTTCCTCCGCAATTTCTCCTTTGTGCGTGCGGACATATTCTTCCATCTCCTTTCCGTTTCTCCACTGAAAATGTTCCAAGACCTCCGCCGCTTCGAGAACAAGCGACAAGGCCAAGTCTTTCGGATTATTGAACTGCTTCCAATCCCGCACATCGCGAAATTCAATCGCCTTCTTCTGAATATCACTCCACGTTGCCATTAGCCCAAATATCCCACAATTCCTTATTTTTGGGAAACTTGCTCCGCCCCTACTTCCTCATGTCGTTTTCCCCGCCTCGCCCCCTTCCCATTCTCTACACTCTTTTCTTCACCCCACTTCATCTCCCCCTTCCCACTTCAATTTCCCCTTCTTCCCACTCTTTTCTTATTGCAGTCTTTTGCAAAACACTAGTATAGACTCCGCGCGGGGCGTAAGCTTGTGCCGCACCGAGCTTCCCTCGTTGCGCTTGAGGACAAGCCCGGCTATCGCGAGTTTGCGTACATGGTCAGATGCATTCTCGTATCCAATCCCCAGCCGTTCGGAAATGTCTTCTACCGACAATTCCGGCTCCCGCTTCAAAAGATCCAAGATCTGAAGCCGCCGATGATTCGCAAATCCTTTTACAATCCGCTCTAGCCTTCTGTATTCACTACTAACATTCGTCATGTTGCAATTCTACCTTATGCTAGTCTTTTGCAAAACACTAGCATAACGACATTCCGCAATTCAGCATTTTGGGGAAACTGGCGGGCGGCGCGCAAAGGATTACTCGACAGTGACGGATTTTGCGAGGTTTCTGGGGCGGTCGACGTTGAGGCCTTTTTCTTTTGCGAAGTAGTAGGCGAAGAGCTGAAGCGGAATGACGTTCAAGATGGGGCTCAGCACCTCGATGGTCTTCGGGACGTAGAGAATATCGTCGGCGATCTTCCCTATCTCCGTGTCGCCTTCCGTCGCGACTGCGATGACCTTCCCTTTCCGCGCTTTTATCTCCTGAATATTGGAGAGCATTTTTTCGTACACGCTGTCCTTTGTTGCGATGGCCATCGTGGGAAAATTCTCATCTATCATCGCGATAGGCCCATGCTTCATCTCGCCTGCCCCGCACCCTTCGGCATGAATGTATGAGACTTCCTTGAGCTTAATCGCCCCCTCGAACGCTATCGGATAGTTGTATTTGCGTCCGATGAACAGGAAGTCCTGGGCTTTCACGTATTTTTTCGCGAGCCGCTCGATCGCCGCACGATTCTCAAGAATCCGCTCGATTTTTTCCGGAAGCGCCAGAAGCTCGCGCGCGATTTCTTTTCCCGCTTTGGCAGACATCTTCCGCGTGCGTCCGAGGAAAATCGTGAGAAGCGCCAACGCCGTGAGCTGTGAGAGGAATGCTTTTGTCGAGGCGACGCTTACCTCCGGGCCCGCGTGGTTGTACACGCCGGCGTCGGTCTCGCGCGCGATGGTGGAGCCGACGGTATTCACGATGCCGAGCGTGAGCGCTCCGCGCCGCTTTCCCTCGCGGATGGCCTCCAGCGTGTCGAGTGTCTCTCCCGATTGCGAAATGCCAAGAACCGCAGTGCGCTCGTTGACGACGGGCTTCCGATATCGGAATTCCGAGCCGAGTTCGACTTCGACGGGGATTTCTGCATATTCTTCGAGCATGTGCTCGCCCACGAGCGCTGCGTATGAGGCCGTCCCGCACGCGACGATGATAATGCGATCGATTTTCTTGAGCTCATCGGCCACGCTCTCAAGCCCGCCCAATTTCGCGAGGCCTTTTTCCGGGATGAGCCGGCCGCGAAGCGTGTTGCGGATGACCTCCGGGCCTTCCATGATTTCTTTGAGCATGAAGTGCTCGTAGCCGCCCTTCTGCGCCTCCTCGGCGCTCCAATCTATTTCGAGCGTGGGGCGCTTCACCTGCGTCGAGTCGAGCTTGTAAATGGTGTGGCTGTCGGGCGTGATGACGGCGACTTCGCCATCTTCGAGGAACACAACCTGCTTCGTGTGCGGGACGATGGGCGACGGATCGGACGCGATGAAGCGCTCGCCTTTGCCGACGCCGAGGACGACCGGCGAGCCCATGCGCGCCGCGATGATGCGCTCGGGGTCTTGCCGGTACTGTATTGCGGCACCGTAGGTGCCGCGTATTTCATTGAGGGCCGCGAGTGTCGCTTCCTCAAATGTCTTCTCGTTCTTCATGTGCTCTTCAATGAGGTGCGCAAGAACTTCCGTGTCGGTGTCGGATTTGAACGTGTGTCCCGCTTTTATCAGTTTCTCCTTGAGCTCCCTGAAATTCTCGATGATGCCATTGTGCACGACCCAGATATCGCCGTCGCAGTCGGCGTGTGGGTGCGCGTTCAATTCCGTCGGTTCGCCGTGCGTCGCCCAGCGCAAATGCGCGACGCCGCTTTTCCCGGTGAATCCTGTCTTTGGGATTTTCTTCTTTAACCTGTCCACCGCGCCGGCGGATTTAATACTCCCCGATTCGGGCAAATATATTCCGGCGGAGTCATAGCCCCGGTATTCGAGCGAAACAAGGCCGTTCAAGAGGACCTTCGCAGCGTCTTTTTTACCCGTGTATGCGAAAATACCGCACATTAAGCCACTGTACCACGCCGAACGTCCGCCGAAAAATGGCTTACATTGAGTGAATCTCGGGGCGTTTCTGTCTCTTTTTTGAGCGCAGATACCGAAGCGTCCACACGGCAAGGGGAATGTCTTCCTCAAGGAAATGGAAACCGGCATAATTGGATTCACCCTGTGGCATGGAATCCGTTATCCGATGAGTAAGCATCGAGTACATGAGTGTACGGTCTTCCGGCCACTCGCCGCTTAGGACACCCGGCTCCTTAAAATACTTGGCGCGTAAATTGTCTTCTTCCTCTGCGCGTCTTTCTCTCTCAGGAATTGAGCCGAGACGATTATCAACCATGAGAACATTCTTTATCCAATATGCTAAAGTGTACTTTTCTGTGGAGAAAGTCCCTGCGCGTTGTGCTCCGGCAAGGAAAAGGCGATGCAGGCGACCTTCTTCGTTTCGATCCTCTTCTCTTTGGATCACGCGATCATAATATCGTTTCTCAAACTCGATCACAGCATTCAAGAAGTGTCTGAATTTTTGCCGGTCGAAACCCGCAAGCTCCGCACCACTTGACCGCTGCTCAAGGATCTTCGCGATGACGTTCACCGTGAACGCGAGTGCGGCGCCATGTTCTTTCGGCAAGTCCAGTAAGTCACCGCTATAAAACGCGTCTTCGACGAGCGTGCAAGCAAGATCCATGAGAGGCCGATCTTCCGGCGAGAGAGGCGGATTCTTTTCATTTTCTTCGTTTCTCTTATCTGGACGATGGCCATATAAGAAATTGCCGATTTTCAATACAGTGCGAGGATCAATATTATGATCTCCCTGCAAGACTCTGAAAAAAGACGCGAACGCGCCACGAGGTACCTCTTTTTTCAATCTGTCGCTCCTGCCAAATAACAAGAAGTCAGGATTTTCCCTTATCAATTTCCTGTCACTTTTCGACGTCACGGAGTTCGTACCTTTGGCCGCTTCCGCAAATCGCCGATATTTTTTATCGAATTTCTCCGTCATGCGCCGAAAACACGGGCGCTTATCATGCGTCCGGGTATGCTTCCTTGATCTCTTTGGCTAGGTAAGGATTCCACATTGCGCCAGTGGCGGACATCACCGAATCGGCGCCGGCGTCGCGATACGCGCGGTAATCTGCGGGCGTGAGCACGCCGCCCACCCCTTCGATCGCGAACGTGAAGCCGCGTTTCTTCCGAATTGCATTGAGGCGGCGTACGAAATCGAGGCCCGCCCATCGAATGCCCGTGCCGCACACGCCGGAGCGCAGGCGCGCAGGAGAACCGGGCAGGGCCTGATTGCCCTGTGCGTCCCTGATCTCGCCCTGTAGCGTATTGATGCCCGAAATGCCGTCCGCATACTCGTTCGCGATCTCCGCGAGCCGTTCGATATCGGCATCGTTCTTGTAGTAGCCGACCTTGAGGACGAGCGGCGTGTTCCCGATCGCGCCGCGGATCCCTTTCGCGACCTTCTCCGTCACGTCGAGGTTGTAGCAGACCAATCCCTCGTTGCCGATGTTGGGGCATGAGAGGTTCGCCTCCAATATCGGGGAACCCGTTTGCAGGGACAATTCGGCGGCCTTCGCGAAATCAGCCACGAATTCATCGGCCGTCTGATTCTCGCGCACCGTGCCCATGAAGCTGAGGACAAGCACCTGCCCTTTCCCGGCAGCCGCGACCGCTTTGCGCGCATCTTCCTGCCAAACAGCCGGGTCCTTCGACGGCACGCCGAACGAATTGGTTATCGAGAGCGGCTCGACATACGACGTGTCGGCAATGATGGGCTTTTCCAATTTCTCGAACGTAAGATTGCCGACGGGATGGATCGCGAGAACATTCGGGAACGGATGGCACGGGAAGACGCTGCTGCGGACGGTCTTGTACACGCAAATGTCGAAACCATTCTCGAACGCGCCTTTACAGAACGCGCTATTCAAAAGCGGCCCTGCGGGGATGCCGAGCGGCGCGTATACTTTGTGCCCGTAAAAATCGACGGTTGGCTCGCCTCGCTGTGCATATACTTCACCGTCGGCGAAAGCGCTAAACGGTCCCGTGTCGTAATTCTCTTCGTAGCTTTTTGCCGGATCGTAGAACGGTGCACGTAACATAGAAAAAGTATACCACCGCCCCCAGATTAGCGAAAATATAAAAGAAGCAGGGAGAAGAGGTCCCCCTGCCTCTTCTCCCCGTTGCGCGTCTTAGCGCTCTGGGTACAACACCTTGCTCAAGCAATGTGCGAACCTGTCCCGATTCAACACTCCGGCAAGACGATACCGGATCCGTGCAAAGCGGTAATCAGGCACCCACTTACGGGTTGCCTTGAGCGCGACGCTCGCACTTCTGGCCGCTTCTTCTAGCTCCGCAGCTCTGAGTTCCAGAGCTGCGGCGTATACATCAATCGGTTCGTCGTCGATGTTCACGTACGCATGGACGTGATACTGCGTCCATAGCTCCGACTGGATGAGCTGTACTGCGTGTAGCACTTTTGCAAAGTCTGCGACGCTGAGGTCCAGGGCCTCTTGATGGGGAAACATCTCGCGAGAAGCGGGACGCCATTCCATGTCGGTCTTGGCGAGCATCAGAGACGCAACATCCTCCGCCTTCGGCGCGTTCTCGCCGCGCCACCAACGAACTGAAACGACCTTCAATTTTGCCATCGCGACCCCCGAGAGATCAATGCTGTGTTTTGCGAATGGCACACAGCCGCCATATTGCCACTCCGTGACAATAGAAAGGAGATTTATATACATCCTTTCTATTGCCACAGAATCAGCCGACAACCACTGCCTGATACTATCCACCTCGAATAGCAATTTGTCAAATCCAAGCTCAAGTGAGTACGGGCATTGCGCTTTTGCCGTGTCTCGCAGCGCGACGGCGCAAGAGGCAGCGCTGTGCGAGCACGCACAGACAGCGACGGCAAAAGTGTAATGCCCGGCGAGCGTCTCTTTACCTCCCCTCGATGAACGTAAGCGCTTTCCCCTTCTCTCCCGCGCGGCCGGTGCGGCCGATGCGGTGCACGTAGTCTTCGTAAGTGTTCGGAATATCGTAGTTGATGACGTGCGAGACTTTCGGAATATCCAAGCCGCGCGCGGCGACGTCGGTCGCGACGAGGATTTGAATGTGATTCTGTTTGAAAAGGCCGAGTGCTCTTTGACGGTTGCTCTGCGTTTTGTTGCCGTGAATTGAAGCCGCTTTGAAACCTTTCTGTTCAAGCATCTTCGAGAGTTTCTCCACGCCGTGCTTCGTGCGTCCGAAGATGAGCACTTTGCTGAATTCCGGCTGGGCAAGCAGGTCGTGCAAAACGTCGAGTTTTGTCTGGCTGGCGGAAACTCGCACGATGTCCTGATCCACATTCTGCGGCGTGTCGCGTGTCTTTACTGAAATGCGCACCGGATCTTTGAGAAAATCGCCGATGAGCTTCTCTATCTCGCGCGACAATGTCGCCGAGAAGAAAAGCGTGTGGCGCTCGGCGGTCTTCATGTGCGAGAGAATGAATTTCATGTCCGCTATGAATCCCATGTCGAGCATGCGGTCGGCTTCATCCAAGACGACGGTGCCGAAACCTTCAAGGTTAAGCGCGCGCCTTTCCATAACATCCTTCAAGCGCCCCGGCGTGCCGATGACGAAGTTCGGCTTCCGGCGAAGGGTCGCTATCTGCGGATTGATATTTGCGCCTCCGACGCAGGTCACCGCGCCGATGCGAAGATGCTTCGCGAAGCCCCAGAACTCGTCTTCTATCTGAATAGCGAGCTCGCGCGTCGGCACCATGATGAGAACGCGCTCGTTCCTGTCATGAAGCACTTTGTTGATAAGCGGAATAAGAAAAGCGCCGGTTTTCCCCGTACCCGTGTTCGCGATACCGACGATATCTTCGTCGCGCAAGACGTGCGGAATAGCGCGATCCTGTATCGGCGTCGGCGTAGCGTATCCTTTTGCGATAATATTTTTCTTGAGGTGCTCATCTATTGCGAAGTCCACAAAATTATGCTCGGGGATGAAATTTTCCACTTCCTCCGTGATGACCGCTTTGTTGACGAATCGCGAAATATCTATGTGCTGGCCGCTTGGTCCTCTCGTGCCACCGCGGCTTGAACCGCTGCTACGTCCGCGGAATGAGGAGCTCCTGCCGCGTGACCCGCCAAAAGACGAGCGTGAAAAGCCCCGGCCTGCCGGTCGTCTATTGAATGAGCCCGTGCGGCTCGTACTATGTTCTCTGCGCTGATACATATGTGTTTAGGTGTTAGGGAATAGGTGTTAGGTTTTAGGAAAAACCAAGTACCAATGCCCGCATTGAGGGATTAGAAATCCCGTTTTAATTAATTTCAACGCGTCTCGAGAGAGTTTCAATCCCGACTTTCGTTCTGGGACGGCCTTGGTATCTCCCAAGACAAAAACCTAATGAGATGAGTTGGTTTGTGAAGAATAGCAGATATCCTCTATTTTGTCAATGAATGTTCGCACCACAGGTTAACATGTGTTAACCTGTGGTAATGAACAAAAATCCGGAAAAGAGCCATTTTTCCACGTCTGAAATAGCCAAATTAATGGGAGTGAGTAGGACAGCTGTCTTTAAAAAAATCAAGGAAGGAAAAATAAAGGCAGAGAAGGTTGGTAGGAACTATATTATCCGGAAAAAAGAACTGGAGGCGATTCTTGGGATGTTTATTACTCCCGCAAAAAAAGAAGAGATAAACAATATCGTCAAGAGAGCGGTGAAGGAGTATCACGTGACTTTCAGACGTCTTGGCAGGGAGTGAGTTCCTATGAAGATCAAGCCCAGACGATCTTTCATCAGGGGGTTAACGCTCATTGAAATTGAGAGTGTTGCCCATAGCCTTGCGCGGGAACTTATGGAGTGGGACGAACCAATACCCCCATTCAACACTCGATTTCCTGACCGTCTCGAAAGTTGTTTAAAAAACCCGTTTCAGAAATTTGGAGGTAAGAGTCTCTACCCGCGTCTTGAAGACAAGGCAGCAATACTTTTTTACTTAATGATCAAGAATCATCCCTTCCAAAATGGAAACAAGCGTGTTGCCGTGATGACACTTCTCTATTTTCTTGCACAGAATCAAAGATGGCTCACGGTAAAAAACGAGCTTATGTATATATTTGCTACAGGAATTGCCAAAAGCGATCCAAAAAATAAAGACGAGATAATAAAAAACACAAAGTCTTTCCTGAGAAAACACATCGTGAAGCAAGACCTCTGATTGAGACACTCAAGATTATTGTGTTACTGCTTCCGCTGCTACTTCTTCTTTTTTCTCTTCCGCTACAGGTTCCGCCGTTGGAGTTGCCTCTGGGGCTACTTTTTCCTCGATCTTCTCGACAACTGGCGGATGTTTTTTAGGAAGGACGTTTATCTTCTTCCCCGTGATAATTCCAGCGGATATAAGCATGTTGTGTACAGTTCCGGACGCTTTGGCGCCCACGGACAACCAGTATTTGATGCGCTCCGCATCCAGTACGCGCTCCTTGCTTTTCGGGTTGTACGTGCCCACCTTCTCCACGATGTTGCCTGTCTTCGGACCACGAGTGTGCTCGGCGACAATAATGCGATACGCCGGCATGTTTATGCGGCCAATCCTCTGCATCCGTATCTTTAACATAGTTGCGACACTCTACCAGTTTAGGCGGACACGGTCAATGACTCATGTCCTTTCTTATTTGGCGACTTTTTCCGCCTCCTCAAGTTTGACGGAAAGAAGTTTGGAAATTCCGTCCTGCCCCATCGTGACGCCGTAAAGCTCCCCTGCCGCCGCCATCGTCGCGCGGTTATGAGTGATGACGATGAGCTGACTCTTGCCGCCGAGCTCGCGGATCATGTCGGCGTAGCGCTTGCTGTTCGCCTCATCGAGCGCGGCATCCGTCTCATCCAGAACAAGAAAAGGCGGAGGATTCACTTGCGACATGGAAAAAATAAGCGCGATGGATGTGAGTGCACGCTCGCCGCCCGAGAGCACCTCGAGTCCGCGCACTTTTTTGCGCGGAAGCTGAACCGATATAGAAAGTCCGGCGTATAATTCTTCCTCTTCGGGTATATCATCTTCGTCTTCGTCCTCATCCAGATCATCGTCTTTCGCGCCGCGAGGCCTTTTTGGTTTCTCTACCTCCAATTTCGCCTCACCTCCTCCGAAAAGCTTCGTGAAGAAACTCGAGAGCGCTTCGTTTATTTGCTTGAGCCCTGAAGTAAAGTGCTCGTCTATCGTCTTTTCCAGTTCCGCAATGATATCTTTGAGCGACGCTGCTGAACGCTCCAAATCTTCAAGCTCGCGACCGAGGAATACGTCGCGCTCTTTCGTCTGGTTGAACTCGCGAACGACCGCGTCGCCGTTGCCGATGCCTGATTCTTCTATCTTTATTTTCAAACGTTCTATCTCGCGCCGGCGTTTTTCCTGCGCGCCGCGATCTTCGGAGAGCGCTCCTTCCGGTATCACGCTCTTTTCCCATCCATGGACAGCGGCGCCGATGAGAACGATTCCCTCCCGCACTTCCTCCTCGAAACGCTGTCGCGCTACTGCAATGTTGCCGCGCGCGCCTGAAACCGCGCTTAATTTCGTCTGCGCTTCGCGCACGGCGGATTCAAGCCCGACCAAATCGCGCTCCGCAGTAAACCCGGCGTCGCGTACTTGCGTGATCTTCGCGCGAAGCGCCTCCAGCTCTTGGGCTAGCTCCGATTCTTCTTTCTGCACGCGCTCAAGAGAGTTCGCTATTGCCTTCACTTGCTGCTTCATCTCTTCATTTGTCTGCGGCGCGGAACCGGACAGACCGTCGACAAACGCCTTGATGCGCTCGCGTATCTGTCCGATAAGCCCGCGCACTGCGGCAATGTCGTCTGTCCTCTCGGCTCCGGCGAGCGCTTCGCTCACTTCGCGCGCAAATTGACGCACATGCGGGACGGCGACGATCTGTTCTACCGTCACATTGGTTGCTTCCGCGGCCCCCTCCGCCCGGCCGAGTTCGCGACTGAGCTTTTCGCTCTCGCGCCGCGCCATGGATAGCTTGTGTTCGCGCTCGACAATTCTTCCCTGCAGTTCTTTGAGCGTGTCGTCGCTGTCGCCGGTGCGCTTTCCGCGCGCCTCGTTGACGCGGGCGCCGAGCTTTTTCAGCTCGGATTCTTGTGTGCGCGCCTCCGCGAGGAGGCGCGCGTCTTCCTGCGTTATCCATGCATGCTCGCGCGCGAGATACTCACTGAGTTTTGCGGAAAGTTCTTCTTTCATCTCGCGCGCCTTTTCAATCTTCTCCACTTGTACACGCAGGAAGTTGAGATGAGGGCTTATCTCCCGCCGGAGCGAACGCGTCTTCTCGATATTCACAGCAGTTTCATCGAGCTTCCGCTCGCTCTCCGCTTTTTTGTGCTGATAGAGTTTGAGCCCAAGCGCGTCTTCCACCATCTCCCTGCGCTCGCGCGGACTTGCGTTCAATATCCTGTCCGCCTCGCCTTGGGAGATTATCTGGTAGCCGGAGCCGCCTATGTTCGCGCCGGCAAGAAGTCGTATCACGTCTTTGAGACGCACTTGCGTGCCATTCAAAAGATATTCGTTCTGGCCATCGCGATAGACGATGCGCTCAACGGCGACTTCCTTGAAATCGAGGTCGAGAAGGCGCTTCGAGTTGTCAAAAACAACTTTCACCCCGGCGCGATTCGAGCGCGAGAGCGCCGGCGAGCCGCCCCAGATTAGGTCCTCCCCTCTCCGGCTGCGCAGGGATTTCATCGACTGCTCGCCCAAGACGAACCGGAACGCTTCCGCGACGTTGGATTTTCCGCTTCCGTTGGGCCCCACGATGCCCGCGATGCGCGACCCGAATACTAGTTCGGTCTTTTTCGCGAACGATTTGAACCCCGATAGCTCAATGGATTTGAGGTACATCCCGTTAGAAGTAGGAAGCTTGCGCTTCCGACTTGATACCTACGTATACTAAACAATCGACCGTGTGCAAACTTGCCGCGACTGCACAGCTATCATAACTTCCGAAACTTCTAACGGGATACATTGGTGTTCATTCTACCAAAAAAGCAGCACCACGTGCTATCAGATGCTTACGGCAAATGCCCCATGTTCCCTATGGTCTCCTTTCGAAAAAAATGAGCACGCCAAGTCCAATGCCGATGAGCCCGCCGATAATAAAACCCATGTCTCCTGCAATCCAATTCCCGATACCGCCTCCTATAACAAATGCGAAAAAGCCGCCGAATAAAGAGACAGTGAGCGCTGCGATAGTACCTTTGAAGCGTCCTCTTGATATTTCTTTGAAGCGCGGGTATTCCTCCGCCGCTTTTTCTTTCGCCTCGCCGAGAAGCTGAAGAGCTTGCTCGGCAATCGGCCGCGCGGCCAAAGTCGCGCTATAGTCCCCCGAAGCGACTTTTTGTTTTGCATCATCCAATCGCAATTGCGCGTCCGCGAAGATCAAGGGCGACCGCACATCTTTATATCTCGCGCGCCGCGCCGCGTTACCCGCCTCCGCGCTCACACGTCCGGTTAATTCAAGCATGTAATCGGCTTGCCTGATGAAATTTTCCACGCCGGCGCGCGCATTTCTGAGAAGAACCTTGAGCGTAAGTTCCAGGATCTTTTTCCTTCCATCGAAATTCGGCTCGTGCTCTGCGAGATAGTAGTATGCCGGCCGCGCTTGTATAGCCTTCTGAAGTGCCAGGTGAAGAACGAGGTCACGATCTCCAAGTGCCCAGTTGCCTCCCCACGCGGAGAGTGTCGGAGAAGCGACGCGCGCAAATGTGTCGTCATCCAAAAGAGAACCGTACTGCGCAAAATCGTAGAGACCTTCGGCATATTCGGGAGAGAATGTGATCGACGCGACGAGTGCCTGAAACGCTTTTTCATAATCTTCACGAGATGCGTGGATGTGTCCGATGAGCCGATACGAGTGACTTTTGTAGTCGATATCTCGCTTCGGGGCGTGCGGCAAACTGCGCTCAAGAAAATTATGTGCTTTGTCGAATTCGTTCACGCGCAGATATGTCTCGGCGAGGCCCACGTACATGCGGTAATCAAGGCGATACTCATCAATCGCCTTGAGAAAAAGCTCTTCGGACTCCGGATACAAACCTCGATGCCTCAATTCTTCCGCCTGAAGGCGCAATTCATTGGCACGTGTTTCCCCCGGAGTACGTAAGGTGGCATCGATCCCGCGCAAGATATCCGTTTGTTGCTCTTGCCGCCAGGCTATCTCGCCAAATCCCCATTCGAGAACGGACCCGATAGATGCAAGACTAGAATTTAGCTCCTCGAGTATCGTTATTCCCTTTTCAATATCGTCTTTAATGGACTCCAAATCGTCGCCCAACCCTTTCAACTGTGCAACGCCCACGCATGCGGAGCATTTGTATATCGCGGATGCGACCGAAGAACCACATGTCCAGCATCGTGCCATGGCGTCACTTTACCACCTCTTTGTAGCAAGAGCTTTCTCCGCTGCCTTTTGCTCTGCCTCCTGTTTTGACCTCCCTTCTCCGGTTGCAATGCGCGTCGAGCCGATGTAAACGCCGACCAAGAAGTTTTTGTTATGGTCGGGACCCGTCTGGCTCACAACGTCATACGACGGAGTAATACCCTCCTTCTCCTGTGCAATTTCCTGGAACCGGCTTTTCGAGTCCTGCCACAGTCCCTTCGCGACCACCTCGTCGGTCTTATGAAAGAGCTGCGCGGCAATGAATTTCTTTGCCTCCTCATATCCATCGTCCAGATACAGAGCGCCTATTAACGCCTCGAACGCATTCGCAAGTATTATCGCCCTGGCGCGCCCCGTGTCGCGCGCCTCGCCGCGAGAGAGCAAGAGATATTCATTCATCCCAAGCTTCGTCGCCGCGTCCGAAATGCTCACGGTGTTCACCAAGGCCGCTCGATATGAGGTCAGGTCGCCTTCGGGCTTATCGGGGTATTTGCCGTAGAGGAATTCCGTCACGACGAGCTCGAGCACCGCGTCGCCCAAAAATTCCAGGCGCTCGTTGTGTTCGCGTCCCGGTGCGCGATTCTCGTTCAAATACGAGCGGTGGGTGAATGCCTGCTCAAGCAGGTTTCCGTTCTTAAATGAATATCCTATCCTGGTTTCAAAAGTCTTGAAGTCCATATGCATTTCCTATTACTTTTTGCCTGAAGCCTGTTTTTTATCCTTCTGTGCAAGGATGTTGATGGCAGGAATGATTATTTTAAGAGTGTCGTCATAAAAATTGAGATTACCGACTTCTGAAAGCGGGAACCATTGCGCATCGTCGAGCCCTCCGCTCGGTCCAAGCCGAAGCTCCGTGAACGGCGACTTGGCGAGAAAATACGTCACGCGCTTGCGTTTTTTGCCACCGTCGACTTTCTGATCATTCGCCACATATTCATTCACGCCGAGCTCCTCCACTATCTCTATATCCAGATTCATTTCTTCTTTTATCTCGCGAATGGCGCCTGCCTTTACATCTTCGTTCTCTTCAACTTTCCCTTTTGAGATGGTCCAGTGCCCGAAAATATCATGAACGAAGGCGAGATAAACCTCTCCTTTTGAGCGCGCATACACGACAGCTCCTGCCAAATGCTCCGTCGGCATCTTGCCGGAATTGCTCCCGCCCTTCTTCCGCGCCGCTCCGTCATTTTTGCCAGGTTCGCCCAACTCAACATACACGGCGCCGAGGACACCGTTCACGAACCTGCTTGACGAGGCGCTTCCGAATGATTTCGCCAATTCTATCGCCTCGTTTATCGCGACTTTTTCCGGCACCTGGCTTCTATCGGCATACAAAAGCTCCGCGAGCCCGAGACGGAGGATGTTGCGGTCAACTGCGGCGATCTTTTCGAGCGGCCACTCCGGCGCGGCCACTTCTATTACTCCATCTATCTCTTTTTGCTTAGCTATCACCATCTGAAGAAGCTCCTTCATGAACGGCATGTCGCTTTCGCGCGCGCCGAATTCCTTTGCATAATCGGAAAGGCGCGATTGCACCTCGTCCGGCGTCATTGCGCCCCCTAAAGAGTCACGTTCGAACAGGACTTGAAGAACGACCGAGCGAGCTAGGTGTCTGTTGGCCATTGTACGAAAGATCAAGGGAAAGAACTGGCAGTGCCATCCTTTAGGTTTTTGCGGCAGTTTCTTTTTCTTTATTCCCCGTATCTTTGCCTGATTCCCGCATTTCCGTCGTCCGTCTCTTTTCGCGGCGTTGTTCGCGCTTGGTCCTTGCCACGACATCAACAGCTACGCGTCCGTTATATTTTCCGCACTCCGGGCATGCCCGATGAGCAAGCCGCAGGCTCCCGCACTCACACTTTGAAAGACGTGTTCCAGATATCGCCGCATGGCTTCGGCGCATTCCGGTCTTGGAGCGATTCGCCCGCATTCGTACTACCATGGCTCAATTATAGGGATTTTCCGGGAGCGTGCAACCCACGGGCAATCCCCCTGCAAAAACTCTCTCGGTGAAGTTCGCATGGGCCGAAACTCCGTATCGCGCGAATATGAAAAGTGGTGCCGTATCCTTTGTGCAGCTCGAACCCATACTCGGGATAGCGCGCGGCAAGACGCTCCATGTGCGCGTCGCGTTTTACCTTCGCGACGATGGAAGCAAGCGCGATAGAGACCTCTGTCTCATCTCCTCGAATGAGACTTTTTTGATGTTTGAAAGAATAAGGAGCGCGAAGTCCGGCATCCAGTAAAACCTGATGGTGCTCTAAGGAAACATCCGTGAAAAATCGGGCAAGACGCCCGAGTGCGCGAGCTACCGCGAGATTCCCGGCATGAACTATGCCTATCTTATCTATTGTGCGGGGTCCGACCATTGCGGTCGCGAAGCTGAGGCGCGCGTCCGCGCGGACGCGCGCCGCCCACTCTCCGCGCTGCTTTGCGCTTAACTTTTTCGAATCCTTGAGCCCGCGGAAATCCTTCCGCGAAAGAGCGGCCGGCATGATGACAGCGCCTACGCAAATAGGCCCGGCGAGCGGTCCGCGACCGACCTCATCAATGCCGATGACAAATTTTCCTAAGCTCATGAGCGTTATTATAACCCTGCTATCCCGGTAGTGTAATTTCGGCTTATGTTTTTTGCCGTCGCAGAATATGGCTAGGTCGACCACGAAGTATCAACTTTGAAGCCACATGGGGAAATTTCAGCTCTCGCCTTCGGCAAGCCGAAATTCTACTAACCGGGTATAATGGCTCTACCGTATGAAAGATTTTGTACATTTGCATACTCATTCACACTACTCGTTATTGGAAGCACTGCCGAAAATTCCCGACCTTGTCGCGGGAGCCGCGGTCGACGGGCAGAAAGCTCTTGCTCTCACCGATAACGGTAATCTCTATGGAGCGATAGATTTCTACAAAAATTGCAGGAAAAGCGGGATAAAACCGATAATAGGCGTTGATTTCTTTGTTGCGCCCCGCACAAGGCATGATAAGGAGCATCGCGTGGACGATAGTCCTTCCCGGCTTGTACTCCTCGCCTCGAATAAGTCGGGTTATCACAATCTGATACAGCTCGTCTCAAAAAGTCATCTTGAGGGATTCTTTCATCGTCCGCGCGTTGACCGCGAGCTTTTGGAACTGCATCGTGAAGGCCTAATCGCGATACTTCCCTCTTTGGACGGCGAGCATGCGCGCGCGTTGCGCGACAATGCTGGAGAACGCGCGCGCGAATCAGCGGAGTGGTACGCGCGCACTTTTGGCGCTCCGCCAGCCGGCGGATGCTATGCGGAGATAACACATCACCCGGAAATTCCCGGTCATGAAGCATTGGCGAATAAGATAGAAAAGCTCGCGCGCGAATTGCGCATCCCGTTGGTCGCCGCGCATGAGGTGTATTATATGAAAAAAGAGGACGCACTCGCGCGAGAACTCGTCGACAAGATACGCACAAGCGGCGTCCTGAACCGCGATTCCGCGGAAAGTTCTGGCGATTTCTCATTCATCTCGCGTGCGGATGCGGAAAATAGTTTCGTTGATCTACCCGAAGCGCTCGAAAATGCTTCGAAAATCGCCGATGCATGCAACCTGGAACTGGACCTCGGCACCTGGGTTTTCCCTGAATTCCCAGTCCCGGATGGAGCAACGCACGACAGTGTTCTTCACGATCTCGCATATGCCGGATTTAAAGAACGCGGCATAGAAGAAACGAAAGAAAATAAGGAGCGCGTAGATTACGAGCTGTCTGTTATCGCGGACAAAGGATATTCGCCTTACTTTCTCGTCGTCGCAGACTTATTGCGGCACGCGCGCAAAGAAGGCATCCTCACGAACACGCGTGGTTCCGCCGCCGGTTCTCTGGTTTCCTATCTCTCCGGCATAACGACGGTCAACCCGATAGAATACCAGCTTCCTTTCGAGCGCTTTCTGAACCCGGAACGCCCGTCGCCGCCTGATATCGACATGGATCTCGCCGACAATCGCCGAGACCAGCTAATAGATTATGTCCGGCAAAAATATGGCGACGACCACGTGGCGCAGATAGGGACCTTCGGTACGATGATGGCGCGCGCGGCAGTGCGCGACGTCGCGCGCGCTCTCGGGCACCCGTACGGCGTCGGCGACACTATCGCGAAACTTATTCCGTTCGGCAAGCAGGGATTCCCCGTCTACATCGACAGCTCGCTTGAGAGCGTTCCGGAACTTGCGGACTTATACAAGAGAGACTCTGATGCGCGCGAGTGTCTGGACCTCGCGCGCAAGATAGAGGGCAACGCGCGGCATGTGGGAGTACACGCGGCAGGCGTTGTCATTTCTCCTTCCCCCGTCACCGAATATGTCCCCATACAATTCGACCCGAAAGGCGGAAAGAAGATCACCCAGTACGACATGTATGCAGTGGAAGAAGCGGGCCTCTTGAAATTCGACTTTTTGGGGCTCACGAACCTCTCCGTCCTCGCAGATTCCGTCGCCCGGGTGGAAGCGCGGCTAGGCGTCCACATAGACCTGGATCATCTCCCTCTCGACGACTCCAAGACATTCGGGATGTTGAGCCGCGGAGAGACCCTTGGCGTGTTCCAGCTCGCAGGCGGCGGCATCACCAACTATCTGGTAGACCTAAAGCCCGAGAGAATTCATGACATCAATGCAATGGTGGCGCTTTATCGTCCAGGGCCCATGGCCTTTATCCCCGCTTATATCGAACGCAAGCACAACCCGCGCCTCGTGAAATATCTGGACCCCAGAATGGAGCCGATATTGGAACATTCCTACGGCATCATCGTGTATCAAGACGATGTACTCATGCTCGCTATAAAGCTTGCCGGTTACAGCTGGACCGAAGCTGATAAATTACGAAAGGCGATGGGAAAGAAAATCCCTATTGAGATGCGCGCGCAAAAAGAAAGGTT
>Ga0209542_10001640_pt1 | contig 51953 bp, 46 predicted proteins | sample RifCSPhighO2_01_FD_184028 | JGI IMG/M metagenome (GOLD analysis project Ga0209542, IMG submission 184028) | Soil microbial communities from Rifle, Colorado - Rifle CSP2_plank highO2_0.1 (SPAdes) (version 2) | ecosystem: Environmental > Terrestrial > Deep subsurface > Rock core/Sediment ...
TTTCTGCTAGTGTAATCATACGCAACAGATTATTGCGTTTAACTTCTTCTAGCAAGCTATCAATACTATTAAAAGAACCTTTCTTTTTCATGCCTTTCTACTGTCAACTGTACACTAACCCAGTGCACCAGTTGTATTTTTTTACGGTTGCGTTATACTTAATTTACAATTTAATAATTATCAAGAGACAGTGAGAGTTCTGGCTCAATGACCTGTCAGCAACCCTGTTGTATTCAACAGAAGGTGCTCCAACCAGCCCCGATCGGGGAAGGATATAATATATATTATTCTCCCCCAAGGAGGATTTTTTTGTTATAAAATTTTGAATTACGAAACTCTTTTCTCGGCAGGGCTTTTTGAGGAAATTTCTCCTTCGAGTTTCTCAGGATGGTGAAGCAATTGAACTATAATTCCCAATTTCCAATTTCTAACAGAGGAAAAGAAAACACCCCATCGCCTCGGAAACCCTCCCCCTTCGCTCTAAGAAGAGCTACGGCGGGACACAGTCGGCACTTCCCCTCTAAAGAGGGGAAGAGGGGATCGCCCGTCGGCTTCGGCAATGTTCCGCAAAAGCCCTTGCTGCGACGAGTTTCGTGATTCACGATTATAAAAATATGAACTCATTAAAAACAGCGGAGTCGGTTTCATTAGCACACCCGGATAAAGTATGCGATCAAATATCAGACGCGATTTTGGATGCGTGCTTGAAGGATGATCCGAAAACTAGGTCGGCCATAGAAGTGCTGGGCGGGCACGGCATTATTACTGTTACGGGAGAATTGACGACGAAAACTTATGTGAACATAAGAAAAATCGCGAAAGAAATATATAAAGATTGCGGTTATGAAGAGGAGATTGGAGTAACTGTAAATGTCGTGGAACAAAGTCCGGAAATAAAAAAAGGCGTGGATGTCGATGGAGCCGGAGACCAGGGAATAATGGTTGGTTACGCGACTGTAGACACGCCCGAAATGCTGCCTCTTGAGGTCGTGCTTTCAAGAAAATTAACTAAAGCAATGGGCAGACATGACGGCAAAGCTCAGGTTACGGTGGAGGATGGCAAGATAAGGAAGATAGTCACTTCTCTTTGCGAGAGCGGTGACATGTCAGATGTTAAGTTGGATAAAGCCGTGAAAGAATTTGAAAAATACTTAGCTGACGATGTTAAAAATATAAAGGATATCTGGTTGAGAAACCCCAACGGCTCTTGGACGATCGGCGGTTTCCACGCGGATACTGGTCTTACCGGGAGAAAATTGGCGGTGGACAATTATGGTCCTCATATTCCTTTGGGCGGAGGTTGTTTCTCAGGCAAGGACGCGACCAAGGTTGATAGAAGCGCGGCTTATATGGCCAGAAAAGTGGCTGTCGATTATCTAAAAAAGAAGGGCGCGAAGGAGGTTTATGTTCACATCGCTTACGCTATCGGTCTGGCAGAGCCGCTTATGGCAACCGTTACATTGGACGGTCATCAGGAAAAAATAAAAGGGTACAATTTGAAGCCGCGCGCCATTATTGATTTTTTGAAGCTTCGTGTTCCGCAATATAGAGAGACAGCGAAATACGGACATTTTGGTAACGGATTTCGATGGGACAAAACCACCTCTAAAAAATAATATCCAACCCCGTTCCTTATTTTCTTGGAAATTATAAATTTTCTATCACTCTTCCTCCACTTTCGTTTTGCTGACGCGTGTTTTTCGCCTGTTGTTGGTGATATTGTTCAACGTGAAGATGAACTCGCTCACAAGCCATCCGAACAGAGCATAGATCAGTATGGCGAACAAGGTGGAGAATTCCAGTACAAGCCCGCGCTCAATCACGGGTGAAGGGAATAAACCTCTGAAGGGTTCTAAAAGCGGGGCGCTGGTGGCGTAAAGCCATGACGCGAAAGGTGCCGCCGGATTGGCGCCGAGGAGACGCAACAAAAAGCGCAATAGCAAAATCAGTTCTACCAATCCAACTATTATATTAACCAGCTGAAGCAAAATTCTTCTCATAGTACATAGTACGTTGTTTGTTATAACTTTTAACTCCTTATTACCTTATGCCAGACGCATTAAATGATAATTAACTAGGAGTCTTAGAGCCCATCCACGATCTACGGCAGTCAAGCCCCAGCTCGCTTTGCGAGATCACACCAATGAATATTGGTGTGGGGGTCTTGCTTTATATCTGGCGGTTAGATCGTGGATGGGCTCTTACATTTGCTATGCATATGTTTGTGTAAAGACGGGAATATGTATAAACTGAAGCAAAGGTTAATACACGATCTCAATGAAAATTATTATTGCAACCGGTATCTATCCACCCCAAATCGGGGGTCCGGCCCAATACGCAAAAAATCTAAAAGAGGCCTTTAGCGCGGAGGGTGTTAAAGTTGATGTATTAAAATATGGAATTGAAAACGCGCTTCCGACGGGAGTAAGGCACGTTGTTTTTTTTGTAAAAGCATTTATCAAGTTGATGAAGGCTGATTTGTATATTGCCCTCGATCAGTTTAGCGTCGGCTTTCCGTCCGTGTCCGCGGCGAAAATTCTAGGTAAGAAGATTATCATTCGCACCGGCGGTGATTTCCTCTGGGAATCCTACGTCGAAAGAACAGGCGATCTTGTACTGTTTAGGAATTTTTATAGTGGTAGTAAAAATAATTTTTCAAGAAAAGAAAAAATTATTTACAGTTGTTCCAGATGGACAATGCGTAACGCGTCAGCGGTCATATTTAGTACTGAGTGGCAGAGGAATATTTTTATAGAAGCATATGGACTAGACTCAAAAAAGTGTTTTGTTGTCGAGAATTACTATGGAGATAAAACAGAGTCAAAGGAACCAATGTCAAAGACTTTCATCGCCGGTACGAGAGCTCTGAAGTGGAAAAATCATGAACGTCTTATTCGCGCTTTCGGTGAAGCTAGACAATTGTGCCCGGATATCAGTTTAGATATCTCAAACGCGCCTTATGAGAAATTTACGGATAAAATAAAAAGCGCGTACGCCATAATCCTCGTGTCGCTTGGAGATATAAGTCCCAATATGATTCTTGACGCGCTCCGAGCCGGTAAGCCTTTTATTCTGACTAAAGAAACCGGCCTTTATGATCGGCTTAAAGACGTTGCGGTATTTGTCGATCCGGAAGATGAAAAAGATATAGTCGAAAAAATTACATTCCTCAGTGACAAGCTGAATTACAGTAAGTTTAAAACAAAAGTAGAGAGATTCACTTTTTTCCATTCTTGGAAAAACATAAGGAATGAATTTATGGATATATATGATGCAATCAAATAAAAAAACAAAAAACGCAAGCGATGCTCTTAAAATCATTTCCTTGAGTTTAGATCCTAAAATGGGTGAGGAAGGATCCGCGGTGAGGGAACGAGTCAGAGGATACGCGGAAAATGTGGATCGGTTTGATACCATCTATCCGTCGGCTGTTGATATTGACGAAGAAGAGAATACCCGAGCTTCTTTTTTCGGCGTAGCTGGCGGTAATAAATTTACGAAGGCTTTAAAAATCTACCTAAAAGCGTCCCACCTGATGAAAAAAAAGGAATATACCGTAATTACGGTGCAGGATATACATTTTTTGGCTTTCATTGCTTTTGTGCTTTCCAGGAGTTTTGGTGTGGGACTGGAAGTCCAGGTTCACGGAATTGAAAAAAAAAATTATTTTAGAAATATTCTTGCGGCGTTTTTATTTAAGCATTGCAACATTATCAGGATAGTGAGCAAAAGAACGCGAGATGAGCTCATAGACCGATTCAAGATAGAACAGGAAAAATTTATCGTTGTTCCTATTGATCCGGCTTTTATCCCCAAGAACTCGTCGCAAAATGGTCCGGAATTCGGATCGGATATTCAGAAAAATATTCCGAGCAAAAAAAATTCCGAAAAAATATGCTTCCTGACTGCTGGTCGGCTCGTTCCTGTCAAGAATATATCTATGCAGATAAAAGCTTTTGCCAAAGTTTCCTCGGATTACAAGGAGAGCAGTCTTCTGATCGCAGGTGATGGTAAAGAGATGAAAAAATTACAAAAACTTGCAAAGTCTCTTTCGTTAGAAAAAAGCGTTGTTTTTTTAGGATGGAGAAAAGACATGACGGAGTTTTACGAAAAAGCGGATATTTTTCTATTTTCATCCAATTCCGAAGGATGGGGGATGGCGGTTGTTGAAGCGTGCCTTTTCGGATTGCCGGTTATTATGACACGAGTCGGATGTGCTGATGAATTTATAATACATGAATACAACGGCTTGATTGTTCCCGTCGGTGATCAAGAGAAGATGGAAGAAGCAATGAAACGGCTTATCGAAAATTTCGCTCTAAGGAATACATTGGCTCGCAACGCCCGCGATTCAAAACAACTCTTAATATCCAAAGAGGAGACCATCCGTTTGTATAAACTATCTTGGCTCAAAGCAGCAAACTCATGTAATTTGTCAAAGGAAGGAAATATATTAGAATAAATAACTATGAAAAAATCCAAGTTGAGAATTGGTTTTATTGGTCAGGGATGGGTCGGCAAGCATTACGCGGATGATTTTGAAAGAAGGGGTTTTGATGTAGTACGATATTCAAAAGAAGAGCCGTACGCGGGAGCACGGGATAAAATTAAAAAATGCGATGTCGTTTTCGTCGCCGTACCAACTCCCACTACGCCGGACGGTTTTGACAGTTCAATTGTGTCAAATGTGCTTAAACATGTGGGAAATGGAAAGATAGCGGTTATAAAATCAAGTCTAATTCCGGGGACCACAGAAAAGCTTCAGCGCAAATACCCGGGAATCTATATTGTCCACTCACCTGAATTTCTAAGAGAAAGATCCGCGGCCGAAGACGCCGCCAGTCCACAGAGAAATATTATCGGTATTCCTCGGGTGTCAAAGAAATATTTTGATGTGGCAAATAAGGTTATGTCAGTATTGCCCAAAGCGCCGTTTGAAATCGTTTGCGGCTCAAGCGAGGCCGAGCTAATTAAATACGCTGGAAATTGTTTTTTGTATACGAAAGTAGTGTACGCGAATATCTTATATAACCTCGTCAACGTTCTAGACCTGTCTTGGGAAAAGGTCCGTGACGCGGTTGCCGCCGATTCGCGGATCGGCCACAGCCATTTAGAACCCCTTCACGGGACAGGTAGAGGCGCGGGAGGTAATTGTTTTATCAAAGACTTCGCGGCTTTTACCGATTTCTACCACAAAACAGCGGGTGACAAGACGGGACATGAAGCGTTGCTAAAATTGGAAAAAAAGAACATAGAGTTATTGAATGAGAGCGGTAAGGACAGTCATCTTTTGCAATTGGTATATGGTCAAAAAAAATCAAAAAAAAAATAAAACTGGCAAGATGACTATTTTGGTGACGGGCTCGGCTGGTTTTATTGGGAGCTATGTCTTTGATCTGCTCGTCTCAGAAGGCCACAATGTGTATGGGGTTGATGACTTGTCAGGCGGTTTTATGAGAAATGTGGGGGATAAAAAAAGATTTATCAAGCTTGATTTGCGCGACAGGAGAGCAACTGCGAGACTGATAAGCAAGCTAAAACCCAAAATTATTTTTCATCTTGCGGCGGATGCCCACGAAGGGCGGAGCCAATTTACTCCGCTTAGCGCGTCAGATAGAAATTACTCCGCTTACATCAATCTTCTCGTGCCGGCTATAAAAAACAATTTGGAAAAGATGGTGCTTGTGAGCACAATGAGCGTGTATGGCGCGGGTCAAGTCCCTTTTAAAGAAAGATCAATGCCGATGCCCGAGTCCGTCTATGGCATATCAAAACATGCCATGGAGCGGGTTACCGTGTCTTTGGCCAAGGTATACGGCTTTAAACACGTTATAATACGGCCGCACAACGTTTATGGCCCTAGGCAAAACCTTACGGATCCTTACAGAAACGTCATAGGCATTTTTATCAACCAGCTTCTTAAGGGCAAACCATTTTACATTTATGGAGGAAAACAAAAAAGAGCGTATTCTCACATTGATGATGTTGTTCCGCATTTAGTTAAGGCGGCATATTTACACTCGTGCGAAGGCGGAGTTTTCAATTTAGGAAGCGACGAAGCTGTTACGTTGGATTTTTTGAGTGAAGAAATAATCAGGCAATTTTTTTACGATGAGAAAGTGCCAAGCAATCTTTTGCCCAGACATATCCCGGCAAGACCATTTGAAGTCAAGTATGCTTATTGTGATCATAGGGAAGCAAAAAAATATATAGGTTTTGAACCCAAGATCTCATTGTCATCTGGCATAAAGGATACAATAGACTGGGCTCGGCGGATCGGCCCGCAGAAGTTCACTTACTTGGAAGATTTGGAGCTTGACCATCATCTTCTGCCCGAAACGTGGAAGAAGAAATTGTATTGATAGCAGTAGATACCGCTTGACGAAAAGCGTGAAAACCGCTTAACAAATAGCGCACACGAATGGGGACACGATGCCAATATCCCCCTTCGCTAAGAAGCTACGGCGGGACACAGTACGAATGGTACTACCCCGACCGCTTCGGTCAGAGCCCCGACCGATGCGGTCGGGGATGGATACGAATAAGAGAAGAATACACCCCATCACCTCAAGGACTCGGCACTTCCCCTCTAAAGATGGGAAGAGGAGGAACGCCCTGCGGTACCTCGTCAAAATTTACTAAGGTTAATATAATCATAATGATCAGAATGAATAATAATCGGATGAACAGAAGCGCCATGAATAAAAAGAAAATAAAAGTTGGATTCATAGGGCAAGGATATATAGGTAAAAATTATGCCGACGATTTTGAGCGTAGAGGTTATAAGGTAACGCGATACGGTTTAGAGCCTGAATATATCCGAAACAAAAACGAATTGAAAGGATGCGGAGTTATTTTCGTGGCCGTTCCAACACCGACCACGCCGGAGGGTTTTAACGGCGATATTGTTGAAGAGTCGGTCAAGTTGGCCGGCCCCGGGTCTGTTGTCGTGATCAAATCAACGGTGTTACCGGGAATGACTGAAAGGATAAATAAAAAGATGAAGCATATTTTTGTGTTGCACTCGCCCGAATTTCTGTCATCAGCAACGGCGAAAAAAGACGCTGCCAATCCGACAAAAAATATTATAGGCATTCCAATCAGATCGGCAAAATATCAAGAAAAAGCAAGGTTGGTACTATCTATGCTTCCGCGAGCAAAGTATTCCTCAGTTGTTTCTTCTAGAGAATCCGAGTTCATTAAATATGCCACAAATACCTTTTATTATTCTAAAATAGTATATATGAATATACTTTACGAATTGTCCACTCGGCTTGGTTTGGACTGGCACTCAGTCAAGAGAGCGCTAGCCGCCGAGCCGTGGATCGGCCAGATGCACATAGAAGTGGAGCATAAAAATGGTAGAGGCGCGGGGGGTCATTGTTTTATCAAAGATTTTGCCGCCTTTTCAGCTTTTCTAAGAAAACATTTCAGAAAAGGAAACAATATTGGGGTCATAGATGCTATTGAACGAAAAAATATAGAACTTTTACTTGAAAGCGGGAAGGATCTTGATCAGTTATACTCAGTATATGGCAAAAATAAAAAATAATCTTCTTCTAATCACTCAAAAGATTCACAGTAAGGATGATGATCTTGCGTTTGTTATTCTGTGGATTGATGAGTTTGTAAAACAAGGCTTCAACGTAACAGTGATTTGCCTGGAGAAAGGAGATTTTAGCGATTCGTTCCCGGTATACTCTCTGGGGAAGGAAAGAGGCAATGGAAGAATTCTTAGGGCATTAATCTTTTTGAAGCATATATTCACTCTTAGATATGACAAAGTGTTCATTCATATGAATCCAGAATACTTCACTCTGGGAGGCTGGTATTGGAAACTCCGGAATATACCGAGTTATCTTTGGTATACTCACTACAAAAATCATATCCATCTGAAAATCGCTTTTTTGATGGCCAGACGAATTTTCGCCGCCACTGATCAAAGTCTGCCTCAGTACAAGACCAGCCAAAAAAGAATTATAACAGGGCACGGAATAGATATATCGTTCTGGAGAAATGCCGCAACCGAAGTTGGTCCGTCTCGCGACGAGTTCCAGTTATTGGTGGTAAGCAGAGTATGCAGGTCAAAAAGAATAGATATTTGCTTAAAAGCGCTTTTGTGTCTTGATACTCGTTATCGGTTAACTGTATACGGCAGACCGGTGGAAAAAGATTATTACGAGGAACTTATTGATTTTGTAAAGAAAGAAGGACTCCAACACAGGGTTAGATTCGCCGGACCGGTGCCAATGTCCGAGTTGAAAAACATCTATGGAAATTATGGTCTTTTTTTAAACATGGCTTATGAAACCATAGATAAAACTATGCTTGAGGCGATGATCTTCGGCCTTTATCCCGTCACCACTAAAGCAAATTCTATAGCCATAGGGCTTCCAATATATCCGGAAGATGATAAACCGGAAACACTCGCCGAATTTATAAGACAAAAAAAATGGAAGAGTCTCAGCAAAGATTCACTATGTTCAATAGTTGAGGAGAAACACAGTCTAAGCGCTTTGATAAGTAAAATGCGAGAATATATCATTACGGGAAAATAATGAAAAAACCTGTCAAAACAAAAATACTTTTAGTGTGTGGCGCGAGACCGAATTTTATGAAAATATCTCCTCTTTACCACATCCTGAAAAAAGAGAAGGTGGACGTAATGCTCGTAAATACCGGCCAGCATTATGACGCCAATATGTCTCGGAGTTTTCTTGATGAATTCGGTTTAAAGGAAGATTATAGTTTAAAACCGAGCCGTAAAACGCCTATAAGTCAAATGACCGACATCATGAAGGGGCTTGAATCGGTGTATAAAAAAGAAAACCCCGATCTTGTAGTGGTTGTGGGAGACATAAATTCGACGCTTTACGCGGCGCTTGTGGCAAAAAAGCTGTTAATACCGATAGCGCACGTTGAGGCGGGTTTGCGGTCGTTCAATAAAAAAATGCCAGAAGAAACAAATAGAATAATCACTGACCGGTTGTCTGATTTGCTGTTTGTCACGGAAGAAAGTGGCGTAAGAAATCTGATGAAAGAAGGAATACATAAAAATGTCTACAATGTCGGAAATATAATGATTGATACGTTAAAAAAGTATCTTCCCCGCGTTAGAACCAGCGACGAGAGGTTTTATTTTGCCACTTTGCATAGGGCTGAAAACATTGACGATAAAAAAATTTTCGGAGAAATTCTTAACGCGCTTGAAATCATCGCAAAAGACAGGAAAATCTATATGCCTCTACATCCGCGAGCGCTAAAGATGGCGCGTAGGTTCGGATATATGAAAAAACTGCGTAAAATTTGCCATCTCCTTCCGCCGCTCTCGTACAGCGAGACTATTTATTATGAAAAAAACGCTGTTTTAATTTTAACTGACTCCGGGGGTATTCAAGAGGAATCAACTTATCTGGGTGTGCAATGCATTACTCTTCGAGCTGAAACGGAACGACCTATCACTGTAAGCCGAGGTACAAATATGATTGGCGGAGTCACAAAGCGATCAATTTTACATGCTTACGCGCGCTTCAAGAAACGTAAGACGCAAAAAAAAAGACCCCCCATTCCATTTTGGGATGGAAAAACGTCTGGAAGGATTGCGCGTGTGTTAAAAAAAGCGCGACTCTAATAAGTGCGCTCTAAATTTTACCTTGGAAAAGCCAAACAAGTCGGCAGACGAGCTCTCGGGGGTAATTTAACCATGGACTCCTCATCCATTTTTGGACGCATCTTTTGTCGTATACGACTTGTGATACATCTGCCATGAGTACGTCGACTCCTATTTTCTTGAGAACTTTGCCCGCTCTCCAAATATGGGGTTGATAACTGACCAATATTGGATGTTTCCATCCTTGTGCTTCAAGAACCGCTTTCTGCATTTGTGCCACATCCACGGTGTTCAGATATTTTACATACTCTTTTTGCGTGGGTATGTAGCCATATAGTGGCAGACCATGTAGGCATGGAACTATTTCTCCTTGCGCTATTATCGGTAGCCTAGTTTCAGTATGAAGTTGTCTGACCACTAAGGCCAAAAAACGGTTGATTTCCCCGGGTGAACCATCTGTCGCGTTGCCGCCAGCGTGCACGAGTATGGCATCGGCCCTGCCATCGTTAGGCATAAATGTTCCTTTTGCTCGCCAGACGACGAAGCATTCAATGAAAGTTTTTAAAAAACTCATTCAAACACCCTTCTTTTTTTCTGTTTTGTTTATGTTTTCAAACTAAATAAAGTATAAAACATATTTACAAAATGTCAAAGGGGCGTAACCGTGCTCACGCCCTGATGAGGGTTGTTATTCCCGCTGAGACGGGAATCCAGGCCATATTTATACGCCAACCCCTCCCTTTGGAAATGCCGTTGTTCCGATGCTCAGCTTTTCGTATACTTTTGATTAATCATTTGCTAGTCTAGTTTGTATGGCGCATAAATACCCTGTTCGTAAATTTTTTGCCAGTAACTATTCTATTCTCCATGGCCAGGTGATCAAACACAAGCGCGTTGCAAAGTATGTAATTTCCGGCACTATTGCGGCGGCGGCGAATATCGCCTTGCTTTTTTTGCTGACAGATATAATGAGATTTTGGTATCTTTCGTCCGCCGTTATCAGTTTTATGTTCGGAGTGATCGTAAGTTTTGTTCTGCAAAAATATTGGACATTTGAAGATAATCGCGCGAGCAGAATAAAAAGTCAGTTTGCCGTTTATGTCGCAATAGCAATAGGCGGAGCGATAATCAACACGGCCCTTGTTTATTCTTTTGTAGAAATCGCGGGGTTATGGTATCTTTTAGCTCAAATTTTTTCCGGAGTGGTCATAGCAGTTGTTAATTTTTTTTGTTATTGTTACCTTGTCTTCAATAAATAAATATGAGACCAGACATATCAGTTGTGATACCGCTTTTGAATGAAGAAAAAACCCTTCCGGCTCTTTGTGACCGCCTGGTTGGCGTGTTAAAAAATCTAAACAGACATGAAGTCATATTTGTGGATGACGGAAGTACTGATAAAACGACGGGGATTATTGAGGAAATCATTCAAAAAAATCTTTTACAGACAAAGCTAATAACTTTTTCTCGCAATTTCGGCCATCAATCCGCGGTCTCAGCGGGATTAGAGCATTCCTCGGGAGAAGTTGTGGTGATAATGGACGGTGATTTACAAGACCCTCCGGAGATTATTCCCAGTCTCATTCAAAAATGGAAAGAAGGATACAATATAGTCTACGCGATTAGAACAAAGCGGAAAGAAAATATGATCAAGAGACTTCTGTATTCAGGTTTTTACAGAGTTCTTCAAAAAATGGCTGATGTGGACATACCGCTTGATGCGGGCGATTTTTCATTGATGGACAGAAGTGTCGTAGACGCTATTGTCCGGCTGCCTGAAAAAAACCGTTTTATTAGGGGATTGCGCTCATGGACCGGCTTTTCTTCAATTGGTGTCGTTTATGAAAGGGATGAGAGAGTCGCGGGAAAAACAAAGTATACATTACGCAAGCTCTTTCATCTCGCTTTTGACGGTATAACGGGTTTTTCAACATTTCCTTTAAAGCTCTCGGAATATATTGGATTTTCGATGACAATATTAAGTTTTTTCTCCGGGATATCCATCATCATTCTTTGGTTGACTGTCGGAATCGCGGTTCCCGGCTGGACATCGCTAGTGCTCGTTTTATTTTTTCTTGGCGGAATACAGCTTTTCGTTCTCGGAGTGATGGGCGAGTATGTAGGCAGAATTTATATAGAGGTTCAGAATCGTCCAGTTTACATTATTAAAAAGAAAATTGGTTTTAAAGAATAATCTCATGGATTCCACTTTATACGACATCCATAGGAATTGGCATGATACTCATTGGTGGTTTCAAGGACGCAAGAAAATTGTCGGCTTTCTTTTAGCCAGAGCTTGGAGAAAGCGTAAAAAATTAAAAAGTATAATTGATATAGGCAGTGGAGGCGGGTCTATGATTGCCATGTTGAAAAAACACGCAAGTGAAGTGGATATACTGGAACCCAACAATCGGTTGGCCTATCTTATCAAAAAAAGCGGGGATTCAAACAATGTCTACGATGTCCCGTTGGAGCTGTTTCGGGGTACGCGTGAATATTCTGCCGCGTCATTGTTTGACGTCCTTGAGCATATTCAAGATGATATGAAAGCGCTCAATAAAATCCACTCCATGCTGGAGACCGGCGGTTTTATCGCTATCACAGTGCCGGCATACGACTTTCTGTGGAGTTCTCATGATGTAAAAGCGGGACATTTTCGCAGGTATACAAGATCAGAGATTGTAAAAAAACTTGAGGCATGCGGGTTTAGCGTAAAGAGAGCGACCTATTTCAACACTATTCTCTTTCCTGTCGTATGGGCGGTTCGCGTCTTCCGCAAAAAGGATGCTAAATTTAGCGGCAGCAAGAGCGATTTTAGCTTCGGCGCAACCGGAGCTGTTAATTGGTTATTGGGCATGATGTTTTCTTTCGAAAAAATATGCCTTTTTTTCGGTAATTTTCCTTTCGGTGTTTCCATATTTTGTCTTGCTGAAAAGAAATAACAAATTGTATGAGCCTGTTCGTTAATTTCGGTTAGATTATGAACAGGCTCTAAGACATCTCGCCATAATAGTAAAAAAATGGATACGAAAATTTTAAATCCAAAGAAAGAAACATATAACCGACGGAAAAGGCGTATGTTTTTGGCGGCGCTCATTTTTGCCGTGCTGGTCGGTGTTTTTACCGCTGCCCCTTCTTTCGTTTTTTTGAAGCAAGTAGGCAGTGATTACAAGGAAGTTTGGCCGGCTTTTGATGGAGACTCTTTGTATTATTTTGCCAGAATCGGTGAAATTTTGGATGGACAAAAAAGTATTAATCATCCGTATTTCGCTGAACACAAAGAAGAGCCGTATCCTCAGGCGTCAGCCGGAGAATATTTCGTCGCTTATGTTTCAAAACTTTTAAATACCATACCGCCCATCGCCCAAATATGGTTTGATCTTTTCGGGTCAATGTTGATTTTTTTGCTTCTGTTTTATTTCTTTAGGATATTCAATCCTTATCATCCTATCTTGGCTGTAGTTTTACCCTTCCTTTTCGTTACAGTCATCACTGGCGGGTTTTTCAAGCCGATTCATTCGCAAATATCGTTCCCGCTTTTAATTTTGTTTCTTATTTTGTGGGCGCATGCTGTACTTCATCGCAAAAGAGGCGCGGCAAAAATCATCTGTGCCGGAATTATTCTCGGTTTTTTGTTTCTTACATATTTTTATCACTGGTCCTTTGTCGTCGTAATATTGGGTGTCTATGCCATTTTGGAAATTTTTAGAAGAAATTACCGAGAGGTTTTTCGCTCTGGCTGGATACTGCTTATCGGTATCATTGTTGGTTTGCCTTATTTTTATTCGGTTTGGGCGGGCCTGTCCGCGCCTAATCACGCCGAGACAATGGTCAGGGTTGGGGTTTATTTTTCACACTTGCCTGAAACTTTGCCTAGACTCGCTGTGGCTATTGTCTGGCTAGCTTCTTTTGTCAGTGTCAGTTGGAGATATCGACTACTCGGAGCAAAAGATAACCAAATACTGCTTACGTTTCTCATCGCCAATATAATATATCCCAACCATCAGATTATAAGCGGTATGATCATTCAAAACGCTAATCATTGGTCATGGATGCCCGTTTTCATTTATCTACTAACAGGAAGCTACCTTATCGGTAAAATTTTGGCGTCAAATGAAAGGAAATCCGGTAAAATCTTGATAACGTCAATCGTTTGTATGCTTATGATCATTCCTTCCGCTCGTTTGTCATCATTTCATTTCTCTTGGAAAAGACACCTAAGCGGTTCACAAGATTATTATTTGAACATTCAAAGATACGGGGGACTTTTTTCTTGGATTAATAACAACACAAAAAAAGGTTCGGTTTTTTTGTCAGATTTTGACTTAATGGGTTTTATTCCTGCATATACGCACGCGAACGTTTATTATCATACGTATGCTTTCAATCTGCCCGGAAGCGATTTGGAAATCGTGGAGCGCGCGTTAATTAGCCGTATCTTTGAACCAGAATTTTATGATGATCCGCATTTTGGCATGACTGTGGATAACAGAATACTTTGGACTCAGCCGGCCCAGACCGAGAGAAACACCCACAAAATATATGATATTCTCGGCTTAGAATACGAGAAGAAGTATGACTTGAGGACTGAGGTAGCTTATGTGAATTCTGTATTGACTGGCCTTGGTTCTGACAGATATAGCATTAATTTGTTGGGCAAATACAGGTTGGATTATATTGTTTGGGACAAAAAAACCAAACAGAACTGGAATCTTGATGTTTATCCCGAGCTGGAACTGGTCTTTGAGGAAGACGGCATAGCGGCGTATAAATTAAAAAAATAAAATGTGCGGGATTAACGGTTTCAATTTTAGAGACGAGCTTCTCATACAAAAAATGAATGAGGAAACGAGCCATCGTGGGCCGGATGACGGTGGCTTCGCTTTTTCAAATGAGTGGTCTTTAGGACATAACCGCCTATCTATAATAGATCTTTCAGAGGCAGGACATCAGCCTATGGAATCGCGAGAGGGTGACTTAGCCATTGTTTTCAACGGAGAGATATATAATTTCATTGAAATAAGACGGGAGCTTGAGGAGGAGTTTCGTTTTGTGTCAAAGACTGATACGGAAGTTCTGCTCTATGCTTACAGGAAATGGGGAAGTCAGTGTCTCGGCAAACTGAACGGGATGTTTGCTTTTGCTATTTTAGACCGCAAGCGGGAAGAAGTTTTTATAGCCAGAGATCGGATAGGTATAAAACCTCTTTATTATTATTGGAAAAATGGAAAATTTATTTTCTCTTCCGAGATTAAAGCTATCCTAGCACACGATATTCCAAGAGAACTTGATTATAAAGCCCTCAATATAAATTGCCGGATGCTCTATGTTCCGGCCCCCTATACCGTATTTAAGGATATTTATAAACTTGAACCGGGTTACTGCGGAACAGTCAGAAAAGGAGAATTCATAAAAACTCAGTATTGGAAATATCCCGACGTTTCGCTTTTAGAAAATAAAGACGAAATAATTAAAGAAACAAGGAGGATTATCAAAGATTCTGTTCGGCTTGAGCTTGTGTCTGATAGGCCGGTTGGAATATTTTTATCAGGTGGAATCGACTCGACGATTATTGCCGGAGTCGCCTCAGAATATTCTAGGCAGATTCAAACGTTTTCTGCGGGTTTTGAAAAAACGGAAGAGGAAGAGAAATACAATAATGATATGAAAGTAGCGAGAGAGACCTCAAAATATTTTGGTACGAAACACCACGAGTTTATTTTCAGCGCTAAGGATGTGATAGACGCAATACCGGAGTCTATATATCACATGGATGAGCCGATTTCCAATCATGTCCAGGCGGTAAATATGCTCCTGGCCCGACATGTTTCCAAAGAGGCGACAGTGGTTTTAGGTGGAGATGGAGGGGACGAGCTTTTCGGGGGATATGAAAGATATTATTATAACTATCTTTTGGATCGTATTGGGAAAGTTCCTTTTGACCTCGGACGGGTTTTAGGAAAATTTCTGAGAAATGAGCTTAATAAGAAATTGTCTCTTCAAGATGGCGCCGAAAGATATCTCTCTTTTTTTGCTCAAAAAGAAAATATAATATCGGAGTTTTTTTCTCCAGCTTTAAATCAACCCGATGCAACGTTTGAAATATTCAATAATTTATATTTCCAAGAAATTATGCCGGACTTTACCAGACAGTTCATGAGGACGGATGTTCTTTCCTGGCTTCCGTCGGAATCTCTTGTCAGATCGGATAAGATGTCTATGGCGGCCGGAATTGAACAGAGAGTGCCTCTGCTTGATCACAGATTGGTTGAGCTTGCCGACAGGATACCTTTCTCCATGAAGCTTGGTGGAAAAGGTCTTAATATTTTATCTCGGGGCAGGCATTATCGCGGGAAAAGAATATTAACGGAAGCCATGCGTGAATATCTGCCGGACTTTGTGATCGATCAGCCTAAATGGGGATGGTTTTCTCCGGCCGCCAAATGGATTCGTGGGCCGCTTTTGCCGCTTATGAGAGAAGTTCTATCCCCGGATTATAATAAGGAGACAAAACACATGTTTGATTTTAAAGTTTTGAACAGAATTCTTGATGATCATGTTTCAAAAAAACAGTATGCCCTCAATACTCTTTGGTCTGTCATGACTTTTCAGATTTGGTATCGGAAATTTATAAAGTAAACGCACGCAATATTTTTTTAACATAAATGACGCAGAAAGAAGCATTAAAAAAATCCTACGAAATATTATCTCCTTTTTCTGATAATCAAAAGTGGGAATTTGATAATAATCTTGTCCATCTAAGACACATTACTCGATTTATCGGCAAGGATGCCGAGATTTTAGACGTGGGTTGTGGAATTGGAATACTTGCTCTTGCGCTCATATTACTGGGGTATAAAGTAAAAGGGCTGGATAAATATGTCTTTATCCCTTCCAATTACTATCATGTAAGAGACGTTGAACGTTTAAAAAAAATTTGGGCGAGTTACGCTCTGGAGGTTTTCAACACAGATCTTTTGGATGAGGAATCAAAAAAAACTTACGGCATGGTTGTCAGTGTCGCCACAATAGAACATCAGCCGTACCCTAAAAGGTTTCTTACTAAGCTTTTGGAGAAAACAAAAAACGGGGGGCTTATATACATCGCTACGCCAAATATAACCAACTTGATGAACAGACTGCGATTTCTCTTAGGACGATCACCTGTAACCAATATCAAAACATTTTTTAACGAGGGTAATGATTTTAACGGCCACTGGAGAGAATATATTTTGTCAGAATTAAAGCTAATGTTTACGGAATTGTCGATTGAGATTGTTTGTGCCAGAAACACTCAAAGCATGAGGCCGGACTTTAGCTTAAAAAAAATGTTCAAGGTCCATCGATCTATCTGCCGATTTCTGGCTTACTTTGTGCCAGGAACTGGAGACACGAATATAATTATTGGACGGAAAGAATAGCTCTGCGAATGAATAACGCCCCGCGGCGCTGGGTTTAGAATCTACTTTCATATTTGGCAAGTGTAGACGGTGATATATGGTTATTTATATGGTATATTCGTATCTATTATGAAGATATTGGTAATAACGCCAAAATTTCCTCTGCCCGATTCAGGAGCTTGTGAGAAAGACAGGATGTCGGGCATCTTGACTTTAAAGCGATTGGGTTTTGAAGTGCGGGTCTTGGCAAAATATTTTGCCTTTCAAGACAAGAATCAAATTGATGAATGGGGGAGGAAACACGGCATAGCTGTTACTCTTGTTGAGTATCGGTTCAAAAAGAAGGCGGCGGATCAGTCTTTTATTAAACATACGAATCCGTTTCATTGGGATGGGGCAGCTAACGAATATAGCGACTCTGTCATTCAAAATGCGGCGGAAGAGCTGGCGGAAGTATGGAAACCGGAGCTTGTATGGTTTGACTATACTTATCTTTGGCCTCTATATAAAATTTTCAAAAGTAGAAATATCCGAATAGTGACAAGATCCATTAATTTTGAGCCGGTACATTTTTTACAAGAGGATGGAATTTCATTGCGTAATTTGGCCAAATTTTTTCCAAAGGTTCTAAGCGAGATAATAACTGTGATCAAAAGTGAAGCGGTACTCGCCATAACTCCAAACGAAGAGAAAATTTATCGTATTTTGGGATCGCGCCACACTTCCACTCTGCCGCTTCGAGGTCTAGCGTCCGTTGTGGAAAGCGAGTGGATACCGCGAGACTCAAGACCGCTCCACGTCTTTTTCATGGGGGCATCTTACAATGTTCATCATAACAGAAAAGCGGCGGAGCTAATACTGAAGAAAATCGCGCCCGAAGTGGAAAGACGGGCGCCGGGAGATTTCATTTTTCATATCATGGGATCTAAACTTCCGGAAGAATTCGCGTCATATGTAGTCGGAAATGTGCGCTATGACGGGTATGTGCCTGATCTCCATGCTCATTTAAGGACCATGGATGTCGCGCTTGTTCCGTCGCTATTGGGGGCCGGCATGCAGCAGAAGATTTTTGAGCCGATCACTTTGGGAATTCCAACTATTGTTTCCGAAAGAGGGCTGGCTGGCTATCCGTTTTTTAACGGAAAACAGGTTTTGACTTGCCACTCTACGACTGATTTCGTGGAGAATGTTTTACGTATGAAAGATTATGATTTGAGAAAGAAGTTATCTATTGAAGCGAAAGAGACGAGCGCGGCACTTTTTTCCACGCAAAAAATTGATTCAATTATATTAGACGCGTTGAAATGAAACAGAGTTAAAGAGGTTCAGTATTGAATTTTAAATGACATGAAGTAGATTTTTGTTGAAAATTTTTCAGGAAGAGGTTATAGTTTGACTCTAATGAAATTAAAGAGAAAATCGGCATTAATTACAGGCATCACAGGCCAGGACGGATCATATCTGGCTGAGTTTCTCGTGGCGAAGGGCTATAAAGTCTACGGATTAGTTAGGCGTACGAGCACTGATCCGTTGGCGCGACTGGAATCATTATATTTTTCTCATAAAGTCACTTTTATAAACGGCAATATGCGCGACTCAGCGGCGCTTCAGCGTGCGGTTGAGATCGCAAAACCAGATGAGATTTACAACCTGGCGGCACAGTCTGACGTCGGGATTTCTTTTACTTGCCCCGAAGAGACTATGGAGGTGAATTATCATGGGCTCGGGCGTTTACTGTATGAAGCAATGAAAGTGAATCCCAAAGTGCGAATCTATCAGGCATCAACAAGTGAAATGTTTGGTCGGTCTAAACCTCCTCAGAGCGAAAAGACCGATTTTCATCCCGTAAGTCCCTATGGCGAAGCCAAACTTCGAGCGCATCTGGACTACGTGGTGGGTTATAGGGAGAAACACGGATTGTATATTTGTTCCGGCATTCTCTTCAATCACGAGTCTCCAAGAAGAGGCAAACATTTCGTAACTCGTAAGATAACTCACTCTTTGGCAAAAATAAAGCTCGGCCTGCAAGACAAATTCGAGCTTGGAAATCTTGAGGCCAAAAGGGACTGGGGATTTGCCGGAGACTATATAGAAGCGATGTGGATGATGCTCCAAAAGCCAATGCCGGAAGACTTTGTGGTGGCGACAGGCGAGAGCCACACCGTAAGGGATTTCGTGGAAGAGGCTGCGGGCGCGCTGAATATTAAAATTTCGTGGCACGGGAAAGGACTGAGGGAACTGGCCAAAGATGAGGGTGGAAAAGTGATTCTATCTATAAACAAAAGTTTTTTTCGTCCGGAAGAGGTGGTTTATCTTTTGGGAAATAGTTCCAAGGCAAGAAAAGTTTTGGGGTGGAAGCCGAAAGTCAAATTCAAAGAATTGGTTAAACTTATGATTGAGCACGATTTGAAAAATCTTGCTCATTAAAAAAATACTAGGCAACATAAGCATTTTTTGTGCCAAACCCTCCCTTTGGATGAAACGGAGCAGTTTCTTTGCTCCACGTGGCAATTTGTTGTAGGATATCTTTACTTTCCAATGGTGAAAAAAATAACAGTAGGGGTAATAGGAGCGGGATATTGGGGGCCAAACTTGGTTAGAAATTTTTTGTTGGTTGATGATTGCTCGGTAAAGCACGTTTGTGACCTTGATATGGAAAAATTAAGGAAGCTTGAACGTCTCTATCCCCATATCAACTTTACCACGAGAGCTAGTGACATTTTTTCAGATAAGGAGGTGGATGCGGTGGCTATCGCTACACCCGTCGCTACTCATTTTGGACTTGCAAAAAAAGCTCTAGAAAACGGCAAGCATGTCTTTGTTGAGAAGCCGATTACGAAAACATCAGGCGAGGCCAAGGAACTGATAGCGTTGGCTAAGAAAAAAAGGCGGATTCTTCATGTTGATCACACCTTCATATATTATGGTCCGGTTATAAAGATAAAAGAAATAATTGACTCAGGCGCGCTTGGTGATTTGTATTATTTTGATTCACAAAGAATAAATCTCGGGCTTATCCAGAAAGACGTGAATGTTTTTTGGGACTTAGCGGCTCACGATCTCTCCATATTGCAATACATATATAAATTTAAAGCAGATACAGTTTCCGCGAGCGCTACGCGACACGCGGGCAAAAATAAAGAAGAACTGGCTCATTTATCAGTTGAATATAGTAACGGTTTTGTCGCGCATCTTCACGTAAGCTGGCTTTCTCCCGTCAAAATGAGACAGATTCTCATTGCTGGCAGTAAAAAGATGATTTATTTTGACGATATTGAGCCATCCGAGAAAATCAAGGTATATTCAAAAAACATAGACTTCGTAAAAAAAACCCCCGAAGACCCGGCTAACCCCGTTTATAGGAGCGGCGATGTTCTTATGCCCATTTATGACGATGAAGAAGCTTTACTTAAAGAGTGCGCGCATTTCGTAGCAAGCGTGCGCGACGGAAAGAATACCATAACAGATGGAACCAGCGGTCTAAAAGTCGTTGAAATTTTAGAGGCGGCGGACAGGTCAGTATTAAAACGAGGCGCCAAGGTGAAAATATAAATCAATGCCCGGAAAAAGAGACGTGTTTCAAAAAAAATATATAGGCAAAGATTATGTCGCGTATGGCAGTGATCTTGTTTTGGACAAAGAAAAAGCGTGGAAGCAAATCTCTAGACGCGCTCGGAGATCAATAGAAGAGGCAAAAAACATACCAAATTTGAGGATAGAAAAAAGGGAGGGCAATGAAGAGGATATGAAATTATTCAGAAGCGTCTGGTATGATTCCGAGGATAAAGATCTTGATATGAATAACTTTGGCAAAAACACTCACCATACGTACTTTGCTTACTTGGATGGGAGGTTTGTAGCCGGGATTATCGCCGCGGAGGTAAAACATCATTTATTTTTGCAGTTTTTAGGTTCAAATGATGAAGCGAAGAAACTCAATATCCCCAGCTTCCTTATATGGCATATTGTCCACGAATTTCATGGCTCAAAACACAAATTTTTGGACATCGGTTGTTCCTTTCGATCGACACTGCAGGAATTTTTCAAAAATTGGGCGACTTATGAGTATCCGATAATTTACCATTCTCCCGATCTGACCCCGAAGATAGACGCAACGCCTTTTGGTTCTGAGAGTATGAATGTTTTGCCCGATGACTCGGTGAATGTGGACGTGGAATTGGAGAAAAAGTTTGGTCCAAGGGAGTTTACGTATTTTCCCAGGGGAAAATACGCGATATATTCCATACTGAAGCATCTTGATTTAAAAAAAGACGAAGAAGTTTTTATAACCACAACCACAGGATCCCCCTATCTTTCAATAGGCGTTTCTACGACCATTGAGGATGTGTGTCTGTGGTCGCGCAAGATAGGCAAAAAAACCAAAGCTATTTTTCTAATACATGAGTTTGGTTTTGTACACCCTAAACTGAAGGAAATGCGCGAACTGGCCGATAGGTTGAAAATTCCCTTGATAGAAGACTGTGCCTATGCCTGGCAATCAGGAGAGGCGGGTAAATATGGAGACTTCGTTATTTATTCTTTTCCTAAGTTTTTTCCCGTTCAATATGGAGGGTTATTGGTCGGTAAACATTTTGCAGACAGGGATATCTGGGACAGGTTTTCTTGTCTTGATGTTGGAAAAACAGAGGTTATAAAAAGGCAGCTTTCATCTTATATTAAAGACATACAAGATATTGTACGGAAAAGAAGAGAAAATTATGCGTATGTTGAGAAGCTGTGCAGGAATGAAGATTTTGAACCTTTTTTTGATATTAAGGATAATGAGACGCCGGGAATGTTTGTTTTAAAAGTGGAAAATCACGATAAAATAATAGAAATATGTTCCAGACTTAAACTATTCGGAATAGAATGCGGAGGGTATTATCATAATGATGCCGTGTTTCTGCCTATTCATCAGAACCTCGGCAAAGCCCATCTGGATTATATTTTTGGAGCTTTGAGATCGCGATATCGGCTTGAGAATGGAATATATCCACCTGAATATTTTGACAAAATTTATGAGAGTAAAAGAGATAGAAACGATAGGGCAGAAGAGGGATGGGGGAAACAGTAAGTAGGTGTAAAAATAGGTGAGTAGATACACAATGAAAATAAAAGAGATAAAAAAAAGGGAAAAATATGCGAGGGAGTATGATACTCGAAAAGATTTTGATAGACATTTTACAGATTTTCGATTTCGATGCCTGAAAGAACATTTTCCTATGCTTAAATCGGTTCTTGAGGTCGGCTGTGCCAATGGAATAATGACTGAAAAGCTTATAAAAATTTCGAAGGCGCTTCACGTTGTCGAGCCGTCAGAGCATTATATTAGAGAAACTGAGAAAAATTTGGGATCAAGGGCGAATAAGATCGTTTTTTTCCAAAGTTTTATTGAAGATTGGAAAACGAACAATAAGTATGACACGGTTGTCTTGTCCAGTATTTTACATGAGGCAAAAGACCCAGTCTCTATGCTTAAGACAGCGAAAAATCTATTAAGTAAGAATGGGATTATTTTTATAAATGTGCCGAACGCGCTATCTTTACATAGGCGGATAGGAGTATCGATGGGTATGCTTAAAAACGAGTATGAGTTCAACGAGAGAGATAAAAAATTTTTACACAAAAGAAACTATGACATGGTTCATTTGACGCGAGACGCGAAAAATGCCGGACTTAAAATTGTAGAAAAAGGAGGATATTTTTTAAAACCGTTTTCAAACAACCAGATGGAAAAGTTTGACCTAAGGTTCGTAGAAGCGCTGTATGAAATCAGTAAGGAAGCCCCCGCGGATTTATGCGCGGAAATATATTTATTCGCGAAGAATAATGAATACAATTGACAATTAACGCATAACAATTGACTTTTAATTTTTTCTTATATTAACAGGGCATGTTTATTATGACTCGCACTATTTATGAAAATACCATTTCTAGACTTGAAAGCTCAATATAAGTCGGTGAAAAAAGAAGTAGAAACAGCCATTGCGAAGGTGTTTGAAAGCGGTGTTTTTGTGATGGGACCGAAAGTGGAGGAATTTGAAAAAAGTTTTTCAATATTTTTAAAAGCTGAAGAAACCGTGGCGGTTTCTTCAGGCACTGACGCTATACACATAGCGCTCAGAACTTTAAATATCGGCGCCGGAGATGAGGTCATTACCACCGCGCACACCTTCTTTGCGACAGTCGGAGCAATATTGCTAGTGGGGGCGAAACCGGTCTTTGTTGACATTGAAGAGAATACTCATCAGATCAATGTTGCTGATATTTCTAAAAAAATCACACCCAAGACAAAGGCGATAATTCCGGTTCATCTCTATGGACAAGCATGCGATATGGATGCCGTCGTGGAAATCGCCAAAAAAAATGGATTGTTTGTAATAGAGGATGCTTGTCAAGCCCATGGATCAGAGTATAAAAGAAGAAAATGCGGCACAATCGGTGACATTGGATGTTTCAGTTTTTATCCTGGAAAAAATTTGGGAACTTATGGCGAAGGAGGCGCATTAGTCACCGATAATCCAAATTACGCTCACAAGGCACGGATGATTAGAAACCATGGGTCAAAAGAAAAATACCGCCATGATATTTTAGGCGGGAATTTTCGCATGAGCGCGATAGAGGGAGCAGTGCTTGGGGCTAAGATGAAGCATCTTCCAAAATGGAACAAAGAACGCATAAAAAAAGCCGGTTTGTATAATAAACATTTGTCTGGCGTCAAAGATATTTTTCTGACAGTTGAGCCAAATTTCAGCAAAGGTAACTACCACCTTTATGTCATCAGGACGAAATATAGAGACAAGCTTGCGAAATTTCTCAAGGAAAAGGGCGTAGAGACGGGCATCCATTATCCGGTTCCCGCGCATCTTCATAAATCGGTGGAATTTATTGGCATGAGAAGAGGCGATTTTCCAATAGCCGAGAAAGTTACAGATGAAATCATATCATTGCCGATGTATCCAGAGCTTAAAGAAAGCGAGATCAGGTATATTTCTGAGTGTGTTAAAAAATTTTTTAAGCGTGGGAAATTATAGCCGAAATATAAACAAAAAACCCATTTATATGGATAAAATGCCTTGTTCAGTTCCGATACTTACCTTAAATTCCGAGAAATATCTGGAGAAGTGTCTTCAGAGTCTCAAGGATTTTCAGGACGTCTATTTAGTGGACGGAAACAGCACGGACAAGACGCTTGAAATAGCAAAGAAATTCGGTATCCCAGTGTATAAACAAGTAGAAACTGAAGAAAAAAACATCAGGATTGAAGACTTCTCGGCCATGAGAAATAAGTCAATATCTTTCGCGAGATGCGATTGGATTTTTGATATTGATTCGGATGAATTTCTAAGCCGTGGCTTGCTCCAGGAAATCAAAGAAGTGTTCGCCGAATTCGGGAATGAGGTGAATATAGGTTTTGAAATAGAGCATCAGAGTATTTTTGGCGAAAAAATAATAAAACATGCTTTCAATTACCCTAGCGTCTATTTGCGATTATATAACAAAAAAAGCGGCATAAGATTCCAAGAAGAAAAGACGGTTCACGAGCAGCTGAGTGTTCCTTTGAGTGTCCAGAAAAAGACTCTTAAATTTCCCGTATATAGTTATGCGCCGGATACGCATGAAGAACTGATAAAAAAGGACAATGCGTACTTGACGATTGCGAGAAATAAATTTTTTACATGTAATCTTGAAGAGTTTAGTCTAAAAAAAAGGATCAGGTACATTTTTTTGGCGCTTAACGCTTTTGCCTTGAATATGGCTCGGGCTTTGTTAATACTGTCAAAGTCTGCTGTCATCTATCTCGCGTATGGATTTTCAGAATCTCTTCCGCCGCTTCAGGTTTGGAGGCACGTGAGGTATCATGTGATAATCAGCTTTTATAGACTGGAACAGTTAATCAGATTATTGATTCCAGGCGGCCTATCATCAAAAAAATGAAATGACTCATATATGGGACATATTCTTCAGAGAAAGAATAAGAAAAATCTTCAGTGAGAAAAAAAACGTGTTGGATATTGGTGGCGGACTGCGCGTAGTCAAGGAAAAAAACAATCGCTATGACAAAAAGCGAGAATGGATACGGCCTCTTATTGAAAATGTTGACTACAAAATAATGGATCCGGTTTCCACATACAACCCTGACGTGGTGGGCGATATACACGATATCCCTTTCCCCGATCAGTCTCTGGACGCTGTTATATGCATTGCCGTTCTGGAGCATGTGAAAAATCCAATTAAGGCCTGTGAAGAAATGCACAGAGTGCTAAAGCGCGGCGGTTACTGCTTCATTTATGTTCCTTTTCTTTTTTATTATCACGCGGAAGAGGGTTATTATGGAGACTATTGGCGTTTTACTCCCGATTCAATAAACTACATGTGCCGAAGTTTTTCAGCAATTCAAATTCAAAGCGTCAGAGGAGCCATTCAAACATGGCTGCACTTGAGCCCTTTTGGCCGCTTGCCGTTTGTTCCAAGTGTCGCTTATTGGCTGGACAAAATAACAGGCAAGATCAAGAGCAAACAAACAAGCGGGTACAATATTTTTCTTGTCAAATAAGATTATGCGAATACTTTATATAGCCAATTCGCGTTTGCCCACGGAAAAAGCCCACGGGTTGCAAATAGTAAAAACCGTTGAAGCGTTTATTGAAGAGGAGGCGTATGTAAAATTGATTATTCCGAGAAGAAACAATCCCATTCAATCTACAATAAGTGATTATTATAATATTGTCAGAATTCCCGATATAGTCTACGTAAAAAATTATTTTGGATTTCTGGAGCGATATTTTCACCATCCGTATTTTATTGTTCAGCGGTTTTCTTTTACGCTTGCCGCTTTGTTTCTCGGATTGCTTAGCAGGGAAGATATAGTATATTCTCGCGAGATAACCCTTTGTTTTTTGCTCGCGTTATTTGGTAAAAAAGTCGTCTTTGAAGATCATGAGCCGAAAAAGAAAATGAGACGGCTGTATTTTTTGTTCATAAAAGTTATAGGTAAGAAAGTTATTGTTCCACCAATGCTCGGTGACTTGTACGCGAAAAATAATGTTGATAAAGAAAGTTACATAATTGCTCCGAACGGAGTAGACGTTAAGGAAATAAAAAATATTTCAGGTCTGGAAAATGACAAAATTCCGCAAACGGAAAAAATAGTGATGTACGTGGGACATTTCTACAGATGGAAAGGCGTCTATACGCTTATTGACGCGGCGCCAAGCATTAACGCCCGGATAATGCTTGTCGGCGGCAATGACGCCGATCGTATGGACGTAGAGGAATATATACGCTCTAAAGGGGTTACCAATGCATCAATACTTCCTTTTTTGCCCCACAGGGAAGTATTGCGGCTCATGAAGACCGCTGATGTTCTCGTACTGCCAAATACCGCCGATGAGGAAAGATCCGCAAAGTACACGACGCCTATAAAACTTTTTGAATATATGGCTTCCGGCAGACCGATCGTCTCATCCGATATTCCGAGTGTATCGCATTTTTTAAAAGATGGTGAGAACGCTATTCTTGCCGTTCCGGATGATCATGTTGACTTCGCGGAAAAAATATCTCTGCTTCTCAAAGATCCGGAGAAATCCAAAATAATCGCTGAAAGAGCAATGACTGACGCTCTGAATTATACATGGACCGCTCGGGCAAAAAAAATTCTTTCTTTTGTACAGTATTAATAGCTGTGATAGATTGCATATATGGCGACATTGACCAGAAAAATAATTGAAGGAACAGTAGCCACGTCTTTGGGAAACATTTTGCTAAAATTTACGGCTTTTGTTTCTTTTATCATAATTACAAGCCAATTATCACTTCAGGACTACGGTATATTAAACCTGTTTTTTACCGTGGCCGGTCCGGCGGCTGCTTTTTCCATGATAAGTCTGGAACGCGTGGTGGTTGCTGATGCAGCTTCTTATCGAGGGTTGGGCAAATATGGATACGCGCGGAAATTGATTTCTGATTACTTTAAAATCACCTTAGTTTTACTTACATCGCTTTTGATAATCTCATGGTTTCTCAAAGTATTGCTCACCTCTTATTTTTCATTGAACATATCAGCTTATTTTTGGCCACTTGCTTTTTTTGTGATCGGGCAGATAAGTATGAATTTCATTTCCGTTATTTTTGAAGCGTACGAAAGATTCAAATCGAGCGCGCTTTTTCAGTTTGGTGAAGCCTTCATCCGTTTCGTAGTGGTTCTTTCGCTTTTTCATTTCGGTTTTACATTGCTCTCCGTGTTCATGGCTTATATTATTTCCAAAATTCTGGTTGTGGTGCTTAGCGTGCCGTTTGCTATGCGCGCTATTAACAATGACAGTGAAATGCGTTTCTCTCGTGAGCCCGACGTTCCCAAGAAAAATTTGGTATGGGATATCATAAAAAAACACGGTAAATGGGAAATGGTGAGAGATTTCCCTTCCAAAATTACGGGAATCGCTGCGCCTTGGTTATTGCGTATAACAATCAGTAATGAAGCTGTCGGGCTTTTTTCGTTCGCGCAAAAAATCTATTCATTCATATCATCAGCGTTTCCTCTAACCTCCATTATCTTTCCGATTATATCCAGAAGCATTTCTGAAAATGTTGAAAAAACAAAACTTATCATCGTGAAAGCCCAGAAATATTTGCTGTATTTATATTTACCGATGTATATTGCAGCCTATGTAATGATTGGACCGATTATCAAAACTTTTATTCCTCATTATATTGCCGCGGTATTGCTCATAAAAATTGTTCTTTTTGATCTGTTCATAGACGCTTTTTCTGTCGGCCAGTCGGCAGTGCTTTACGGTTTAAAACAGCAGAAATTAAGTTTGTTAATAAATATGATAATGCAGGTAATAATACTTGCGTCTCAGATCGTACTTATCACTTCTCTAGGCGTGGTAGGTGCTTCCATATCTGTATTGGTTACCGGTTTTTCTTCTTATTTACTAAGACGCTATATTCTTGAGAAAAAGCTGAATTTCTCGCCCGCAAGCGGCTGGAGAGTTTTTTTTACATACGACGAATATGACAAACTTATTGTGGATAAGATAAAAAATAATTTATTTCGATACGCGTGTCCTTGGAAAAAGACATAGAGGTGCTTTGTAATATTCCTAGTCTTATATATAATTGATTGCACCAATATGTTTCTTTCTGAGTCTATAAAGAGAAAATTAAGAAGAAGCCGCTTAGCCAGAGCGTTCTATCAAACTTGCCTTAAAAAAATTGTAACATTTCCACTGCGCTTTACTAAACTTAGAGTCCTACAGCTTAGAAATTTTCCACTTAAGGACCTATTCAATCCCGATAAGACCTCTCTGTTGGTTACTGTCGCTCCTTACACGCAGGCAGGGTATCCGCGAATGACGAATATATATGATTTATCAAAGGACGTAGAGCAAAGACAATTAGCCGGAGCTTTTGTGGAATGCGGGACTTGGAAGGGCGGATGCGCGGCGGTTATGGGGGCGATTGCGAAGCGTTATGGAAGCAGAAGAAAAACGTACTATCTTGATTCTTTTGAAGGCATGCCGCCCGCAACAAAAGAAGACGGTCCGGGATCAGCAAGACTCGCTGGAGACAAACTTAAAGCATCAATGGAGGATGTGAAGGAGCTTGTTTTCGGAAAGCTTCATCTTTCTCCCGATAAAAATATTTTGGTTAAGGGATGGTTTGAAGATACATTGCCGAAAGTAAAAAAAGAAATAGGGCAGATAGCCATACTTCGCTTGGACGCTGATTGGTACTCCTCAACAATGACTATTCTTAACGAACTCTATGACCAAGTTGTGTCCGGAGGATTCGTGATTTTTGACGACTATGGCACATGGCCGGGGTGTAGGCAGGCAGTCCATGAGTTTATAGAAAAAAGAAAGTTAAAAGTTAAATTCCAATATATAGGCACGAACGACCCGACCGCTTTCGGCAAACTTCCGCCTATGTATTTTGTGAAGCCATAGGGTTTGTATACCGTATGTTGCCCAACTATTAATACGGAGATCCTGGATATTGTCTATTTATGCTTTTCAACTCTTTCCATTTTCTTATCTTTTTCCCAACGGTAGTCGCTTTATACTTTTTATTTCCCGCAAAATGGAGGAATGCGCTTCTTCTGGCGGCCAGCGCTTATTTCTACATGGCGCTTATTCCGAAATACATTTTGGTTCTTGTTTATCTGGTTATTATTGATTATATTGCGGGAATACTTCTTGAACGGTCGTCTGGCCGAAGAAAAAAAGTTTTTTTATACGCGAGTATTGTCTCCAACATCGGAGTTTTGTTCATTTTCAAATATTTTAATTTTTTTATTGATAATATCGCGACCGTCGCCGATATGCTTAATTTAAATTACAGCGCTCCGGTTCTTTATTTTATTTTACCGGTAGGTCTTTCTTTCCATACTTTTCAAAGTTTGAGTTATGTCATAGAGGTATATCGCGGCAACCAGAGGGCCGAGAGGAACTTTATCACCTATGCCGTATATGTAATGTTTTTTCCTCAACTTGTAGCCGGTCCGATAGAGCGCCCGGGACATCTTCTTCCCCAGTTCAAAGTATTTCATCGGTTTGATTGGGAACGGATTAAAAGCGGTTTGAGTCTCATGCTCTGGGGTTTTTTCAAAAAAATGGTCATAGCCGATAACGCGGCGCGCGTGGTCAACACCGTTTACGCCGATCCTCACTCATTTGGCGGTGCGCATTTTATCATAGCGACCGTGCTGTTTTCATTCCAGATATATTGTGATTTTTCCGGTTATTCCGACATAGCCATCGGAGGCGCCAGAGTTATAGGTTTTGATCTGACAACGAATTTCAACAGACCTTACTTGTCAAGATCAATATCGGAATTTTGGCGCAGGTGGCACATGACTTTAATGTCATGGTTCAGAGATTACGTCTATATCCCGCTCGGAGGAAGTCGCGTGGGGTCTGCGCGGGCTCTATTCAACATATTAATTGTTTTTTTAATCAGCGGGCTTTGGCACGGAGCGGCTTGGACGTTTGTCGTCTGGGGACTATTGAACGCCGCCTATGTAATTTTGGGGAAATTTACGCTGAACATTCGCCGGAGAGCGATGGCTCTTTCCGGTTTGGCCCGCGGATCAAAGACAAGCGATTTTTTAAGCATCTTCGCAACCTTTTCGCTCGTCACATTCTCTTGGATTTTTTTCAGGGCGGAAAGTATTGACGACGCTCTTTACATGGTTTCAAATCTTCTAAGCGGGATGGGAGAATTTCTCTCGGGCGTCTTTGCGGTTGAAACATTACGGCGGACCGCGAGCCCTCTCGGGGTCAGCGCGCCGTTCGTGGTTATGCTGACTTTATCTATCTGCGCCTTGATTTATGCTGAATATAAGTCTGGTTCCTCTGGCGTCTCGGAAATGATTGACGCCAAAAGCCGAAAAATCAGATATTCATTATATTACGCCTTAATACTCGCCTTAATGTTTTTCGCTTTTCAGGGAGATAGTCCGTTTATATATTTTCAATTTTGAACATGAAAACCGCGACTAAAGAAATCTTTTTGTTTACTCTTCCGATTGCCATAGTTGTCTTGTTTCCTTTAATGGTTTTTTTTATATCAGGCGAGTTTTATTCATTGGAGAAAATTCAAAGCAGGATGCTTGAAGGAGAGCCGATTTTATATGGCAAAGCGTATATGGTAGATTCCGATCGTGATTTCAAGATACCTATGATGCAGAGAATTACACCCGACATTATGACCCTGGGCAATTCACGGGTGCTGACATTCAGGCGGGAGTTTTTTGAAGAGGGAACGCGATTTTTTAATGGCGGCAGTCTTGTCGGCAATTTTAGTGATTTAGAGAAGGTTATAAATTTAGTGCCGAAAGATAGCCGGCCTAAAGTGGTTATTATAGGTCTTGATCTGCATTTATTTCATCCGATCAATGACGACCTGTATAAAGGCGACGTAAAAATGGCAAATATTAATACAAAGCGGTCACTTCTAATAAGCGGACTTAGAAACAGCTATAGAGATTTGCTTTTGGGAAAATACAGTGTTTTTAAGATACTGAACGCCGGAGGGGATGGCGCTGTATCACCGGTCGGTTTGAAAGCCGTAATAAACAATGACGGGTTTAGAAGTGACGGCAGTTATTATTACGGATATATCATGTCGGATCCCCAAAATCCCGAAAATGAGGATCATGAATTTAAAGACACATTTGCCAGGATGAAAAAAGGGGATCAGCTTTTTTATCAAGGAAAAGAGATTTCCGAGCTTACGATTTCGGCGCTTGTTGATTTTCTTGATTTCGCGATGGAAAACAAGATTCACGTTATTGGTTTTCATCCACCTTACGCGCCGACCATATACGACGCGCTCGCGGCTCGGAAAAATGATTTTGAGTACATGTTTAGAGTAAATGAAATTCTGGCACCGATTTTCCAGGGGTATGGTTTCTCTCTTTTTGATTACTCGGATATTCGATTTCTTGGCTCGTCTGACGAAGAGTTCGTAGACGGGTTCCATGGAGGAGAGAAAGCGTATGCACGAATTATCATGGATATGGCTGAAAAAGACAACTTGCTCAACCAGTACGTTGACATTGATGCTTTACGAAAAAAATTGGACGTTTCAAAGACCGCATTAGAAATTTTTCCAAACTGATCCAAAGGAAGATTCGGATCGCAAATTTGACGGCTTCTATAATGTAATTATACTTTTTATTTCATGATTTGTCAATATGCTTAAAAGGTCATGAGAGGGTATATTTAAACCTATTATGGCTAATGAGAAGATTGCAGAATTTCTAAACAAATTGGGAATTCAAAAAATAAAGCAAATCAAGGCCTTCCCCAAAGGGAATATCAATGAATCTTATTTTGTGGATTCCGAACTTGGATCTTATGTTTTTCGAATTTATTTTCACAAGCAAAAAAAAGAGATTGAAGACGACCTTAAACTCTTACGCCGCTTGAAAGGAATACCTGTCCCTCGCCCCGAGGTTTTTAAAGGCGGAGAAATACATAAATTAGGAGACAAGTGGGTTGTGCTGTTCAGTTTTTTACCCGGCGCGCATGCTAAAGATTTTGACATTAACTTGCTAAGCGAAGTCGGTAAATTTTTAGGAGTTTTTCATAAATTATCTAAGAAATCAAAATGGAGAGGCCCTAAAACAAAATTTTATGGCTTGACGAGATCCAAAATACATGAGATTAAACTGGTAATTGAAAAAACCGACATTCCTCATAAAAAATTTTTTCCAGAGATACTGGGAGAGCTTGAGATGAATTTGATAAGAAGGCGTCTGCCCGAGGGGCCCATACATACAGATGTTAAACCCGAAAATGTTCTCTTTAAAGACGGTAAGTTATCCGGCGTTTTGGATTTTGACAACGCCTATGTCGGTCCGCTCATTTTAGATGTCTCCAAGTCAATGGCTTGGTTCGGATCTAAAAATAGAATGTTTGATATGAATAAGGCAATCCACATATATCACGGCTATCAGCATACTCGGCGCTTAACAGCGATTGAAAAAGAGGAATTTTACAAAATGCTCCGTTTCGCATTTGTAAGCCATGTCTTTATGGATTATTATATGTATGCCACGGGTAAAATCTCCAGAAAATATTTTGATTTTATAGTTAAAAATTTCTACGCGAGCTATAAACATTTCAAACAAACGCCTAAGGAGAGTTTTATGAAATTGCTGACCAGTATTTTACCGCCCACTACCCACCGGGTTCCATTGAAACGGCGGAAAGGAAACTAGATACTTAATCCTTTCTGTTTTTCGCATATTATCATTTATGGTTTCTCTATCAATAAAAGAACTTCGTCATAAATTGCAAAGAACGGCTCCCGAAGGCGCGTCAGAAACCTATGTGGGAAAGAGCGTGCGTTTTTTTTCCATATATCTTACGAAGGCGGTTTCCGCCACACGCGCAACTCCCAATCAGATCACCTTTTTGGGCGTGCTCATATTTCTTTCGGGTGTATCGGTCTTTTTATTCCGATCCTACGCATTAAATTTTCTTGGGGTTGCCCTGATTTACGTTTCTATTATTTTTGATGCCGCAGACGGAGAGGTTGCCCGTCTAAAAGGCAATCAAAGCGGCATAGGCGGCAGTTATGTTGAACCGCTGAGTCATGACTTCCAGTACGCGCTCATGTTTATTCCGCTCACTTTGTCAGTTTATATTTCCACGAGCGAGGTCGTGATTGTTTATGTCGGTTTCGCGGCAACCGTCTTCAAGCTATTGCATAGATTTCTGACTATAAGATTTGAGCACGTATTTATGATGAAAAACGGCACAAGCAGGGATGCAATTGGCAGCGATGAAAAATATATTTCACTGCCGCACAAAATTTATAAATTTTTTAACAGAAATATATTCAGCTCCGTAGGGCTTCCCATACCGCTTCTGGTTTTTGTCATACTAGACAGGGTTGATTTGTTCATATGGTTTTTCGCTATTGGTTTTTTTGTCATATTCGCCGCTAATTTTGCTTATCAAATGAAATATATTATTAAGCATTAGAAAGAGAATGTGCATATTTTAAATGGATAACTTAAATTGATGAAAAAAGGAATTATCGTCATAGAACCAAAAACTCCGCGTCTCAATTATTTAAGGACAGAACTGCCTTTCATATTGATCTATGGGAAGCCGCTAATCCATCATCACATAGAGAATCTTATTGACGCCGAGGTGTTTGACATTGTAATTGTAATTCCCAATACGCTGGAAAAAGATCTGCGCGGCCAACTCGGTGAATTTTTTCAGGAAAGAGCCAAAATAAAAGTAAGCATCTACTTGGGCGAGAATTATTTTCTGGCTTTAAAAAATATTCTAGCGAACACGGAAGCCGATGATCACCATATTATTTTTACGGGGCTTATATCGGAAAAAAACCCGCACAAGTTTTTTCTGAAGAAAAAAAAGCTGGAATTACTTATTGACAAAAATTTATTGCATAACAAATTTTCAGGAGCGCGAAACAAAGTCAAGACCGGCCTATTCGGCATAAAAGAAATAGGACCCGACATCACCGGTTATAACGCTGAATTGCAAAGGGCGTATTACATGAACAAAGAAGGCGCTCAAGAAATAGCGCGGATAATGGATGGGAATCCCGATTCAACGCTTGAGAAAGCCATAATGGAATGGGGTTTGTCCAATAAGATTGGTATTTTGAATCACGGCAAGTATTTGTGGTATGAAATCAACTCCCCGGAAACAGCTATCCGAGCCGAAATGCTTTTCAGGCGCAAGAAAGAAAACGCGCGCCCGACCGAAGTCAAAACAGACAGATTTATTTACCCAGACACTTCGCTTCATTTCAGGTATGAAAAATCCAGAGAGACACCCGTAATTATTGAACAAGGTATTCTTGACAGAATTGACACACTACGTCTTATGGACCGGGATAGGACAGCATCTCACCACATTATGATCACGGATACGGTTGTGGACAGACTTGTGGGGAAAAAAGTGGAAGAAAAGTTAACAAAAGCAGGGTATTCCCTTACGAAAATCATAGCTCCGTCTGGTGAAGCCGCGAAAACAATGAATGTCTATCATGAGTTGTCAGAAAAAATCACCAGTATCGGAATAGACGAGCAGTCCGTCATATTTTCTTTGGGTGGAGGAGCTATAGCTAACCTTGCCGGTTTTCTCGCCGCCACTCTGTACAGGGGAATAGGGCTTATTCATATTCCCACATCACTGATGTGCATGAATGATGTGGCCATAAGCTTAAAGCAAGGCATAAACAATCAAAAAGGCAAAAATCTGGTAGGCAGCTACTATCAGCCGTTGCTTGTTGTAATAGATCCTTCCGTTCCCATGAATGAAACCATCATCAGGCACGGAATGTCAGAGACGATAAAGCATGCTTTAGCAGAGGATGTCGCCTTTTTTGATTATTTGCTATCATACAACGGTGATTTGAAGGATGTAAATTTTCTTGAAAAAATCATAAGGCACACGATTGAACTCAAAATAGGGCTTATGAATGACGATATGTTTGAAAACGCGAGGGCTATCATACTTCAATACGGGCATGAGGTGGGGCACGCTATAGAATATCTTTCACATTTTGGCTTGACTCACGGAGAAGCAATTTCAATCGGAATGAGAGTGTCGGCGGAAATTTCGCATCTTATGGGTGTCACTTCCGAGGATACTGTTTACGCACATAAAAAAATATTGGAACATTACAAACTGCCTTATATTATTCCTCAAACCATTGAAAAAAGAGCGATATTGGACGCTTTGCGATTCAATAAAAAAACAAGAGGTAATGACATTCGTTTTGCTTTACTGGAACATGTGGGTAAGATATGGAAGATAAAAGGTGAATACGGCATTCCTTGCCCCGTTGAAATTATAGAAGAGGCGATCAGAAGAAGTTATGAATAAATTTACGGCGGTAATTTTAGCGGCGGGGATGGGGTCTCGGTTAAAACATCTCACAAAAGACCTGCCTAAGCCCCTTGTTGAAGTAGGAGGAAAATCTTTGATCTGGTACGCCATAAGTTGGGCTAAATCCTTAGGTGTGTCAAAAATCGTGGTGGTGGGAGGGTATAAATTTGAGCTTCTAAAAGAGGCGGTAAATTTAATTGATTCATCCGTAGTGATGGTTGAAAATGAAGAATACGCTACGACGCAGAGAATGGTCAGTCTTCTTAAGGCCAGAGGAGAAGTTGAGGGCGGACTATATGTGCGCGACGCCGATTATATTTTTGACACCTCTCTTGCGAATAAATTCAAAAAATATTTTGATGGTACGGTTATTTTCGGCACGGGAAAGGACTCGGTTGGTGTCGGGCTGGACATGAAAGTCAAATTGGATGACGACGGGAACCTCCTGGACATGTCAAAAGAGCTCACGGATTATGATTATTTTTTCTGCACGCAAGTTTTTTCAGAAGAAAAAAAAGTTTCTATCCTGCTTCAAGCCGGAGAAGATCTCATAAAGGAAAAAGGGGACGGCATGGTGCATGTTGAGGACGCTCTTCTTAAAATGGTAAAGGACGGCGAAACGGTGAGATTTATTGACGTGGGAGCTCCTAAGTGGGTTGAAATTGATACTATAGAGGAATATGAGCGAGCAAACGAGCTGGTAAGCAACAAAGGAGAAAATGTGGCTGTGGAACTATTGCAGTAAATCGTTCGTCATTCCAATCTTTGGTAACGTCATCGTTGTGAGACTTTCCGAAATTTAGTATAGTAGCGTTTTATGAATAGATTAATAAACCACAAGATTGGTCAAATTTTTCGCAGTTTAAAAGATGGCAGACCGGCATGGCTATGGATTATAGGCATATTTGCCGCCATTAACTTTTTCCTGACTATTTTTCTTGGTTATCTATTCTTAAATAATTATAATATCTGGTGGGTTATCAGCGCGGTTCCTCAAGCTCCGCGGCGGACGGTGCAGGCTGTAATTGATTGGGTTAAAGAAATACCCTACATTCCGTATCAGTTCATAGATGACGGTCTTCCTCGCTACGACATTGTGCTGACAAAAGCTGATTATGAAGAGCTTTTGGAGAATCTGCCGCGCGACATCAGTCAGTTTTTGACTGATGAAAATAAAATAAAGAAAAGAGCTGTTTTTAGACATGGTAAAAAAGTCTACGAAGCGAAGGTGGGTTTCCGCGGCGATGGCTCTGGACACTGGTTTTGGCCGAAAAAATCTTGGAAGGTTAAGTTGGCTGACGGGAATTACATTGACGATATGAGGGAAATTAATTTTATTTTACCCGATGAGCGTCAGTATATTGTTGAGGCTTTTAATAATTATCGCACGCGTAAATTAGGATTACCGTATCTCAAAGACGGATGGGGTGTGCTTTATGTAAATGGTGTCAAGCAAGGGGTATATTATATCTCTGAATCATGGGGAAGCGAATTTCTAGCCAGAAACTCTCTTAATGACAACGGAACTTTGTATGGAGACAAGTATCCGCCATCGCCCAAAGATCATTATTCCATTTATGGAAAGTTTGATGATATAGCTGATTTTTGGAAAACATACACATCACAGCCAAAAGAACGTGAGGTTGGCGACGATGAGAATTTATCAGTTTCATCAAGCAATATACCTGACGTCAGCATAACTGCGTTATCTCAATTTTTTAAAGTCGTCAACTCTGAAGACGAGTATTTCAAAAAAAATATTTGGAATGTTGTAGACAAAGAAGATTTCTATAATTGGTATATGCAATCTAAATTGTCCGGCAGTTATCATCAATACTGGATGAACAACGCTCGTATGTATTTTGATCCGGAGATTGGGAAAATGCGCGTCATTCCCGTGGATGTGGGTATTTACACTGATGCTATTCCTTATTTTTTTCTTGGCACAAACTCGCTTGTTGACCGGTTGATTAAAAATCCGGATTTTATTACAGAAGTTGAGAGGCGGCTTTATAAATATGTCAGTGATGAGAAAAATCTTGAAGAAGATCTTGCTTATTATGATTCCTTGTACAAAAAAGTGAGAATTGCATTTTATCAGGATCATTTGGATGAGAACACCGGCAAATCATTTGATAAGACGGTGGCGAGCGGCAGGGACGCAATTATTGCCAATTTTCACGCAATTTCAAAACATATAGAAAGTGCGGAAGTAGAAAACATCGTGACGCTGAATGCAGGGACGAATGGCAATTTATTTGAGGGCAAGAGAATCTTGGCTGAATTGCATGTTAAGGAAAAAAGCGCGGCGCCTATTGTCTTGCGTTCTTTATCTGTTCCGGCATTTTCTTCCGAGAACTCCCCGGAGCTTTATGAAGATGTTAATCTTAATGGATTTCTTGACTCCACAGACCGAAAAGTGGGAGTTTTCTCGTTTTCAGCCGAAAAAAAAGAATGGGTTATTGGCAGTCTTAAAGAAGTTTTTAACCCATCTTTATCTTTGTTGAATAGCGATGAAATTAATAATATCGGCAATCTAGAATTCGCCAAAAAAGTTTACGAAATATCCGCAACTGAAAAAAAATATTTTATTGCCGCTGAAAATATTGCCGGCGAGCGATTCAAAATAAAGACATTTTTTGAAAACCTTATATCAAGTAAAGAAATTCAACCATTACGCGAAGTGTACGTGGATCAGTCTATATTCGCGGATTTTGACGCGGTTTCGTATTCGCAGGACGAGTTTTTGGCGATGAACCCCATATTTTATAAGATAGATGACAATACTCTGGGCGTTGGTCCGGGAGTTTTTGATCTCGCTAATACGGTCGTAATTCCAAAGGGCCAGATCTTATCTGTCAGTTCGGGCACTACGTTGCGCTTTTCTCCAGGCGTGTCCTTTTTCTCTTATGGAAAAATCCTGGCGCGATCGTCATCAGGTAATTCAATACGATTTGTAAAATCCGGTAAAGACCCGTGGGGAGTTTTCGCTCTTATTGAGGCGCCTGGCACGAGCGTTTTTGACGGTGTTGTGTTTGAAGATGGGGGAACCGGGCTCATAAACGGCGCATATTTTTCTGGAATGCTAGCCGCTCACCACTCGGATATAATAGTGCGAAATTCCTTTTTTAAGGGGGCGACCGGTGATGATGCGCTTAACGTCAAGCACGCGAGTTCTTCCATTGTTTCCAATCAATTCACGGCCAATCAATTTGACGCTATAGATCTGGATTGGGGTAATTTTTCGTTTGTCAAAGACAACGTGTTTGAGCAAAATGGTGATGACGCGATTGATCTCGGAGGAGCGCAAGGTGTCGTCATAATGGATAATTTTATAAAAAAATCAGGTGATAAATGCATTAGTATTGGTGAAAAATCAGTCAGACCGTTGATTATTAATAATATTCTATCGGGCTGTAAGATCGGAGTACAGGTTAAGGACGGGTCCGATCCGATTATAGCCAACAACATAATATATGGAAATGATATTGGCATAGATGCTTATGAAAAAAAGGGTATTTATGGAGGGGGTTATGCCGAGGTTTATAATTCTATTATTTGGGGAAATAAAGTATCGTTGTCAATGGATGAGTTTTCCACTATTAAAGTCGTATCCAGTAATGTTGAGGGGGGGTGGCGGGGCGACGGTAATATCGCGGTTCCCCCTTCTTTTAAGGATGCTGACGGCGGTAACTTTACTATAGGAAAAGGAAGTGATAGTATCTTATTGTTATTTCAAGAGGGAGGAGAGAGGTCTGTTTTGACAGACTATTTTGGATTAAATCTTGAAAAGATTCCTATAGGCCTTTTGAACCAATGAATTTACAACCAGAATTTCACTTCAGGCGTTTTGAGATCAAGTATTTAACGGATGAAGATACGGCTGAAAACATAAAAAAAGATTTAATGCCCTATCTGAAACACGATCCTTTTGCAGATCAGGAAGCAAAAGAGTATGAAGTAAGGAGTGTTTATTATGACAGCCCGGGATATTTTTACTATCAAGAAACTCTTGATGGCTATAATTCAAGGAAAAAAATCAGAGTAAGATGCTATCGGACTGGCGGCCAGATTAAAGACAATGCTTTTCTTGAGATCAAACGTAAAGAAGGAGTAATTGTTGTAAAAGACCGCATACGGCTTAATCTGGAAGAATTGCGTCAATTTCAAAAAACGGATACGTTACTGGATAGCGGACGGTCTTTTTCTTCCAAAGAAGAAAATTTCATAAAAGAATATGAGTTTGAAAGGGTTATCAGGGCGCTTTCTCCTAAAATTTTGGTAACTTACACGAGGGAGCCATACGCGGGAGTGTATGACGAAGGCCTCCGAGTGACTTTTGACAGAAATATTAAAGCGGCTCAGAATGACAATCTTTTCTATGATGGAGGCGACATGGAAAGAATTCATCCGGGTGAGGTTGTGGTGGAGATCAAGTTCAGAAGGGGCCTTCCTGTATACATGGGGGAAACTATAAAAAAATTCAGCATGATAAGAGTTCCTTTTTCCAAATATCGGAAGGGGGTGGAAGAAACACGCGCCATACCCGGGAGTTTTCCAGGCATCACGCGGGGTTTTGAAACAGTTTCGTATATTTAATTATAATTAGAGATAATCACCATGAATGATTCCATGAATGAATTGTTAAATCTGGGTACGAGCCAACTGCAAAACCCGACGCTTATTATAACCGGCATACTGACCTCTTTTGTTATCGCGCTCATTATCGTATATATTTATCGCAAGACGCACAGAGGGCTTTCTTATTCTCAGTCATTTGTCGTAACTCTTATTTTTGTCACTATGGTGGCGGCCGTTGCGATGATGGTCATAGGTAATAATGTAGCAAGAGCCTTCGGTCTCTTGGGAGCTTTTTCTATCATTCGCTTCAGAACTGTTGTGAAAGAACCCAAGGACATAAGTTATATATTTTTTGCTCTTATAGAGGGAATGGCTGTTGGAACCGGTAGTTATTTGATTGCGATCATTTCAACCATACTTTTTTCAATAATTTTAATTACACTGCATAGGTTTAATTTCGGATCTTATCAACCGAAGAGATACCTGCTCTCTTTTCTAGTGGGTTCGGAAGTCAGACATGAGGAAAATATTTCTGCGATATTCAACAAATATTTAAAAAACAGTTTATTGCTAAACGTAAATTCTAAAGATGACGGAAAAATGAGAGAAATGATTTACGATATTGATTTTTTTGAAAAAGGCAAAAGCGGTCCGTTTGTTTCTGAGCTGGCTTCAGTCCAAGGGGTTGAAAAGGCCCGCATAATCACATCCACAACGGACATTGAGTATTAGACTGAAAAAATGCGTCAGCATATAGCTTTTTGACTAAACGAATGAGAAAAATATTGCTAACAATTTCTCGCGGCTGGATTGCGCGTAATCTATTGCATAATGAATTTTACAAAATCTTAAGAGAAAATTGCGAGCTTATCATCATAACGACGGCGGCCGACAGCGATCGTTTTATAGGTGAATTTTCTCATCCGAACGTCAGATTTATCGCGATGGATGAGAAGGGCCACAATTCTCTAGATGCCCTGATCTTTTTTTTTCACAAAAATCTTATATATAACTCCACGGTTGATCAAAAGAATCGATGGGGAATCATAGGCGATCCTAAAAGTAGAAAGCCCATCTTTTTTTTCTATCTTATAAAAAAAATAATTTTTATCCCTCTAAGTAAAATGAAATTTTTGCGCGAGCTATTTCGTCTCGTGGATTACTTTTTTTTACAAAAAAATGAAGTGAACAAATATTTGAAAGTTTTGGATAGGGAAAAACCTGATTTGGTTCTGTCAACAAACGTTTACAGTGACAGCGAAGCCGCGCTTATAAAGGCGGCTAGAAAAAGAAAAATATTTACGCTCGGAATTCCAAAAAGCTGGGATAATTCCAATAAAAACGGACTACGGGCCAAAACTGACGTAATGTTCGTGTGGAGCGAGTTTATGGCGGATGAAGTCATAAAATACCAGAATTATAAGGATAAAAAAGTAAAAATTTTGGGAATTCCGCAGTTTGATGATTACACAGATAAGAATTTGATAATGAATAGAAAGGAATTTTGCGAAATATACGAACTTGATCCCGGCAGGCGGATTATTTTTTTTGGATCGGAGGGAAAACTGCTGCCAACTGACGCGGAAATTGCCGATATTATTTATGAAGATATTTTGACGAACAAGTTTAATGAACCGTCGCAACTATTGGTACGCCCCCACTTTGGCTATAAAGATGACGATCTTAAATTTAAGAGTCTCTTCGGCAGGGATCGTGTCGTGGTTGACCGCTTGAACAACCCCTCAGATTGTTTTCGCGACTCATGGGATTATTCTTCAGAGTTTACCAAGCGTTTTGTAAATTGCCTTTATCACAGTGATGTCATAGTCAGCACTTATTCCACGCTCACGCTTGACGGAGCCGCTTTTGACAAACCGCTTATTAACATAGCTTTTGATGGAAGGAAATTCGTGCCGTATGATCGATCTGTCGCCAGGTGGGAAATGGCAACTTATTTTAAAAAAGTGTTGAATACCGGCGCGGTGTGGAATGTAAATAATGTTTCCGAACTTAGGAACGCAATCAATTCGTATTTTGACAACCCTTCAAAATTATCAAAAGAAAGAGAATTGCTAAGGGCAAGGTTTTGTTTTAAGATTGATGGACAAAGCGGAAAACGCTTCGCTAATGAGGTTCTGAATTTGCTTAGAGCCAGTTCATAATCTAACCGCGAATTTAATGAATAAAAACAACGCTTGCATGCCACATTTCCCAAATTTCGGCTGCAAATCACTCATTCCTCCTCGACATAGCTCGCTATGACTCGGCGGACTTCGTGGTTTTCGCTCGAAATTTGGGAAATGTGCCTTGCAATTAGATTATGAACAGGCTCTTAAACATGATGGATAATAAACAATTTGACGACAAGTGGAAAGAAGCAAGTGGGGGTGCTCCGTTTGAGGAGCGCTCGGTTTTTGTCCCTTTTGGGGATAGACCGAAGACGCAGAGACAGTTTATTTTACACAGTGAGTTTGAATATATCTCTTCTTTAGCAAAGAAACACCGTGTTAAAGAAGCGATAGAAATCGGATGCGGAAGAGGGACTATTGCTCTTTATCTGAATAAATATCTCGGTGTAAGTGTGGTCGCCGCCGATATTTCCGATGAAGCTGTGAACTTGGCAAGGGAAAATTTTTCTCTTCATAAAGGTGAAGGAAAGGTGATAATGGCAGATGCTGGTCACTTGCCTTTTCCAGAAGCTACTTTTGACATGACGGTATCAATAGGTCTGCTTGAGCATTTAGAAGATTACACTTCTCTTATTCAAGAGCAGTATCGAGTATTGAAGAGCGGCGGTATTATGGTCTCTCTAAACATTCCTAAGAAAAATTCCATACAGGTCCTGAATAATATTTACAGATTTTTTTTGAATTTGCTTGGTTTTTCTACGTTTCTTAAAAAAGATTATTTTAGAAACTCCGACACTCCGGAAATGTATTCCAAAATTGCAAAAGAAGCAGGTTTCATAGAAGTGGAGACTTTTTATTGTAATCCCTTTCCTCTCTTTACCCCAATTCCTAAATTTTGCGAGAGGATTCTCGTTGTTTTATATAGATTAATATATGGTACTAGAAGGCTGTTCATGAAGTACCCTTTCAAAGGATCACAATTATTATCTCAGGAGCATTTTTTGGTTGGAATTAAAAAATAATATAATCAAGTCTAATTTTTGAATTATAGATTCTGTGTTTAGATTCACAATGTTTATGAAAAATTTTCCTTCACAAGAAGCGATTGACATATATAACTATTTTAAAACGTTGCCTGGTTCGGAACATATCGGCAAGCCTGTAAGCATAGATGCTCTGATTCAAATATGCGGCGAAATTAAACCACAAAGAGTTTTGGAAATGGGGGGAGGAATAGGGGCGTTAAGTTATACCCTTCTAAAATATTCAAACGCGTTTCTTGATATTTATGAGGATAATGAATTTTGTATAGGTGAGTTGCGAAAAAATCTCGCAGAATATAAAGAAAGATTTCAAATAATATCCGCCTACAATGTTCTTCCTCCTTCAAAAAATTACGACTTGGTTGTTATTGACGGGGGAACCGGAACTGAAGGCGACGGCGGCTATTCCTTAGCAGCCCGGCTTTTTCTCTTATACATTGATTCAGTAAAAGTGGTATATCTGGAAGGGTACAGAGGCATGCAGAGAAGGTTGGCAAGATTAGCTCTGCGAGAGAAGTATGTCTGCCGTTACACGCCTTACAAGGAGATCTATGTGGAAGGAAAAAAATGGCATGGCGGACTGAAGATTGTTTGCCGCTTGGTCAGATCAGGTTTTGTAAGGTGGACAGACTTTTGTTTTTGGGAACTATCGTCTGAACTCAGGAGATGGTATTTCAGAATTAAGAATATAGGCAAATCCGCCAAGTCAAAAAAATGATTGTGCCAAAAAAAATAAGAGTTATACCCCGTTTGGACATAAAGGGCGCGAATGTTATTAAAGGGGTTCATCTGGAATGCTTGCATATTGTCGGAAACCCAGAAGAAATGGCGACTCGCTATTATAGCCAGGGAGCCGATGAGCTTATATACATGGATGTTGTGGCAAGTCTCTACGGACGAAATAATCTGTTGGATATTGTGGAAAAAACCGCCAAGAATGTTTTTATTCCCCTCACTGTTGGCGGAGGCATAAGATCCATTGATGATATAAAAAGCGTATTGAGGGCCGGAGCTGATAAAGTGGCCATCAATACTCATGCGACGCTAAATCCCCAGTTTATTACGGCGGCGGCGAGGACTTTCGGCTCACAGTGCATTGTTGGATCCATCGAGGCAAAAAAAATCAATGAAGACAGGTGGGAGGTTTTCACGGACAACGGCCGGGTTGAAACCGGTTTAGACGCCGTGAATTGGGCGATAAATCTTGAACAACTTGGAGCGGGCGAGCTTCTTATTACTTCCATAGATCAGGAAGGAACGGCAAAAGGGTATGATACCGAACTTATCAAGAAAATAGCTCCCAATATATCAATACCCGTGATTGCCTGCGGCGGAGCCGGAAAGCCAGAGGATATGGTCCTTGCGGTAAAAGAAGGGTTCGCGGATGCTGTAGCTGCGGGAAACATATTCCACTATAATAAATATTCCATCGCGGAGGTAAAAAAATTTCTCAGAGAAAGAGGTATTGATACAAGGAGTTAAGATTATGCGCAAGACAATAGTCATAGATTATGGATTTGGCAATTTGTTCAGCTTGACGAAAGCGTTGGCATTTTTAGGCGCGAATTACTCTGTCTCAGATAATCCTGAGGAGGTAGAAAAGGCCGAGGCCATAATATTACCCGGTGTTGGAGCGTTTGGTGATGGGATCGCAGAACTCAATAAAAGAGGCCTGAACGAAGCGGTAATTGAGGGAGCGAAGAGGGGGATACCACTACTTGGAATTTGCCTAGGGATGCAATTTCTTTTTGAAAAAAGTCATGAGTTTGGCGAACATAAAGGATTGGGTTTAATCAAGGGGGAAGTTAAAAGAATTACGCTTACAGAAAAGCCATTTTTCAAAATTCCTCATACGGGATGGAGTCCTTTGTTGCCTCCGGATGGAACAGAGGGATTTAACAATCCTCTTTTTTCAGGAATTAAGCCCGGGTCAGAGGCGTATTTTGTGCATTCTTATGCCGGAAAAAGTCAAACAGATGATATAATAGCAAATACGATTTATTGTGAGACGAAAATTCTTGCCGCGGTTGGCAAAGGCAACGTGTTTGGAACTCAATTTCATCCGGAAAAAAGCGGAGAAATCGGAATTCAAATTCTTAACAATTTTCTTTCCTTGTAGGAGCTTGATTTCCACGGTATTTATAAAATGATTAACAAAGAACAAACAAAAATGGGCGGTAAAAGTTTTTCTCCCGGGTATGGCTTGCCGGGCGATGTAAAATTCTGCAAAAAGTGTGTTATTCCGAATACTCGGCCGACAGCTTCAAATGAATACACGCATATGAAAAGACGACCCCATGACTACATTAGCTTTGACGACGAGGGGGTCTGTTCAGCATGCAGATTTTGTGAAGCTAAATTTGACGGGACTATTGATTGGAAAAAACGAGAGGAGGAGCTTCTGGAGCTTCTGGATAAATACAGAAGCAAAGACGGATCGTATGACTGTCTCGTGCCAGGATCCGGAGGAAAAGACAGCGTTTACGCGTCCCATATTTTGAAGACAAAATACGGTATGCATCCTCTGACGGTCACTTGGGCGCCGCATTTGTATACTGATATCGGCTGGAAAAATTTTCAGAATTGGAGTCATGTCGCAGGACATGATAATTATTTGTTTACACCGAATGGAAAAGTTCATCGCATGCTTACTCGCAATGCTTTTTTGAACTTATTGCATCCTTTTCAGCCCTTTATCCTAGGTCAAAAAACCTTTGCCGTCAAAATGGCGGCGCGTTTTGGGATACCTCTTGTATTTTACGGTCCATGTCCCGGAGAAAATGGCGGGAATACGCCAATAACGCAGAACAAGTATATATTCAAAGACTCGGAGTCTGAGACAGATAACAAGAACGGATTCAGAATGGATTACGTAAATTCTTCAGCTAATTTTGATGAAATTTATTTGGGGGGTAAAAAAGTATCGGATTACTTTCGAGAGGGCTTGACACAGGGCGATTTGGCGCCGTATTTACCATTGGACACTCGTGTGATAAAGGAAAAAAACATTGGATTTTATTTTTTGGGATATTACCTCAAGTGGGTGCCTCAAGAATGCTACTATTATGCTGTTCAAAATGCAGGTTTTGAGGCCAATCCCGCTCGTTCCGAGGGCACATACTCCAAATATTCTAGCCTGGACGATAAGACAGACGGATTTTTTTACTACACCACTTATATTAAATTCGGGTACGGAAGAGCTACGCAAGATGCCGCGCAGGAGATAAGGCACGGACATATTACGCGGGAAGAGGGAGTGGCTCTGGTTAACAGGTTTGACGGAGAATTTCCAAAAAAATATTTTAAGGAATTTTTGGATTATATTGATTTATCAGAGTCGGAATTTTGGGTAAAAATTGATGAATTTCGCGATTCTCTTTTGTGGGAAAAGACGGGGCAAGACTGGAAATTAAAATATAAAATTACTTAAAAAAAATGGGATTACCATATTTACCACCGGAGGATATATTAAGTCAGAACACAAATATTAGGTCAAATTTGGCTCAAGGACGGCCGACTTGGTGTGTTCGTTCGGGCCTTGCGCAGTCGCTTATTTACAAGAGAACGAACGCGAACTCCGCGATTTTAGAAGTGGGTTGCGGGGCGGGCGCTTTGGCTTCGGAGCTGATTGAAAAAGGGTATAAAAAAATTGCTTTAGTTGATATTGACGACTATCTCATGGAAGATGTCCGTCAAAAAGTGGACATTAAACTTTTAGACGTCTGCTTTAATCCTTTGCCTTTCAATGATAACACCTTGGATTCGGTTTTGGCGTTCGCCATAGTCGAACATTTGGAAAATCCGTATTTTTTCGCGCGGGAAGTTTCTAGAATATTAAAAAAAGGAGGTGTTTTCTTTTTTTCAGTGCCCAATATCTTTTCATTAAGAGCTAAGCTCGGTTTCATGTTCCGTGGTGATATCAAGGGATATTCAGAAACTAATAATCACATAACTCTTTTTACCAAAGCGGTTTTCAATAAAGTTTTTTGTAAGCATTTTGTCATTAGCGAGATTTATTTTGATCAAGGTTACATTTCCTTATTAGGAAAGAAAATCAGGTTTCCTAAAATGAATTTTTTCGGCAAATGGTTCGGGGCAAAGGTTCTTTATGTTCTGGAAAAAAAATAAATCACCAACATAGCGGGCTTTTACACGATGAAAATCATATTTATTATAATAACGCGAGGATTTATAATCCGGAATGTTTTACGGTCCGGCGGACTTGTTCAATTTAGAAATAAAGGTTATAAAATCGTCATAATACTTGATTGTAAAGAAGTTCCAGAATATTTAAGGGAAGAGCTTGCGTCAGAGAATGTAACGGTCGTGGCGGAAAAGGGCCGCGGTTTAGGACGAATCCACCGCCTTTTTCACAATATTCAGACTTTCCTCATATTTACAGACAGTACCGTGAGATATTTAAAATATGGCAATAATCGTTTAATTGCCAGGCCAAGAGTTTTCACTTATTTGCATATCGCTTTTGTCTGGCTAATCAGCCGCATGCCCTTGCTTAAATCGTTGTCGCGTTTCGTTGAGGTCCATTTATTTCCTCAGTATCATGTTTCGATCGCCCGATTGTTTGATGAACATAAGCCGGATGTGGTTTTTTCAACCTCCGTTATTTCCGGTTTAGATATATTGTTTATGAAAGAAGCCAAGCGAAGGGGAATAACAACCGTGTCTATGCCCAAAGGGTGGGATAATGTAACTAGGAATTATTATAGATTTGTTCCAGATTATTTTATTGTTCAGACAAAAGTTCTTCGTGATGAATTGGTTCGTCTCCAAAAATTTCCCGCCAAACGTGTTTACATAACGGGCTTTCCGCAATTTGACTGGTATCGGAAATCGGACGTGATAATTTCTCGCGAGGAATTTTGCAAAAAATACGGCCTCAATCCCAGCCTTTCTATCATCCTTTTCGGCTCGGAAGGAGGCTGGGCTGATCACGATTTTGATGTCGCGGAAAATATCAGAGTCATGATAGAAAAAAATGAATTGGTCAAAGAGTGCCAACTATTGGTAAGACCGCATTTTTCTAACTTCAGAAATGAGCTATTCAAGAAATTGTTAGGCAGAGAACGCGTCAAGGTGGACACGTCATATAATATCTCAGATGCATTTGTGGATAATTGGGATCCTTTGGACGATGAGACGAAAAATCTTGCCAATAGTCTTTATCACGCCGATCTTCTTGTCACCACGGCGTCAACGTTGAATCTTGATATGGCGTGTTTTAATCATCCTATAATCAATCTAGCATTTGGCGGACGATTCAGAGGCGCAAGAGATATTACACCCTGGCTCTATAAGTCCAACCATATGCAATGGGTTATAAACACGGGAGGAATCAGATTGGTATCAAACAACAATGAACTTAAGAACATGATCAATGTTTATCTGAACAATCCGCATTTGGATAATGAGGGTAGGGTAAGACTCGCGAATGAATTATGTTATAAAGTTGACGGTAAGTCTTCAGAGAGAATGGTGGATGCGATTGATGATATTATGAAAAAGAGTTGAACTTCAGCCGTTTTATGGCATTATATGTCAACATGGGTATTAATATTTTTGAGCGCAAGTTGAATTCAGGCAATAGTGAAGGTACGGACAGTGTTTTCGTGGTGGCCGAAATAGGCAAGAATTTCATTCAAACCGAAAGAGAGAGACCTCATGAAGAGTATATAGATAACGCCAAACGGCTTATAGACGCGGCAAAAGAAGCCGGAGTGGATGCTGTTAAATTCCAAACTCACGAAGTTGAAGATGAGCAGGCAGATGTTGATTGTTTTTACCCGCATTTTGGAGGAATGGATCGTTTCAGATGGGTCAGCAAAAATACGGATATCGCTTCTCTTAAATTTTGGATAGAAGTTAAAAAGCACGCTGAATTAAAAGGGGTGGTTTTTTTCTCCACTCCGATGAGCAGAAAAGCGGCCATCAAACTGGAAAGCATAGGTGTTCCTTTTTGGAAAATAGGATCGGGAGACATTGAAGATTACGTGCTTCTTGATTATGTGTCTTCCACGGGGAAGCCGATAGTCATTTCAACCGGGATGGTTAGTAAGAACGAGCTTGATGCGGTCGTCGGGTTTTTAAAAAGCAAAAATGTTTCGTTCTCAATATTATATTGCGTAAGCAAGTATCCTTGTCCTAAAGACAAGTTTAATCTTTCTTCCATTGAATACTTGAGAAATAAATATCCTGATGTGACCATTGGTTTTTCCAATCACAATTATGAAGATAGTGAGCTCGATTTGGCGGCAATAAAACTGGGCGCGAGAATAATAGAAAAGCATTTTTCTTTTGATAGAAATATGTGGGGGTCGGATCACAGGGTGTCTGTTACGCCGGAGGAGATGAAAAACCTTGTTGAGTTGATCAAAAAGAGGAAATATGCGAGCGTAGACGTCGAACCTTACTATGGCAATATTGAGGCGGAGTTTGATGGGGCGAATAACGAATTTCGCTCATATTTTAAAAAGACCCTAGTTGCCGGGAGGGACATTAAGGAAGGAGAAACCATAAATAAGGAAATGGTTTATGCCATGAGGCCGGCTTCTTATCTTAAAGGTTTGTCTTCCAATTATTTCATTAGTGTTTTGGGTAAAAGGGCGGCAAAGCATATAAAAAAATTTACTCCCCTAAACGACGCGCTTTTTAAATAACATGTCCAAAAAACAAAAGAAGAGAAAAATATGTTTTGTTATAACTTCCGGGATACACTATTCCAGAAGCAAGCTTATACTTTTTGAGCTGAAGAAAAGAAAGAATGTAGATCTTCAGATTGTCGTCGCAGCCTCGGCTATTTTGTCAATGTATAGTGATGTCCTAGCTTTGATGAAGAAGGATGGATTTAAATGTAATGCCAAAATAACCATGGTGTTGGAAGGCGGCAGTCCTGTGGCCATGGCTAAGACAACGGGAATTGGTATTACGGAGTTTACCACGGTGTTTGAGAATCTTTCGCCGGACATAGTTGTTGTGAGGGGAGATAGATACGAAGTCTTAGCTCCGGTGATAGCCGCGGCTTATTTAAATATAACCATTGCGCATATTGAGGGCGGAGACGTGACAGGAAATATAGATGAGAGCGTTCGTCATGCTATTACAAAATTGTCTCATATTCATTTTACGACTAACGAGGAGTCAAAAAAAAGAGTAATGAGGATGGGTGAACTGCCCGGATTTGTTTATGACGTAGGCGCGCCCGAATTGGAGTTTGTGGCGAAAAATAATTATCGGGTATCTAATGAATTTATCAATTATTTAGGTGTGGGGGACGCGGTTGATATTAACCGGCCTTATATTGTGGTTATGCAGCATCCGGTCACTTCAGAACACGGAAAAAACAAGGATCACATTGAAGAGACGCTCCACGCAATATACGATCTGAAGATACCGAGTATCTGGTTCTGGCCCAATGTTGACGCGGGTACTGACGAGGTTTCCAAAGGTATCCGCAGCTTCAGGGAAGAGAAAAATCCTTCGCACATGCGCTTCATTAAACATATTCCGCCGGAGGAATTTATCGGTCTGTTGAAAAAAACTGCTTGCCTTGTCGGAAATTCATCTTCAGGCATAAAAGAATGTTCGTATCTCGGCATACCCGCGGTAAACATAGGTTCCAGGCAAAATGGCCGCATGAGGGCGAGCAATGTCATTGATGTCGGATACGATATGAAAAAAATAAAAAAAGCGATCAAAGCGCAAATCAAACACGGAGTTTATCAGCCAAGCCATATGTATTATAAAAAAAACACATGTAAAAAAATATGCGATATTCTGGTGTCAGTTGATACATATACGCAGAAGTTTTTTTATGACGGAAACTAAATAATAACCCCGTCTTTTTAGTGTTTTCAATATAATGTATTTTGATATGAGCCAAACAAATATTTTGGGAGTGATAACCGCTCGCGGAGGATCAAAGGGCATACCCGGAAAAAACATAAAACCGCTAGGTGGAAAACCATTGATAAGCTATACCATTCGGTCGGCGCAAAGTAGCAAGCTAATTACGGATCTTATTGTTTCAACCGATGATAAAGAAATAGCTCGCGTGTCTGAAGAAAATGGAGCGCGTGTCCCTTTTATCCGTCCCGGAGAACTTGCTTTGGACGATGTAAAACATCTGCCGGTTATGAAGCACGCTTTAGTGTTTATGGAAAAGCTAATGAAAAAAAGATATGACTATATAGTCATTCTTCAGCCGACATCTCCCTTTCGTCTACCGGAGGATATTGATGAGACTCTTGCCAAGCTTATCCAATGTGGCGCGGACAGCGCGGTATCTTTAGTGGAGATAGAAGAAAATCATCCTATGAAAATAAAAAAAATGGAGGGTGACAGAGTATTGCCGTATTTCGAAGAAGAAACAGAAGGCCTTCCGAGACAAGAATTGCCCGTAGCTTATAAGCGCAGTGGAGCTGTATACGCTATGAAGAGAGAAACGTTGATGGAAAAAAATTCTTTGTTTGGCGAAATTGTGGTGGGGTATATAGTTTCAAAAGAACGTTCAATAGATATAGACAATCCTCTGGATTTCATAAAGGCGGAATACATGTTGGCAGAGTTGGAAAAAAAGGGATGGAATTTTAATCTACCTCTGGATAATTAAATGGGCGCAAAATGAAAATTCATTGCAAATACACAGGGATTAATTTCGTGTTCAAGCTATGGAACATAGTTGACAGTTAATTAGTTGTAATTTCGACCTTTGAATTGTGGATTTTTTGTCTTTTAATTTGGCGTCAATGAACTTCATCAGGGCTTCAATTTGTTCTCTTTTCTTA